>Ga0209636_10002586_pt1 | contig 18494 bp, 18 predicted proteins | sample DeeMarSWOR152_54_FD_187464 | JGI IMG/M metagenome (GOLD analysis project Ga0209636, IMG submission 187464) | Marine sediment microbial communities from White Oak River estuary, North Carolina - WOR-1-52-54 (SPAdes) (version 2) | ecosystem: Environmental > Aquatic > Marine > Intertidal zone >... | reverse complement strand
AGATGGTCGAGATTCAGAAAGATGAAGTCGTGAAGTTGGAAAAGATTGTTAAAGACTTGAAGATATTCGAGAAAGCATTGGAAGGGACACAGGTTCAGTTGAGAACAGAGTTCATAGAAGCCGTTAATTTTACGATGAGTCAAATCTGGACTAACCTTTATCCATATGAAGACTTTGTGAGCATAGGCTTGAATATCGAAGGAGGAGATTACGTATTACAGTTAAAGACAAGGACTGGGGATTGGATTAATGCTGATGGAATAGCTTCTGGTGGTGAGAGGAGTCTTGCCAGTCTTGCTCTCAGGATAGCCTTTTCATTGGTTTTAGCACCAAATTTAAGGATGCTCATACTGGACGAGCCAACAGCTAATCTTGATAGAAGGAGTATAACAGAATTAGCGACTACTTTGAGAGAAAGAGTTAATGAATTTATTGATCAAACATTTCTCATAACACATGAAAGAGAACTTGAGAATGCCGTCACAGGAAATGCATACCGAATAGAACGAGATAAAAACATGGATGAAGCGACTAAAGTTAAGGCTATGTGATTACTTTTCCTTAATCCTTTTTACTTTAGTAAGTAACACACCATGATACAATTCATATAAGTTTTTCTATCAATACTGGCATATTTTCTACTCAAACAGTTAAGAGATTTAAGCCTTACCTTAATGAAAGATTATCTAAATTCACATAAAAGTATCCAAATCCTTCTCATTCTTCTTAATTCCATCATTGAAAGAAACAATAGCATCCTCAAAATTCATCCCTAGTCTAGAAGATTCCTTACTCTTCCTCCGTCTTATCTGGACAAATAAAGGATGATTCACAGCATTACCAGTTATTATTGCTTCACCAACTTGCAACCCAGGCAACGTCTTAATCAAATCAGATGTTATTGCTTCAGAAGATTCAGCAATATGCTTCAAATCATACGGATTAACTATCCTCAACAAAATGTGAGTGTTGCACTGACTCAAGGCTGTAGTGCTCAGTTGAATAGGCCTCTGTGATATCAGGACTAAAGATGCATGGAATTTTCTCCCCTCCCTTGCTATAGTCTGTATTATTCCTTTAGAAATGGCATACTGTCTTTCTATTCCTTCTGGACAGAATTGATGTGCTTCTTCTACAACTAGAATAAATGGTGGAATTCTTCCTCTATGCCTTTCATTAAACAGTTTCCGAGCAAAATACGTGACTATAATCTGTTTTTCATTCAACCTGATGAAATCTGACAGATCGATTATACTCAATTGACCAGGTTTAGCCAAATCTTGAACCGTAGGGTTATTTGATTTCGAGAACAGCCTTGTCATGTTTAAATTAGATATCCAACTCATCAACGTATCTTTCGTCACTTTCTTCATTTCACTCTGTTCAATCTCTCTGACTAGATCATTGAAGTTGTAGAACTTCCCCTTCTTCCTTAAATCCCGGATGATTTTAATTAACTCTCTCCTTTGGACTGGTGATATCTCTGGTAAGAATTCAGTTATTCTATAAGGAGATAGCGAAGAAGCAGAAATACTGATGCTTTCTTTATCGAAAACTCTAGTCCTTTTTGAATATTTTTTATCCTCTCCAAACCCAGCATACTCCCCATGAGGGTCAATAACTACGATAGCTGGCTTTCCCATGTCTTCTGACCTTTCTAACAGTTCTTCTAAGAACACAGAGACTAAGTGAGACTTCCCCGCACCCGATATCGCTAATATTGCTAAATGCTTGTGGAACAGTTTTGTCAAGTTAAGCTTAGCATCCAAGTCATGAAAAACGATCTTTCCCAAGTTTAACCCCTTTTGATCCAAACCCAAGAAATTAAAGAGAATGTCATTACCTATTTCAGTTACGTTCGATCCAGGAGAAGGTGGATAAGTAACTCTCTTCAAAATTCCATTGTTGTAAACGCCCAAAGGAGCCGTCTTAGCCACGAGATATTCCCATCTGTCGACAGGAAACATATCCATCAGAGGCTTCCCAGACTTCTCATACTCTCTAACAGACTCAGCCTGCATGAAGTATCGGTTCGTCTTGATGACCTCGTCCACTCTCCCGACGAGAATGCCTTCTTCTGTTTTCAATTGAATGAACTGTCCTTTATGAACAGGAATCTTTCCAGAATCTTCCTTGATGACAAAATCGAACTTGTAAGTTGAAGGGCCTTCGAAGGATGAGATGACTGTTCCGATGTTTTTTGGCATAGGTTAAATTATTATCCTTTAAAAAGATATAAACTTTGGTTATGAAGTTCATAAAAAATTACCCAGCATTATTCATCCCCGAAATAAAAGCACTCGTTATTGCAGACTTGCATATTGGTATCTCTTACGAACTCTACAAGTCAGGCATAAACATACCGAGTCAAGTCAAAAAAATGAAAAAGACGATTGAAAAGTTGATAAAGCAAACGAAAGCCAAAAGACTGATAATACTAGGCGATGTTAAGCACGACGTCCCTGGCATAAGCATCCAAGAGATGAGAGAAATACCAGAATTCTTGAAGTCTCTATCCAAAAAAATTAAACTTGACGTCTGTTTGGGCAATCACGACACTTATCTCAAACAAATTCTACCAGAAGACATAAAACTCCATGGAACAAAAGGATTCAATATCAAAAACTTCGGCTTCAATCACGGCCATGCTTGGCCTTCTAAAGAACTCATGACTTGCGATTATTTGATAATCTCTCACACACATCCAACCATCCAATTCACTGATAAATTCGGCTATAGAATTGTAGAACCAGTTTGGATAAAGAGTAAGATAGATCAAGAAAAAGTAAAAGAAAGATACAAAGTCAAGACAGGCAAACTAGAAGTTATAATCATGCCCGCCTTCAACAACCTGTTAGGAGGGACACCTGTTAACGTCAAGACGACGAGTGATGAACTTTTAGGGCCTTTGTTGAAGAATGATTTTATCGATATGACTAATTCTAACCTATACTTGTTAGATGGGACTTATCTCGGAAAATTAAAGAACCTTGTTCATTGAAACCTTTTTTTGCCACCAATCCAATTAAATAATATCATAACATGGTTAGTTGGCATGGAAAGATCAGAAAAAAAAACATGGAAGACAATTAGGACAATGCTACCATTTTTAATAACAGTTATATTTATTTTTCTGGTAGCTGCCTTATACTGGGAAATCATCTCTAGATTATATGCTCGTCTAGGTCCTGGCCTACCACTAGGTGCTCCTGAAGATACAAACCCACCTCAATACTTCGGCAATTCTACTAACAGCACAGCAGCAGGTCAACCCACTCTTTTCTCCTTGAACTGGACGGATGATACTGGATTGTCTGGATATATATTCTCGACTGATAATACAGGGGAATGGGTTAATTCCTCTTTTATCTCATTTACAGCTATGAATACTTCTTGGAGTGTTACTACATTGAATGATACTATTGGTTTAACCATAGGATGGAGGTTTTACGCCAACGATACTTCTAACAACTGGAATGCTTCTGAGATCTTCAGTTTAACAACAACAGACGAAACACCACCTACTATTGATATTCAGAAGCCAGAGGATATTTCATACAATTACAACGAGAGTCTACCTTTAAACTACACTGCATCAGATAATGTGGCAGTTGATAAATGTTGGTATTCTGTCGATTCAGGGAGTAATGTTAGTTTGGTGAACTGTCAAAATACTACTTTCGATGTCAGTGGAGATGGTTTGCATGACGTAAGTGTTTATGCTAACGATACTAATACAAATGAAGGATTTAATGTTGTTTACTTTATTGTAGATACGCAAGCTCCTAAATACTCTGACAATTTTACTGATAATACAATAGTAGGTCAAATCACTGTATTCAACTTGATATGGACTGATAATATTTGGCTGTCTGGATACATATTCTCCACGAACAATTCAGGAACTTGGTCTAATTCCTCTTGGGCAAGTTTCACTGGAACAGAGAACGCTTCTTGGGATGTTGCTACATTGAATGACACTGCAGGAGCATTAGTTCAATGGATGTTCTACGCAAATGATACGGGCGACAACTGGAATACTAGTGAAATATACGACTTAATAACCACACCAGATACCGCTCCCAGATACTCTAATCAAAATGTTAACACAACTTTAGCCGGGCAACCCTGTAATTTTACTCTAGACTGGACTGATGATGTTGGGTTGTTTGGGTATACCTTCTCTACAAACAACACAGGAACATGGGAAAATGCTTCTTTTGTTCCCTGGGGTTTGACACCAATTTCAAGTACGTCATGGAATGTTACTATCCTTAATTCGACTTCAGATACTTTAGTGGGATGGAAGTTCTATGCTAAAGATACTTCTGATAATTGGAATGTATCTGATACTTATGAAGTGTATGTTGTTACGACTGTACCATGTGAGCTACACGAAGTCAACATAACACCAGAATGTGGGTCAGACTGTGGGCCCGGGGAAAGAATAAGAGTTAATGCCACTTATTCAGGGGATTGTCCTGATTATGCCCATCTAGACGACCCAGTCTATATTCAAGTAAATGCTAACAGCACGGACTGTTACATATGCGACCAAGACAGGGATGAATGTGAAGATGATATTTGCAACATGACTGGAATCACGGTAAGTTGTTCAGAATCGCCTTGTTCAGTAAGATGGACTATTCCTACTGTCCCAGCGGAATGCCAAGGAGAGACTTTGAATGCTACTTATGCGTCGTTGAGTTCTGATTTTCCATGTAAAACAGGCAGCGAAACCAAAGATGAAGTGACTCCAACTGGTTCGTTCACATTCTATTTAACGACTACTGTCCCTGCTACTACAACAAGTCCTGGCGGTGGTGACGGAACGACCAGTGTAGCAACAACTACTGTCGTTACTACTACTCCTACAACGACTGTGTCAGCATGGACTACAACTCCTGAGTATACGCCTCCCCCAACAATGCCGGCCACGGAAGAAACCAGTTCATTGACTTATTGGATTATCGCAGTAGTCGTTATCGCTGCAGGTATTGGCGTATTCGTATGGTTCAAATTTTTCAGAACCACTGGAAGGGATGAATTTGAAAGATTAAAAGAAAAATGGAGTCGGAGACATCGAAGATAATTAAGCCAATTTCCATTCCTTCAACAATTGTTTTTCATCGTCATGTAACCTATTCCAGATTTCCTTCAAACTCTCAATATTTTTTCGAGTAATAACCGAAATCAGAATATCCCCTTCATTTATCTGTCTTCCAATCGTCGGCTCTTCCATGGATACAGCAACTTTATCCCCAGTCTTGGCATGGGGGATAATCTTCCCTTCTTTTTCGATGTTCTTTATTTTACCCACATCTTTCCCATCTTCTTTCTGCATGGGAGTTTTGGGTTTAACTACTCCTGCCAAAACTTCAATCCCAAAGACCGCAGGTTTCCTCTTCCTGAAAACAAACCCAGGTAAAATCCTGAATTTACAAGGACGCACTACTCTCTCGAGTTTATCCAATTCCTTCCTTTCTTTTTCTTCAGAGACCCATTTCTGATAGTCTTCGATGAGACGATAAATAATATCATTCTTAAAGATCTCGATCTTGAGATCTCTTGCCATTGTTTCAGCATCTGATAGAACTCCAACATTGAATGCACGCACAATTCATCTTTCAAAGCATCTAACTCGATTATATCTTGTTTTGTCACAGGACCGACTTCCGCCTTTTTTATCGGAATCGCATTCTTCTGCAGTATCTTTATCAAAGCTTCTAAACTCCCGAGTGTGTCCGATCTCGCTATCACACCTTCTCCTTCTTTTGAGAATTGTACTTCTTCCACTTCTTTCTGGACAATTTTCTTTGCTTCGTCTACATGAGATGTTTCTGATACACAAATGACTGGGCTCCCGGCAATCACGGTTTCAAGATTAGGCGCAGAAATCTTTATCCCGGCAGCCGCATGAACTTCGCCCACAGAATCAAACTTTTTCTCGACTCTCAACTCTTTTAAAACTGGAGGTCTCAGCAACGCTTTTATTTTTGTCACTATCGGCTCCTTCCCTCCTATGATCAAATAATCACCACGCTTAACTGTCCCATCGTAAATTATCGCATCTATTGTTGTTCCCAGACCTGTAACTTCTTTTATTTCCAGAACTGTTCCCCTGCACTCTTTTGATAATTCTAATCTATCCTTCAAGAAAGCTTGTGATAATCCTGCTAACATCATCAAAAGCTCTGGAACACCTTCACCAGTCTTCCCTGAAGTAGGAACTATTGATATCTGTTTTTTGAAGTCAGTAACCCTGTCGAATCTATCTGCTTCAAACCCCCGCATCGATAATTGTGAGACTATGTCGTAAATTTTCTTTTCTAAATCATCTTGAATGCCTTCACTCTGTTTACTAAAACTATCCATAAAACATGCATTCTTGTGAGGATACCACCCAGGAACCAAATCTATTTTGGTAGCAGCAACTAGAAAAGGAGTTTTGAACTGTTTTAAAAATTCTAATGATTCGTCTGTTTGTGGTTGGAACCCTTCGTTAATATCTATAACTAGAATAGCCAGATCAGCAACCGACCCACCTCTCCTTCTCAAAGTCGTAAAGGCCTCATGACCAGGAGTATCTATGAACAACAAACCAGGAATAGTGATCTTTATCTTAAACTTTTCCAACAAAGGACCACAGAATTTTTTTACAACATCGAAAGGAATGAATGATGCTCCGATGTGCTGAGTGATACCTCCAGCTTCACCAACTTGAACAGTTGTGCCTCTAATCGAATCTAACAAAAGCGTTTTCCCATGGTCTACATGACCCAACATTGAAACGATAGGTTGTCTCAACATTTCGAGCGCCTATTTATTATTTTAAATCAAGATTTAATTTGTGATGCGATGGCTTTAACTCTTAATGATATTAAACCAATAGGTTTATGTATTACTACTCAAGAACTTTTTGATACAAAAAGATTTTTATACAACTATTGTGACGGTTTGATATTAAGAAGTAAAGATGTCAATCTAGTAAATGACCTCACAACATTCAAGAGAGAACTCAACAGTATGAGAACGCAAATCAAGTATCTGTCAGGATACAAAGCGATAATCACGAGTAATATCGACAAAATCCTAGGAATTGCCACTTCCAGATATTCGAAAGATGAACTAAGGATGGTAGAGCAGTTGGTAATGAACGGAAAAAACATGATCAAAAAAATCCTAGCAGCGAACAACTTTGAAGGTATATTGGCTATGGAAGGTGAATTTAAGAGTAAGATAACTCTACCAGTCTATGAATTGTTCATAAAGAGTTTGAAAAGGTCTAAGATAAACGTTATTTAAAAACTTCTCCGGTTTCTTCAGACCAGAAAAGTAAATCTAATTCGGCCAAAGGAATATTAACTTTCTTAGAGAACTCTTTCATTTTATTCTCAAGTGACAGATAACACTTTTTGGTCAAACATTTTGGTAGCTTCTTGCTAACCCCGTACCTTAAAAGATTTTTCATTATGTGTCTGTCTAATATTGCTAAATCAAACCCCAAACCTATGTTTCTCAGAAAATGGCTGGCTTCTTTATACCCTAAACCCTTTACGTTCTTGACTAACCACTCTCTTTTGGCATTTGAAGTGCCTTGATTCAGTTTATTTTTAATATTAATTCTTCCATTGTGAGTAAAAACCTCTCTTGCTTCTACAATGAATTTCGCTTTATTTCCTGGAAATCTCACCCCTACCTTAGTCAACTCTTTAAGTATTTGATTTTTTGTCCCAATGAAGAGTAAGTTTTCTTTCAATAGACGATCTATAGCTTTGTCAGCAGATCTCGCTCTCGACATCGGAGTTAACAAACAAAAACATAATTCTACAAAAATATCTTTATCTGATTTTCTCCAAACCTTCTTAAAACTTTCTAATCTATTCTTTATTTCAGATTTCCTTTCCCTGTAAGAATTCTTTAATTTAGATAATTGCATAATTTAATATACCACAGTATAAATTCATATTATGGTTGAAAGAGTTACTTCCGGAATTCCTGGTCTAGACAAATACATGGAGGGAGGTTTTGTCAAGAATTCTGTTAACCTTATTTCTGGTGCTACTGGTACTGGTAAAACTATCTTTGGCTTACAATACATTCTGCATGGCTTGAAAAAAGGAGATAACGGGGTTTATATCAGTCTCGAACAAGAACCCGAGGAAATATTAGCTGATGCTAAATTGTTCGGATGGGATTTTGAAAAATACATAAAAAAGAAAAACTGTATGATCGAATACCTCTCGACATGGAATCTAGAAGAACTGCCATTAATAGTCATGGAAAAAATAAATGAAATTAAGGCAGAAAGATTTGTTCTGGACACTATAAGTCTTGTTTGCTCTGAGTTGGAACCTGAAAGGATGAGATCAGAAATATCTGAATTCGTTAATAAACTCAAGCACTCTGGCACCACAAGCCTTTTGATCTGCGAAATTCCAGAAGGATCTAAAGCATTGAGCACGTTCGGTGTGGAAGAATATCTTGTAGATGGGATCATAGTCTTAAACTATCTTGAATTCGCTGCTGGTGGCACGCCCAGAAGCTTACTCATCAGAAAAATAAGAAGAACAAAACACGGTTCAGATATCTATCCCTTTAAAATCACGGACAAAGGCATCGAACTAAAATAAAGTTAATTAGCCTTTCAACTTCTCGATGCCATTTTATTAGAAATTATATTAATTTTAATCTACTTTTCAACGAGTTTCGCGCCATAAATTTATATATTTCTTAGGTGAAGCTGTAGCACAAATAGTCGGCGATAAAATGAATTATTGGAAATGTGTAGTTTGTGGGTATATCTATCAGTTCCGCAGTATCCCTGAATTATGTCTGGTGTGTAACGCAGGAAAAAATAAATTAATGAAAATAAACTCTAATTTATTCATGAGCATAGAAGATTTCGAAATCCCAAAGAGAAAGAAGAAGCATAGGAGAATTTTCAAGAAAGGGTTCACCAGAAAGTATAAAAAGTATCAAAAATAAACAAAGATGCGGAGGGGATAAAATAATGTTATCGAAAATACCCACTAGTCTTGAGAAAGTTAAAAAAGATGACTTAGACAAAGAGATATTAAGAGTCGGAATGATAGCCGAATTGGATGCTGTAAGTCTTTATGAGCAATTAGCAGCCATGACTGAAAACGAGAATATTAAGAAAGTTCTTTTGGATGTAGCAAAGGAAGAGAAGACACATATGGGGGAATTCCAGGCTCTATTATTAAAAGAAGATCAAGAACAAGTAAAAGAATTAGAAGAAGGCAAAAAAGAAGTTGATGAGCTAACAGAATAAATAGATGATAATATGACAGAAATAAAACAAATCTATAGATGTAACATTTGCGGGAATATAGTTGAAGTTTTACATGCCGGAGTAGGAACACTTGTGTGCTGTGGTCAACCAATGGAACTACTCAAAGAAAAAACTGAAGATGTTGGTCTTGAAAAACATGTTCCAGTGATTGAGAAGACAGAAGCAGGAATAAAAGTTAAGGTTGGTTCAACCCCGCATCCAATGGAAGAAAAGCATTACATTGAATGGATAGAGATAATCGCTGACGGCAATGTTTTTAGAAAATTCTTGAAACCTGGAATGGAACCAAAAGCGGAATTCAATGTAAAGGCAGAAAAGATTGAAGCGAGAGAATACTGTAATCTCCACGGACTGTGGAAATCGTCTTAGCTTCATTTTCACTTTTTTATCTTTATACATTGAACAGGACAGACATCAGCAGCTTCTTGATTGCATCCGATTTCATTCAATTCAGTTTTCTTCGGATGTGCCTTGTCACCTTTCATCTCCCAGTTATCTGGACAGACTGATGCACAGGCACCACAACCGATACATATATTCCTATCCTGTGTGACTTTAAACTTAGCCATCATACCACCTCTTAATTATTTATTCGAGTCCTAATCTTTTCTTTGCATCCTTAGACATCTTATCTATAGTCCATGGCGGATCCCAAACAAGTTCAACTTTGACCTCTTTAACCCTCTTCAATTTCTTCACTTTTTCTTCCACATCATTAATCATGAAAGCATGCATAGGACAGGCCGGAGTTGTGAGAGTCATCTTAATATGAACTTTGTCGTTCTTAACTTGAACATCGTATATTAACCCCATGTCAACTAAACTTATTCCTATCTCTGGATCATAACATTTCTTCAAAGCTTTTATTACATCTTGCTTAGTTACCAAATCTATCACTTGTTAATCTCAATAAATTTTTCAAAAGATCTATCAAAAGTCTTCTCCACTTCAGGTGGGAAGCAACAAGCAGGCAATTCTCTGTTTTCTAAATGATGTTTGATACACTCACAGCACATGCCTTTCCTCTTACAGGTTGGATAAGTACATGGGCAATTTTTTATGTTTTCGGATTGTTTACATTCCATTCTATCACTCCTTTAAATATTAATTATAGATATTATTTTTATGATTTTAAGGGAAAGACTTATTATTTTATCTTCAACATTTTTTATTTTTATACTTTTAAGTATCGGGACTGTATCTGCAAAATCCTATTCTTATCCATACATAACAATGTCTTTGAATCTTAGTAAGGATGGTTCAATAATTGTTTCTCAAGAGAGAGCATACGATTTCAGGGGTAGTTTTTCCTGGGCCTTCCTAGACCTTAAAAAAGAGGGTGCGAGTGATATAGATTTCATAGAAATAAGAGATGTGGATACGAATGAATTACTCCTTTATGACATTGAAGAAGATGAAACACACGTTAAGGCAACATGGCATTACAAAGCTGAAAATGAAGTAAAAAAATTCCTAATCGTCTATGAAATTGAGGATGCTGTTAAACGATACAATGATGTGACCGATTTTTACTGGAAGGCCATCGAAGAGGAACATGAAGCTATAAGAAACTTCAATGCTGAAATCTTCATCCCAGAGACATCCCCCAATCTATTCAAATTATTCGTTCATAGCGCAGCTAAACCCGGGACAATGACCTTTTCCGAAGATTACAAGCAAGTATCGGTTGCCATGCAAGATATTCCTAAAAATCAATTCATCGAATTCAGGTTGCTTACTTCCCCTTCTATTTTCAGTGATGTTGAATTGATTGAAGAGAATAAGTATGAAAGCATTCTCAATGAGGAAAAATTAAATCTTGTTCAAAGTTCAATCTTTGGTTTTTCGGGTAATGTATTCTTTTATCCGATTCTTACAACACCACTGGTAATCATCTTTCTTTATTTTTATTTCAAATATGGTGTTGAACCCGAGGTTAAATACGAAGGAATTTACGAACGCGACTTTCCTATGAAAATTCCTCCCATGGCTTTAGCCCATTTGATGAGTGGAAGATTTGAAAAAAGTAAAACAAGAGGTTTTATTGCCACTATTTTTGATTTAGCAAGAAGAGGGTATCTGAATATTAAAGAAGAGAAAAAAACACAACTTAAGTTCTTTGAGAAAAAAGAGCAAAAGTTCATACTCACAAAAAAAGGAAAGAAAGAATTAACTTCCCCTAAGAAATTATTGGACTTTGAGTTATCTGTCTTAAAATTCCTGTTCCAAGTTGTGCCATCTGGTAGAAGTATGGATATCTCTTCTAACGGATTTGTTATTAGAGCAAAGAAAATCTATCCAGAAGTCACTTCATCCGACATCGTGAATTGGAATAGAAAAAAGAGATTGGGGCTACCCTTTATCAATTCATTGCACGAACAGGCTGCTTCTTGGTTTGAATCAAAGCATTTTAGGATTTATACAAAGTTGAGTATGGCCAAAAGGAATTTGTTCTTGATAGTTTCAATAACCTACCTTGTCTTAATCTCTATTATCTTAGCAACCATAAAGGCAGTTTTTACCTCTTGGATTATAGTCGGGGGTTTAATCATTGGAATATTTTTAATCTTCGGTTCAATCCCTATATTGAGAAAAACCCCAGAAGCAACTTTGGCCATTAAAAAATGGAAGGCATTCAAAAAGTTCATCACTGATTTTTCTGCAATGAAAGATGCGCCAGCCACTTTAATACACATTTGGGATGAATATCTCATCTATGCTGTAGTGTTGGGCGTTGCCGTAAAACTTTTGAAAAATCTGAAAAGATTGGCAGAGAAACAGCATGTAGCCTTTGCTGCAGCGGGATGGTATTATGGGGCTGGAGTAACAAAAACTCCGACAGGAGTAATGTCCCCAGAATCGTTTTCTTCACTCGTGAGCAATCTATCCGGAACTATAAGTGCTTTGAGTTCATCTAGTTCAGTTGGTGGGGGATTTTCTGGTGGAGGCGGTGGCGGTGGAGGCGGTGGAAGCTCTGGTGCAGGATAGATTCATACCCCTCTCACACAAACAGACTTAAAGAACGGCTTTGCAACCTCAGCAAGTTCTTTCAATTCTTCAGGAGTATAGATCTTTTCATCCATAAATGATTTATCCAACGTTGTTAATGGTCTGAATTGTTGTAGACAGTATCGTTTCGACCCCTTCAACCATTTCCCAATCTCTTTTATCTCTTTTTTACCTGTAATCTTTGGAACTACTGTGGTACGGAATTCATAATCTACTTTACCTTTTTTTATGAGATTGATGCTTTCTTGAATGTCTTTCTTGTTCACTCTTGCCTTTGCAACTTTATCATAATCTTTTAAAGGCGCCTTAATATCCATCGCTATGTAATCCACGAGTTTTTTCTCTATCAGTTCTTTTAGCGTCCTAGGGTTAGACCCATTAGTATCTAATTTGACCAAAAATCCCAGCTCTTTAATTTCTGATAAAAACTTAGGTAAATTTGGGTTTAAGCATGGTTCCCCGCCAGTAATGCACACGCCATCCAACCATTTACGTCTCGATTCCAGATGTTCGAATATTTTTTTCAGTTCTATGTTAGGGATATCATCAGGTTTAGTTATCAAATCTGGATTCTGACAGAATGGGCATCGAAAGTTACAATGGGGTAAAAAAATCACAGAGCAAATTTTACCAGGATAATCGAGAAGCGAACTAGGGATATAACCCTTTATTTCAATATCTTCCATTAAATCATCACAAAAATTTTTTCACATCTTCTATCTTAGGAGTTTCTCCACGCCAAGCAGATATTTCCTTTTTTTCATCGTCCGTTATGATTAAAGAAGGAGTGGATAAAACATCATAAAACATTGCTTCAGCCAAGCCGTCAGGACTATCAACATCATGATACTCTACTTTAACTCCCCTCCCTTCCAAACTTTCCCCTAATTTTTTTGTGGGGGGACAACGAGTACAACTTTCTTGCCAAAAGATTTTAATTATCATTTCCAATATCTACCCTTTTGTCTGTCCCTAAACTCGGCTGTTTTACTCGCATTCCAATTGTTTATGTTAGAATAGTATCCAACAACTCTACTTATACCGTGTACATTCGTGCTCCCACAATGAGGACATTTGGCAACAACTCTTTCTTTCTTCTCAGCCATCTATTCACCTCCATCTGCCGCTATAACAGCTGTTTGACCTTCTCTCATAAAGCCAGGACTAACAGTATGACAATCATTACAGATCGTAAACTCTGGGGATATTGCGAGTTGACTACTGACAGTATTTTCCCAAGTTCTTTTTACTAAGTTGAATATACTACCCGCATCTGGTCTCTTCTCGCCAAGAAAAACATGTGTTATCGATCCAGATTCTATCAACGGGTTGAACTTGCCTTGTTTTTCAATCCTTTCAAAAATATCTATAGGAGCATCAGGAGCAAAATGAATGCTGTTAGTGTAATAAACTTCTCCAGTTTTCTGGTTTCCTCGGACATAATCTTTACTCTGTGGGTATTCTCTCAAGTCCATCTTTGCCAATCTTAAAGCTGTGGATTCAGCAGGACTTTCCTCCAAAGCTATTGTCAATCCATTTTCTTTCTCAAATTCCTTGACTTTCAAGTACATAGCAGAAATAATCTTTAAACCCAATCTATATGCTTCTTCACTTTCATGGAGTTCTTTACCAATCAAATATTTAACACATTCATTCAACCCTATGAGACCTATTATGTAGGTTGCTTTGTCAAGTTCCAGGTACGGCTTTCCATCGAAACTGGTCATTCCAACTTGCCACATTGGAGTTCCTTGTTCATCCATGAGTCTTTGTATGAACTTCTTTTTTTGAAGATGTGCTTTTAGAGCTAATTTCATAGCCTTATGAACTTCAGCAATAGTTTTTTCAACATCTCCATGGTTTGGTGGTCCAGTTTTGTATGCTGCTTGAGGTAAGTTTATCGTTACGTTTTGAAAACCACAGAAACGCATGCTCTCAGGATATTTGATCATATACATATCAGTTATCTTAGTCTTTAGTCTACAGCATTGTGATAGAGTAGCTCCACCACCTCTATCGAAGACAAAATAAGGTGCACCGTTCTTAGCAGCAATTTCACATGCATATTTTAACAATTTTAATTGTGTAGGATCATCAAAGGATTTTTCGTCCACATGTAAATCCATCTTCGGGAATGGGAATGGTTTACCATCATAATCACCATCCCCCCAAACAGTTATCATCGCTCTAGCAAATGCTTGCGCCTCTTTTTCAAAATCCCCATAAGTGAATATCCTTCCTTTCTTTGGTTGAATAACATTATCGTTCTTATCTCTTGGCACATCATCCAATTTTTCAATCGTACCGTCTGGGCGTCTCAACATATACTTACCGCCAGGGCCTATCGCTGGAACTTCTTTCAGATAGTCTGGTACTCCGAGGTGAACGTTAAAGTCTATGAAAAGAGTTTGGCCCCCCCTGGAGAAAGCATTCTGACTGCAGGAGAAGATTAGATACTGTGCTTGTTGTTTCAGTTCTTTTTGCGTCATCCCAACTAGGTAAGGGGCATAGAAGATGTTTATGTATCCAATTCCCAAAGCCCCAGCATAGTACGCCTGCATCGATGCCAAGAATGTGTTTAAGTGACCAGTCAAAGTCATCGCATGTTTTGCAGAGCCAGAGGCGGTCGAGAGGTTGAGGAGACGAAGACCATATTTTTTAATGTATTCTAAACTATGAGAAGAACAGTAAACCCTGACAGGGAAACCTAAGTTGTGAAGATGTAGCACTCCTTTCAAGTGAGCATCAGAAACATCATCTGAGAAGATTTGTTTTAAGGCGTATTGTTTTAAAGAGGTCTCAGCTATAGCCAAATTCACAGCCTCTGGATTGTTATAGGCAATATTACTGTTTTCATTTGTTTTACTGAAAATGAGTTTGTTGAGGTTGTAGACTGGCATACCAAGAATTTCCTGTCTCTCTAGTTTATTCTGATAACCACGGATAAAGAGTTCATTGTTGACTAATTCACGGATGAGGGATACAGATATAGTCTTAATACCAGAAGAAAAGACTTTCTTTTCAACAATACTTGCAATCGCTTTTGCCTCTTTCCTGGGCAATCTTATTTCTTTAATCAAAGCGTTGGCTATCCGATCTTTATCCCAAACACTAACAATACCCTCTCTTATTGTCGAAACCATGAGGGATATGTCAGTCGAATCACTTTTATCAACTGTTTGTACGACTTTTAACTTTCTCAATTCATTCTGGAAAGACTCTATGTCAGTGAAATGTTTGTAATAGGATGCGAAACGAACGTAAGCAACTTCATCTAAAGGTCTGAGCTTCTTCATGACAAGGTCTCCTATAATATTTGATTTAATTTCTGTTTTGTTCAAATCTTTGACTTCCTTTTCTATTTCATCGACCATTTTTTTTATTTTCCTCTGGCTAACAGGTCTCTTCTCGCAAGCTTTCATTAAACTCGATTTAAGTTTATCCCTGCTAAACTTCTCCCTTCTTCTATCCTTTTTAATGACAACCAAATCACTCATCTCTATTCGCTCGTAAGTCGTGAACCTCTTACCGCATTTCAAGCATGCTCTTCTACGACGATTAATCCCAGTTTTAACAGAACGCTTATCTACTACACGAGTTTTGCTTGAGGAACAGTATGGGCACTTCATTTTATCACCAAAAAATACTACATATTGTGTTTTTTACTATCTATATATACAATTTTCGGGATTAATAATTATCCACAGGATATTTTAAAATTTTGCATGAACAGGAATATATTTTCAGAAATAACACTTCAAATCATATAAATTTTTTATAAAAATTTTTGATTTCCCTTTTTTTTCTTGCATCTATTTTTCTAATGTACTTATCGTCTTTGAGTTCTTTCTTATGCTTTTTCTCCCATTCTTTTGCAGGAATACTGAATTCTTTCTGAGTCTTATCCCTGAACACTTGTGGTATGACATTAAAAGCACAGAAGGGGATTATCCTCCCATCAGGAACAGCATAGTGTATACAGCATCTCTGAACTCTATCTATGTCATAGTTATAAAGATCCATGAAATGCATCATTCCTATGAACAGGGATTTTTTGTGAAATTCAGCTAAAGAATCATAATTGCCGCCAATTATAGCTGAAGTTAATATCCTGCCAATATCTAATTCTTTCGGTTTTTTATCTTCGTCTATGAATTTCTTTATGTTAAGGAGTAGTTTAACTCCTGAGACTGCTTTACCAAATTTCTTTATTCTACTCTTCTGAATGTTTTCTGTCTGTTCTTTCAAGTATTCGAATAGTTCATTCACATCGACAAACCTTGTAATCGGGATTAACTTTTTACCTTCTTTGAAAACGTAAGTTGCAACACCACAAGCAAAATGTGAAGATAACCTATACTTAGGTTGACCTGTCATAGCCTCCATAAAATTAGTTATCCTCGATGCAGAGGGTATAGTGAAGAAATCGTCCATCGTAATTTGACCGTCAGTTTGTTCCTCTATCTTTCTACAGACATCTGGTATCGTGATCCTCTGTTCAGCTCTTTTTTTGCGTGGCATCATCCCGACCAAAGAAACGGGTTGAATGTTTACACTTCTGACAATATCTATGTTACCAGCAGCAAACCTTACCATATCACCAATTTCATGATCGTTCACACCGTTGATTAAAGTAGGAACTAAAACAACGTATAACCCAACCTTCCTACAATTCTCCAAGGCATCAGGAATTTCCCAATAGTTCTTTGGGTTGGTTTTAGGTGTGACGCCATCAAAACTCATATAAACTACGTTTACTCCGGCTTCTTTCAAGTCTTTAACTAACTTAAAGTTTCTGGAGAAATCTATGCCATTAGTGTTGAACTGAACATGTTCGTACCCTTCCTCTCTTGCAATTTTTACGATTTCGATTATGTCATCCCTTAAGCTGGGTTCACCGCCCGTGAATTGAATAGCATTTGCACCAACAGGTTTCTGATTTTTCATGTGTCTCAACATTTCTCTTATGTGGCCTAAGGAAGGTTCATATATCGATTCACCCTTTTTAGCATAGAAAAAACAATACCAACAACTCAAGTTACATCTGTTCGTTAAGACTATGTTCCCTAAGTTTGTGTGAGTTCTATGTTTTGCACAGAGCCCACAATCATCAGGGCATGAAACCTTTTCTACCGCTTTTTTAATGTCTGGATTCAGTATCTTTATTCCAGGATCAGTGTATTCCTTTGCTCTTTCATACATTCCATAATCTCCCCAGTAGAGGTCTTTTATTTTCCCATGTTTAGGACATTCCTTTATCATCCAGACTTTACCGTCTTCTTCGTAAATTACGGCATCTATTTTCGAGTTCTTGAGAGGGTTCCCTTTTGCAATACAATCAGGACAAATGCTCCCAGTAACTCTCAGAACACGAGCATTCTTACCCACAAGTTTACTGAGTTTTCTTTCAAATTCCTCTTCAGTTTTTATGCTCGCATTAGGACTAATCTCGAAATTCATATCTTTTAATAGTTTTTAAAAGTTTAAAATGTTAAACTACCACCATAATGGAATATCGAAAACCCCCAACCATAAAAAGTATTTTATTTTGTAGACTATTTCTAATTTATGAAAATTAATGAAAAAATGATATTTGCATTAATTCTTGTTATTTATATCATAATTCTAATTCTAAGACCGTATGAGTTGGACGAATCCTTGTACATGCTCATAGGAAAGATGATTCTACAACAAAGAATGAACCCATTTTCTTTAAGTTATTTAAGTCCATATTATTCAAATCCATTCAGTTACATATTTGGGAGTCCTTTAGTACCAATCATCTATGGATTTTTCTACCTGATTGGCGGATTCATGCTTGTCAGGATAGTTTCTTTGATATTCATTATTTCAACTTTAATTCTAACGTACGACCTAACCAAAACGATTTTCAACAAAAAAATAGCAGCGATTTCTCTCATATTAGCAGGGGTTTCCAATACGACTATACTTCTTGCGACCAATTCATTGTTGGATTCAGTCGGAGTCTTCTTTTTCATTTTGGCTTTATACTTTGTATACAAAAAGAAACTTTTCTATTCAGGCCTGAGTTTTGGTTTATCAATTTTGAGTAAATTTATCGTTATCCTACCAATAATCGCAATAGTTGCCTATCTTTACAAAAAAAGATTTAAACTGCGAAGTCTACTTATCGGTTTATATCTTTTTT
>Ga0209636_10002584_pt1 | contig 18504 bp, 16 predicted proteins | sample DeeMarSWOR152_54_FD_187464 | JGI IMG/M metagenome (GOLD analysis project Ga0209636, IMG submission 187464) | Marine sediment microbial communities from White Oak River estuary, North Carolina - WOR-1-52-54 (SPAdes) (version 2) | ecosystem: Environmental > Aquatic > Marine > Intertidal zone >... | reverse complement strand
GACGGATCCATCACACTCCAAGATTCATCACCACGTCCTTCAATATCCCTCGCAGGAGTTGAATATATCACTTCAACCGGATAGATCGGCGAAGATCAGCGGACCACAGGCTAGTAGCAAGTCTTTCTTCCGAAAGGTATACCTGATGATCAATTATCACATGAGGGAGTCGCGCATGCTCTGTAGAAGAGTAGTCTTCAAAGGACCCAAGGAAGTTGGCATTGAGGAGATAGATGTCCCGAAGCCATCCAATGATCAGATTCTCATCAAGACCCTAGTCACGCTGATAAGCACAGGCACCGAACTGACGACGCTTGGCGGAGAATTCCCAAAGGGCTCAGTCTGGGATCATATAACCGGATACCCCCAGGGAGCTGGTTACTCAAACTGCGGCGTAGTGGCGGAAGTGGGAGAAGATGTGAATGACCTTGAGGTTGGCGATAGGGTGGCAAGTACCGCTCCCCATGCTGAATACGCCCTTGTCAGGAAAGATGAAGCTCTCAAGGTTCCCGAAGAAATCTCGGACGAAGAAGCCACCTTCTCGACTCTTTCTGCAACCGTCCTGAACAGCGTGAGACTAGCCCGCATAAGACTGGGAGAAAGCGTAGTAGCCGTGGGTGTGGGGATACTCGGCCAACTGGCTTGCCAATACAGCAGGCTATGCGGAGGGTTCCCGGTCATTGCCGTAGATCTCTCCGAGAAACGACTGGAACTAGCCAAGAGACTCGGCGCTACAGCTGCCCTTCAATCAGGAAAAGATGACGTAGAGAAAGGGATTTCATCGCTCACGAAAGGCAGAGGCGCAGATGTAGTCTTCGAGGTAACGGGCAACCCAAAGATCATACCCTGGGAACTCGGGCTCGCCAAAAGGCAAGGCAGGCTCATTCTATTGAGCTCCCCAAGAGGGCCAAGCACGCTTGATTTCCACGACTACGTGAACTGGCCAAGCAGAATCATCATCGGGACACACGTCTCAAGCCACCCATCCGAAGAGACACCATACAACCCTTGGACAAGGAAGAGAAACACCGAGCTATTCTTCGACCTACTTGCAGCCGGCTTGATCAACGTAAGGGATCTGATCACAGACCGCTACCCTTGGACCGAAGCCCCAAAAGTGTACCAAAGACTCCTAGACCCAGTTGGAGAACGGCTACAAGTCATGGGAGTTCTGCTAGACTTCAGATAGACCCAATCCATGCCCGTATACAGCTAGCAGGACCCGCTATGCCGGGCTTCATCAGTGGCTCCGTTCGACTGTCTTGAGTAGGCCGCGGGCTTCTCTCTCAGTGCTGCAATGTGTGGCCAGAAGAAGTCCTTCGTGCTTCAATCTGGATAAGAGGAATCCCACTTCATGTGGTTCACAGCTGATTTGAAGACACTTACCCGCGTCAAGCACCTTCGAACAGACGTCCACCCATCTAGACATGGGTTCAGCCCCAGCACCTGGAACCCACTGTATTCCATCAAGAGAGTCCACACGAAGGAGTACATCGAGGTTTCCCAAAGCCAAGGGACCATCCAAGTGAAATATCGAATTGTCGAGATGCTTGGAGATCCTTTCCACCTCTTCCCCCACAATGAACTCGCTGAACATCTCAGGAGAAAGAAAACCCGAGAAATCATCCTGCAAAGCGAAATACCTGCCTCTGGAATAAGCTGGTATCCAGGTAATGGAGCCGTCTTGCACTCGTGAGATTTTCCCGTAATAGGAGTCGAACATCTCAATGCAAAGATCCGTGAGTGTCTTGACGAACCTCTTCACCGTGTCTGGCTCTTGAAAGAAGCATCGAACAAGATTCTGAGGGCCAAGCGCTGCACTCAACGAATCACATCCGTAATGAAGATCCGGAATCCCCACAAGGAAATTCCCTTCTGCCACCTCGCACATAGCATCCAGAAGGTCATCCATAATCCTCCACCACTTGCTGTCCTTGTCAAGCACCGGATCGAACTCTGACAGATCCTCGATGAAAGGCTCCACCCAAGACGTAGTCTCGTCTCTAAACACTAAGTCTCCGCCAAGGCAGGCTGTAAAATGGTTTGGACCAAGGTTAGGCCAATACCACGGGATCGCATCGCCAAGGAACAAAGTACTCTCCAGATACGACTCCATCTTGTCCAGGACATACTCTACGTTGGTCCACCTCTCCTCCAAGCTCTCCGGAATGGGAAACCCCACCTTCTTCTGCTTCCTCTTGGGCGCTGTAATGGAGATGAGTGGCCTCTCTAGAATCTCCCTATCCCAGAAAGCATCAAACCGCTCCTTTATAGCTTCAAAATTCACCTCTTCCAAGTATGGTCTCATATTCAACCCTCACCTGCTCTGCTACATGTTCATGGGAGAATTGGACAACGGGTAGACTCCTTTCCTCTGCAGCACGTCAGTTATCGCTGATAGTCCAGCCCACCGGTAGTCTGAAGGTATATCTTCTGTGATCGTGACCATGAAGTTGTCACCCGGAGCCGCCTCTTCCAGAACCTCCAACGCACGCTTCCCAACGGCTTCAGATCCTTCTAGGAAGACGGACTCTGGGAAGTTTAGGCTTATGACTTTGCCCTTCCATGCAGATCTCGCTTCCACTAGAGGAAGGTCTCCCATGGGAGGCGGAGTAAACGCCTCGACCACATCCAGATCCATCTTGGAGATCAAGTCTTTCAGATGCTTCAGTCTGCCGTCCATGTGGTCCTCTAGGATTTTGCCCTTCTTGTGAAGAAGTCTTGCTTGCGTATTGTGGAAAGGTGCTACGTATTTCTCGAAGAGCTTGGGGCTCACTATCTCACTGTTTATGTTATCGGTCCCGTTTACGATCTCAGCTGGAGACTCAGCTATCACCTGATAGCGTTCAGCCATTTTCCTCTCCAACACCCTCAGCAATCTCTCGAACTCCCTTCGGTGCCTCCAAAGAGCAATAGCGAAGGTTCTGTACCCCATCAATTCAATCTGCATTTGCTGAAGCGGAGAACGCCCAGCCCAAACGAAGACAATCCCGTCATCACCGAGATTCCTCTCAGCCTCCACAAAAGGATCGTAATCTGGCAAGTAGATTGTGTCTTCCACGATGAACTCGGCAACCTCAAAGTCCGAGAGACTTTTTACGGGATGCTCTATAGTCCAAGAGCCGCCGGCTCCTTCACGTAGGCCTATCCTCTCCTTCGCCGCTAGATCACCTATGGGCGTATGAAAAGTCCTATGGACAACACTGCCAAGCGTTCTGGTCTCAACGTGAACATGAGGCGTCTCCTCTCTGAGTACAGAGGCTGAGACCTTTAAACCCAGACCCTTATTCCTGAGTCGACGGGCCATAGAGCCTCTGGGACATAGTACATCATAGATCAACCAAGGTATTCTGTCAGGCTCTTCGCCGCGATAGACCGCCAAGGCTCTTTCTCTGATGTTCAAGACCCATATCCCCTGCCGAACACCTGCTAACCTATCATCTTCCAGAGTTTAAGTTTTATACCCCCGAGATTACATGTTCCAGATGTTGGGCCGCGAGGGAATGGTAGAATAGCAACTCTTTGAGTCGGGTGACTGAGTTGATTGATTGTCATGTTCACAGCGTCGGGAACGAGAATGCAGGTGCAGTAGTTGATGCGATGGACGTTGCGGGTGTAGAAAAGGCTGTCATTTTCGCACCATATCCTGGAAGGTTAGCCGAAGGTGGATGTGACCCCAAACCTACTGAATACATGCAGTTTTCCTATCAGGGAGCAGACCAAGAAGCCCAAGAGAAGTCTACCAAGTTCATATCGCGCCTTCAATTCGACGCGCCGGACAGAATAGTGGCCTTCGCGTGGATAGAACCGCGGCTGAGAAATGCCGTCCAGAACATAGAAGAAGCTATGACGAAATATGACTGCCGAGGCCTCAAGATGATACCTGACCACTGGTACCCATACGAGCCAAAATTCCACCCTTTATATCAAAAGATTCAGGAATTGGGGGCACCTGTCCTCTTCCACTCCGGAATTCTCTTCGGATTCAAAGACTCCTCGAGGTTCTGCAGGCCCTGTAACTATGAGGTCCTCATCAACTTCCCACAGCTGAAGTTCGCGCTGGCGCACATAAGCTGGCCTTGGACCGACGAATGCATAGCCCTCTTTGGAAGGTTCAGGTCGAATCTGAGAAGAGATGAAGATGCCCAAGAGATGCAGATGTACATCGATACGACCCCAGGAACCCCCAAGTTCTATCGAAGAGAAGTCCTAAGCAGAGTCCTAGCGTATGGCGCTGAGGACTACATGATCTTCGGCAGCGATTCTACCGCTTCCAACCTTCAGAACGCAAGATACTATGCCGAGATGGACACGGGCATACTGAGGGAGCTTGGATTCTCAGAAGAAGCGATCGGGAAATTGCTGTTCAGGAACATAGAGAGATACCTCGGTAGCTAACTCCGGCAGTCAGGGTGTCAGCAAAGCAGTCCCCTATCTCGGTTTTCTTGGGAGCGACTCTTGCCTTCGCGGTGGTGGACGGAATAAGCGCTTTGCTCGGCGGCGCACTAGCCACTCTCCTGCCAATGTCGTGGATCTCCTTCGGCTCAGGGCTGGTCTTCATCCTATTCGGGATCTATACTCTCCTAAGCGGAAATGACGAAGAGGTCAAGGTCAAAGACCGTGGCCCGCCTTTTCTGACATCCTTTTCCCTCGTCGCATTGATGGAGCTCGGCGACAAGACACAGTTTGCGGTCGTAGCCTTGGCGTCGCAATACGACCAAGTAATGGTGTTTCCGGGCATGATGTTAGCTTTTGCGCTCGTTACTGGCTTGGGTGTGGTTCTGGGCGCAACTCTTCTGAAGCGTCTGCCAACGAAATACCTAAGGGTCGGCTCATCCGCCTTGTTCCTCCTGTTTGGAGTCACTTTCCTAGTTGGCGCTGTCTCTGGGATATCCGTCTTCTAGCGAGATGCAGGGTTATCTCGGTGCAGCGTGCCTAGGGCCTCTGTCGAAAAGCATAAATATAACGACGTTATAGAAGGTACAGGACATGAAATCCCTCAGTTCAGCCGTAGGAACGGGCGAAAGTCGTTGATTGGACAGCTCTCATTGGCTTCTAGGGAGGCTCCAGAGGCCGAACTCGCCATGGCCACGATATTGGAAAGCCAGGGAACAGTCTAGCGATTCTTTCCGCAAACTTGTCCGTACAAGCATTACAGACAAACTCATATGAGGACACGAAAAGAAACTACCTACACGAGACAGATCTTGAAGGAGGGAATGAGCGGTGACAGCCTCTCCCTTTGCTAATCACCAGAAAAGAATTGGTGTCAAGGGGTCATTCCTCACCGCGGAGACTAGGCTCTCCGACAGGCTCACTATCGATAGCAACCGCGGCGAGGTTCGATGTCATAACTAGCGTCGATTCCATGTTCAAGAACGAGAATGAAGATCAAGATTGGAGCGTATGTGAATTGGGGGATACGCGACATGAGGAACACGGTCACCATGACCACAGCCGACATATGGAAGAGTTCAAGAGGAAATTCTGGGTTTCCCTCATACTGACTATTCCTATCTTGCTTCTTTCTGAGATGATCCAGTCATGGTTCGGTTTCAGTCTGGGGATTCCGTTCCACAAACAGGTCCTGTTCTCACTGTCATTGATTGTCTACGTCTACGGCGGTCTCCCTTTCATAAGGGGAACGTTTCAGGAAATAGAAAAACGGCAGCCGGGAATGATGACGCTCATAGGCACAGCCATATCCGTGGCCTTCTTCTATTCCGCGGGAACAGTCTTCGTCATAACGGGGAAGGATTTCTTCTGGGAACTCGCCACCCTCATTGACGTGATGCTTCTTGGACACTGGATTGAGGCCAAGAGCGTCCTAGGGGCTTCTAGAGCATTGGAGGAGCTAGTCAAGATAATGCCGACGACGGCCCACCGGCTGAAGAACGGCGAAATAGAAGACGTTCCGGTCTCTGAACTGCGGGCCGGAAACATGGTTCTTGTTCGTCCAGGCGAGAAGATCCCTTCTGACGGCATTGTGACTGAAGGGGAGTCCTTTGTCAACGAAGCACTTCTGACTGGAGAATCAAAGCCAATTCACAAAGAGAACGAAGACAAGGTCATCGGGGGAGCCATAAACGAAGAAGGCGTGCTCAGAGTAAGAATCGAGAGGACTGGCGAAGAGACATATCTAGCTCAGGTAATAAAGCTAGTCAGGCAAGCTCAAGAAAGTAGGTCCAGAACACAAGATCTGGCAAACAGAGCTTCAGCGCTCCTCTTCTACGTCGCACTTAGTGTGGGAGTGGTGACATATGCAGCATGGTTCATACTCGGAAGCCCTGAACTGGCACTTGAAAGGTCAGTCACCGTACTAGTCATAGCTTGCCCCCACGCGCTTGGTCTAGCGATACCGCTCGTCGTCGCGCTCTCAACGTCCATAACGGCGAAGAGCGGGATTCTAATCCGGGATAGGAGAGCCTTCGAGGCAATGAAGGATGTCGACGCTGTCGTGTTCGACAAGACTGGCACACTGACAGAAGGTCGGTTCGGCGTGACTAATGTAGTCTCTTATGTCTCCGAAGATAAGCTCTTGGAGCTCACTGGGAGCGTTGAGCTCAACTCAGAACACATCATAGCAAATGCCATTGTGGAATACATAAAGGAAAAGAACGTAGAGATTCCCGAAGCTGATGAATTCAAAGCGCTACCTGGCAGAGGTGCCTACGGAAAGGTTGGAGGAGAAGAAGTGTACGTGGGAGGCCCAAACCTCCTGAAAGAGATGGAGATTGAAGTAGAGGATCCAAGGATCAGGGAACTCCAAGACCAAGGCAAAACAGTCGTATTCACAGTCACAGAAGGAAAGCTCGCTGGTGCTCTCGCTCTATCAGACATGATAAGGAAGGAATCTTACGAAGCTGTCAAAGCACTAAAGGAAAAAGGGGTGAAAGTCTACATGCTAACAGGTGACGCTGAAGAAGTTGCCCGCTGGGTCTCAAAGGAACTGGCCATAGACGATTACTTCGCCCAAGTGTTGCCTCACCAGAAGTCTGAGAAAGTGAAGCTTTTGAAGGAGAAAGGCTACAGGGTTGCCATGGTGGGTGACGGCGTAAACGATGCGCCTGCCCTCGTTACGGCTGATGTCGGGATCGCGATAGGCGCTGGAACTGATGTGGCTATCGAGAGTGCAGACATAATCCTTGTGAGAAACAACCCGACCGACGTTGTTAAGGTTGCAGACCTCTCTCAAAAGACATACTCGAAGATGGTCCAGAACCTTTGGTGGGCCGCGGGTTACAACATCATCGCGATACCTCTGGCCGCTGGTATACTCTACGGGATCGGCATCCTGGTAAGCCCTGCGATCGGAGCTCTGCTCATGTCCTTGAGCACGGTCATAGTTGCCATCAACAGCCAGACTCTGAGGAAATACTTGCCAGAGGTCGAGGAGTTTGTCGAGAGAAAACATGTATCCACAGATCCTGTCTGTGGGATGAAGGTGGAGCCTGAAGAGGCTCACGCCAGGATTGAGCACGAAGGATACGTAATCTACTTCTGCTCAGAAAATTGTGAAAAGGAGTTTAAGAAGAATCCTAAGAAATTCCTAGCCGCGATCAGAAAAGAAAGGCCTGTGATGACAAACGAACACCACCATCATTGACTCAGATACACTCTATCATAGTCGTGTGCGTGCACTTTTCGTAGTGCCCCTTAGGATATGAATTCGGGATCTGCAGAAATATGACGGAGGTATGCTTGCAGCTCTCGTTGCAGTCTCAGAGTTGAGCCTCAATTCTCTCTGGGCAGGTGTAGATGTTGAACCTTCTCGCTCTGGCAAATCCTATCAGTGTCAGACCAAGCATCCCAGCCGCCCTTACAGCCTTGTCTGTTGGCGCTGAGATCGAAACAATAACCGGGATCCCCACAGTTGCTGCCTTCACCACCATCTCGAAGGTAATCCTCCCAGTAGAGGCCAGCAACGTTCTGGCAAAGCTTGCGCCTTCCAGAGCGGATTTGCCTACGACCTTGTCCACAGCGTTGTGCCTGCCTATATCCTCGGAGAAAGCCAGAACCTTCCCGCCCTCGTCAAGAAGAGCTGAGGCGTGAGTTCCTCCAGTCCTTCTGAAGATTGACGCCTCCGAGTCCAACAGCTTCACAGCTTCGAATACGTTCTGGCGACTTAGTCTGAAACTGGAATCACCTTTCACCTTATGTGCTCTCATCAGCAGATGAGGTGGAATCTTCAGCGTTCCGCTTGCACATGAGGTAAATACCAGCCGCGGTCTGTCCTGAGGCGGGGTATGCTTCTTGGCTAACCAAATGTGGGCGCTCCCCTTTGTGATCTTGAGACCTGTGATCGCCTTGGTCTTGCGGATTACTCCGTCCGTTAAGAGGTGCCCAACTACTAGTTCATGTATTTCGTGTGGGGAGCATGAGAAAACGGCGTACAGTACGTCGTTAACGTACAACTCTGTCTGATCCTCTACGACTATCTCGTCTTTCACATGTTCATAACGATCCCTATCGAGTCTGACCCGTGCGATTTCGAGTTCAACTGAAGCAGAATCTTCTCTTCCCTCGTCTTTCTTGGTGTCCGATCTGGTCATTCCCTCTCCCGCTCTGTTTCATCTCTGAAATGGCGCTTTGGCCTGCCGTCTAACGTGATGCTAGTTCACTCGTTTTGGCAAATGCTCTTGCCAGTCCTAACAGTCAGAAAAGCATTATATAAGAACACCGTCGTAATGTGATGAGGTGCCGCTCTGTAGATGAAGGACGTAGATGAGTCTGTCATAACAAAGGCAATCTTGGAGGAAAGCCTGAAGTTCCTCTCAGACCATGTAGAGTCAGATGTCGTTGTAGTTGGAGCAGGCCCTGCAGGGCTAACTGCCGCTCGGTACCTCGCCGAAGCTGGCCTGAAGACTGTGATCTTCGAGCGGAGGCTTTCCTTTGGAGGCGGCATAGGTGGCGGAGGCATGCAGCTTCCTTTCATCGTGGTTCAGTCTCCAGCTGACGAGATACTCAAGGAGGTCGGCTGCAATCTCAAGGCTTTCAAAGAAGGAGTCTACACGGTCAACTCTTCGGAGATGCTTGCCAATCTATCTCATGGCACCATCATGGCTGGCGCCCAGATAATCCTCGGCGTCACAGTTGACGATCTGATATACAGAACCGATGAGAACGGGGATTCAAGGGTTGCGGGAGTGGTCGTCCAGTGGTCCTCAGTGGTAATCTCAGGGCTTCACGTTGACCCGCTCTCTTTCAAAGCCAAAGCTGTAATCGACTGTACTGGTCACGACGCTGAGATCCTGAGCATAGCATCAAGAAAGATACCGGAGCTGAACCTCATGTTGCCCGGCGGGAAAGCCATGTGGGCGTCCGAAGCTGAGCGATCGACCGTCGAGAAGACAGGTCAGGTGGCCCCAGGACTCTATGTAGCAGGAATGGCAGTAGCCGCCCTCCATCAAACACCTAGGATGGGCCCCATCTTCGGTGGAATGCTGCTCTCAGGAAGGAAAGTCGCTGAGCTCGTAGTGCAGAAGCTGAAACGATAGAATAGCAGCTTCTGGAAAGGCAAGAACGGACATGTTTTCGGGACGATAACGAGGAGTAGCCTCAACGCTTTCGGCCGTTCACTTCCAAGGCGATTCTTCGAAATGAACCGTTGACGGCGTGATATGTTGCCATTTCGTGATCGATAGAGGACAGTATCAGCCAGATGCTTCCCGGCCAGAGCTTCATATATTTGGCGTCAGTCACGGATGGCTCTGGGGGAGCGGGATGAGAGTGGAAGAAGCCAATGTGTTCCAGATTCTCTTTCTCTGCCTTGGATAGGGCTCTCAGGAATTCCTCCGAATCTATCTGGAATCTGGTCGACGATCTTAACGAATTGTCACTCGCCACGATTTTCCTGACGAAGGCTGCTTCTTGTCTTGTGTCCCCGAAGAGGAACCCACAAGCTTCGAAAGGGTCTTCCCTTCTCGTTTCCTCAACAAGGAAGCGTATCTGCTCCTCCGTGAACCGGACGATCATTGAGTCTTCCTCTCTTTAGTGGATTTTGGAACGTGGAACACTTAGTTCGTCGATCACAGTCTTATCGTAGAAGCCGCGGGCCCATTCCTTGGTCTCTGAGCTCTCTATTATCATTATCCCGCTTGTCAGGATGCTTGCTATGTCTTTGTCTGGGCCGTATTCAAATGTTATGCCAAGGTCCCCCTTAACCTTCGTCTTGAGTCCGTGGCCATTGAGAACCAGACAAGCCCTGTTCAGATCCAGTTTGAGATCTCTTCTTGGTGTGATGACAAAGACCCTTTTTCCATCTCGTCCGCAGATCTCCGAAACCAGATCATGTTTCAGCTGCATCGGAGGGCCTGAAGGTCTTGATCCGCAAACGGCGCAATTCTCTGCCCTCAAGACTTCCACGGTTTCAAACTCCATGTTGCCGATGTCGCAATGCAGTATCTTGTTCGCAAGACGAGGCTTCTGTCCTAATATCACCCTTGTGGCTTCAGACACCTCGACGCTTGCTATGATGCCGAGGATTGAGGGATGGACGCCTACAACGGCGCATTTTGGCAACATGTCGTCATCAAGGTTCCCCTGAAAGCACTCTAGGCACGCGGTCTTGCCGGGCACTATCGTCGACGCATTCCCGAAGGTCATGATCGCTGCGGCGAAAACATATGGAACCCCAAGTTTCTGGCATGCTCTATTCAGGGCGTAACGAGGCATCATGCTGTCCAACCCGTCGACGACAACGTCGGTGCCTCTGATGATGTTTTCAGCGTTGTCTTCATTCAGAGACAAAGGCAGCGGTTCAATCTCTATGTTGAGATTCATCTCACGTAACCTTTCGGCTGCAACCTCAACTTTGGGGTACCAAAGAAAGCCTGTGCTGTACAGGATCTGTCTTTGCAGGTTTGAGACCTCAACGATGTCATAGTCGACCAACCGGAGGTGTCCTACGCCCATAGCGGCCAGCTGTAGAGCAGCAGGAGAGCCGAGTCCACCCAAACCAACTATGCAGACCCTCGCGTTCTTGAGCCTTAGCTGTCCTCCGTATCCCATCTCTGGAAGAACTATCTGCCTTGAGTAGAACTGGAGTTCATCCTCTGAAAGGTTTCCCGTTTTGCCCAGAGTCATGGCAGTCTCTCCGAGGGAGAAATAACGGCGTTATGCATATAACCGTTTCTGGGAACATCAGACTCTCAGTGAAGCTCGTAAGCCGAGATGTGAACCGCCTTTGCTACTGGAACTCGGCCAATACCCGTTCTCCAGCGAAGGAAACGATAGGTTTAAAGCACCGTTACGACTCGGTTTCAGTCTTGGCAAAACGGGCGTCATGATTTTGAGACTGAAAGTCAGATACTTCACAACTCTCCGTGAGTTGGCAGGAACGGCAGAGGACCAGATAGACATAGAAGACGACGCGTCACTGGCAGAACTAATCGAGAAAGTAGCATCAGAGTATGGAAAAGCAGCAAGAGACTACCTATATCCGGATAGTGTGCAGATCGACCCGTCCATCTACTTCCTGGTCAACGGAAGAGATGCTAAGACGCTGTCTGGGACAGAAACAAAGCTGAAAGACGGCGATACCGTGGCCATAATCCCTCCGATTGGCGGTGGATAGCATATTATTATGCTTGGGTTTCTCTTGCTTTGAGCATGAACTCGACAGCGTTCCTCGCTAAGGCTGCAATCTTGGGTGATATGTTCACGCGGTACCTCTCATGCTTAAGGGAAAGGTACAGCTTCTCGAGAGTATGAAGTCTCATATTCACGCAGATTGCTTCGTCGTAAGCTGGGATGAATACCGCGTCGGGCCTCTCCTTTCTCATCCTGTGTAGAAGCCCTACCTCAGTTGCAACAACAAACTTCCTAGAGTCAGAGACCAACGCTTCCTTGTACATCTTGGAGGTGCTACCTACGAAGTCGGATACGCTCCACACTTCGGGGTTGCATTCGGGATGGGCAAGTATCTCTGCGTCCGGGTGTGCCTTCTTGAGCTCCAAGATGCCTTCCCTACTGAAGAGCTTGTGAACTGGACAGAAACCGCCCTTTGGTATCGATACCACTCTCTTGTCCGAGAGGTTCCTTGCGTATTGCGCCAGATTTGAGTCTGGTCCGAACAGGACCCTGTCTGAATCCATCCTGTTGACGATTTCAGCTGAGTTGGCGGAGGTGCAGACAGCGTCACAATAGGCCTTTGCTTCTGCCAAGCTGTTGATGTAGAGGACTATTCTCGCATCGGGGTTTTCCTCTCGATAGAATCGGACAAGTTCCGCTGGAAGCATGGCCGCCATGGGACATAGAGCATTCCTGTCTGGTATCAGCACTTTCTTGTCTGGGTTGAGAATCGCTGCAGTCTCAGCCATGAATGTGACTCCGCAGAAGACTATTATCTTTGCATCGGTTTGGGCTGCGCATAGGGAAAGCTCTAAGCTGTCCCCTACGAAATCCGATATGTCTTGAATCTCTGGCCGCTGGTAATTGTGAGCGAGAATTGTTGCTTGCTTCTCTTCCTTTAGCTTGTTGATTCTTTCCATCAAATCATTGCGCTTCATCTTAATCACGGCTCCTTTAGCCATTGGGTGTTGAGCGTCTGCCTAGTGGTGATATGCTCCTTAGCCTTCCTACTGCTCCGGGCAACACTTCAAGTATGTAATCAATGTCCTCCTCTGTGTTGTATTTTCCTAGCGAAAGCCTTAAGCTTCCGTGCGCTTCTTCATGTTTCAAGCCTATAGCTAGGAGGACGTGGCTGGGCTCTAGCGACCTTGATGAACAGGCGGAGCCGGTGGAGGCAGCTATTCCTTTGTCGTTCAGGAGCAAGACTAGAGATTCGCCCTCGATGTGCGAGAATCTGAAGTTGTTGATGTTCGGCAGTCTCTTTGTTAGGTGACCGTTGAGGTAGGCCTCTTCGATATGCAACGCGCCTTCTACCAGCTCACTCCCAAGCTTGGCCAGCCTTCCTTTCTCCGGTCCCATCTCCTCTTTCCTGAGTTCCACGGCTCTTGCGAAGCCTATTATGCCCGGAACGTTCTCGGTGCCGGACCTCAGACCGAACTCGTGACCTCCCCCATGTAGTAGTGCCTCTATTCTCACTCCCTTTCGGATGAATAGCGCACCTACTCCCTTCGGCCCGTAGATCTTGTGAGCGTTGATGGTCATGAGATCTACGCTCATCTCTCTGACATCCATAGGAATCTTGCCGAAGCTCTGAGCTGCATCCGTATGGAAGCAGGCGCCATATTCATGGCACAATTCCGCAATCTCCCTTATGGGCTGAATCGTGCCGATCTCGTTATTTGCATGTATCACCGAGACCAGTGAAGCGCCGTTTCCCAACGCATTTTCCAGTTGTCCTAGGTCCAGTAGTCCCGACGTATCTACAGGTATAGTTGTAATCTGGAAGCCTCGTCTCTCCAGCCACTTGGCCGCGTTGAGGACAGAGTCATGCTCTATGGCGGAGATCGCTATATGAGTCTCCGTCTTTCCCTTTCTGAACGCGAAACCCTTAAGGGCCAAGTTATTTGCCTCGGTAGCGCTTCCCGTGAAGATCAATTCTTCTGGTTGGGCATCCATTAATCTTGCGATAGTCTTCCTGGCATCCTCAAGTGCTTGCTTGGCTTCCAATCCGAACGTGTTGATTGAGGAGGCATTGCCATATACCTCGCAGAAATAGGGTTTCATGGCCTCGAATACTCTGGGGTCCAGAGGCGTTGTGGCGGCATAGTCCACATAAACCTTCCTCAACGCAGGTCACTTCTTCGTTCGACTTCATATGGAGTCTCTGGAATTAATATCTTTGTAGTGAAGTTTCGGTTGCATGATCGTCACCTTCGTGCCTGGAGGTATAGCTGAGGTAATCCAGACATTTCCCCCAATGACCGCCTCGTCTCCTATTACTGTCTCGTTCCCGAGTAGCGTAGCACCCGAATAGATTACCACATTGTTACCTACTGTGGGGTGCCTTTTCCTTCCCTTGATTATCCTCCCCTTCTCATCCTTGGGAAAACTCAAAGCTCCCAAGGTCACACCTTGATAGATCTTGACGTTGTCTCCTATCTCCGCCGTTTCCCCTATGACCACTCCGGTCCCATGGTCGATAAAGAAGTTCTTGCCGATCTTTGCGCCCGGATGGATATCTATACCGGTCTCCGAATGGGCATGCTCGCTCATGATTCTGGGCACCAACGGGATTCCTCTGATATAGAGCTCATGAGCCAGCCTGTAAGTCGCAATGGCTAGAACACATGGATAGCTTAGTATGACTTCGTCGACGCTCTTGGCCGCTGGGTCTCCATCATAGGCCGCCTCAATATCGCCTCTGAGAAGGATTCTGATCTCGGGTATCTTCTCCATGAGATCTTTCGCAACTACTTGAGCCCTTTTGCGACAGACATCCTCAGGACATTTCTCGATCCTTCGGCAGACATATTTGAGGCTCTTCTCCACCTCTCTTACGAGCCGATGATAGGCTGAGTGCAATAAGTTGCCGACAACGTACTGGGTGTTCGTCTTGGTGATCGCGACTTTCCCTAGGTAACCAGGGAAAATGACTGTGAGGAGATCTTCCAAGATCTCTATTACAACTCGTTTGGAAGGCAGGTCTTTTCCATTAAGATGATCCATGCCGCCGAGTGTCTCGTAGTTTTCCATGATCCTGTCGACAAGCTTCGGTAGCCGGTTCTCAGCCCAGTTGTCGTCGTCGGCCTCATCTCCTCTCATCATCATCATCTCCACCATCTTCCCTGGCTCCCAAGCGCAATCCGCCCGTCCAGCCCTCTCCATATTGTTCCGTGTCTCCTCGATCGTCATTGCGCGATTGCAGTGCAGCTTTTTCACTTTCCTTCTGCGGGCCGGAATAGTTCGGTGCTCAGGTAGCGCTCTCCTGTATCGGGGAGGATGACCACTAGCAGCTTGTCCTCATTCTGTGGCCTTCTAGCAACCTCTAAGGCGGCAAAGGCTGCGGCCCCAGCAGATATCCCTACGAGCAAGCCTTCTTTCCGGGCAAGCAACCGCGAAGTCTGCATTGCATCTTCATCCTTTACCCGGATGATCTCGTCCACCAAATCCAACCTCAGAACATCTGGGATGAACCCTGCGCCTATGCCCTGAATCTTGTGTGGCCCAGGCTTTCCACCGCTGAGGACAGGTGAGTTGGCAGGCTCCACGGCGACAGCCTTGAACTGCGGTTTGAGAGACTTGATATACTCTGCTACACCCGTGATAGTTCCGCCCGTACCAACGCCCGCGACCAAAATGGCAATCTCTCCCTCCGTGTCGTTCCAGATTTCCGGCCCCGTTGTCTCCCGATGGATCCTAGGATTGGCGAGGTTCTGGAACTGTTGAGGGATGAACGAGTTTGGGAAATCTGAAGCCAGTTCCTCGGCCTTCTTTACAGCGCCCTTCATCCCTTCGCCTCCTTGAGTGAGAACTAGCTCAGCTCCGTAGGCTTTCAGAAGGTTACGGCGCTCTGCGCTCATAGTCTCTGGCATCGTCAAGATTAGCCGATAGCCCTTCACCGCGGCGACCATAGCTAGGCCTATTCCAGTGTTTCCACTGGTAGGCTCAATGATGACCGTGGCGGGGTTGATCAGCCCACGCTTTTCCGCTTCGGTTATCATACTGAGGGATATTCTGTCCTTCACGCTTCCTCCAGGATTTTGCGATTCGAGCTTTGCCAATACTGTACACTTTAGACCTGCCGTCACTCTGTTTAGGTGGACTAGAGGAGTCTTGCCTATTGTCTCTAGAACAGAACGATACACTGTGGGCATGGTTCGCAGTCACCTTCGGCGGAGAATAACGCCGTTATACTTAATAAAGTTAACTGTGAATGTCGCTTTGAAGCTGGGAGAGGAAGCCCAACATCCGAGCAGCTGCTTGGTTGATCCAATCTGGCCTTGCGCTAAGACCCCAAGCGGTCTCATTCACTTGACTAGCTCACCACAAGGATTTGCGTATCGATTATGCGGTCGCTACTCCGTCTAGACTGGCGCTTCAGATTTCTTTGATTCCTATTATTCTGGGCACTTCTCCCGCCTGGCCAACGTTTTCTTCGAAGACTATGAATACGCCTCTTACCCCTCTTATCGCCATAGCTTTGCGTACTCCGCGCCTAATCGCTTCGGTCGGTTCACTGCCCTTCACCACATTGCCAACTGCTGTTGCCGCGGCGTCAGCCAAACCGGCGTTCTCGGCAAAGACTGTGGCTGCTTCGGCTTCTCCGAAACTTAGAGCATGACTGAATTTCCCTGAGCTTGTTGCCAGACCAGTGGGGAAATGCTCCAATCTAAATCCAATCCTTTTCGAAAGGAGACTGTATCCAGCCTGTAGAGCAACATCTATTGGCACGTTGGATACTGCGCTTGCTTCCCCTCCGTTTTCAACTACAGCTACTTCGGCTCCACTATCAATCATAGCGTCGACCGCCAGATCAGCCAGTACCCCCGCAACTGCAGCCATCGGTCCCACGCCGGCTTCTTCGGATGCCTCAGCCATCCTTCTCGCCACTATTGGTCCTTTCCCGACCCGGACTGGTTCCAGAGAACAAAGAAAGATGGGGGTCTCCCGTATGTACCTGTCCAGTTGTCTTCTATGTTTCTGTATCGCCAGTTTTGCCGCAGCAACAGCTTCAGTGCTGTCCGCTATTATTGTTCCTCTAGATTCCCCATAGCTGAAGGTTTGCTTGATCAGAGACTTCATTTCTCTTTCATCAACCGACCAGCTTTATGGCTCGCGTTGGACAAGCGTCGACACACAGGCCACAGCTGGTGCCTACACATTTCTCATTGTCGAAAGATATGGAGTAATCCTTTTGGAACGAAATCGCGTCAACAGGGCATAGCGAGAAGCATGCGCCGCAGTCAACACATTTGAGGCTATCTACCTCGATCAGATTCCGAACATTAACAATGACTCCTCGTTCCCTGAAGGCTTCTATGACTTTCTGAGCGTTAGCTGTTTCTATCTCGGCTAGGATTTCCCCCCCTTCTTGGTTGATGTGAGCGGCCAGAATGTTTACTGGAGTTCCCTGTTCCAAGATGATCATCGATGTTATAGGTTGGTCAACTATCTCCTTGCCAAATCTGAGCAGAACTCTCACCAAGTTCCCCTGCCTCCTATCAGCCTTGATATGTCTTCTGAGGTGACGATTCCGACAACCTTCCGTTCTCTGCCAATCACAGGCAATGCTGATATCCTGTTCTGGGCCATCTTTCTCGAGGCGGCTTCTACAGGCTCATTTGCCGTGGTTGTTATGACTTTCCGAACAACGATTTCTCCCAGTCTCTTCTTGTCCTCTGCTACTGCTTTGGTGATGTCCCATGAGGTTACGATGCCTCTGAGTTTCCCTTCTTTGCCTACTACTATAATGTGGTTCACTGATCGACCTACTATGCGTTGGGCAACGGCCTTTATCTCCTCGTCTTCTCTGCATGTGACAGCTTCTTGAGTGATGCTTCCGACAAAGCTTACTTCTCGTGTCTGTTTGGCCGGTGTCAACGCGGTTTCAGTAGGAAGGCTCTTTGATGGACCTGAAAGGTAGAATGCGCCGTCTTCAATCCATTTTTTCAGTGTTTGCGAGATGATCTGAGCCTTTCTGAGGCTGGAGAGAGAGCTGACTTTGGCTGTCTTGTCTTTGATTGCTATCTTGCCGGACTTCAACTCTTTGTAGTTTACCTTTCTGAGTTTCGGTCTCTCTCTCCGAGGTGTTCCATAGTCGATTACGTCTGTGAAGATTTCTTCGTCTCGTATGGCCACTTTCTTTGCTATGCCTCTGTTGAGGATTGGTATCGGTATCCCCAAGCCTACATAGAGGGTCGTCCCGTATTTTGTGTATGATGCTCCTCGGATGAATTCGGGGCTCATTTCCTTGCAGTCCCCACGAACCATGATCGTCCCCATCCTATTCGCCGGGTCATGCTGTGTTCCTTCTCCTATGACATATCCTTGGCCGCCCCCGAGGAAGATCCGGGTTCCGATTCCGATAGTCTCGTAGTCGGGATCGTTCATGAGCGGGTTGAGGGACCCAGCCCCCGAGTAAGTGGCGTTTCGGAAGCCTGGAAGCAGCTTTCCCATGTAGGTGTATATGGTTTCGCCTCGGCTGTTGGTAGCACAGACGTAGCGTTGGTAGCAGTTGCGGAAGTTCAGAAGGTAGAACTGGTTAAGGTCGTCCTTGGTTATGGCAGTCTCAAGTCTCGTTCTGGGGTAGCAGTCTGTCCCGTATGCTGTCGCCCGAAGCTCAACCTCTTTTCCACGGATCAAATCCTCTATTACGTGGCCGCCGCCATACTCGAATGGCTTTTTCTCGGACATCATTGTTGCGCCTATGTAGAGGTCGACTGCTGCTCCAGGATGGCAAACCTCAACGTCGTTTATCCAGGCTCTGTGTATCTTGATGGGTGGGTCTGCGTGTCCTATGTTTACTAGGGCCCCCGAGGAGCACATCGCGCCGAATGTGCCGGTCGTAACAATGTCGACTTCCTTGAAGGCTACCTCTATGCCGCTACTTTCCACTAGTTCCTTCATTTCTTCAGCAGCTAGAACCTGAACGTC
>Ga0209636_10002582_pt1 | contig 18512 bp, 18 predicted proteins | sample DeeMarSWOR152_54_FD_187464 | JGI IMG/M metagenome (GOLD analysis project Ga0209636, IMG submission 187464) | Marine sediment microbial communities from White Oak River estuary, North Carolina - WOR-1-52-54 (SPAdes) (version 2) | ecosystem: Environmental > Aquatic > Marine > Intertidal zone >... | reverse complement strand
AATAAAACCAATCAAACTAATGCAACCAACCAACTCATCGCCATTTGTCATTTGGATTTTGAACTTTGACATTTTCCCTTCCGCCTCCAACCTCTAACCTCTTTCGCCTTTCCGACTGCAACACCGCAGAACCGCAATCCGCTCAGAGCTCGTTTTCAGAATGCTACAGAGATCCGCTGAAAAGGCCGCACAGCCGCCTCGATCACGAAGGAGGGGGATACCGGGCAAGGGACCTCTTCCATCAATCACTGGCGGGCTTTTCCCCTTTGCCCACCAGCCTTGGGTCGATATTCCCCGGCCCCCCGCACTCCGGAATGTAGCATGTCACGTCGCTGAAGGTACAAGCCTGCTTGCAGGAAGGACAATTCTCTGGTGGGGCCTCGGCCTCAAAGGTATATTCGCAGTTGGAACATTTCCAATGAGTCATTGATCTCTTCCTCTCCCGGTCCATTTTGCCATAATGATGACTACAGACCCATAAATCCCTGTATTACCTGTATCTCACAAGTCCCTTTGCCATCTTATAGCGATTTTCAATTTCAGGCCAATGAATAAGGTTGAAGAAGTTCTTCACGTACTCAGCACGTCGATTTTGATATTTGAGATAGTAGGCGTGCTCCCAAACGTCACACACCAACAAGGGGTAGACACCCCAGATGGTCAGGTCCTGATGCTTTTCCGCCTGAAGGACCACGAGATAACCCCTGAAGGGCTCGAAGGCCAGGATTCCCCACCCACTTCCCTCAACGGCATTGGTGGCAGCGGCGAATTGTGCCTTAAATCGGTCGCCTCCCCCAAAACTCCTCTGCATCGCCTCCAGGAGTTCACCCTTGGGTTCTCCTCCCCCACTGGGCGACATATTGGTCCAGTAGAGGGTATGCAGGACATGCCCGGACCCCTGAAAGGCAAGCTCCCGTGACCAGTGCTTGATCAGGTCATAATCGCCTGACTCCCTGGCTTCCGATAACTTCCACAAGGCTTTATTGAAATTCTTGACGTATCCGGCGTGATGTTTGTTATGGTGGATGGTCACGGTCTCTTTATCGATCCACGGCTCCAGGGCATCACTGGGATAGGGAAGCGGAAGGAGCTTGCATTCCCCCTGGGCGGAAGGCCCTCCCTCTTTCTTTCCTGAGGCCCAGGCCGTGCCGTATAAACCGCCGAGCCCTAAACCCATGCTGGCCATGCCAAAACCCTTCATCATTTCTCTCCTCGTAAAATCCATGCTATCACCTCCAATAAGCATCTTAAGATGGCACCAATTTCCCAGACATTAGTAAACTATACCAAATTGTAACGAGGAAATTCACAGTAACCGAGACAGAGTTCGAAGATTCCTTCACAAATCATTTGACTTTGTTCGCCATTGTGCTATTAAGGGGAGGGTTGTTTTCATGCCGATTCGGGACGAGGAGGATGCGGTGCAACCCAACGAGCTCAACGCAGTGATCGATCAATTGAGGCCGAGGATCTTATGGTATCTTGAGAGACTGGTAAACATCCAAAGTGGCACGAGAAATCCCGATGGCGTCAGCCGGGTTATAGATATATGCCAGGCCTCCCTCGACTCTATGGGATTTACGAGCACACGGAGGAGTGAGAAGAACTTCGGCTCCCACCTCATAGCCATGAGCCCACCGGCCCCTGGAGCGAAAGTCCTCGTCATCGGACACGCCGATACCGTTTTTCCTCCAGAAGGGCCTCACCTCTTATTCAAACAACGCGGGGACAAGTGTTTCGGGCCCGGTGTATTAGACATGAAGGGGGGATTGGTCTGTCTGATCTATGGTCTCGAGTCCCTCCTGAAGACCAACGGGACTTTTCCCAATAGGGTTACCGTCATTATCAATTCGGACGAGGAGGTCGGATCTCCCTCGTCGAGGCCCTACATTGAGGCTGAGGCGAGAAGGTCCGATTTCGTACTGATCATGGAGCCGGCATTAACCCGCTGGACCGTGGTGACAGCCCGCTCCGGGGCGGCCAGGTTCGCCCTCACCGTTCGAGGCCGTGCGGCTCACGTATGCAGGCTCAATGAGGGAGCAAGCGCCATCAGGGAGCTGGCCCACAAGATCTTGGCCTTGGAAGGGATCACCGACCTGAAAAAGGGCATTAGCGTCTGTATAGGCACCATCGAGGGGGGAGTGGCACGGAACGTCGTGCCACCCTTTGCCTCCGCGAGCATTGATCTCAGGTTCAGAAATGAGCGCGAGGGGGATAAGGCCATCCAGAGGATCAAAGAGGTGGCCCAAACCTCTTACACCCCTGGAACCCACACGAAGATCGAAGGCGGCATCGGCAGACCCCCCATGATGGCAACCCCAGCCTCGCAGCACCTGTTCGTAATCCTGAAGAAGCTCGTCGCCCCGAACGGATGGCGGTTACGCCATGGTCATAACAGCGGTGTTAGCGACGGCAATTTCACCTCTAACCTCGACGTGCCCACCGTTGACGGGCTCGGCCCATACGGAAATTACGGCCACAGCGAGAGGGAATACATTTTCACCGAGAGCTTGTTTGAGCGGTGCAAACTCATCGGCCTGATACTGGGCGCCGATTTCTCGGAGTTCCTCGCCACGGTGAAAGGGTGAGAGCCTATGGGCCGGCTCGTGGTTGAAGATAAACCAAAACCATCCAAGAAAGGAGGAGCACTATGAAGTTCAAAACCCTCGGAATCATTGTTCTCATGGTCGTGGTTGGGATGGGACTCATGGGATCCAACGAGGCAGACTCCGCCGAAAAAACCCTCATTGTCGGGCGATCCTCGGAACCTCGGTCCCTTGATCCCTACTTCCACAACGAGACCCCGACCAACTCCCTCAATCGCAACGTGCACGACGGGTTGGTGCAATTCGACAGCGAGTTAAAGGTGCTGCCGGCCCTGGCCACCAAGTGGGAAAACCCGGACAACCTCACCTGGATCTTTCATCTTCGCAAAGGGGTCACGTTCCACAATGGTGATCCATTCACCGCTGAGGACGTCAAATTCTCCATCGAACGGTGTAAGAACTGGGAGCGATCCGGCTTCAAAGCCACCGTCAGCCAGGTTGACAAGGTCGAGGTTATTGATCCCCATACGGTGAAGGTTACCACCAAGAAGCCCTTCGGGATCCTCCCGCGGAAGCTCGCCCAGGTGGTAATCCTGTCCAAGAAATTCGTTGAGGCCCATGGGGATGATTACCTTCCCACCCACGAAAACGGTACCGGCCCATATATCGTCCAGGAGTGGGTTAAGGGCGACCATTTGACCTTGGTTGGGAACAAGAATTACTGGGGTGGCGCCCCGAAGATCAAGAAAGTCTTCATTCGACCGCTGACGAACGACGCCACGAGAACAGCTGCCCTCTTGAGCGCTGAAGTGCACGTCATCGACGACTTACCCGTCCGGGACGTGGATCGCGTGAAGGCCAACAAAAAAGTCCAGGTGGTCTCACGGCCGGGGCTGAGGCTCATCTACCTCCAGATGGACCACGATCGGGCCAATAGTCCCAAAGTTCAGACCTCCACGGGGAAGAACCCCTTAATGGACGTGCGGGTGAGGAAGGCGATCTACCTGGGCATCGATGAGGATGCCATCGTCGAGCACGTGATGAACAAATTCGCCTTTCCCGCGGGACAGTTTTACCCCAACGCCGTCTTCGGTTATGACGAGACCATCAAACGACCGGCCTATAACCCGGAAAAGGCCAAAGGGCTCCTGGCCGAGGCCGGCTATCCCAATGGATTCACGGTCACCTTTGATTCGCCCAACGACCGCTACGTCAACGATGAGAAGATAGCCCAGGCAATAGCTTCGAGCCTGGCGAAGATCGGTATCACCGTCAAGGTGAACGCTATCCCCAAGGCCACCTTCTTCCCAATGACCGATCGCCGGGAGACGAGCTTCTTCCTCATCGGCTGGTCCTGCGGCGACGGGGACGCCAGCGCTTTCCTGGACGGCATCGCCCACACCTATGACAAGGAGAAAGGCTACGGCCGTTACAACCGCGGCCGCTACTCAAACCCGAAGGTGGACGAACTCGTCGAAGCGGCCTCCGCAACAGTTGTTCCCGAGGAACGGCTGAAAGCCATGATCGAAGCCCAGCGGATCGCCCTGCTGGAGGATCAGGCGTTCATCCCGTTGCACTTCCAGGTTGACCTCTATGCAATCTCGAAGAAGATTGCCTGGAAGCCGCGGGCGGATCACTACTTCTATTACCGCGATTTTGCCTGGCCGAAGTGAGCTGACATCGAGCCGAGGGTTTTCGCCCTCGGCTCGATCCACCGCGCTTGAGAGGTCCCATGCTGGGCTATCTCATCCAGAGATTACTCCAGAGCATTATCGTTATCCTGTGCGTCACCTTCGTCGTCTTCGTCATTATGTACCACAGCGGGGATCCGGTAGAACTCCTCCTTCCCCCTGAGGCCACGCCCCTCCAGGCAGAGCAGCTCCGGCACCACCTCGGCCTGGATAAGCCCTTTCACGCCCAGTACGCCACCTTTCTCAAGAACGCCCTTCGTGGGGACCTGGGCACCTCATTTATCTTCAACCAGCCGGCCATTAACCTTGTCGTTGAGCGTATTCCAGCCACCCTGGAGCTGGCTCTCTTTGCCATGTTCCTTGCCGTCTTGATGGGCATACCCGCAGGAATCGTCACGGCCATTAGGCCCAAAGCCTTCTTGTCCAAGTCGATCATGTCCGGATCCCTCCTGGGTATATCGCTTCCCGTCTTCTGGCTCGGGATCATGCTGGTCATGATCTTCTCGGTCATATTGGGGTGGTTGCCATCCTCTGGCCGCGGCGAGACGGCAGTGATTTGGGGAATGCGCCTCGGCTTTATCACCGCAAGCGGTTTCACTCACCTCATCTTGCCGTCTCTGACCATTGCCATCTTCCAGCTTGCCCTCATCATCCGTTTGGTCCGGGCCGGCATGATGGAGGTCTTGCTGCAGGATTTCATCAAGTTTCTCAAGGCCAAGGGCCTTTCTGAGAAGCGTATCGTCTTCATCCATGCCCTCAAGAACATCCTGATCCCGGTTGTGACCATTGTCGGCCTGCAACTGGGTAACATCATAGCCTTTGCCATCGTCACGGAGAGCATCTTCGCCTGGCCCGGCATGGGAAAGCTGGTCATCGACTCCATTCACAACCTCGACCAGCCGGTGGTGTTAGCCTATCTGCTCGTGGTCTCCCTGATTTTCGTGTTCCTGAACCTCATTGTCGACATCATTTACACCTTCCTCGACCCCCGGATCAGGTTGAGCTGAGGGGGATTGCTGCCATGTTCAGCGCGGCACAGTCGGAATTCTGGCAGGAATTTAAGGAGAGCAAGTCGGGCCTCATCGGCGCGGGGATAACCGTGATATGTCTGCTGGCTGCTATCCTGGCCCCATTGGTTAGCCCGCAAAACCCATACGACCTCAAGCAGCTCTTCCTCCAAAACAGCTACAGGGGGCCAACCATCTTTAACGAGTGGGCTTACCAAACCTTCATGCTCGGCTCCGATGGTCAGGGACGGTGTATGTTCAGCGCTATCCTCTATGGCCTGCGCATTTCCCTCTATGTTGGCCTGATGAGTACCCTGCTGTCGGCGCTGTTCGGGACCCTGATGGGGCTTATGGCCGGCTATATGGGCGGAAAACCCGATGCCGTGATCATGCGGATTGCCGACATCCAGCTCTCATTCCCGGCCATTCTCATCGCCCTTGTGATCATGGCCCTCTGGGGCCAAGGGCTTTTCAAGATCATCGTCGCCATCAGCGTGGTCAACTGGGTCTTTTACGCCCGGACGGCCAGAGGCAGCACGCTCTCCGAGCGGGAGAAGGACTACGTCGATTCGGCGCGGGCCGTCGGGGTATCCTCGGTGAGCATTATGCTCCGGGAAATCCTGCCCAACATCATGGCCCCCATAATCGTCATCGGCACCGTCAGGATCGCCAACGCCATCATCCTGGAGTCTACCCTGAGTTTCCTTGGGCTGGGTGTGCCCATAACGGAACCATCCCTCGGCTCATTGATCTACCAGGGTTATCAGGTTCTTTTTAGCGGCTATTGGTGGATATCGGTATTTCCCGGGTTTGGCTTGATCTTGATCGTGCTCGGGATCAACCTCCTGGGTGACCGGCTCAGGGACGTCCTCAACCCAAGGCTGAAGAGATGATGGGTGCCGCTAACAACGAAATCCTTAGGATATCCGGACTGAAGACCTACTTCTTCACCCGGAGGGGCGTCGTCAAAGCCGTCGATGATATCAGCTTCTCCCTGAGGAAAGGGGAGATTCTCGGGTTGGTGGGTGAATCCGGCGCGGGCAAATCCATCACCGGCTTTTCCATTCTCCGATTGATCGACGAGCCCGGGAAGATCGTTGCCGGGGAGATCATCTTCGAGGGCCAGAACCTGCTCGCCAAGTCGGAAAAAGAGATGGAAAGGATCCGTGGGAATCGGATTGCCATGATCTTCCAGGATCCGCAGACTTCGCTGGACCCGGTCTTCACCATCGGGCAGCAAATCGTGGAGGCCCTGCTCCTCCACCAAAATATGAGCCTGAAGGAGGCACGGCATAGGGCCATTGACCTGCTCCGCAGCGTCGGCATCCCCTCACCCGATGATAGAATTGACGATTACCCTCACCAATTCTCCGGGGGCATGCGCCAACGGGTAGTCATCGCCATTGCCACTTCCTCCAACCCAGCGCTCATCATCGCAGACGAACCCAGCACTGCCCTGGACGTCACAATCCAGGCCCAGGTCTTATCCCTGATGCGCAACCTAGTCAAGCACAGGCAAACGGCCATGATTCTCATCACCCACGACATCGCCCTGGTAGGGCAATTCTGTGACACCATCTGTGTCATGTACGCGGGCCGACTCGTCGAGAAGGGCCCCAAAACAGAGATCATCAGGAGTCCGCTCCACCCATATACCCAAGGCCTTATCCGCTCAATCCCGGGGCGGCAACAGAGGCGGAAACGGCTCGATCAGATCCCGGGGATGATGCCGAATCTGATCGATATGCCCGAAGGCTGTCCCTTTTTGCCCCGTTGTGAGCAGGGATCCGATGGATGTCACCTCAGAGCCCACTTGGAGGAGGTTTCCCCGAACCACTGGGTGGCCTGCATCAGGAGGTCATAGTGAGACTCACCCCCGATGGAACCCCCCTTTTGCGGGTCGAGGAAGTGACCAAACACTTCCCCATCCAGAAGAACATCTTCGAGAAAATCACACTTAAGCGGGGGCGCCTGCGGCTCCTGCATCAAGTGGTCCACGCCGTCAACGGCGTCAGCCTGGAGATCCATCGGGGCGAGACATTGGCCCTTGTGGGCGAGAGCGGGTGCGGAAAATCGACCCTGGCAAAAACCCTCCTCGGGCTCCATCGGCCCACTGCAGGCGCGATCTGGTACGATGGCAAAGAGATCAGCAGCCTGACCGGGTATAGGCGACACCCGTTTCAAAAGCGAATCCAGATGATCTTCCAGGACCCCTTTTCGTCCCTCAATCCCCGCAAGAAGGTTATGGATATCATCGGCCAACCCATGAAAATCCATGGCCTCGCCAAAGGCCGCCAAATGAACGACAGGGTTTTGGAACTCCTTGCCAAGGTAGGCATGGATCCGGCCTTCGCCAGCCGTTACCCTCACCAGTTCTCCGGAGGGCAACGCCAGCGGGTCGGGATCGCTCGTGCCCTGGCGGCCGAACCTGAACTGGTCATCGCCGACGAACCCATCTCCGCCCTGGATGTCTCCATTCAAGCCCAGATACTGAACCTCATGATGGAAATGCAAGAGGAATTCCGTCTGACCTATCTCTTCGTTTCGCACGACCTGAGCGTTGTTAAGCACATCAGCACGCGGGTGGCGGTCATGTACCTGGGGTTCATCGTCGAAAACGCCGAAACCGAGGAAATCTTCGCCGATCCCCGCCACCCATACACCCAGCTCCTCTTTTCAGCCATCCCGTCCCTCGACCGACTTGAGTTCGAGGAGGTGGCGAAAATCGAAGGGGAGGTTCCGACGCCGATTCAATTGCCCGCGGGTTGTCCGTTTCATCCTCGCTGCCAAAGTGTGATGGATGTGTGCCGCCGCGAGAGGCCGACTCTACAACCCGTGTTTTCGGACCATCTGGTTTCGTGCCATCTGTTCGGCTGAGTTCCTTCCCATGAGAATCGACCTGCATTGCCACAGCAAATATTCTTACGATACGTATCTCGAACTTGATGAATTGATCGAGGAGATAAGGAGGGGAAATTGCAGAGGGATGAACCCCTAAGAGGGGCGAAGAACTCGCCTCCGCCAACAGCTCATATTACGTCGTCCAGGTCGACCTCCCTTTTTTGGCTCATCCTGTGTAGTTTCTCTGTGGCCTCCGCTTCAATTTGACATATGGCCTCCGGGGGCAGGCCAAAGCGCGCCCCGATGGATTCCGGCGTTTGTATATCCTCTCCGTTGAAGCCAAACCGGAGGATGATTACCGCTCTCTCCATATCCGTCAGTAATGCCAACCATGAATTTACCATCTGCAACTTCCTGTCTTCGCTCTTCTCCTTGAACATGCCCGTGAGCAACTCGACCCCCCTCCTCATCGCATGCCTCGTCGTGCCCAATAGTGATGACCTTGAGTCGCTCATCGCCCCTCCTCGAAGGGGCTTTCGAGCAACGGCGTGAAGATATCTGGACAATTTCCCGTGTTCCCAATCCGAGGTGGGAGTAAATTGCACCCTCGCCTGAACCTTGTTTCTCGATTCCTCGACTTCAAGGATCCTTCCCTTGCACTGAATTCTGTCCCCATCCGTAAGAATGGCAAAGTCTATTAACTCACCAGCCCCCAAGTTGAAATTGGCCTCCAGCTTTAATCCACCCATGCTGATATCGAGGGTTCGCATCGTCATCTGTCTCCCGTAGCGCACACAAGAGGCCGGTTCCGTTGCGGAAAACCGAGGAAATCTCCGCTTATCCCGAATATCTCGAATTCCTCTCATGGATCAATGGCCCCAGAGGGATAAAGAACGACCAGTTCCCAGGCTGGTTTGGCTTTATCGATAGTGAATAGGATAACAGAACGGAAGAAACTTGGCAAGAAAAAAGGCCTGGCTATGTTAGGGAGAAATCCGCCACTTTTTTCCGAACTTATTTTGTTCGGCTCACTGCTCTACTAGCCAAGATCAAGGGACGAAGACCAGTTCTCACAATGCTTTTCAGGAAAGGACGTTTTGAGATAAGGTCTGCCAGCTTCGGGCCATGTCTGTAATAAAGGGAAACGAACGCTCTCCCCAAGGAGTTCCTCAAAAGGTACTGGTCTCTAACCGTGTTCAAGGCCCTCACATCCCTTGCCATAGGCGACCCGTAGGCTGCTGTTGCGATGAAACAACCACCTCCGCCGCCCCCGTCGCCAGTAATCACGCTACCACCGGCCGACGCCGAGAAGACTTCAATATTATCATCTCCCATGCGGGTAGGTTCACCCCCAATTCCGCCGCTGGCGTTGATGAAGTCTTGCGCGCCAGTGAGGTGATTTATGAGGCCAGGAGACGAATCGGGATCGTGCCTATACGCTCTGCTACCACCGAGCGGCAAGAGGACGTGCTTACTACCATAGTAATCCAACGCCACCGGATCGATCCCGGCGAGCAGAATATTGGTGCGAAGAGTCGCCGACGGAGGGTAGCCACGTAACATCTCATGGCTTACCCAGATGCAATCGAGCATGTTTAAATCGGGAATTCTCACGAGGCTCCACATTTTCCCGCATTGCGTCCCCGATTCGTTGTAGTGACGGATGTCGTAATGGCCGTCAGCCATCGAAAGTATCCCGTAGCAATGTTTTAGAACGCCCGTGATGCCGGTACCGTCATGGGTCTTCAGGACGGGGACGTTGATGAGCTTGAGGTTGGCGTCGTACCCTGACCCGTTCCAGATTCCCTCGCGCAACTCTATCCGGTGTCCTCCCGTGGTGGTAAAGCAGGGGTAGGAAGCATCTGACACCATTCGGTAGCCATCGGTCGAGTGATCCGAATCTAAGATGAAGTCGGATCGGATGGGATCGAGAAGGTAGGAGCTTACGGGATAGTCTTTAAAAACGGTGTTTACCAAGTAATCCACGGTAAGGACGGTCTCCTGCTCGGCGTTTACGTAGACACCATTATCTATTTGGGGCCAAGGAGCATACCATCCCCATGAATTGGGATCGCCATCGAAGCTCCCCTCGCCCTGGCCGTTTTCGAAGATGACCACCTCGCCGTTGAAGCCTTCGGGGTGCTGAAGAATTCGGTGAATCAATCCTCGCAAGACGTCGGTGTTCGTTGTCCCGCGGCACTTCCACTGGCAGTTTACTTTGATGAGTACTACGTCGTCCCTATCGATGATACCGTTAGGTCCTCCCCAGGGATGATCGCTGTCGGTTCGGTAAAATTCCACCCCGTTTTCCGCAAGCAGGTCCAGCAAGGTGTCGAGGCCCACGTGACGAAGCTGCCCGTCATGTACCGGGCACTGGTCTACGCGAAAAATTCGCGACTTACCCCCTTGAGAGAAGGCGGATCTGGGGCCGATCGCTCCGCTTAGGGAGGCCAATACCCCAGCTGTAGTGACGCCCTTAATGAACTCCCGCCTGGTGAACCCCTTCCTCCTTGCCATATCCCCTCCTTTGGGTGGTACGTCGCCGCACTATATATATTAACAACCTAGTTTCCCAATCATTGCAACCCGAAGCACTACCACCTAACGGCCCCCTTGGCCATTGCATCCTCAAGGACCTTGGGGTCTCTCTGGGCTAACTCGATGACAGCCCCGTTGGGCTCCCTCAAGAAAACCAAGCGAATTCCGGGAGTTGGCTCAAAGGGTTCGTCGATGAAATCGGCCCCCTTGGCCTCAAGGTCCTGGTACACGGACTCAAAATCGTCGACCTTGATCCCGATGTGGTGGACTCCATAGTGTTCCCTCGGATCCACGGGCTCGGACGCGGGGCCCATCTCCATGAGTTCAAGCATGCTATCGCCTATTCGAAGATAAACGATTTTTCTGGACTCATCAAGCTCTCGCCTTAACATGACCTCTGCCCCAAACATCCGTCGAAAAAAATCAAGGGAGGTCTCAAGATCCCGACACCGGATGCTAACGTGTTCGATTGAAAAGGCCATAGGGATATCCTCCTTTCCTTGCGGGACCGAAATCCGGGCCTTCCCATGCTTCATTATCCAGGGGATAATTCCCCTCGAAGGAACTTCCCCAGCTGTCGGAGGTGTGTTTTCTCCTCATCAGCGAGGTCGTAAAAGACCGCCTTCGTCTCCTCGTTCTGGCTTTTTTGCGCCATTCGGAGGTAGAGGTCCAAGGCATCAGTCTCCAGGGACATGGCCAGCTGCAGGGCTTCGCGAGCATCGTGAATCCAATCCGGATATTGGGCCAGCACCTGATCCGCGGCTTTCCCTCCCTCCATGGTTTTGACGACTATACCGGATTCAAAGGACTCTCGTGTCGCGGGACTTCCCGTCACTGCTTTGTATTGATCCCATAGTTTCTCCTTGTGCTGAATTTCCGCCTTTGCGAGCTTTTCAAAGAGGTCTCTGGCTTCACTACCGGCGGACTGCCCGGAAAGGCACCGATAGAATCGATGAGCCCCCTCTTCCAAGCCGTAGGCCAACGATATCACCTCTTCTGGGGCTTCGCCTCCTTCGACGAGGTAAATTCCCTGGTCGACCTCCGCCCTGGAAACGAGGCCGTTCCAGGCATCAATCCCCCCCGCCATCGATGTGGCATCAATTCCCCGGTTCGATAGTAGGTTTGCAGCCGACCGGCTGCGGCCTCCGGCCTTTCAGTAGGTCAGCACGGGCTTTTGAGGGTCGATCTCCGAGAGCCGGTCGGGAAGTTCTGAAAGCCGAATGAGCGTTGCCCCGGGAATGTGTCCCCCTTCGTATTCCTCGGGCTCCCGGACGTCCAACAAGGTGTATGACCCGTCAGGTCTCTCCTCGAGCCATTTCCTGGCCTCATCGGAACTCATGGCCTTCACATGGCTGAATAGGTCCAAGAATTTCATGACCGCTCCTCCTGGGTTGCTACCCCTTCTCCCCCGAAACTTGAAACTTCGCCATGAAACTCGTATCCAGATAGTTCTTGAAGGCAAAAGCCAATCGGCCCTTCCAAATCCAAGACCCCCGTACAAAAAGGCCTGATCCATCCCCCAGGTTGAAGATAAGGAGGTAACGTTCTTGGGGCTTAAATGCCTTAAGGGGTTCCCCCTTGACCGTGGCCAAGAGATTTCGAAACAGAATCGGCGCCTCCCGCACGGCATAGACCCCTACCCTATCCAATCGCTTTCCCTTGAGCGCGATACAATCCCCCGCTCCGAAAATATCGGGGTTGCTCGTGCTCTGGAGATAGTCATTTACCAAGAGGGCCCCGTCCTCTGAGGACTCGACCCCCGAATCGGCGAAGATCGGTTGGGGAACGATGCCCACGGTCAGGATGGCCACATCGTAAGAGGCCTCCTGCCCGGATTGGGAGTGGGCAATCCCATGGGTCATGGATACGACACGGAAGTCCGAGAGAATCTTCACCCCCCGCCCTGAGAGGGACTGCTGGGCTATCCGACTGGCCCTCTCAGGAAAACCCGGGAGAACTCGGGCTCGGGAACTTGCCAGGGTGATCTCAGCACGGACGTTCTCACTTTGTCCGAACCTCCAAATGTTCCCCGCCAATTCCACCCCCGCCGGACCGGCCCCGATGATAAGCACCTTCGCGGTCCCTTCTCGAGATTTTGCCAGAATCGCCTCCCGGGCCGATTCCAGGTTTTGGATAGGTTTTACTGGAATTCCTTCCCCTTCAGCCCCTGGAATCCGATCCGTGGGTATGTGACTTCCGATATTAAACGAGGCCAGGTCATACGAAATCTCCCCGCCTCCTTGAAGAAAGAGTTTCCTGTCGGCCGGATCGAAAGAAACTACCCTGCCCTTGATGAACTTCCCACCGCGGGATTCCACCATGCTTTGAACGTCGAACCTCACCTCCTCGGGCCGGTAGATGCGGGAAATCATGCCGGGGCCCATACCCGAATAGTAGTGAAAGCGATCCGGGCCAATGAGGGTAACCTCGGCCCCTGCCCGGATGAATTGTCCCGTAGACTTCAGGGAGAGGAGGTGGACATGTCCCCCTCCAACCAGTACCAGCCGTTTTTTAGAGCTAGATTTCGTCACGTTGATCTCCTTTGTCCAAAGGGACCGCCTCAGCATGACACCGGGTCAACCCGATCTCTCAAACCCTCTGCCCCGTCATGTCGGATTAGGGGTTAGTCAACTCGCTTGAACATCTTCCCCTGAGTCCCGCACACCGGACAGACGCCCGGGGCCTCCTTCTCCGCCGTATATCCGCAAACCGGGCAGACGTAGTAGGGATATGTCTCCTGGGAGGTGCCGAGGCTATCGAGAAGCTTCGTATAGAGCTGGGCGTGAATCTTCTCCACCTCATTGGCGTAACTGAACGTCCTCTCCGCCTCCTTATTCCCTTCGGCCTTGGCCGCCTCGATCATCTCGGGGTACATGGCCTTGAACTCGTGGGTCTCGCCGGAGATGGCAGCTTCCAGGTTTTCCTTTGTGCTCCGGATCCCCTTGAGGGCCTTCAAATGGTTGTGCGCATGGACGGTTTCAGCCTCCGCGGCCGCCCGGAACATCCGGGCCACCTGCGGGTAACCCTCCTGATCGGCCTTGGCTGCATAGGTCAGATACCTTCTGTTTGCCTGGGACTCTCCCGCAAATGCCTCCTTCAGATAATCTTCCGACTTCGACATGCTGCGCTTCCTCCTTTCCCCTTCAATTTACTCCCATTTGGATTTACCGAAATCTCTTCGGTAGATAAAAATATACCAATTGCTCGCGAAATATTTCCATAGATCGGATACCGGAGTTTCCGATGAGGGGACGTAGGGGTCACATCTTCATTTGTCATTTCACATTCTCTCAATCTTCCTCGTTAGTCTGCAAGGGCAAGGCGGTTCAGACAGGGCTTGATTTTGTCCTCTTATCATAGGTACATATGAGGTGGTGGAAGCTTGCTTTTCACGAGGATGGTTAATCGCGCGCGCGGTTGAGGAACATCAGGAGCAGCCGTGGTAAATCGAATTCACTTCGTCTTTCTAAACATCGGCCACTTCTACGACCACCTGTTCATGTTAGTCTTTGCCACGGTGGCGGCGCTCTCCCTCTCGCACGAGTGGGGCATGAGCTATGCTGAGCTCATCCCATATGCCACACCCGGCTTCGTGGCCTTCGGCGTTTGCGCGGTGCCAGCAGGTGTGCTTGCCGACAAGTGGAGCCGCAACGGAATGATGCTCGTTTTCTACATCGGCATCGGCCTGAGCTCAATCTTCACCGCGCTCGCGGAAACGCCGCTCCAGATCGGAATAGGCCTCTTCGCCATCGGTTTCTCCGCAGCCATCTACCATCCGGTTGGTCTTGCGCTTGTCGTGCAGGGGCGCGAGAATACTGGTGTACCGCTCGCCATCAATGGGATTTTCGGCAACATGGGGGTGGCCTGCGCAGCGCTCATCACCGGGTTTCTCATCGATCACGCGGGCTGGCGCTCCGCCTTTGTCTGGCCTGGGGTCGTGTCAATTGCAACGGGGGTCGCTTACGCCGGGGGCCTGTACACGGGCCGAGTTGCAGGCGCCGAAAAGACCTACTTCCCTGTCGCGACCAAGAAGGCCGCAGATGTTCCAGTAATGAACAGGCGTTTGCTCGGCCGTGTATTCGTCATCATCTTCTTCTCCACAGCGGTCGGAGGGTTTGTCTTCCAAAGCACAACCTTCGCGCTGCCAAAGGTCTTCCACGAGCGCCTTGCCGAGCTGGCAGTGTCGGCGACCCTCGTCGGATGGTATGCCTTCGTTGTGTTCGCCATCGGCGCCTTTGGCCAGCTCGTCGTTGGCTATCTGGTGGACCGCTATTCCATCCGATCGGTGTTCGCGCTCGTTGCCGGGCTCCAGGCCGTTTTCTTCGCGGTGATGCTTGGGCTCACGGGCTTGAGCGCGCTCGCCGTCTCCATGGCCTTCATGCTCGCCGTCTTCGGTCAAATTCCCATAAACGACGTCCTGATCGGGCGCATCACACGAAGCGAGTGGCGAAGCCGCGTCTACGCCTTCCGCTACATCATAAGCTTCTCGGTCATGGCCTCCTCGGTACCCCTCATCGCATGGATTCACGCGCGCTGGGGCTTCGACAGCCTGTTCACTTTGCTCTCAGCAGCGGCAGCCTGCATCTTCACCTCGATTCTCATGCTGCCCCGCGCTGTCTCGGCGAAGGCGCACACCTAAATCGATCTTCAATAAGCACCAGCGGACGATGCTATGAGTCGAGGATGTGGAGCGTCAATAGTTTTCGACGAAAAGCTCGAAATAGGCCCGCGGATGTTTGCAGGTTGGACATTTTTCCGGTGCCTCTAGTGCCTCCTCCACACGGCCGCAATTTCGACATTTCCATAGGACCTTCTCGGGTTTCTTGAATACATTGTTCGCTTGAACTGGTTCAATGAGCTTGTTGTAACGGCGCTCATGCCACTTCTCAACCTCTGCAACTAGGCGAAAGGTATCGGCTGCATCTTTGAAGCCTTCCCCATCGGCCACATCGGCAAAACCGGTGTACAGTGTAGTCCACTCCATCTTTTCTCCGGCGGCCGCGGCTTTCAGTTGAGCCAGGGTGTTCCCGGGGACAGCGGCCGGATACCCGGCCGTAATCGTAGCCTCGCCCCCTTCAAGCAGTTTATAGAATAGCTTGGCGTGCTCCAGCTCATTTTCGGCCGTCTCAAGGAAAATTCCCCTGATCTGCTCATAGCCTTCTTTCTTGGCTATGCTGGCCGCAATTGTGTAGCGGCCTCGGGCCTGAGATTCGCCGGCAAAGGCAGCCAGAAGGCTCTGTTCGGTTTTGGATCCCTTTAACGAAGCCATATCTCCTTCCTCCTTTCATGGTATCATCTCCTGCGTAGCGAAAAAATCAGTCGAATTACCGTTGTTTCACATCGATGTCGTTCTCGTAGTAAGAAGTAGTAAGAATATACTCAATACCCCGTGGCAGTTGCAATACTCCTCAACACCCTTAGGCCGTTGCTTTGGCCATTTCCTCCTGAGACATCCCTGCTAGGCGCTCGACCTCCTTAATATCCAGTCCCAAGCCATCAGCAACACGACGGCCATAATCCGCATCGGCCTTATAAAACAGAGCAGTCTGCCGCAATTGAATGCGTTTTTGGGCCCCACCCAGGTGATCCACAATGTTGCCGATGAGGTGACCCCGATCCTCGTCGGTCATGACTTTTCGATAGAGGTTTCCGGCCTGCAGAAAATCATCATTGGGATGGGTGAAAGGGTAACGGCCCGCTCGGCCGGAAAGCTCAAATGGAGGCTCACCTGCCGTTGGATCCGGAGCAGGTCCGCCGAAGCTGTTAGGCCAGTAGTTGGGCCCACCGCCTCCATTGTCATCTACTCGCATGAACCCGTCACGCTGGTAGCTGTTTTCCGGGGCACATTTCGGTGTATTGACGGGAATCAGGTGGTAGTCGGGTCCCAGTCGGTGAATGTGGGTGTCATGGTAGGAAAAGACCCGTGCTTGCAGCATCTTGTCCGGCGAAATGGCGATGCCTGGTACTACGTTGCCGGGACAGAAGGCGGCCTGCTCCACTTCTGCAAAGTAATTGCCCGGGTTGCGGTCCAGCACCAGCTTGCCTATTTTGATGGGCGGGACCTCTCCGTGCGGCCAGACCTTGGTAATATCGAAGATGTCCCACGGGAAATCCCTGGCCTTCTCCGGTGTCAGAATTTGCATCTCGAGCGTCCAGGATGGGTAATCCCCGCGCTCTATGGCCTCGTACAGGTCACGGGTGGCATGATCGGGGTCGGAGCCGCTGATGCGTTCGGCCTCCTCCCGGGTAAGATTCTTGATACCCTGGTCGGTTTTGAAATGGTACTGCACCCAGAAGTACCCGCCCTTATCATTGTACCATTTGAAGGTGTGGCTGCTGTAGCCATTCATGTGTCGATAGGTAGCTGGTGTTCCCCGGCCCGAGAAAAGAATCGTGACCTGATGAATGGATTCCGGTGTCAGGGACAGGAAGTCCCAGAACGCTCGCCTAAGGTGCGCCTGGAGCAACGCGGAAGGTGTCACCCTTGAGGCGCTTGTTATGTGTTTTTGGCTCCGATTCTGTGACCAGCAGACTGTAAGGGCCTAAAGAAAGGGCGGCGTTTCAGATTGTATTGAAACGCCGCGCTCATATGTTGCTAATAGCCTCCGTGAGCGTTCAAAACATCCGTCAATTCGTGGCGGTTATCGCTTCCTGATCATCCGATTTGCAGTTCAGAATACGCTTCAGAAGCCCTCGAAGACGTTTATGCTACGATCAGGCGAGGTCGAAGCGGTCAAGGTTCATTACCTTGTTCCACACCGCTACAAAGTCGTGCAGGAACTTCTCCTGGGAGTCCTCACATCCGTAGACTTCCGCCAAGGCCCGGAGTTGGGAATTCGAACCGAAGATGAGGTCGACACGGGTGCCGGTCCACTTGAGTTCGCCCGTTGCGCGATCACGACCCTCGAACACGTCTTCGTCTTCCGAGGTTGCCTTCCAAGTCGTGCTCATGTCGAGCAGGTTCACGAAGAAGTCATTGGTGAGCGTCTCGGGCCGCTTGGTGAAGACGCCGTGCTGGGACTGTCCGAAGTTGGCATTCAAGACGCGCATGCCGCCAACGAGAACCGTCATCTCAGGAGCGGTCAGCGTCAGCAGTTGCGCCCGATCAACCAGCAGTTCCTCTGCCGATACGGCGTATTTGGTTTTGAGATAGTTCCGGAACCCGTCTGCAGCCGGTTCGAGTACGGCAAATGACTCCACGTCGGTTTGCTCCGGCGACGCATCCGTGCGTCCCGGCGTGAAGGGAACGACCACATCGTGACCGGCATTCTTCGCAGCCCGCTCGACACCGGCGCATCCACCCAGGACAATCAAGTCGGCGAGCGAAACCTTCTTCCCGCCTGACTGCCCGCTGTTGAACTCCTTTTGGATTCCCTCAAGGGTCTGCAGCACAGTCTTCAGTTGGGCCGGCTGGTTGACTTCCCAATCCTTTTGCGGCGCAAGACGAATGCGCGCCCCGTTTGCCCCGCCGCGCTTGTCGGAGCCACGGAACGTGGATGCCGACGCCCAGGAGGTCGAGACCAGTTCCGAGATCGACAGGCCCGAGGCCAGGATCTTGCCCTTGAGGTCGGCGATGTCCTGCGCGTCGATCAGCTCATGATCGACTGCGGGCACCGGGTCTTGCCAGATCAGTTCCTCTGCCGGAACCTCCGCGCCGAGATAGCGCGAGCGGGGACCCATGTCGCGGTGCGTCAGCTTGAACCACGCCCGGGCGAAGGCATCCGCGAATTCCTTGGGGTTCTGCTGGTAGCGCCGCGCGATCGGCTCGTAGATCGGGTCGTAGCGAAGGGAGAGGTCCGCCGTGGTCATCATCGGCCGGTGCTTCTTCGACGGGTCGTGCGCGTCAACCACCATGTCCTCTTCGGCCACGTCCTTGGCCAGCCACTGAT
>Ga0209636_10002580_pt1 | contig 18514 bp, 16 predicted proteins | sample DeeMarSWOR152_54_FD_187464 | JGI IMG/M metagenome (GOLD analysis project Ga0209636, IMG submission 187464) | Marine sediment microbial communities from White Oak River estuary, North Carolina - WOR-1-52-54 (SPAdes) (version 2) | ecosystem: Environmental > Aquatic > Marine > Intertidal zone >... | reverse complement strand
GGATGGTAAATCCATTGTATATGCTGCCGAAATAATCAGCTATTCTGAAAACAGGGAAAAATATTGTTTCAGTCTAGCAATGCTTGATCCTGAAACCAAAGAAACCAAATACATCGATGTATTTCATGGAACCATGAATTTGAATCCTGTTTTTTCACCTGATAACCAGTCCGTCTATTTTCTATCAGATAATGATGGATTCAGGAACCTTTATCGTTATGAAACCGTATCAGGCAAAACTTTTCGTCTCACATCTTTTTTAACAGGTATCAGTGGGATCACAACCTTTTCTCCAGCAATTGATATTGCAAGAAATTCCGGACAGATAGTTTATACCTATTACTTCAATAACGGTTATCAGATTTATACTACAACTTTGACAGATTTTAGCGAAACAGAAACTGATCCCAATATTATAAACCAGGAGGCTGGAACCTTGCCCCCTCTTATGCACGTTTCAAAAAATAAAGTTGATTCATCTCTCTATAACCGTTCGGTTTTACCAGAAATGGAAGATGATACATTCAGAACGGTACCTTACAGACCGCATTTTAAACTGGATTATATTTCCAATGTGCAGGCAGGTATTTCAGCAGGCCGTTATGGAACAGGGATGGCCGGAGCTGTGAACATGATCTTCAGTGATATTGTTGGAAATAATCAGTTATATGCAGCTCTGGCAATGAATGGAGAGGTATTTGATATCGGCGGTCAGGTTGCTTATATAAATCAGAAGAAAAACATAAATTGGGGAGCCGTTGTTTCACACATTCCATACCTGTCGGGACAATACAGTTACACAGAAGATTCTATAACATTTGATGGAGAAAAAATTCCGGTTAATGATTATATGATAGACCTGATACGCATGTTTAAGGATGAAATCTCAGTATTTTCTTTTTATCCCTTTTCACAGACAAGAAGACTGGAAGCGGGAGCATCATTGGCCTGGTATTATTTTCGTATCGACCGGTACCATAATTATTATTTTGATAACTGGCTCAAGGTAGGTGAAAAGAAGGAAAGGATGCCTGCTCCTGATGGTTTTAATTTACAGCAGATAGATCTTGCATATGTTGAAGACAACTCATACTTTGGCATGACCGCACCGATGCAGGGACACCGTTCAAGATTCCAGGTTGAAAAATACTTTGGTGCACTGAATTTTTACTCTGCCCTGGTGGATTACAGGAAATATTTTTACCTGAGACCAGTTAACCTGTCAATTCGTTTATATCATTATGGAAGGTATGGCAGTGACTCTGAAAATAACCTTATAGCCCCGCTTTATATTGGTTATCCCTGGTTAGTGAGGGGGTACGAAAGTAAATCCTTTTATAATAAGCATTATACAGATAATAATACATTAAATATCAACAACCTGACAGGTTCAAGGATCATGGTTGGTAATATTGAATTCAGGGTACCATTTACAGGTCCCAAACGGTATGCTATCATCCCATCAAAATGGCTGTTTACTGATATGAATTTATTTCTTGATGGTGGATTAGCCTGGAGTTCTCATATGAAACCAGCCTTGAAATGGCAACCGGAATCACCTGAAGAAACAATACCTGTCTTTAGTGTCGGAACCAGTATAAGGCTCAATCTCTTTGGTTATGTTGTGATCGAACCATTTTATGCTATTCCATTACAAAACGGTGGATGGAAAAACGGGTCATTCGGATTGAATTTCTTACCCGGCTGGTAAATCGAACTTGGGATATTTTAATATCTTAGCAGCTCATTGGATGTTTACAAAATGCTGGATAAAATAAAACTTATCAATTTTTTATTACCATTCACCTTTGCCGCATTCCTTTTTGGAGCCTCATTTACTTACATAATTCAACCCGATAAAAATAACCTGGATAAATACAGGGAAATTTCTGATTTTGCTGATGAAAATGAAAAGTGTTTTAAATGTCATGATGCAAGCGATCTGCGGATTGAAGATGAAACTGAAAATCATTTGAATGAAAGGTTTTTATCACCTGACCAGTTTATTAAACGTGAAGATTTCTATAAGTCAAATCACCGAAGCTTATCCTGCCTGGATTGCCATCCTGATGAAGGAGAGCAAACAAAGGAGCCAGCAGAAAAACAACCAGGGTTAAAAATTACATGCATCGATTGTCATGCTTATATCGAGAATCATCAGCATTACCAGTTCGAAAAAATTGAGGAAGAATACCTGTAAAGCATACATCATAAAAGAACACCTGAAGAATTTGGCTGCTGGAAATGTCACAATCCGCATACTTATCACATCAGTGTAAGGAATACAAAAAATCTTCAGGCAACAATAGCTTTTGATAATTCTATTTGTCTTTCCTGCCATAGAGAATCTGACAGAACCCAACCACAGGTTGATCTGGAGAAAATTGAATCAGGTTATAAACATGAATTTCTGCCTGGAAAGATGGAACATTTCAAACAGGTCCGTTGTATTGATTGTCATACAAGAATCAACGATCAAGTCCTTGTGGCACATCTTATTTTGCCAAAAGAGGAAGCAATACGCAGATGCAGCGGATGTCATTCAAGAAACTCCATACTTTTAGCTACGCTTTATAAACATCAGGTAAAGGAGGCCCGGAATAAGTATGGTTTCTTTAATGCTATCGTGAAAAACGATGTGTTTCTGATAGGTGCTAACAGAAGTGAAATCATTAATCTGATTAGTCTCATCATGTTTGGTCTGACATTCGCAGGGATATTTGTGCACATATTATTAAGGATTAAAAAAAGAAGTTAAAAATGTACTATCACTACCCGATTTATATTCGCTTCTGGCATTTTTTGAATGCACTGTTTTTCCTGAAATAATATTTGAAAGGATTTTTGGCATGAGCGGATTATTGGTGACAGACCTTTTACATATTATCATGGGATTCCTGATGTCTATTTTCATGTTTGTTCATATTTACTTCAGTACATTTGGAAAAACGCCGTTGAGTAATTTCAGGGCAATTATCACTGGCTGGCTCGAGACAGAAGAGGATTAAGGAATATAATAAATGAGAGTACCGCCGGTGCTTTCATTTATTAAAGAAAGTGAATCTGTCGTATCAGTGTTAATCTGTACCATAAACATGAACACTGTTCTGGGCGGAGGGAAGATAGTTTATTCCGAACCAGCAGATTAGAAGTACCACAAAGGCAAGACTGAGGACCCAAAGAGGAATTTTAACTTTTTTAGGCTGGAATTTCCGGAAATGCATATATATCAAATAATTCAGCCATGTGAGGAAAGCCCATGTTTCTTTTGGATCCCAGGTCCAGTAGTGACCCCAGGCCTCTTTTGCCCATAAAGCCCCGAACAGCAAGCCAAGAGTTAGAAAGGAAAATCCTATATAGACCAGGTTATCTGCAAGCCGGAGAGTAGATTGGTTCATACTACTATAATATACCTGGTATAAACCTTTCAGGGCTACCAGTGAAGAAGCGGCGAGCAGTGCATATGCAAACATATATACAATCACATGCGGTACAAACCATGGACTCTGTAGTGCAGGCATCAGCGTCTTATCGTATGTTTCAGGGTGAAGCCAATTGATAATCATAAACAATGATGCCAGACCAAGGGCATAGCTCAGGAACCATTTGTATCTCCATCTGAGGTAAGTAATATATCCTACAACAGGCAGGAAAAATGAATACCATAAACGGGTTTCACCAAGTGTACGCATGGGAGGCCTTTCAAGTCTTATCCAGAGAAGTATAAGGAAAACCATGAGTATGATGATCCCGGTTACAACAAATATTCTTCCCGGCCATTCTGCTTTTTTAATCTTTGGTGATATGGAGATCATGAAAACTCCGATGATCCAACAGATTATAACAGCTAATCCAAAAGACGGATAATTGATCCAATTCATTTTATTTCCTTTGTTTGTTCGTTACCTATCAGGAAAATATAGGCTGCACCGGCCAGAAGCATGAAAATGCCAACATATACAATTGTCAACCATGGATCTTTAACAATCTCAAAGATGCTTGTTTTTGACCATTTCCCCATCCGTTCATCATAACTAAGCTGATAAATATTGTATCCTTTGATATTATATGGTTTATTAACTTCAATGGCTACTGTATCCTGCTTCTGACCCGAATCAATGACAATATCTGACCTGTATCGCTCAGCCTCAGGATTTAACATAATCATAATATGCTGGTTATCGAGCTGGATATATTTAGCCGGAACGAGATAACTTCCGCAGCTTAGCCATTCTTCAATGACAACACTGGTCACATTGTTCTGAATATTGACCAATACAGCCGGAGCAGCTCCGTGCGTATCTGAAGGTATATATTGCGCTGAATCGTCCAAGGCATTTTCAATGAACCGGTTTATTCTGATCGTCCAGTTATCAAATTCTGTTATATCTCCCTCTTCTGCTGAGATATATGTAAATCCTTTGTGTGAAATCAGTTCACCTGTGTTTCTGTCAACAATCCCGATTTTTGGAGTGTATTCATCAATATGGAAATCAATTAATTTTACCGAAAACGGCAATTCTTGAACCGTTCTGGATTGTCCCATAGCTATATTGATGAATCCGCTGTCTTCATGCAATTCCATAGTCAGTCTTTGTATATCTCCTGATCCGAGACCAGCGGCAGCAAGCACAATCCACATTCCGGCATGATTCATCAGGAAACCGATATTTTTCCTGTTCAGGGCCGATGACCTTCGAAGAATAACCAATCCAAGACTTGTGAGTAAATAAAGGGACGATATGGCCAATGTCCAACTGTTTTGTATATGGTACAATCCGAGTATCCTGATGACCGGGTGTACATGGGGATTCCCTTGTGGCAGAAATCCCAGGATAAGAACGAGAAATGTGTAGAAGGATATTGCACTGATGGCAGCGGGAATGCTTGACAGCCATTTGACAAAGGGATGATTACGGAACAATAAATGTATTAGTATAATGAGGGCAATAAGCAATAAACCTGTAACCAAATTGGCAGGCCAATGAATACCCGGGAATCCTCTTCCTTTTGTGAGTACTTCAAAAATAAATCCGAGAAGTACTAACTCAAGTATAATCAGAAAGCTCTCTTTATATCCCCAGGGATATTGCCAGGTTTTTCGTTTAACTCTTTCCGGTTTCACTTATCAGAATTTCTTAAATGATATAAATAAAAGAGCCAAATGTAGTGAATAGAATGGAATAATGTGAATTAGTAAATTGGTAAATTGGTAAATTGGTGAATTCACGAATTTGCCAATTTACAAATACAACAAATTCATTAATTTTACAAATACTTTTTTAAAAAAACAATACGATCAAAATGAAAAAAATATTAACTATCATTCTGATAATCATATTGATTATTATTGCTGCATTGATTATTACGCCTTTGCTTTTTAAGGAACAGCTTCTGCAAAAAGCAAAAGATGTGGCAAATACCAGTGTCAATGCAACTGTAGATTTCAGGGATTTCAGGTTGACACTTTTCCGGAATTTCCCAAGATTAACCGTGTCCCTGGAAGATCTATCCATTGTCAATCATGAGCCATTCCAGGGTGATACACTTGTTGCTTTTGAAGAATTCAGTGCGGCTGTTGACCTGATGAGTATTATTAAGGGTGATGCCATACGTGTGAGAAGCATTCTTCTTGATCATCCGAAAATTTCCGGAATCATGCTTGAAGATGGAACTGCCAACTGGGATATTGCCATACCATCAGATGAAAAGGAAGAAGAGGAAGAAGTTGATACAACCGGCTCCGGGAGTATGGATCTTAATGTCGCACTTAAGAAATTCGAGATCAGATCCGCGAATATATTATATGATGACAGAAGTAGTAGTATGCTGGCTTCGATGGAAAATTTCAATTTTATACTATCTGGTGACCTATCACAGGATTTTTCCAGTCTGGCCATACACTCTGAAACAGAGAAAATCAATTTTATTTACGAAGGCATCAGATACCTGAAAGATGCTGCACTTAACATGGTATTTAACATCGATGCAGATCTTGCCAATACTATCTTTACACTTAAAGATAACAGTGTTGCACTTAATGCACTGGAGCTCAGGTTTGACGGTAAGGTTGCCCTGCCGGATGAAGAAACCATTTCTGTGGATATGACCTTCAATACTCCTTCAACTGATTTTAAGGGACTTCTTTCCATGGTTCCTGCTGTTTACATGAAGGATTTTGAGGATGTTGAGACCTCCGGCAGACTTTCCCTGGCAGGTAATATAAATGGAATCCTGCAGGGTGAGAAAACACCATCTGTAAATCTTACATTACTGGTTGAAAATGCCAGATTTAGTTATCCGGATTTACCAAAATCAGCCGAAAATATAAATATTAATGTGGAAGTATCCTATGATGGTATTCAGAACGATAACTCAACCGTAGATGTGAATCAGTTCCATGTTGAGCTTGGAGGAAATCCGGTTGACTTCACAATGCATATGATCACACCCATCAGTGATCCGCAGATCAATGCCCGGTTGACTGCAAACATCGATTTTGAAACCCTTGTGGATGTGGTCCCAATGGAGGATATCAGTCTCACAGGTAAACTGGATGCAAAAGTTGATATGATGGGTAAAATGTCATCCATTGAAAATGAAAAATACGAAGAGTTTCATGCAGATGGTACAATCAGTATGCAAGGATTTGAATTCAATTCGCCGGATATACCAAAACCGGTTATGATTGAACAGACAATTCTGAATTTTTCGCCTCAGTATGTGCAATTAGCTGCATTTGATGCTATAATCGGATCCAGTGATCTTCATCTGAAAGGTGATCTGGAAAATTTTATCACATACATGTTTAGTGAAGGTACGGTGAAGGGATCATTAAATTTTACCTCTGACTTGCTTGATTTAAATGAATTTTTATCGGAAGAAGAGGAAGTTGAAGAGGTTGAAGTTGAAGATACAACTGTGCTTACTGTTTTTGAAGTTCCGGAAAATATTGATTTTACGCTCAGTTCATCCCTGAAGAAAGTGAAATATGATAAATTGGACATAGATAATATAGCAGGTCTGATACAGATTAAGGATAAAAAGGTTATGTTAACTAACCTCAGTATGAATTTTCTGGAGGGAAGTATGGTAATGACAGGGGAATACAATACCAGCGATATTAAATCTCCGATGGCAGATTTTAAGTTAAATATCAGTTCTATTGATATTCCATCTGCTTTTTCTGCATTTAATACTGTCCAACGACTGGCACCTGTTGCAGAACTGGCAAAAGGTGATGTCTCAGCTAAAATGGAGATAACCACTTTCCTCGATGAGCATATGAATCCTGTGCTTAACACTTTGGTCGGAGGAGGCAAACTTATATCGAGCAATGTTGAGATCAGTAATTCGAGAACTCTGGAAAAAATTGGTGATATCCTGAAAACCGATAAATATGATGTGATTTATGTAAATGATCTGGCTCTTAATTTCGAAGTACGAAATGGCAGAGTTTATGTTGAACCGTTTAATTTTAACCTGGGTAAGAGTAAGGTTACCCTTGAAGGGGACCAGGGAATTGACCAGACAATGAATTACCAGATGAAGATGAAGATACCGAAATCTGAACTGGGGGCAGCCGGGGAATCGGCAATGGACGGACTCAATACACTGGCTTCTGAGCAGGGACTTTCTCTTGATTTAGGTGATGAGCTGGATGTTGGTTTTCAGGTAACAGGAACCTTTAAAGATCCACAGGTCAGACCGATCTTTGAGCAGGGAGTGAAAAAAATCTCTGAACAGGTTAAAGAGCAGGTTATTGAAAGAGTGGAAGAGGAGGTTGAAAAAGTTAAAGAGGAAGTGAAAGAGGAAGTAAATAAGGAAGCTGAACGCATCCTGAAAGAAGCTGAGGAGCAGGCGGAAAAAATAAAGGCGGAAGCTCATAAAGCTGGTGAGGAACTGATGAGGCTTGCTGAAGAAGAAGGCCAGAAGCGGATTAAAGATGCAGGTAATAATCCGATCAGAAAAGTCGCTGCAGAAGAATATGCAAAAAGATTGATGAAAGAGGCTGAGGAAAAGGCAAAAAGGCTCGATGAAGAAGCAAATGAAAAAGCAGAGAATATATTGAAAAAAGCAAATGAAGAAGCAGACAGATTAAAATGAAAAAACCGGGCTAAGCCCGGTTTTTTAATATCTTTTTTCCTGAATCCTGGCTTTTTTCCCGGTAAGGCTTCTGAGATAGAAAATCCGGGCCCTGCGGACATGTCCTTTCTTATTGATTTCAATTTTTTCGATGAAAGGGGATGCAAGGGGGAAAATCCTCTCAACACCAATATTGCCGGACATCTTTCTCACTGTGAATGTTGCATTGATACCGGTCCCTTTTCTCTGTAAAACAACTCCTTTAAATTGCTGAATCCTTTCCTTATTACCTTCAACAATTTTATAATGCACAGTAACAGTATCACCACTGCTGAAATCCGGAAATTTATTTTTAATTGGATATGCCTTTTCAACTGCCTTTATTTTATCCATCCTGCAAAGATTTAGTATTTAAGCTCTTTTTAACAGAGCGCGAATTTAAGAATTAATTTTAATTTTAGAGAAAGCAGATGATAAAATTTTGTGCTACCTGCAAATTGATTGTTTTAAGTGGATTTCACTTCCTCATAAAGTATGACATGCCACCCTCTGACGGTGAAGAAGAAATTGGTGGATACATGACTGCCGGAATTAAAGATTTATAGATATAAACGCTAAAGTGGATGTCGAATACTATCCTTTTAAATCCAAATCGTTGAATTTGTAGCTTCCCCTATTCTGATTATCAAACAAACTGACAATTCTTAATAATCAAGAACTTATTTTTTAAATTTACCTATTCCTGTAAACATGAAGATTAAATCCAGAGTTTCTGATTTTTAAAAAGATTATTTATGAGAGATACGAACAAAGAATTCTGCTCAATTATTTTAATGGTAGCATTATTAAATGCTCTTTCTATCAATACTTTAAAAGGTAATGATTTGATAAATAGCTATGATATTTATCTTGAAATCAATCCCAAAAACCAGAGTATTACCGCAGAGCTATCATTGGAGCTTAATCAATCAAATCTTGATAATGATACTTTGCTGTTTTTCTTACATAAAGAATTATCAATAATATCAATCGAACCAAATCATGACCTGAGTTTTAATTTTTTAAAGGAAGAAGAATGTCCATATTTCTACATGAGGAATGCACGTCCTTTAAAAATCATTTTAAAACAAACTAATAAGACCAAGGCCATTATTCACATCAAATACCAGGGGCTGTTAAAAGATATTGCCTGGGGAACTACTAATATGTTGACAAATAATTGGATAGAATTGGGTAACTACAGCGCATGGTTCCCATATAATCCGGAATATGGTAATTTCAGTTATAGCATACAATTAGTTATTGAAGATAGGTACAACGTAAGTGGAATGGGAAAAATAAAAAAGAGAGATGGGAAATGGGAAATTATCCAGGATTATCCGGTAAATGATATAGTCATCATGGCTTCAAGGGAACTTAAATCAATAAATTATCTTGATGAACAATATCAAATTCGTATTGATTATATATTGGCAAAGGATGAAAAAGCAAAAGAATTAATTGAAGATGCGAAATTCATTTTACAGCTATATAATGATTGGTTCTTTTCAAAAAAGGAGAAATATACAATAGTGTTTGTTCCTCCATTTCCAGATCGAGGATCATACTTCCGCAAAGGTTTCATAGCGATGTTGCAGCCAGTGCCCGGTTTAGAATCAGATATCACAACGTTTAAGTTATTGGCACATGAATTTGCACATGATTGGTGGTCAGGTGCAAATACTAATAATTGGGAAGATTGGTTAAATGAATCATTCGCTGAATACTCGTGCTTAATGGCAATCAGGGAAAAATATGGGAATGAAATATTTAATGATTGGATCAACTATAAAACTTATTCATCGAAATTTGCTGAACCTGTTATCGGACATATGGACAATAAAAGAACATCATATAGTACACGATATGACAAAGGTCCGCTTGCACTTTATCATTTAGAAATCCTGCTGGGAAAAGAAAAATTTATTGGAGTATTGAAAAAAATTAATGAACGTAAAATAACTACAACAGATGAATTGCTAAATGAATTAGAAAAATTGACCTCACAAAAAGATAGAAAACTGTTTGAAGATGAATTAAGGAGATGAAATAATGTGAAATACCAAACTAAAGATTTTACTAAAAAATATATTTACAATCTATCTCTATGAAGTAATTGGATAACTAACATGTTGTGCAATTGAAACAGTTGAGTAGTCAAATTATAGATTATTCTTTTAGGGATAAGCCGCAGCACGTCTCAACAAATATTTAAGTATTAATTTCTTTGGTTTAATCGTACAACAGGTAATATAACTATAAGATATATACATTCGTTCTAATTTTGATGATTTGTTCAACTAATCCTTCCCAAAATAATTAAGCATCGGTAATTCACCTGTTTATTCCAGCAAACATTCGGAGAAAACTAACACGAACCCAATATGGTCATGAACATTAAGCTGAGAACCGAGTTTTCATATGAAGCCAACTTCATATTACAGATGAATCTAACATGACATGTTAGATAATAGAACTGAGAACTTAGAACTGAGAACTATCAATGTTCTTCGCCTTTGACTTTGAAATGATCACCTGTTTCTTCAACGATCTTCTCATACCACCACTCAGGATAACCGGGTTGATCAGGATTTGCAGGTATTGTTTTGCTATATCCATTAGTCTGGAAAATACCGTTTTGTTCCCTTTTTATGTTACCATCAATGTATTTTACAAGAAGATATTCTCCAAGTTTTTTCCAGCTATCAAAGGTTTGATTCCCCATATTAACTGAATAATCGGTAATAAATTGACGTGCCTGGTCTTTGTTTTCATGGTAGAGTTCAACGGCAACCTTATCGATTGCAGGTTTGTTTTGTATATATTTTGTTTCAAGTTCATTTTGCACCTTCATAACGTCCTGAACCATCAGATCATAACGCAGGTAACAAAAATTAGATACAAAATTAAATGTCCAGAATGCTGATGTGGATGAGTAATGAAGCATATCACCATTACCAACCGCGAAGTTTTCCGGGATTCTGGTGATACCACAATACATGGGAGTATAAACGGTGGTTGCTGCATCGTCAACGCCAAACCAGAAAATACCTCCTATCCAGTCAGGTAACCAGTTTCTCGACTCAGTGATAAAACTAAACCCGGTTTGCTGTGTGGCTGCAGCCCGCTCGTTACAATAAGCTTCATCATTAACCTGCCAGGTCAGAGGACGCCACCGATAGGGCAGGCGGTAGGGGCCTGCTCCTATATCACGGGTCATATCCAGCGGAGTTCCTTCGAAATGATCCCTCATGAATTTCATCATGTCTTGTACAGACAGTTTATAATCGGGTTTGATCCAGAGTGGTATCCGGTTTTCAAGGTTATTGCCCATTACATAATCAAGGTATTTATCCATGTCATTATTCACTTTGCTAAAGAAGGACCATACTCTTGATTCACAAAAACGGGCACCGCTGAAATCAACCGGGGCATATGTGTCTGAGAAGCTAAAATCTTTATCTTTACCGTTAAACCATCCATTGTCACGTGCAAAACTGATAACATCTTCTGCATAAAGGCAGTTTTCAGGATCATTCGGTGGAAAGGTAGTGATCCTGGCCTGGTTGGCATGTGCTGATATATATCCGTCAGGTATTCTTAAAGCCACCCATAATGCACCTTTATTACCTGGTCCCTTGCCAATCATTTCCATGATCCAAACTTCATTTTTATCTGCAATCGAAAAAGACTCACCACTACTGCAATAGCCATACCTGGCAACCAGATCACCCATGGTTAAAATGGCCTCCCTGGCCGATTTTGCCCTTTGCAGTGTGATATACATCAGATTTCCATAGTCAATGATGCCTGTAGTATCCACAAGATCCGGACGGCCACCATATGTGGTTTCCCCGATCGCAACCTGGTATTCATTCATATTACCCACGACAGAAAATGTGTGCGGAACCTGTTTGATCTTCCCAAGGAATTTTCCTGTATCCCATTCATATATTTCCAGCCAGCTGCCTTCCGGATGATCTTGTGCAGGTAAATAGTATAATTCGCCATATAGTATATGTGAATCAGCTGCATAAGAAATCATCGTTGCTCCATTTATGGATGCACCCCTGCTTATCAGAAAATTTGTACATGCTAAACTTTTAATGCTTAAGAATAATGTAGCAATGAATAATAAATTGAAAATGAAAAATCTTTTATTCATAATTTTAGTTGTTATGATATTCAACAAAAATATTTTCTTTTGTAAATAGAAATTATAAATTGATGGGTTAAATAATTGTTAAATATAAAATTGCAAATTAGATACATGTTTCTATAATATATATTTGTATCGGAATATCTAGATATTTATTGATTTAGAAATTTTCAATTAAACATTTAAAATATTTCAAAGTTTTAAAACAATTTCCTCAAAAAAACGTTTAAATAAATAAAGGTTTTAGGTTAGTTTTGGTTTAGTGGTTGAAGTGTTGATTAGTTAGTAATTAGGGTTAAGGTGCAGCATCTTGCTGCACCTTTTTTATTTAAACATATAGTTAATAATCTTTAACCTGGCATCATTATCAATTATGTAATGTCTGCCAGAGGCTTTATTATAATTCATCAATTCAAGAATCTCATTTTTATTTTTTAGGTCAAGGCCTATTTCCTGTAATCTCACCGGACTACCCAGGGAGCTGAAAAACTCTTCAAGGCGCATAATCACATTATCAACATCCGTATCATTATAGAGATGTTCTCCCAGTTTCATGATTCTTTCGGGGATCTTTGATTTCATGTATTTAAGCCAGGCCGGATAGGCTATTGACAGTGTGGCACCATGAGCAGTATCATATAGAAATGAAATAACATGGCCGATTGCATGCACACCCCAGTCACCGTTTGACTTTCCATAACCGGTCAATCCGTTCAAAGCATTTGTGGCTGCCCACATAATACGGGCACGTAAATCATAATTTGTCAGATCTTGCAATAGTTTTGGGCCATAATCAAAAGCTTCTTTGATGATGGCCTCAACGAAGCGGTCAGATAAAGAAGCATCACCCTTGCCGAAAAAATTCTCAAGTGCATGTGCGATCAGATCAACAATTCCGTAAGCAGTGTAATTTACCGGGACTGTTTTTGTGTAAGTTGGATCCAGGAAAGAATGCCTCGGAAACATAAAATTGTTGCTATAGCCAATTTTTTCTCTGGTCTGGTTATTCTGTAATACCGATACGGAATTCATCTCGGTGCCGGTTGCAGCAAGGGTCAATACGGCAATCACTGGAATTGAAGACTTGATATTGATGCGGTTTTTCATTACTTCCCATCCTTTACATTTTTCAGGAATGCATATACTGATAATTTTTGCGGAGTCAATGACGCTGCCTCCCCCAATAGCCACGATAAGATCGATATTCTTTGATATACCAAGACTGGCTGCGGCATCTACATCGTCAATCACCGGATTTGGTTTAATACCATTGTAATCTGTTATTTCAGCATCGATTTTTTCAAGCTGTTTTCGGGTCTGGTCATAACTGCCATTCCTGAGAACAGAACCTTTTCCATAAACCAATAAAATCCTCCTGCCATATTCTTCAGCAACTTTACCAAGATTCTTCACCACACCGCTGCCAAAATGTAGTTTGGTGGGATTATACGCAATAAAATTTTCCATGACGCTTTTGTTGTTGTTTCAGTAGTAAATTCAATGGTTGTTTAACAGATAATTCAATAGTTTCTTTTGAATCAATGTCAGGGGCTGTGTCATAACTTAATTTTATTACTAAAATCCTTTTTCGAAGGTTGTGACACCCCCCTCCCAGCATCCGTCAAAGTCGCCTGTCATGAATCGTTATAGGTTCTTCTACAGCGACTTGGGTGATCTGCCATGATCTAAATCCTGGATGGTCGTAATAGATTGGGAGATCTCCTCTTTCCGCCTAAGGCTGATCGTCGGGATGACGTGTTTCAATCTTAGTTTTATTACTCGTCCGATGACTTTGGGTCATCGCATGAATAATCTTACACACCTCTATATATTGCACCACAACAGCTATCTTTGGCAGCGCCAGTTACAGATGACAGGCAATTGATCTCACCTCTTAAACGCAACAGACCAAGTAAAGCAAAAATGATGGCCTCCTTGTAATTGATAATATTTTTTTCGGGGATGATACATTTACCGGGACAGTTCTTATGTAAAAGTTCAACCAGGAACAAATTATGAGTTCCGCCACCTGTTAAGAGAATGTTTTTACCCTCGATTGGAATTCTTGAGATCTGGATGGCAATATGTTCATAGATTGTCCTGAGTTTATTCCTGAGGGACAAATTTGATTTTTTAACAATGGGAAGAAATTCATGTTTCAGCCATTCAGTACCTAATGATTTTGGAGGGAGTTTCTGGTAAAAAGCTATGTTGTTCAATGCTTCAAGTAATTCTATATCAATCTGTCCGGAACGACCTGTAATTCCATCTCTATCTAATTGCTGACCATTAAGTTGCATCATGCTGTTCAATATAATATTTACAGGACAAATATCAAATGCAATCCTATGGCCGCCCTTTTTATATGAGATATTAGCAAATCCACCAAGATTAAGGCAGTAATCATAAGAGCTGAAAAGCAATTCATCACCAATTGGAACTAAAGGTGCTCCCTGACCTCCGAGTGCCATATCTGTTCTGCGAAAATCACTTACAGAGGTAATACCTGTAATTGCTGTGATTTCAGCACCATTTCCAATTTGAAACGTAATCCCGGCATCCGGTTGATGAAATACTGTATGTCCGTGTGAGGAGATAAGATCAATCTTAATACCTGGATCTTTCAAAAAGATTGCAGCTTGATCCCCTATGAATTTACCATATTCCTTGTCGAGATTTGTCAAATCAATCCCTGAAAAATCCGGGGCTTGTATGAGTCTGTTCTTCCATTCCTCAGGATAGGGAATGGTTTTGCAATTCAATAGATCAAAAGACCATTTTCCTTTATGCTTCCTGAAACTGCAAATGGCCAAATCAAGTCCGTCAAGTGAGGAACCTGACATGATTCCGAGGACAGTTGCAGGTCTTTTATTCATATGATCCATAGTTTCTTCAGACACACTATCTTTCTTATTAATACCGGGATTTCCTTATGCTTATTGATACTTGAGTCCACTTCGAAAAGTAGTAATATTTTTGCTATACGGGCACTAAGATGCACAAAATATAAGTTATTGAAATGGAATTCTTTGTGAATCTTAGTGACTTTGTGTTTTAGTGGCATTTCTATATTTATCTACTTTTCGGAGTAGATTCATAATTGATATTTTATTATGTGCCTTTAATTTTCCAATCAATGGTAAATGTAAAATAAATCTACAAATTATTAAACCACTTATTTCCCACTCTGCCTTGCATATGCTATATACAATTAATGAATTGTCAATAATAAATAAGGATTTTTAGATGTGAAGGGAAAATATAATTCAGCCCAGGGCAACACCATGGGTAGAGATGTTGTTAGATTTAAAAAATTTACCAGTAAAAATCGGTATAATAGAATGATATATTATCCTTATTATCAACAATATAAAGCTCCATCTGGTGATTCTGGTTTCTGGAAATCCTATCAGGATCAAATGAATAAAATACCAGGTTATTCTTGGCATCATACTCAAAAAGAGCCCACTCGTTGTCAATATATCCTTCATATGACTGAATTCCCGATAGGTCATCTTCAATACGGAATTTTAGAGATCCCTTTTCTTTCATATTAGCTGATCCGGTAAGGTTCAGTGGGGTAATCCAGGGGGCAATTGTATCTACGGTAACGGCATAGCTTCCGAATTGACTGATTTTTGTTTTTACATAACCATTTTCCCATTCACCTCCTGCAAATTGCCATCGGTCTTCCTTATCGGTCATCACAACAATACTTTTATCCTTTAAAGAATCAGGAAGACCAACTGGTTTTAAGTACAAGTCAGCAGGGATGTGAAGTGGAGTACTTTTATTGTGGATGTGATGGATCATTGAAAAAAAACCACTCGGAATTTCAGTCTTTGAATATGTAAACTTCAGGTCTTTATACAGTGCTTTTTCCGGAATAATCAGTCTGATATCTTCCCTTTCAAACACATTTAGAGTTTTCCACGACATAAGCTGCAGGAAGTCATTTGTGACCTCACGGTTGCTGACCTGGTTAATGGATTGTCCCTGAACCTGAAAAACGAGTTGTGCTGTATTCAGGTGAGTATCTTTCAGGATGAAACTAATTGTATGTTCTTCATTATCAATGAATTCAACCAAACCAGCATTTTTGTGATAATCATAAAGGCTTAAATGGTTATTCGGATCGATGAATGCTTTATGGATATTAATATTGTTTTTAATCCTCTCTTCATAGTCTATCAGACTGTTTATATATCTTGATTCAGCAAAAGAGAATTCATCCATTTTCCAGGAATAATATAAAATACTATCGACAAGGAGATCAACTGTATACAACCCGCACCTGTTTCCGGAGCCATTCAGGTAATCATATGCTTCAATTCCAAAACCAATCAGACCCGTTAATCCGGGTATCTGATCATACGATATTTTATAGTATCCATTTTCGCCAGATACCGGAATGATTATCTTTTCATTTGAATGGTTAACAAAACTTTGCTCATCTAGTGGATATATACACACAGAATAGATTCGTGGGGGCACGTCATCATCTATATCCAGTCCGAATAATAATACATTCATGGGAGATTGGTTGGCAGCATTTCTGATTTCAAAATGCAGATGCGGGCCAAATGAATATCCCGTATTCCCTGAATAGGCAATTAATTCTCCACGTTTTACCTTAATCTCATTCTTTAACGGAAAAATATTCAGGGCATGTTTTTTTTCCTGGTATTGCCGTTTCTTTACATATTGTTCAATTACAGGTATAAACCGGTCGAGGTGTCCATAAACCGTTGTATAACCTCCAGGATGTGTTACATAGAGTGATTTCCCATAACCACCTGTTTCAATTTTAATCCTTGAAATATAGCCATCGGCAGCAGCAAATATTTTTTTGCCTGATACTCCCTGGGTTCTGAAATCTATGCCTGAATGAAAATGATCGTCACGGAATTCTCCAAAATTTCCAGATACAGAAAGTTTAATATCCAGTGGTGATTGAAATTGATCCCTGAGTACAGCAGGTTGTGAAAAACAATATTCTGCTAAAAACAGAAACAGATAAAGCGACAGAAAAATCCTCAAATATTTCCTTGCTGAAATTTTATATTGACCTTCTGACATGAATTGGCTGTTAATAAACATAAGCTCTTCAAACCTTAATCTTCTCAAAGCAACTAAACTAATACATAATTTTGTTATATTTAAAATGAAAATATTTTTTTTTTAAAATATCATTAACAGTCTTATATTTGTAATAAGATTTTTCAGTAATGAGTGAATCTGATACTTTCGTTTTTGATCATTTAAAAGAAAAAATCAAAAAGATTATTGATCTGTATGATAAGGAGAAGAATAAAAATGATTTACTTGTGAGAGAGAATCACGAATTAAAGGAAAAAGTAAAAATAGTTGAACAGAACCTGAACGAAATTAAAACGAAATACGATAAACTTAAGATAGCTAAAACGATCATGACATCGAGCAATAACTTGCATGATGCCAGATTAAAGGTTAACAGGATGGTGCGGGAGATCGACCGATGTATTGCTCTTTTGAACAGATGACATAATTTTCATTTTATTAAATGGATGATAAACTGTCAATCAGAATAAATATTGCTGATCGCTATTATCCGTTGAAGATTGAACGAAAGGACGAAGAAAAGATCAGAAATGCAGCCAGGTTAATTAATGAAAAGGTTTTACAATATAAACAGAAGTATATTGATAAGGATGCACAGGATTTCCTGGCAATGGCTGCATTGCAATATGTGATCAAGGTATTGGATCTTGAAGAAAGAAATGATATGAGCCTGGTTATGGATGAAATCCGTGAACTTAGTACAGAGTTAGATTCAATATTAAACAAGGAGTAATATACGTTCTTTAACATATTAAGATTTAACCCGCATTGTTTCTTCAAATATTTTTGAAACTCAACATTTATTAAATTGGGAATAAGCTCGCGTGGTTTAGAACAGGCCTCAATTCCGGCATAGTCGGGATTCCTTCGTGGACGGTGGACGTTCGAGATCTTGTGGCATTCCCACCCATGTTTATAGGGGTTTTTTTAAATCTTGAGGAAGCATGCGGGTTTTTTTTTGCTAATTGGTTTTCTGTGAACCTCAATAATCAGATTTTTTTCAGGATTATCATTCTGATCAGATCGGAATTCCGACAGGTTCGAGCATTATGATTGAATGAAGACAACTTAAAATAATTGAAACATGATTACTAATATAATTATTGGAGCTGTATCGTTGATTGCCGGGAT
>Ga0209636_10002578_pt1 | contig 18519 bp, 14 predicted proteins | sample DeeMarSWOR152_54_FD_187464 | JGI IMG/M metagenome (GOLD analysis project Ga0209636, IMG submission 187464) | Marine sediment microbial communities from White Oak River estuary, North Carolina - WOR-1-52-54 (SPAdes) (version 2) | ecosystem: Environmental > Aquatic > Marine > Intertidal zone >... | reverse complement strand
CTGAGAATGGAACTAAGCTTTGGAATTATACAACAGGCAGACCTATTGGATCAACGTTTGGAGAATCAATTATTGTTTATGAAGACAGGGTCTATGCAAGTTCAGATAAACTCTATTGTTTAAATGCTGATACTGGAATTGAGATATGGAGCAATAGCACGGTAATTGGACATATAGCTGTCGGCTACGGCAACCTTTACATAGGATCATCTTCAGGGAGAGTGTACTGTGTCAATGCTACTGATGGAACGCTTATATGGAACATAAAGCCAGGACCAAGCTCTTTACAAATTCATACTCCCTCTGTTGCCGATGGTAAGGTGCATGTCAGCTCACTTTTCGATATGATTTACTGTTTGGATGCATATGGAAATGGTGATGGTACAACTGATGTAATTTGGGAGTATAATGTAGATGATATTTTATTTGGTTCTCCAGTTATTGCTTTTAATAAGTTATTTGTTGGTACAGCTGCTCCTACAGGACAAAATGGGACACTTTATTGTTTTGGAACGAATCATCCTCCAGAGGCACCTGATCAACCAGAAGGTCCTACCTATGGATATGTTGGAGTGGAATATACATATTCTGTAGATCCTGTTACTGACCCAGATGGGGATGATGTATTTTATTTATTTGACTGGGGAGATGGAACGAACACCGGATGGATATCTACACCCAACGCAAGCAAAACATGGGATGAAGACGGATACTTTGAGGTAAAAGTCAAAGTAAAAGATATTTACGATGCTGAAAATGAATCTGAGCCGCTAGAGGTCACAATCGTAGATCTTGAGATTAAGGAAATTCGTGGGGGACTTGGCATCACTGCAGTTATTGAAAATATTGGAGAGACAACAACTGCTTCTGATGAAGAGTGGAGTATCACAATTGACGGTGGTTTCATAATAATTCCAAGGGAATCATCAGGTACAATAGAAACTCTTACTGCTGGTGAGTCTGAAGAAATTGTCATGTTGGTGCTGGGTGTTGGATTTGGATTATTAACTGATATGCCAACAATAACAGTTACAGTGGGTAATGAAGAAACAACAACAAATGCTAGGATAATTGGACCTTTGGTAATAACAGATTCAAAATAGAAGTAAAAATAAGGAAAGAGAATGTGATAAAAATTGAAAAAAGGAGTTCCATTAATTGTAATAGCAATATCTGTCGGGGCTTGTTTTTTACCATCCATAAGTGGGAATAACAGATTAAATGTTAATGGGGCGAATCCTGTTGAATCAGATCCTATTTTAGATGAGAATACATCAAATATTGACCGAGGTTTCAGTTTTCCTGAAGTCTATTTTAGAGAGCCAATTATTCAAACAAATGTTAGCGGTCTTTATTATCTGAGGGATGATGATTTAGAAAATATGACAGATGCGGGTTCTTTACTAAGAGACGCACCACTAGAAAACGAGGTTACCTTCTGTGGAGCGTGGGTTGTATTCCATTTTAGTGAGGAGGGTACGTATTCTGGTACCAATAGAATTTTCAATATTTATTACCGTCTTTGGCAAAAAACACCTGAGAATCCTTTTGAAGGTGAAATTTTTGATCTTGGATATACTACCTCAGGAGCCCATGGTGGGCCTATGAATGAATCAATAACAATCAATACAAGTGAATGCATTACTCTCGTTGATAACTATAGGCTTGTTCAGGCGATGCAATATACCAATCCTGAAATTGCTGTTTTTGAAGGTGATTATATTTATAATTTTTCTGTCCTTTCTCTTGGAAATGGCCCACGAATAAGAACTTATCCAAATCAATATTCTTTTGTTATTTTGAATTTGGAAGATAATGCTACATTACAATTATATGATAGAGATGATGATTGTTTAAATGATTTTGATGAATTATTTATCTATATTACAAACCCATTTGATAGCGATACTGATAACGATGGAGCTGCCGACTATGAAGAAGTAAATTGTGGTACAGATCCTAATAATTACCTAGAATCAATTGTTTATGTCGATGATGATAATAACGATGGTCCTTGGGATGGTACACCTGAATATCCCTATCAATACGTTCAAAATGGTATCAATGCAGCAAGTGTCGGTGATACTGTGTTTGTTTTCAATGGTACATATTTAGAAAACATTGTAGTAAATAAAACGATTAATCTGATTGGTGAAGATAAAGAAAATACAATTATTGATGGCAATGGAAGTGGTAACGTTGTTAACATCTCTGCTGACAATGTTACTATAGGAGGATTTACTATTCAAAATGCTGGCAGCGATTATGAGATCGATTGGGGTGGAGGTCCAGGTGTAGGATTATATGTTTTTGCAGATTCAGGTGTCTATGTTCTTTCAGATAATAATCACATTCATGGAAACATAATTAGAGATAATCCATATCACGGCATTCATATCCATGATTATTCAGATTACAACGTTATCTCTAACAACATTGTAACAAACACACCAAGTATCACAGGTATTTTTTTACAGTTTTCATCCAACAATGTCATTTACAATAACACTATTGTCAACAATAGCCACCATGGCATTCATTTGCTACAGGGGTGTAATGGCAACACAATTTCAGATAACAATATTACTAAAAACAACTGTGCCCTTGAGATAAGCGGGAATTGGGCAAGCAATAACAACATTATTACTCGAAACACTATTGTAAATAACAGAGTCCTTGGTATTTATCTTTATATCCAATGCTATAATACTATTGTTTCTGAAAATATTATAAGAAATAACAATCATGTTGGCGTTGTAGTATATCAAATGTGCGATGGCAGCAGGATTTTGGATAATACCATTGCAAATCATGAACTTGGCATCATTGTTGAAGTATGGGTTGACAACATCTCTATTTCAGATAATGTTATTACAAACCACAGTGAGAGTGGTATTGAACTAATAGATTATGTTCACAATTGCATCATAACAAGAAACACTATTGCGAACAACAATAATGGTATAAGTATATTAGAAGACGCAGAGGATAATAGATTTTTTGAAAACACTATCATAAACAATCAAAGAGGTGTATATTCAAAAGCGGCATTTGATAATCTTTTTTATCATAATAATTTTATAGGAAATATTGAAAATGCATACGATCGTAGCGCTAATTTCTGGGATGGCAACTACTGGGATGACTACAACGGTACTGATGAAGATGGAGACGGCATTGGTGACACGCCCTACAATATTTCTGGTGGTAATAATCAGGATAACTATCCGTTCATGAATCCAGATGGCTGGATCACACCATCATTGACCATTGTATCGGCTTGCAGCTGTATGGATCACGGTGGCACCGAGTGGCGTCTCAACCTAGACGAAAACAACCATATCGAACCACGGATGAATGACGTAACTACGATTGAGTTCGATCTGAGCGGATCGGTTTCTGAAGTATTTGCCTCAGTCGATGGCCAAGATGGAACAGTTTCATACGTTGATGATGACACGATACGGGTCTTGTTTGACCCAGCGTTACCTGATCAGGAGTGTAGCATAATACGGTTTACTTGCGACGTTGAAGATAGCTATCCGGTACGAATGCTGATCGGCGACGTCAACTTCGACGGCCATGTAACCGGTGGTGACAGATCAACAGTAAAGGGGCAGATCCTTAGCCCGCTTACCAGCCTCAACTTCTGGATGGACATAAACCATGATGGTGCTATTACTGGTGGCGACAGATCCACAGTAAAAGCAAGGATCGGTAACACAGTGCCGGAGTATCTATAAAGGGAGATGCAAATGAACTCAATTCAGAACACTATCTCTCTATTTAATGATAATTTTTTTACAGGTAGAAATAGATTTGTAAATTCATTTTTATTAAAAACTCTTCCAAAAACTCAAAACTCTTCTAATAAAGTATTAATAAGATGAACACACAAATTTTAGTTTGTAGACTGCATTGCCGATGATAGTATAGTAAAAAACCAACAAAAAAATTGATATAAAAACTGCAGTTTACTAGAATATATGTAGCGGTGGATGAGGAGTATGAATAAAAAACTCAAGAGTATTTTTGTTTTTATACTGTTATTTATCAGTGTTGTGTTTGGCATCCAAGTAACTGCAGAGGAACCAGATATTATGCCTGGAACTTTGGTATATGCTTCGGTATCATGCCAGGTTAACACGACCTACAATGTTACCGCTAATGTGACTGTTCAAATTGTGGACGGCGACACGATACGAGTATATTTTGATCCAGCACTTCCGGATCAGGACTGTTGTACGATCTTGCTAAGCGGCGACATTGACGGTAGCTTTCAAGTACGGACGTTAGTGGGCGATGTGGATTTCAGTGGTCAGGTAACCGGCGGTGACAGGTCTACGGTGAAAGGCAAAATCATGTGGCCGCTCGACGACACTAACTTCTGGATGGACATAGATACCGATGGCGAGATCACTAATGATGATAGTGATCTGGTTGCTAGTAAAATCGGTAATACTGTCCCGGAATGTTCGTACAAGTCTGGAAATATTGTATCGGCTTGGAGTTGTATTGATCACAACGGCACCACATATTGTCTCAACCTGACTGAAAACAACATTGAGCCACGTTTACCTGGGGTGACCGAGATTGAGTTTAATTTGAGTGCTCCTATATCACCAAAATTATTTATTAGTTCCCCATCTTCTGTCATAGAAAATACCAGTTTCCAAGTTATCATTACTGCTAATGATGCCCCTATCGGAGACGTTGAAGTAACATTTAATGAGAATACTAGTTCTACAGACACGGAAGGTAAAATATCTTTTACGGTCCCTTTCGTAGACGCTGATACTAATTATTTTATTAAAGCAGATAAAGTTGGATACATATATACAACAGCAACTATCACAATTAAAGACAGGCAGTTGGTTATTATTGCAAGCTCCACAGTTGTCGAAGGCGATTTATTTACTGTTACCGTTAAACAAGAGGATACAGATGATGCGGTTACCGGAGCAGATGTTACCTTTAACGAAGAAACAATACAAACTGATGCTAATGGACAGGTTATTTTTACTGCTCCAGAGGTGTATCTAGATACCGACTATAAAATCACTGCTACCAAGAAAGGATATCAATCCGATACGGCATTGATCAAGATGCTAAATAAGGAAGAGACTTTACCTCAAGGCTGGATCTATGGCATAGTATCTGACAATTTCGGGTCTTTACTAGAAAATGTTAGTGTCTGTTCCAGACTCACTAATGAAAACATCAGTACATGTAACTTTAGCGATGAAAATGGTAGATATGTCATATCTGTTCCACCAGGTACATACATAGTGGAAGCAAGCAAATTGGGATATGAAACACGCATCAAAAGTGATGTAACAGTAGAGGAATATCATGCAATTGAGGTAAACTTTGTATTAAATAAATCAGAAGTTCCCATTGATGAAACTCTGGAATCGATTGATATAGCGATTCGAGAAGGAAACATACAAGGAAAGATGGAGATTTCAGAGAAGATACAATCTTATACATTTGATGACGAAACTGTATTGCTAGAACCTAAACTTGAACAAACAGATGAATATAATAAATTTTCAGTTAATGTTAGGAGCGAGAGAGAGGATGGAGCTACTATAGCATTTCAATTTGGCAAGGGAGTACTTGCAGATAAGAGCATAATTGTCAAAATTGATGGTAAAGAAATCAAACAGGTTCCTAAACTTGATGTTTGGGCCGATGGCGAAAATTCAAGATATTATTATACTCTTGATGGTCAAGGAAATACTTGGGTGGTTGTTTATGCTGATGAGTTCAGTGAACATACTATAACAATTTATCAGTTCATAGAATTTTTAACTGGACCAACTGCAATGGCAATATATGCTGTAATCTCTGCTATTGCATTGATTTTGTTTGTGCTTCCTGCCTTTAAAGGCCCGCATCCTCCTGTCTATTATAGAAGGAAAAAGAGGTAGTAACAATTATATCCTATATTTATATTTTAGTTTTGAGGTGGTAAGATGGAGATTCAAGATATTGTTATTAGCGCATTTGTAACTATATTTTCAGTGGGGCTTTTGGCAGTCTCACTTGCGAGCTACAGGAAGTATAAAAATCTTAAACTCTTGTTTGTAAGCCTTGTTTTTCTTGTGTTTCTAATAAAAGGCGTTCTAATAAGCGTTGGTTTATTTACAGACGAACTCGCAGTACTAAATTCTATGCCTTACACGGGTTTGTTTGATTTAATAATATTAATTCTTTTGTTTTTAGCAACACTCAAGAGATAGACTCATGAATAACCTTCCAGATCCAAAAGTTCAGAAAAAAATCTATGATCTTATTGTAAAAAATCCTGGATTGTATCTTAGTAAAATTGCAGAATTACTGGACATGAAAATATCATTAGTTGAATACTACTTATTACTTATGGAGAAAGACAAGATACTTACTGTTGTAAAGGAGACAGACTTTGAAAGATATTACGTAGAACAGAAGAAAGTAGGAATCCAAGATACGAGAGTAGCGGACATTAGAGAAAAAATCTACGATATTATTTCAAAAAATCCTGGCTTACATCTCAGCAAAATCGCAGAAATGCTGAATATGAGAACCTCCTTGGCAGAATACCACCTGAATCATTTGGAGAAAAATAATAGGATTATCGCTGTTAAGGAAGGTGGCTATTATAAACGATATTACACAGAAGAAAGTGAGGTTATAGACAAAGAAAAAAAGATTATTGCACTTTTAAGACAAGAAATTCCACTAAAGATAGTATTATTTCTTTTAAAAAATCCCAATGCAAAATATAAAGAAATCCAGGAACACCTTGATATGTCTGCTCCCCGACTCTCATATCACCTTAATAAATTGGTAAAAAATGGAATGATAAATGTTCCTACTATTGATGTAAAAGGTTATTCACTTAAAAATAAAAAAGAAATTGTTAAATTTCTAAAGAAGTATAAACTCTATACTGTAACTGAAAACTTTAAAGATATGTGGACACAGCTTGACTACTATGATAGGGATGGTTCCTTCAGTAAAAAGCCTCCGAGTATGTTTTTTGGAGAGTTAAAACCTTCATAATAAGCTTTATTTGAGAATATATCCTCTCAAATTCCATCTGATTTGTAACTTAGAAACATCTTTATAATCTTTTAATTATTTGAATGAATACATCTGAGGGATATTCATGAAAATATTTGTAACAAGAAAAATCCCAGATCCTGGTTTAGATTTGCTTAGAAAAGAATATAAATTAGACATTAACCCATATGATCGACCTCTAAGTAAAGATGAAATTACTAAAGGATTAAAAGGAAAAGATGGTCTTTTATGTCTTTTGACAGATCAAATTGACAAAGAAGTTATATACTCTGAACCGAGGCTAAAGACGATAGCTAACTACGCAGTTGGCTACGACAATGTAGATATTAAGGCTGCAACTGAAAGAGGAATTCCAGTTAGTAATACTCCCAAGGTATTAACTGAAACAACAGCAGAAATGACCTGGGCATTATTATTATCTGTTGCTCGACGTATTGTTGAAGGCGATACTTACACTAGAAATGGGAAATTCAAGGGATGGGCCCCTATGCTTATGCTAGGACAAGATATTACAAACAAAACATTAGGTATCATTGGAGCTGGAAGAATAGGAACTGCTGTTGCACTCAAAAGCAAAGGGTTCAATATGAAAGTTCTCTACTATAATAGTAGACATAATGAAATATTAGATCGAGAATTAGGAGCACAAAAAGTAGAATTTCTAGATCTTTTAAAAAAATCCGACTTCATCTCTCTCCATGTTCCTTTAAATGACTCAACATACCATATGATTAGCGAAAAAGAACTCAAAATGATGAAAAAAACATCAGTTCTAATAAATACATCTCGTGGATCAGTTGTCGATGAACAGGCACTTGTAAAGGCATTAAAAGAGAAATGGATTTTTGGAGTAGGTCTTGATGTATATGAGCATGAGCCAAGAATTAGTGAGGAACTTAGTAAATTAGATAACGTAATCCTTCAACCACATTCTGCTTCAGCAACTTATGAAACTAGAACAAAAATGGCCATTATGGCAGCAGAAAATATGATAGCAGGACTAAAAGGAGAAATTCCTCCGAATTGCGTAAATAAAGAAGTGTTTAAACAGAAACTTGGAAAAGAAATACACTAATTATAGAATGAGCTTGAAGTATGAAAAAAGATACTTATATTTTAAGTTTCAAACCAGCTGGGACATCAACTATTCCTGATGTACATGACCCGAGTGCTGTATTAGCAAAAAATGGAAAAATTATAGCTGGAGTTGAAGAAGAACGGCTCGTACGTATAAAACACGCAGTTGATGTTTTTCCTGTACGAAGTATCAAATTTTGTCTGGAGCAAGCAGGAATTGGCTTTTCAGATATTGATAGAATAATAATTCCTAATGACCCAGATCTCTTAAAAAAAGATATTTCAAGATTTAAAAATCTAGGAAGATTGAATTATAAATTGGAATTGAAAAAGAAATTTAAAGAAGAAAGCGCGACCCTCAATCCTATATCGTACTATATTGTTGATAAAAAGAAATCGATGCAAAGGATATCATTGTATTTAAAGAATCATTTTAAAGGAAATAAATTTCCAGAGATGGAATTTATGAGTCATCACTTATGTCATGCTGCTAGTTGTTTTTATCCTTCTGGTTTCGATAATGCTTCTATAATTACTACAGATGGACTTGGTGATTTTGATTCAACAGTAATTTGGAGCTGGAGTGGCCAAAATTTAGAAAGAGAGATTGAATGTAAGGTTGACAATAGTTTAGGATATTTTTATGGTGCATTTACTGTTTTCTTAGGATATCGTTTTTGTAACGGAGAATACAAGGTAATGGGACTCGCACCATATGGAGAAAAAAACAAAGAATTTTTCAATATATTTGATGATTTTATCAAAACAAGTCCTGATGGCTATGATGTAAGTGAGATTTCTATACCAATGAGCTTTGGAACGTCGGTTGGGGTTAGAAGAATTGAAGAGTTATTTGGAATTAAGAGAAGATTACCAGATGAAAACTTTACAAAAGAACACAAGGATCTTGCTTATGCAGTTCAATATTATCTTGAAAAGATAGGAGAAAATCTAGTAAGACAGGCGATAAATATTGCTGGAAGTAATAATGTTTGTTTAACTGGCGGTGTTGCATTAAATTGCAAAATGAACAAAAAAATCATGGAATTACCTGAAGTAAAAAATCTATTTATTCAACCAGTAGCAAGTGATGCTGGATTAGCAATAGGTGCTGTTTTAGAAGCTAGCAAAAAAGCAGGATTTAATGTGAGATTCACAATGACACATAGTTATTTTGGTCCAGAATATGATAACACATCAATTAAAAATATCTTGCAAGAGCGAAAAATCAAATTTTCAAAAATTAAACAATTAAAAGATATTGCCCAAGCATTAGCTAATGGCAAGCTTGTGGGATGGTTTCAAGGTAAAGTAGAAATGGGTCCAAGAGCACTAGGTAATAGAAGTATTTTAGCTGATCCAAGAGACAACAATTTAAAGGATAACTTAAATGAGATCGTTAAACACCGAGAAAAATGGCGACCTTATGCTCCTAGCATCCTCGAAGAATATGTCGACGAATACATTGAAGATTACAGCGAAGCTCCTTTTATGATTAAAACATTTGATGTAAATGAAAAATATCATAAAAACATTGAAGCAACATTGCATCCTGCAGATAAAACTACACGTCCACATGTCGTCACTAAATCAAATAATCCTCGATATCATGACCTTATCAATGAATTTCGAAAAATTACTGGAGTGCCAGCTATCTTAAACACCAGTTTCAATGATCATGGTGAGCCAATTGTATGTAGTCCTGCAGATGCACTACGTACATTTTATGGAACTGGATTAGATATTCTTGTACTTGGAGATTATGTTGTAAAAAAAGAAATCTAATCTCCGAGAATTAGTTGATGAAAAATGAATAGTAAGGCAAAATATGAATATTATGAGTTACGAACAATATTGTCCACATTTTCAGCTGTAATTATCCTTGGAATTATAATCTTATCAACAGGTTATATATTAGAAATTGTCATAATGCAGATTTTTGGAATTCTCGTGGTTATCTTTGGATTTTATTTACTTGCCTCTAATTTTCTAGGTATGTATTCCCTTCTTAAAGATAGTAAACAGAACAAAGATATATTGGAGAGAATTGTTGCTGAACTTGATCTAAAAGGAAATGAACAAATTTTGGATGTTGGATCTGGGCGGGGAAGAATTAGTATCCTTCTTGCTAAGAATATAAAAGATGGCAAGGTCACAGGAATAGACACGAAAAATGTGTTGCAAATAGCCAATGAAAATGCAGCTGTAGAAGGCGTTATTGAAAGAGTTGAATTCTTATCTGGAAACGTTCTTGCTATACCATTCGAAAATGATACTTTCGATTATGTTACATGTGCAGGTGTTTTCAATCATCTTAAGGAAAATCAAATTATTCCAGCGTTAACAGAAATTAAACGAGTTTTAAAATCCAATGGAACATTTATGCTTTTTGAAATGGTGAAAGGAATGAGAGGTTTCCTGATCTATAATCCTCTCGGTTACAGAAAATTGAAAACAAGAAACGAATGGAGAAAAATCGCTAGAAATTCCGGATTTTCAGAATCCAATTCTTTTGAAGACAGGGGGCGTGTTGTCTACCTTTTTAAAAAAAACAATATTACGTTTAAGGGAGGTAAATCGTGAAAGTAATCTTCCTTGGAACACTGCCTCCAATTATTGGATTGAGCCCATATTGTTTACATTTATCATATGCTCTTTCGAAACAAATTGATTTAGAGTTTCTTGGATTTAAAGAGTTCAGTCACAAATCTCAAGATTTCAAAAGGGAATCGAAAATTGATGAGACATATTATAACGATACATTACAATCGCTAAATATTCATAACAAATTGAGTTGGTATAATCCTTTATCAGGTCTCAAAGCTGGAATTGAACTCAAAGGAGATGTATTACACTTACAATGGTGGATTTCCTCTTTATTTATTGTAATTTTTCCAGTATTGCTATTGGCTAAACTAAAAAACATAAAGATTGTCATTAGTGTTCATAACATTCTACCTCATGAACGAGGAAAATTCCTGCTTTTATTTGACAATATTGCTAATAAACTTGTTTTTCCATTTGCAAATAAGTTTATTGTGCATAACAACAGGAATAAAGATAGTCTTATCGATTTTTACAATATAGATGAAAATAAGATCTCAGTCATTACGCATGGTGTCTTTGATCTTATTAAAAAAAGAGACTTAACCCAATCTGAAGCAAAGAAACATTTAAAACTCCCGATTGATAAAAAGATCTTATTATTTTTTGGTTATATTCGAAGGTACAAAGGGATAGATGTATTGATAAATGCATTTACTAATTTATTAACGGAAATGGATGATATCTTTCTCCTGATAGTTGGCCAACCAATAGGAGAAAATTGGGAAAAATATGAAAAATTGATTAAGGAAAATAATATCAAAGATGTTGTTAGAGTAGATCTTGGTTTTGCTCCTGAAGATGAAATTGAATACTATTTTTCAGCAGCAGATATTGTGGTTTTACCATACACATATTTAGATACTCATGGTGGTGTTGGTGCTTTAGCATTGACGTTTAAGAAACCTTTAGTTGTATCAGATGTTGGTGGTTTACCAGAATATGTAGATGATGAAAAAGCGATAGTCAAGCCAAATGATGTGGAAGATTTAAGTCATAAGCTCAAGAACATCCTTCAAGATGACAAATTAATAACCAAACTTTCAAAAGACTCTGCAAATCGCGCTCGCAATCTAACTTGGGATGATATTGCCAAAAAAACAATTGAAGCTTATAGAAATGCCTTTAATGGTAACTAATGTCTAGATCTTTCGACAATGAATTTTGTATAGGAAAGTAATTCTTGGAAAAAATATCTATCAATTTTATCAAGAGGAGAAGCACCTAAATAGCATGGAACTGTACACCCTTGACAGAAATCATAGGTTCCAGCTTTGTCAAAAAGCTCCTTCCATTCTCTTGAATGATATAAAGAATATAATCGACCATCAATACTTACCTTCTTGATGCATTTATGGAAGCAAGGAACAAATAAACTGTTGTCTGGACTTATTGCTAAAACAGATTTTCCAGCTTTACATCTGGTATTAGTTATGTCGTTACCACCTTGATAATAGAAGGCCAGATCTGACAAATCAATTCTTACATAAGAGTGCCAGAAATATTTCTTTATCTGTTTGATGTATTTTTTATCTAATAATTCAGTTCCAAAGTATGAAAAAATTGGGTGTACATATACAACAACTTTGTTTTCTTTGCCAAATTGAATAATATCACTTAGATTGCCAATTGTATCATTTGTTACTGTACAGATTAAACATATCTTTTGTTGCAATTTTTTTGCTAGCGAAATACTTTCCAGAACGTTTGCAAAATTATCAATTCCACGAATGATTTTATATTCCTCAGGGTCAGTTGTATCAAAGGAAAAGCTTAGTTGACTAACAGAATCCTTGATCTCTTCAGCAAATTGTGGGTACAACGATCCGTTATTTGTTAATTGAACAAAAAAACCTAATTCTCTCGCAGATTTCAATATTTCGGGGAGATCATTATTTAATAATGGCTCCCCTCCAGTAAAATCAATAAATTTTACCCCTAGTTTTTTCAAATCAATTAAGTTAGTTTTTACGTCCTCCAAAGAGGCATCAGGCACAGTCTTTAAAGATGTATCTCTCCATATATTACAATAGTTACACTTTGAATTACACCGGTGGGTAACCCAGTAATCACATGCAAAGGGCTTTTCGTAAAACATTGTTATCTTTATAAGAGATAGATTATTTAATATTTTAGAGATTAATCTCCATTTTGTATTGCTTTTTATCCTCTGTCTCTCCGATAATCGTGAAACCCGCTTCTTTATAAATTTTCATAGCCGGGATGTTATCCTTATAAGTTTTTAAAATCACCTTTTTATAATTAAGCTTCTTTGCTTTTTCTACCGTCCATTTCGTGAGTAGTAATCCATATCCTTTTCCTTGAAATTCAGTACGAATGCAACATCCAAAACTTGGGATTTCATATCCAAATAATCTTAACATCGCATATCCTATTATCTTGTTATCTAATGTCATCACAAAATAATGGTCATTTTTAGATTTACAATTATTTTTTAATGTTTCGAGATCAAATGGATGTGGATGAAATACCTTTTTTGCATATTCTGATAAACTTTCGAGAAGACTATGCAGCTCATCTATATCATCCTCAGTAATACCTCTAAAAATCAGTGAGTTTTTTTGAAAATTCATTTTAATACCTTATTATTAAAATACCAATCTTGTTGATCCATATATGGAAATGCCTTAGCCATCTCTTTGATACCATAATCTAAATCATATATCGTTCTGAACCCAAGTTTTCCTATCTTTTCGAATGACACTTTATAGTTTCTTTTATCTGGATCTTCTCCAAATTCAGCAAATTTTAAATAAAAATCAACGTATTTCTTGATGTGAAGCGCAACCTGTTCTTTTGTGAAGCATAAGTCTTCAGAGCCAACGTTATATATTTCACAGTTCATTTTATCGAAATTTTCTAATGCGAAAAGGAAACTTCTTACCATATCCTTTATATGAATGAATGATCTCCAGTAATCCTTTTCATAAACTATTAGCTCTTTATTTTTAACTGCTCTATAAACAAAATAGTTAATTAGAAGGTCTAATCTCGGCCGATAAGAAAGACCAAAACCTGTTGAGAATCTACATATTATGAAATCAGAACAGTTTTGTATTTCTTTTTCAGCCTCTATTTTTGATATTGCATATTCTGTCAGAGGATTCGAAGGTGTATCTTCATTACATATATCATTTACGGAGCCATAGCCACTTCCAGTTGATGCAAATATTATTGGCACATTACAATTATCTACTAATTTCTTAGTTCCAATATAATTGATTTCGTGTGCAACTTTTGGTTTTGATTTACACGCCGGATACCCAACAATAGCTGCAAGATGAATGATCAAATCTACATTCTTGATAGCTTTTTTTATATCATCAACACTTCGAATGTCACCATACATAAATTCAAAATTTGGATCTCCTGTAATGGGAAGAAGGCTGTGGTAGCCATAAGTTAGATTATCAAGAACTTTTACTTTATGTTGCTCCTTTAACAATTGTGGAATAAGACAGCTTCCAACGAAGCCCGCACCACCTGTAACAAGAATGTTTATTCTATCACCTCGTAAATGTGTTGATTTCTTTGATAATATAATCTTGTTCTTTTCTAGTTAACGAATGGTAGAGGGGCAAAGAAATGACTTTTTGTGAGACTTCCTTTGCAATGGGAAATATCTCCTTATTGTATTTCCTAAAAACAGGTTGTTCGTTCATAGGCATTGGATAAGTTATTCGTGTATCTATACCTTTTTTATTGAGATGCTTGTTTAGTTTATCTCTATTATCAGCAAATATCAAAAATAGAAAATTACTATTAACAGTGCCCGGTAACTCTTTTGGATATCTCACATTCTGTAAGTTGTTCTTGTAATACTCTACTTTTTCTTTTCTAACTTTTAATGTTTCTTGTATTCTCTCTATCTGCGCATTTCCAAGTGCAGCCACAAGGTCTATCATCCGATAGTTATGCCCAAGAAATTGATGCTTAAATTTTGAAACTTCACCTTGATTGCGGATAGCTTTAGCTTGTTGACTAATATTGTTATCTTGTGTAAGGACCATGCCACCTTCAACCGTTGTTAGGAGCTTTGCAGCATGAAAGCTTGTTGTATTAACCACCCCATGTGTACAGCATTTTACACCATGATATTCAGATCCTAATGATTGAGCTCCATCGACAACAAGCGCCAAATCATTATCTTTGGAAATTCTTTGCAAAGCGGAATAATTTGAGACATTGCCGCCCAGGTCGATATTTATAATTGCTTTTGTATTATCGGTGATTCTATCTTCTATGAGGGATGTATCGATGTTTAAGGTTTTGTCTACATCCACAAAAACAGGTGTACCATGATTATATAAAACTGCATAACCAGTTGCAATATACGTCAAAGCAGGTATAATCACTTCATCTCCCTGTTTTATTCCAATACATTTCAAAGCTACATCCAGTGCTGCAGTGCCACTGTTAACTGCAACGGTGTAATTGATATCAAAATAAGATGCCATATTGTCTTCAAACTTTTTAACCTCCTGACCCATTGAAAGCCAGCCAGTCTCTAAGATCTTTCTTACCGCAGCTTCATCTTCTTTTGTAATATTCGGTTTCGCCCAGGGTATTTTCATAAGAGCACGCTTCCTAGGTTATATATTTTAATCTATCCATCAATAATTCTGGATTAAATGAATATAAAAGTGAATTTTCAATTACACAAGAAACATTGCATTTGTTACATCCTTTAGTCTGTTCTATAAATTTCTTATATTTTTCACTCTGGAATATATCTTTAAATGAAGTCTCTTTTATATTGCCCCATTTGTCATCAAGACACGAGCGTGAATCTCCTCGTGCATTCACCTCAAAAAAAATTCTTGGAACATGACAAGTAAATGTTGTTCCTTTTGCGATAATTTCTAAATATTTTTTTGAACTTAATATTGGAAAACCAGATTTTTTAAAATATAAAATCTTAGAATAAGCCTCTCTGAATTCTTCTTTACTAGGCATAAGTTCTTCATTATAACCGGGAAATATTACTAATGGTTCAAAGTTTACTGGAACACCTAAATTGTTTGATAAATGAACCATCCCTTCAATTTTATCTAAATTTAATTTACTGACGACAAAACAGATCGATATTGTTGTTTCTCCTCGCTTTTGTACTTCACTTATTCCTTCTATTGCACTTTGAAATAAACCTTTAACACCCCTCATTTCATCATGATGGTCATCTGGGGCATCTAATGATACAGAGATATGGTTGATAAACGGTGCAATTTCTTTATATTTATTTTTCAAATACATTCCATTAGTTACTAATTCTGTATATAATCCTGATTCTCTAGCAAATTTTAGTATGTCGGGCAGATCCTCTCTAAGTAATGGTTCTCCCCCCCATACTATGTATTCAATCATGCCAACTTTATCTGCCTTTTTAAGCATATCAAAGATTTCCTCTTTTGACATATCTTGCTTATACTTTTCAGATTCCTTCCAAAGATCGCAAATTTTACATCTGGCATTGCATAAAGATGTAACTTTATGGGATAAAATAAATGGGTAGTGTGTATAAAGTCTTGATTTTATCAATCGTTTCCATATCTTTTTCTTATCCATTTACGTTATTAGATAGTTAAGCTATTTATAAAAATATTATCACAGAGATTTTCAATTTCTTCAAAGGTTTTATAAAATGTTATCGGAAAAGTTATAAGCACACATTGAATTTATGTTTCGTGATAGCACGTCACAAGCTGCTAATTTAAAAGAATTTAGGATATACGAAAATTGGAGTTTTTATTCACTAATGACAAAGGAATCGAAATTTATTTATATTATTAAATAAAAAATATTACTTGAGATTTGTTAGCGGTATATAAATGGGCCATAAAACAGCGATCAAAGTAAAAATTGAGCCTTATTGCGAGGAGGATAGAGAATCTTATGAAGAATTTCTCTCAAAAAGACCTGAAGCGACTATTTATCACACACTCTTATGGAAGAAAGTAATTGACACCTCTTTTAATTACAAATCAATTTATCTTGTTACAAAAGATATCAAAAATAAAATTCATGCGATTTTTCCTCTTTATTGTGTAAAAACATTGCTAGGTTGTAGATTAGAATCTATTCCTTTTTCGATATATGGTGGAGCAATCGGAGATAAAGAGTTCATTGAAAAAATGATTAAGAAGGCAATTCAGTTGAAAGAAGAGTTAAATTGTAATTGTATATTAGTCAAACAACCTTCTTCCAATCTCGATACAGAATTTAAAAAAAATGCCTTTATAAAACACGAAAATAGGTTGAATCAATATATCAACATTGAGAAACCCGAATTATTATGGAAACAAATCAAAAAATCAAATAGAAATGCAATTAGACAGGGTCTGAAAAATGAGTTGAAGTTGGAGAGAGTTAATAAGAATCCTAATATCGAAGAATTCTATAGATTAGATTTGATGACGAGGAAACGCACAGGTTTTCTCCCTCCCCCGATTATCCTTTACAAGAAAATGTGGGAAATACTACATCCAAAAGGGTATCTTGAATTATTCAATATTAAATATAACAGTAAAACCATAGCATCTGCACTTTTCCTTTTATTTAACAAAAAAATAATATGTGCCTGTGCGACATCTGATACTCAAAATTTAAAACTAAGGCCAAACAACTTACTATTGTGGAAAGTGTTAGAATGGGCTTACGAAAATAACTATGAAACTCTCGATCTGGGAATGACCCTAATTGACGGCGAAGGGCTGATCTTTTTTAAGAAATCTTTTAACACAAATGACACTCTGTATGGTCACCAGTATTATCCTGATAGTGTCATCTCTTTTGAGAACACAGCTGTTAATAAATTGGGAAGAATCTCAATCAAACTTATTCCAATTGGATTAATGAAATACGCAGGTCCCTATCTTACAAGTAAATTCGGATAGGTGTAAAATCATGAAGATATTGCTTATTTTTGCGCACTACGGTCCAAAACATAGCATTCTTCAAAGATTTTTATTACCATCAATGACTTTAAAACAATTAGCAGCGGTTATTCCTAGCAAACATGAAGTTGAGTTACTTGATGAAAGATATCAGACTGTTGATCTAAACTGGGAAGGAGACTTAGTTGGTATTTCATGCTTTACCTATAGTGCAAATCACGCATATTATATTGCGGATGAATTTCGGAAGCGCGGAAAAAAAGTTATTCTTGGAGGGTATCATCCCTCAGCTCTACCTGAGGAAGCTAAACAACATGCAGACAGCGTTGTTATTGGGGAAGGAGAAACTAGTTTACCTAAGCTTTTAAAAGATGTCGAACAAGGAAAAATAAAACCATTTTATCAGTCCCCTCTTGTAAATCCAGAGAAGATCCCTTCTGCAAAATTAGTAGGCAAAGATCTTACATTTATGGCAGCAGTTCAAGCAACTCGTGGGTGTCCTTTCCAATGTAAATTCTGTTCAATACATAATATAGAGGGACCATACTTCCGCCCACGACCGATTAAAGATGTTATTGAAGAAATAAGGAATATTCCACAAAAAAAGATTTTTTTTGTTGATAGCTCTTTGACTATCAATCCACAGTATACTAAAGAACTCTTTAGAGAAATGAAGGATTTGAACAGAATAGTTGATTGCTCAGGAAATGTGAATGTGCTGGCCAAGGATGAAAAACTCTTGAATTTAGCAAGGGATGCAGGTGTTAAGCGCTGGCATGTAGGATTTGAATCGCTCTCTCAAATAACCATAAACAATGCTGGAAAAAAATCAAATAAAATTATAGAATATGAAAAA
>Ga0209636_10002577_pt1 | contig 18521 bp, 12 predicted proteins | sample DeeMarSWOR152_54_FD_187464 | JGI IMG/M metagenome (GOLD analysis project Ga0209636, IMG submission 187464) | Marine sediment microbial communities from White Oak River estuary, North Carolina - WOR-1-52-54 (SPAdes) (version 2) | ecosystem: Environmental > Aquatic > Marine > Intertidal zone >... | reverse complement strand
AAACAAAGATATCGTATTTGAAGGAGCGCAGGGTGCTCTTCTCGATATTGATTTTGGCACCTATCCTTATGTTACTTCATCCCATACGATTATAGGTGGTGCAAGTATCGGACTCGGCATACCATCATTTCATATCGAAGATGTCCTCGGCGTTACTAAGGCATACACAACGCGGGTTGGTCTCGGACCATTCCCGACTGAAAGTGATACGGATCTCGGTGAACATCTGAGAACTGTTGGTCAGGAATTCGGCTCGACAACTGGACGACCACGGAGGTGCGGTCCATTTGATGCCTCGATTATTAAATATGCAGCACAACTCAATGGTGTAAAAGAGATAGCAGTAACGAAATTTGATGTTTTATCAGATTTTGAAACACTCAAGATCGCTGTTGGCTACTCGAATGCACAAGAGTTTGATCCTTTCAAGGCTGGTGAACTGAAGCCCGTATACACAGAAATTCCAGGATTTAAAAAGGATATTTCGAAGATTCGAGATTATGGTCACTTGCCTTCTCAAGCGCAGGAATACATACAATTGATTGAACAGCACACAGGTCTAACAGTAAGGTACATCTCCGTAGGGGCTGAGAGGGAGGCTCTCATAAAGATATAGACTGCACCATAAGTAAATAGAAATGGTTATGAGAAAAGTATAACACTTTTTTTGGTGCAGTGCACGAAAGTCTTGTAGGTTAAGCAATCTGTCAACCCATCTGAAATTTCCTCTTGATTTTTTTAGAATCATGTATATATTTGTTTTAATGGACATGATTGCCGGTAGGGTCTGGGCTGAGATTTACTTAGATCGTCTGGTCCATAACTATAGAATCATTCAGAAGAGAGTAGGAAAGGCCAGGATCATGGCTGCAATAAAGGCTGATGCCTATGGTCATGGTGCGATTGAAGTTGCACGGACTCTTGAGACTGAAGGTATTTATATGTTTGGTGTGGCAAGTGTAGAGGAGGGGATTGAACTGAGACAGGCAGGCATAATGTCAAAGATACTCATTCTCAGCCCAATCTTATACTCTCAAATTGACACAATCATGGAACACAATCTTATACCAACGATATCAGAACTTGGATTCTTCGAAGTATTGGAGAGGAGATTGAGGGCTTTGGGCAAACCAATGTTAGTCCATATCGAAATCGATACTGGAATGACGAGAACAGGAGTTCCTTCAGACCGTGCACCTCAATCAATTAGGAGAATAAATACCTCACCAAACATCAAGATTGAAGGGATCTTCTCTCATTTCCCTCTGGCAGATGCAAATGGTTCATTCAGTAAACAACAAATAAAGGAATTTAGCGGGTTAATTAAGAATTTGAAGAGAATGAAAGTATGCCCGTCGTTAATTCATCTTGCCAACTCCTCTGGAATCTTTCGACATACTGATTCTCATTTCAATCTCGTGCGACCAGGTATTGCGCTCTATGGGCTCACTTCGTCTCCAAAAATCCGCTACGCTGATGATTTTTTACCGGTCATGGCATTGAAATCGCGAGTCGTTAATCTCAGGGATGTCGCAGCGAATACACCGGTGAGTTACGGCCACACTTTTAGAACAGAGAGAAGAAGTACAATTGCTACAGTAAGTGTAGGTTATGGTGATGGTTATCCCCGAATTCTTTCGAATAGCGGTGAAATCTTGGTACGAGGCAGGCGTGTGCCGATTGTCGGCACAATCTGTATGGACCTCTTAATGGTTGATGTGACCGGCATTAGGGGAGTAAAGGTTGGAGATATTGTGACGCTCATTGGTAAGGATGGTCGTGCGATAATAACTGCGGAAGAATGTGCCCAAAAGGCGCATACCATTGTGTATGAGATCACATCAGGAATTGGACCACGAGTCGCACGCGTATTTAAGTATAATGGCCAATGCATTAGTGTGAGAAATCTATTGGGGAGATGGAGAAATGGTAAGAAAGACCAATGGATGGTTTCTAAAATTTGTACAGATGAGAAAGAGAGTAAGTTAAAAAGGAGGCATATATGAGGAAGTTATTAATCCTGTTGGTGTTTGTCTCGATATTTGCACAGGAGGCGACACACGAGGTTAAAAAAGGTGATACCCTATGGGATATTGCTGGTTTTTATTATCAGAATCCATTCCTCTGGCCTTACATTTGGCGTGCTAATCTAGCAAAGATCGAAGACCCTCATTGGATATATCCAGAACAGGTATTTGTCATCCCTCCGTCGCCTGAAGAAGGAATTGCCGCAATACCTGAAGAAGTACCCGAGTACCTGCCACCCGAAGTACCGCCGAAAAAACCTGAAACTGAGGTCATTTCTGTTGTCACACCGGATATGCGAATTTTCAGTGAAGAGATAATCCATCGTGCAGGGTTAATTCTGGATGAAGATTTGCCTTATTGGGGCAAGATTGTTGGCACTGAGCCACATGGCGAGCAATTGATCACAACATATAAGAAGATCTATGTTGATCGGGCTCATGATATTGAAGCAGGTGATATGTTGACAATCTATCGTCCAGGAAAAACACTATCGCATCCTAAGACAGGAGAACGATTGGGTAAAGAGATCATCATTTTAGGGAAAGCCGAAGTCGAGGATGTTGGTAACGAAGGTTCACGATGTAAGGTTATCGCCTCTTACGATATTATCAAAGAAGGAGATCTTGTTACACCCTACGAACCAGTGGTTGCACCGGAACATGTTGAGCTGATAGCAACTGAAGAAGAAGTTGAGGGATATGTGGTTGAGGTGAAGAGTGAAGAGAGATTGACACCACCGCACGTCTTTGTCTATATTGACCACGGCGAGGTAACAGGCACTGCAGTGGGGGATGTGTTTGATGTGTATCAGGTTAGAAATGTCGGTGGAAAAGAGATGCCCGATTTCAATATCGGTAAGATACAGGTGATTAATGTATTCCGAAACGCTTCTGTTGGAATGCTTCTTCATGTAAGAGAAGAACAACCTATAAAAAGAGGAGAGAAGATTAGGTTGGCTCTGGAGGCGCGGTGAAGGAGAAAGAAAAACTAAGTCAGGTATATCTATTCCGCGAACTGACGCCGAGTGAAATTGACACACTACTCTCTATTTCAAAGGAAAAAAGAGTCAAGAAAGATCAGATCATTTTCAAAGAAGGCGACACTGGAGACGCATTCTATTTTATTGTATCTGGGAGCGTACGGATCTCAACAATAGTTCCCGGAGTTGGTGAAGAGGCACTCACGATACTGAGAGAAGGAGAATATTTTGGTGAAATGGCGTTGATCGACGATGCGCCGCGTTCAGCATCAGCTATTGCTCATGACGACACAATCTTACTCTTGATTGAAAAGGATAACTTCCGTAAATTGCTTGCCCAAGAGACCGGTATTGCGTACAAGCTCTTGTGGGTATTCACCAAGACCCTCTCTGCACGACTTCGTAAGACTGATGAGCAGCTCAAGAGCATCTTTTCGATCGCAAAGACATTCTAACCGGTAGTGAAATGGTTGCGGTAAGATATGCGGCAATCGAAATTGTAGATTTTGAACGCTGACCGCGACTCCTTCCGTTGATTAACACAAAGATAATGGGGACATAAACAAAGGAGTATACTTGCCACATGGTGTTTGATCTCTTCAGTATAAAAAATCCTGAGAAGGCAATACAAAAAGCACGTGAATATGTCAACGATGGAAGAATGGATGCGGCGATAAAGCTCCTTGAAAATAATCTAACAGAGGGTGAGGACTCGCTCGATGTATATCTTAATCTTGCGAGACTCTATTTTGAAACCGAGGAACGGACGAGGGCGGCAAGAGTGCTTCGAGAGGCAAAGGCAATTGCTCCTTCCAGTGTCGATGAAATTGTTGCCCTTGTTTCAGAATTGTATTACCAACATCCTTCGATAGATCTGGGTGATTACTATCTGCAATTACAGGTTGAACTTCAAAACTATGATGAAATTACAAAGATACTCTCTCAGTTGACTGAACATGAAATCAAACTTCTCATAACAAGATATGATAAAATCAAGCAGAATCTTGATAACAAGAATGTAGTATCGGAAAGAGATTTTGAAAATATGCTCATTCTCTCGTCACTGCGATTCGTCGTTAATGAGTGTGAAAGAGCAGCGGAGGCGATCGATGCTATGATCGACGTTGAAATCTATGGACCAAAATTGTTGAAATGGTCACGGATAATTACTCGAGAACGGTACAACGATTGGCGTGCATCGCTGCTCTTGGTGAGAGTTCAAATGGCAAACCAAGATTTTCATGGGGCAATGAACCAGGCGAAGAGGACTGCCGAAAGATTCGCAGATAGTACCGACTCCTTGATTGCGATCATCAGCGCAGCAAAACCATCTCAGGAGTTTGAAGATATATACAAAAAATTCTTGACAGACCTGTATATCAAGAAAGGTGACCTTGATTCATCAATAAAACTGCTCGTGAAACTTACGGATAAGGAGACAATAAAAATCGATGATGCTATCAAGGGACTGCGAGAGCTCCAGAGAATCAATCCCCAAAATCTGAGGATACTCTATGCACTCGGTGATACATATGTAAAAGCGGGTAGAATGTCCCTGGCGGTTGAGGAATATACTAAGATTCTGGAGGTCGATAGCACGCAGTACGAACAGGTCATGCAGAAATACAGGGATGCATTTGAAAAGGAACCGCATAATCCCGAAATTATCGAAGCCCTCGTGAAGGCTTATCTTTCACAAAATGAAATTAATGCAGCAGTTGATATTATTGAGACATCCTATAAATTGGATCCCGGGTTTGCCGATGAATATATTCTCAATCTCAATAAAATACTGGAAAAAGACCTCAATCATTCAAAGGCCCTCTATTTATTGGGGTTGTGTTATGCACATAAGGGCGATCACGATAATGCCTCGATAGTCTTTGAAACTATGTTAGACAACAAAGAATTCGATTTTGTGCTGCGTGCAGCTGAAAAGATACAGAGAGAGCATCCTAATAGTGTGCAGTATCTGAATCTAAAGGCTAAGAGTATGATAATGCTTGGCAGGGGAGAGGATGTCCTCTCTGAACTGAATGCATATCTCAAAGATAATCCTGACAAAACTGCCGCATTTATATCAACGCTTGACACGGTAATCCGTAGGCAGCCAGAGCTTTCAAAGATGATAATTCCAATGTACGAATATTATAAGGAAGAAGATCCTCTCATTGCTGAACTCGCAATTGCGAGAGCATACGGCTTTGCTGATGATTATGGGAAATCAGTAGAGATTTTTGAACAATTATTTTCTGATGAGGAGCACAAAGATGCTATCAAGAGGGCATTGATTGAGGTTATAAAAGAGAAGCCCAGAGCAGTTCCCCTACTTCTTGCGGCAGCACGGATGTATATGAAAGAGGGAGAAGTGGAGATTGCGACGCAATTCTTCAAGACTGCCCAAATGGTGGATCCAAAGGCATTCTTTAAGATCGTCGATGAGTTTTATGAGGTACTCAAGACCTTCCCCAAAGACCGAGAGGTGAGGATCTTGTTGGTTGATACGTTCTTTAACCGAAAGGTGTGGGATAAGGTCATCGAGGAGTGTAAGAGAGCAATTGATGTCTTTGGTCGAGATGCACAATACTTTAATCTGAAATTGGGGGAAGCTCTTGTTGAGAATGGTAACTTGAGTGATGCCGTGAGACCCCTCATGCTTTCTCTTGATGGTCCAGAAGACTATTCCAGTGAGGTGATCGCATACCTCGACAAAATTCTGAACATCGACAAGAGCAATCTTCCCGCTCACTTTGCACGCGGCAGGGCGCTGAGCAAGGCACGACGAGTAAATGAAGCAGTTGAAGAATATCTCATGACCGCGAGAACCATCCCTGCACGAGCAGGGTATGTTCGTGAGGAATTGGCAAGGCTCGCATCTACGGCAGCAGCAAATCCTTCAGTCATGTTTGCTATGGGGAGTATTGAACTCATGCTCGAGAGATATGATGATGCGATAAAACACTTGCTCCAGGCATGTGAATTGGATGCAGAACTGGTAAAGAGGGTTATTCCGCATTTTGAAAAATTGATTACGACCGTTTCGTCACCATTACTTGAATTTTCGTTAGCAAAGATCTACTACCTGGCAGGCTTAAAGAGTTCTGCAGTCAGGTATTATATAAAAGCACAGGGGCATGATAAGGCATTTCGTGAACCAGCTATCACTGAGATGAAGAAAATCTGTGAGGAAAATCCCGATGATATTGAATCACGCAAAGGGTTGGCTGAGATTTATTTCGATTATAATAATTTAGATGATGCACTCGACCTGGTAAGCGAGGTGTATAAATCGAATCCTCATGAGAGTGATTGGGCGAAACAGTTTGTTTCCCAGATTCTTGAAAAAAATCCAACACATTATCTTTCCTACTATTTGCTCGCCTATATATTCATGGATGAAAGAGATGATAAGAAGGCTGTGGAGGTATATAAAAAACTGATTGAGATGTCACCAGCTGAGATATCGAAAGTCATGCGTGTGTTGGAAGATTCTAAAGACAAGAGTGGTGATCTTCTCTTATATTCGGCAATCCTGCATAAGGATACCGGTGACATAGACAATGCTATTAAATTGTTTGACATACTATTTAGACAAGATACATCATTTGGTGATACAATAGTTCCCTATATCAATGGAATCTTGGAGAAAAATGCCAATATGGGTGAGGCGCATTTACTCGTACACAGAATATTCAGTCACCAAAAGAAATACAAAGAGGCAATTGAAGCAATAAGACATGCTCGGCAAGTGTTCTCTGATGACGAAGCGATAATCTTGAAAGAAGGTCAAACATACTACGAGATGGGTGATGCCGAACAGGCAATAAGTCTCTATAATAAACTCCTTGAGAGGACTAAAGATCGAAGAGCAGTTTATCGTTTGATAAAGAAAACGCGCACACAGTATTTAAAGGATAGAATTGAGGCTGTTAAAGGAGATGAAGATGTCAATAGATTAGAAAGGGCACGTATTTATTTATTGATGGATAATCCATCCATGGCTGAAAGGGAACTCCGCTTTACACCAAAGAGTGAATCATCGATTAAAGAATACACAGTGCTGAGGGCGAGGTTCTATCTCAAAAAAAATCGGCCGATAGATGCCCTTGAGATTATGAAGAATCTACCAGTCGATGATAGGACTGCATCTGTTTATGCAGATATTTATGAGACAATGGGTTCCTATGAGGCAGCCGCTCTCATTCTCAGAAAGGCAGGTGTTGAAGGTATGGAGCAGAGAATTGCAAGTTATGAGAAACTTGCACAAGAGAGGAGATTAGCAAAAGGAAAATATTTTGTCGAAGGGAGGAGTAGATGAAGTGTCCGTTTCTAACAACAAGAAAAGATGTGTTTGATAAAGAAGGAAAGAGAATTGGTGAAGAAATTGATCTACAGGACTGCATAAAAAATGAGTGTATGGTCTACGATGGAGCTACAAAACTGTGCTCTCTGCTTTCCTCAAATATGAAGACTGGGGTACTGATTGATGATGTCAAAAATGGTCTCAAGGTTATTAGAGAGGAATTGCAGCAGCGTGCAGAAGCACTCGGTGATACTATTTCTACAGTCATGGAGACATTACAGCGAACACTCATCGAGCGTTTTGATATAATGAAGAAACAGAACGAAGTTATGGTGCTCGGTTTTGACAGATTAATGGAGACAATCAACAAGGGATTCGAAGGAATCAAAACCAGGGTTTCTGAATTCAATAATGCGACAAATGCACTGCGCGACACCATGACTGAAACACTTAAGGCGTCAAGTGATACGATAACTGAAAGCCTCAATGGCCTGATGGAAACAATAGAGAATCAGGGTAACAGTATTCAATCTGTAACACGATCGGTACAGCAGGCAGTTAATGAAATGCAAGTCACCAATGCGCAGTTTGCGACTGATGTGAAAAGCTTTGGTGAAACTCTATTCAATAAATTAGCCGAGTCTGACGTGAAGACTGAAGAGACGAGTAAAAATGTATGTTCAAAATTCGACACACTATCAGAAAATTTATCGGAACTGACTTCTGCGAGTCAATCAGGCATGGATGCCATTGGCGCAGCAATTGAAAAAATTCTTTCAGCCAATCAGGAAGTTCTCATGCGACTGAGCCAGTTGGATAACATGGTAACGAGCATTAATAGCATGAACGATGTCATGAAGACAGAAATTGCCGGTCTAAAAACGGATGGCCTCAATGCACTGAATGATGTTTCTGCGCAGTTTAATGAGCTTGGAAATATTGCTGCAGCATTAACGAAGGTGCAGGGAAAGAATCTCCAGGATTTAATCAATAGCTTCGCACATATGGGCGATAGAATTAGGGCAGAAGTTTCGGAATTAAAATCTGATACATCGGCACTTCTGACCAGTTTTAAGGCTGAAATCGGCAACTACCTCGATGGTGTGAGATCAGAGATCGGTAATCTGAAAAATGAACAGATTCCATCCTTGCATACTGTACGAGATACAGTAACGAAATTGGAAGGCCTTTTTAAAGAATCTTCCGATAGTCTCAGCTCGATGAATACTATGATTCGTGATTTAAACAATAATTACGTTGAGTCGCTTGACAAAATAGCTGGTCTTGCAGAAGGTATGCGGAAAGGTGTCGAGCGGGTTGGGGAGGGAATGCATGATTCTGTGAAGGATTTAATCAGTGAGATGAAAAATGAAATAGGTTCTCTTGAGGAGCACTACAAAAAGACGTTTAGCGATGTCGCAGATTTATCTGATAAGTTTAGTGATCTTAATAGTCGCATTAAAGAAATGACCAGCGAGGTGCAGAAGGAATTCACGACCTCGTTCGATCGCCAGGAAGAATTGTCTGAATACACGAAGACAATCGTCACCCAAATCAAAGAGTATTTTGAAAAGGAAGATGCGCGTTACAAAGAAGAGCAGAAAAAGCGGAAGACGAGAGAGGGGATCGATCATTTTGACCGGGCGACACTCTACTTCTATCGTGGGAATTATGAGATTGCGATTAACGAGATAAATAAGGCTCTGGACATTGAAAAGACCGCTGAATATTTGAACCTAAAGGGTCTACTTCTCGCAGAGCTCGGTCAATTCGATGAATCAAAAAAGGCATATAAAGAAGCCTTGAAGTTAGAACCAAATTTTGCTGAGATACATAATAACTTAGGATTACTATACCTGAGGATGAAAAAGCTGGATGATGCAGTGGCAGCGTTTCAAGAAGCCTTGAAGCAGAACGTGAACTATGCACATGCCTTTGTTAATCTTGGTAATGCCTTCATCGACTTAGAGAGATATGATGATGCCTTGCATGCCTACGAAGAAGCACTCAAAATTGATCCTACAAATCGAGATGCCCGTTCAGCAATGGAGTTGTATAAAGAGGGGAAGATCGGCGTGTAGGGTGGTGCTTCATCAGGGCATATGATGGTACTCGTGATGAGGAGACAGACCGGTGAGTATAATTGATAGATTAAAGAAAGGGAAGAAGAGTGAATCTGTTTTGGACTCCTTGATTAAGAAAAAAGACTTAAAGGAGGAGGCCGATATCGTTCAAGAAAGGCAAGATGACATCGAAGTGAGAGAACTTGGGTCGAGTGACATACCGACAGCTGCTGAAGAGGTTATTGACATATCACAAATAGAGGAAAAACCGGCGAGAGAATTCAGAACTGAAGGTATGAAGGAATTTGATATAGAGAGTCTTGGCGGAGATACTCATGCCGGTGTTAAAGCAGAATACAGAGCACGCATCGGTTCTCTCATTGACGACAACAAAATTGATGAGGCAATAGATTTACTCAAAGAACTCAGGACGAAACTCACAGAAAAAAAATAACTACAGTAAAATCGTTTTAGAACTCGGCGGCTGGTGGACGAGGGAATGACTTAATATCTTGGCGATTTCTCGGATTTGAACAGGAAAAATCCAATTGCGGCAATCACTGAAAAGCCACTGATAATACCCCAAATAAAAAGCGATCTCCCTGTAAATGTATCAAGGAGTATCCCACCGACCTGTGGTGCGAGTGACCATCCGAGCGAATGAGAGACATTAAAGAATCCGAGGTAGCGGCCCTTGTGTGCAGGGTCTGCGATGATTGATGCATAGCTCATCGTCGTCGGTGATACAATCATTTCTCCGACAGTTATGACGACTACTGAACCAATCAAGAAAACGAAGCTCGTGGCTACACCGACGGTGAAATAGCCGACTGCATAGACTAAGGAACCAATACACAGTGCGGTCAATTGTCTCTTTAACGGCACAAGGCTGGTGGTAAAATACTGGAAGACGACAACCATGAGACCATTGAGTGAAAAGAGGACACCGAGTTGTGTCTTTGTAATGCCGACGCGATTAACTGCGTAGACTGCAAAGGGAAAGATGAGTTGACCCCAGGCAATGAAGATGATGAGGCAGATAATAACAAAGACAAGGAATCGTTTATCCCGTGCAGCAGAGAGCATTTCTCTTATACTTGCCTTCTCTCTCCTGACCAGGGCTGATTCACTCAGAGACTCTTTGCTAAATTTCAGAAGAATAGAAGTTGCGATGAGCATGCAGACGCCCGTTAAGAGGAAAAGGTAGGCATAATCGATTGTCGCGATGAATCCACCGATTACCGGTCCTAATGCCCAGCCGAGATTGCCTCCAATGCGCAAGAGCCCGTATGCCGAAGTTCTTCTCTCTTCCCTGGTGAGGTCGGCAACATACGATGTCGACGCGGGGATAAAGAATGAACCAAAGGCAGAATTGAGGATGAGGAGGCCAACGATAATGTAGATATCTGCGTTTCTGGCGATGACATATGCCATGAGCATGAATACGAAGCTACGCCACAACAAGGCGCGGACCATAACCCATCGTCTGCCCATCCGATCACTCAATTCACCACCATAGATACCGAGGAGTGCACCAACAGCTGACGCCGACATCAAAATAGTACCCACGACCGTCATTGAAATACCGAGTTCGTTGTGGAAGTATAGACTGAGATAGGGCATTGAGATCGAGAAACCAATTGCGGTTACTACGCGCGATAAGAATACCGCCCAAATATCTCTTGGGTAACCTCTAGGGATGAGCTGATGCATCTTATTTTTGCCTATCTAATGAATGTGTAGCATCTCGTAAGTCAGGATGGTTTGCATTACGTGGTGCTGTATGCTACTACGTGGTTGCCGCTATACCCTTTTTCTTGGATTTCTCCTCGATGGCGGCATGGGCAGCAGCTAATCGCGCGATCGGTACCCTAAAGGGGGAACAAGAAACATAGTCCATGTGTACTCGATGACAGAAGTGTACAGATTTTGGTTCGCCACCATGCTCACCACAGATACCGACTTCGAGTTTCGGATTTACTGCCCGTCCTCGCTCGATGCCAATTTTTATAAATTCACCGATACCTATCTGGTCAATACTCTGAAAAGGATCTCCAGGAAGTATACCCTGTTTAATGTATTCTGGTAAGAACCCACCGATGTCGTCACGCGAAAATCCAAAACCCATTTGTGTGAGATCGTTGGTGCCATATGAGAAGAACGAGACGACTTGAGCGATCTGATTGGCAACAAGGCAGGCGCGGGGGATTTCAATCATTGTACCATAGAGGTATTTAATTTTCTTGAGATTAAATTTCTTGAGTACTTCCTGATAGATATTATCAACGATTTCCTTTTGACTCTGCAACTCCCTTGCTTCGGCGACCACGGGTACCATTATTTCAGGGTACGGATCTTTACCCTCTTTGATTAATTCTGCCGCTGCCTCAAGAATTGCTCGCACCTGCATAGTGCTGATTTCTGGGTAGGTAATGCCGAGTCTGACGCCGCGGTGCCCCATCATCGGGTTCGACTCGTGTAATGACTCAGCACGTTGGTTTAATTCTTCTAATGATATATTCAGATCTCTTGCTAGTTGGTCGAGTTTGCTCTTCTCACGCGGAACAAACTCATGTAGTGGTGGGTCGAGTAGACGCATGACAACAGGCAGCCCATCCATTGCCTGGAGGACACCTTTAATGTCCTTTTTGACATAAGGATATAACTCCTCGACTGCCTTGCGTCGTTCTTCTGGAGTCTTTGACATAATCATCTTACGCAATCGGAACAAAGGTTCGTCAGAACCTTTACCATAGAACATGTGTTCGGTCCTCATGAGACCAATGCCCTCAGCACCAAAACTCCTTGCTCGTTTTGCATCTGAAGGAGTATCAGCATTTGCTCGTATACCCAGTTTTCGTACTGAATCGCATACCTTAAGAAACTTATGGAGTAAAACATTTTCTTCTGCCGATTCCATCATTGGTAATTGACCCTCATAGACATTACCCTTTGTGCCGTTGAGTGTGATCCAATCACCCTGTTTAAAGGCCACGCCCGAGACCTGAGCTTCTTTCTTTTGATAATTGATATGGAGGGCACTACATCCGACAATACAGCATTTGCCCCAACCACGTGCCACCAGTGCCGCATGAGAAGTCATACCACCACGTGCAGTTAAGATTGCTTGAGCCGCCCGCATGCCTTCAACGTCTTCAGGATTAGTGTCTTCCCGCACCAGAATAACTCTTTTACCCTGCTGTGTCCATGCAACTGCCTCGCTCGAGGTGAATACAATTTGTCCGGCAGCGCCACCAGGTCCTGCAGGCAACCCTTTTGCCAGAGGTTTCTTGGTCATCTCGACCTTTGGGTCAACCATCGGATGGAGCAATTCGTCAAGTTGTTCAGGAGTGACACGCATAACTGCCTCTTCTCTCGTAATCAGTCTTTCTTTGAGCATATCCATTGCCATGGTGACTGCGGCAGGGCCATTTCGCTTGCCAACACGTGTCTGGAGCATATAGAGTTCGCCATTTTCTATTGTGAATTCTATGTCCTGCATATCCTTGTAATGCTTTTCAAGCCGCTTTTGATATGAGAATAGTTCATGGTAAATCTGAGGCATCGCTTTCTCTAATGTCACTAATTCTTTATTATGTTCTGATTTTGAATACTCATTAATTGGTGCAGGTGTGCGTATGCCAGCCACAACATCTTCACCTTGAGCATTTACTAAATATTCACCGTAGAATTTGTTTTCTCCATTACCAGGGTTTCTCGTAAAACCGACACCCGTTGCAGATTCTTTGCCCATATTACCAAAGACCATTGCTTGAACGTTGACAGCGGTTCCCCAACCGTCTGGAATACCTTCAATGCGTCGATAGCTCACTGCCCGCTTGCCATTCCAGGATGCAAAGACTGCACCAATACCACCCCACAGTTGTTCATAGTGGTCGTCAGGGAATTTTTTTTTCAAGACCTCTTTTATTTTTGCCTTAAACTGAGCACACAATTGTTTGAGGTTGTCCGCCGTCAACTCAACATCGGTTTTGTGACCATTTTTCTTTTTCATTTCGTCCATGATTTTTTCGAGCTGCCGGCGAATGCCCGATTCATCATCTTTGGGCTCAATACCAGCGCCTTTTTCCATAACCACATCAGAGTACATCATGATAAGGCGTCGGTAGGCATCGTATACAAATCGCTCGTCGCCACTCTGTTTTATCAACCCAGCGATCGTCTTGTCACTGAGTCCGATATTGAGTACGGTCTCCATCATTCCCGGCATAGACCTGCGTGCGCCTGATCGCACAGAAACGAGAAGCGGATTTTTCGGATCACCGAACTTCCTTCCCACTAATTTTTCAATGCGCCGCATCGATTTCTTAATCTCTTCTCTCAATTCTTTGGGCAAGGTTCTTTTATGTTTATAGTAGTAATTACAGACATCGGTTGTGATGGTAAACCCGGGTGGAACCGGAATACCCAGATTGGTCATTTCAGCGAGATTCGCACCTTTGCCTCCGAGTACATTCTTCATCTTGGCAGAACCTTGGGCCTTTTTGCCGCCAAAGTTGTAGACTAACCTTTTCGCCATCTTTGTGCTCCTTTCAATTTTTTCTTAAATTTTATAGACCAGTTCATGCAGATTCATACGGATTGAGGTTGTTGAGTATCCAGTCCATCTAGAGTCGCAGATGCTTTTTTATAAGCACCTGTAGTTTTGGTCCTTTTCTCTGTTCCAACTCATAGGTCACTTTTACTGCTGGCTTATTCAGTTTAAGAAATTTTCTTAGATCAACGGGTGTTGCAATAACGATTGAATCTGCTGGTATTTTGTTGATACTCCTCTCGAGTTCCTTGATTTGTTTCTGACCATATCCCAGTGCCGGAATGAGATTCCCGATTTGAGGATATTTTTCAAATGCCTGCTTTATCGAACCGACTGCATATGGTCTCGGGTCAATGATTTTCTTTGCTCGGAATTTTTTTGAAGCAACGACCCCTGCTCCAAAAGACATCCCACCATGAGTTAGGGTTGGTCCGTCTTCAACAACGACAACCTTTTTGTTTCTAATCAGATCTGGTCGGTCCACATAGGTAGGAGAGGCAGCTTCAATGATGCCTGCGTACTTATTCATATGCTTAATGTTTTCTCTCAAACGGTTGACGTTTTTTCGTGGCGCTGTATCAACTTTGTTGATAATCACGACATCAGCAGTTCTTACATTTGCTTCACCTGGATGGTACGTGTGCTCATCACCAACTCTGAAGGGGTCAACCACCACGACATGGAAATCTGGTTGACAAAAAGGCAGATCATTGTTTCCACCGTCCCAGACAATCACATCTGAAATCTTCTCCGCTTGTTTTAGAATCTCGCCATAGTCTACGCCAGCAAATACGGTGTTACCTCTATTTATGTGCGGTTCATATTCTTCCCGCTCTTCGATAGTACAATGGTATTTATCCAGATCGTCATGCTTTGAAAATCTCTGTACTATCTGTTTTCTTAGGTCACCATAGGGCATAGGATGTCGAATAACTGAAAATTTCAGTCCGAGGGAATGTAATATATCACAGACCTTGCGTGTTGTCTGACTCTTACCTGCACCAGTTCGAGCCGCACATACTGATATCACCTTTCGTTTTGATTTCAACATTGAAGAATCCAATCCTAAAAGCCAAAAATCTGCACCTGCAGCAATGACTTGTGATGCCCGATGCATTACATAATTGTGTGAAATATCTGAATATGAAAATACCACAATATCTACTCTGTGTTTTTTAATGAGGTGCGATAATTCTGTCTCGGGCAATATCGGTATCCCGCGGGGATAACCTTTACCTGCCAGTTCTTGAGGATACTTTCGATGTGCAATATTCGGTATCTGGGTGGCGGTAAAACAGACTACCTTATACGCTCGATTATTTCTAAAAAAGACATTAAAGTTATGGAAATCACGCCCAGCCGCTCCCATAATAACAACCCGACGCATGCAGATTCCTCCTTTCAAGGTTTTATAAGCGAACTCTATTATATCTTAAAATGGGCAAAAGTCAACCACTGTTAGGAGGTGCTGTAATAGATAACTAACTTTACTTTTTAAGACACAGGATGTCAAAATAGAGGACCCCTTAAAAAAGCAGATGAAGCAAAAACAGAAGCATAGTTCAGAGGGTTGGCATATAGTCAAGAAACATTTTGAGAACGCGCTGCGTCGTAGAGGTTTGTTACCGAACACCATTTCACTCTTTCAAGAAATGGTTTATCACTACTATAGACACCATGGACGTGATCTACCTTGGCGCAGGACCGATAATCCATATTATATCCTCGTTTCAGAAATTATGTTGCAGCAAACCCAAGTGGACCGCGTGCTCAGCAAGTATGGAATTTTCATTGAGAGATTTCCAGACTTTTATTGTCTAGCACAGGCATCTCTTCGAGAAGTTTTACAGGTTTGGCAGGGTCTGGGGTATAACCGACGCGCGCTTGCTCTCAAAAAGACCGCACAACTCGTTGTCAAACAATTTGATGGCGGGCTACCTGCGAATGTCGATGACCTGCTGCACCTTCCCGGTGTTGGAAAAGCGACTGCCTCAGCAGTCGTCGCCTTTGCCTTTAACCGACCCGTTGCCTTGCTTGAGACCAATATCAGGACAGTATTTCTCTACTTCTTTTTCAAAAGAAGACAGAATGTTGCCGATGCTGAACTCCTTCCCTTGGTAGAGAAGACACTCGACAGAACAAATCCTCGAACCTGGTACCATGCACTCATGGATTTTGGGGTGATGCTCAAGAAGAGGTATCAGAATCCGGGTAGGAAGAGCGCTCATTATGCAAGGCAATCTCCGTTTAAGGGGTCTGATAGGCAGATACGGGGCAAAATCTTGAGGGTACTCACGCAAAAGGCACGTATGTCCGAATTACAGCTCATCGCAGATATTACTACATCTCCGCAGCGCGTGAGGCGTATCCTCAGACAGCTCGAAAAGGAGCACCTCATCCATAAGGAAGATAGCCGTTATTCGATAGCGTAAGGTTCGGGAAGCAAAGGAGATGCTGCCGCTTTAGGCTCAAATGTCCTTCGTCTGTTGACAAAACTAAACTTTTCGCTATAATAGGTGTCAAAAGGGCGAATAGCTCAGTTGGCGAGAGCGTCTCCCTTACAAGGAGAAGGTCACCCGTTCAAGTCGGGTTTCGCCCATATAGGTCTTTTGGTCATTGAAGGTAATAAAATTCAATAATAAATGAATGGAGAGAAGCAATGCCAAAGGGGCAGAGAGGTATTAGAGGAGGATTAAAGCCTCATCTCGAAGATCCATATCTAACAAGAAAGAGCTATAAAGAGCCAACAATATGTCCACGTTGTGGGCTTGTTTATAAGCGCCGACGTTGGCAGAGAATCCCTGATTTCGATCCGGGCCTGGCGGTAGAGCGGCATAAATGCCCTGCCTGTCGGAAAGAAGAAGATCATTTTGTCATGGGGATTGTCTACATTACCGGCGATTTTTTTGCTCACCGGCGTGATGAGATATTGAATATGTTGAACAATGAGGAGAAAAAAGAGGTTAATCACAACCCTCTCGATAGGATTATGGGTATTATTGAAGAAAAGGAGAGCGTGAGGGTTGAGACTACCTCAGAGAATTTAGCAGTGCATCTAGGCCGTATGCTCTACAACTCTTACGGTGGTAGTGTTGAGTATAAGTTCTCTGATGATCAGAAATTGGTAAGGGTTTTTTGGCATAGAGAAAAGAAGGAGGTAAAATGAAAATAAAACCACTCCATGATCATATTCTCGTTGAGAGAATTGAAGTAGAAGAAAAGAAGGGTGGTATTATTATTCCTGATACGGCAAAGGAAAAGCCTCAGCAAGGAAAAGTAATTGCCGTAGGTGATGGCCGAAGAGATGAAAAAGGAAATAAGATTCCGATGGCGGTAAAAAAGGGAGATCTGATTCTTTTTGGAAAGTATGCAGGCAACGAGATAAAGATTGTGGATAAAGAATATCTCATCATACGCGAGGATGACGTTCTGGGCATCATCGAGAAGGAAACATAATGAAAAGGAGACTTTGCTATGGCAGCAAAAGAGATCAAATTTGGTGAAGAAGCAAGAAGATCAATCTTAAAAGGCGTTCAAATATTATCTGATGCGGTTAAAGTTACACTTGGACCAAAGGGAAGGAATGTTGTCCTTGAAAAGAAGTTTGGTGCTCCAACGATAACCAAGGATGGCGTAACGGTTGCAAAGGAGGTTGATCTTGAGGACAAATTCGAGAATATGGGCGCACAGATGGTGAAGGAGGTTGCATCAAAGACCTCTGATGTTGCTGGTGACGGAACAACGACCGCAACAATCCTTGCCGAAGCGATTTATCGTGAGGGTCTAAAGACAGTCACCGCAGGTGCAAATGCAATGGAGGTAAAAAAGGGTATTGATAAAGCGGTAGATGCGGTTGTTACTGGTCTGAAGCAACTTTCAACACCAATCAAGGGTAGGACTGAGATTGCCCAGGTTGCTGCGATTTCAGCCAACAACGATGAGGCAATCGGTAAACTGATCGCTGATGCGATGGAGAAGGTTGGTAAGGATGGTGTCATTACTGTAGAAGAGGCAAAGGGTATGGAGACGACGCTCGATGTCGTAGAAGGAATGCAGTTTGACCGCGGTTATCTCTCACCATACTTCATTACTAATCCCGATCGCATGGAATGCGTGCTTGAGGATGTGTATCTTCTTCTCTACGAAAAGAAGATTAGTGCGATGAAGGACCTCCTACCACTTCTTGAGAAGACCGCCCAAAAGGGCAAGCCTATCCTAATTATTTCCGAAGAGGTTGAGGGTGAAGCCCTGGCTACACTGGTTGTCAATAAGATCAGAGGTACCTTACAATGTGCTGCAGTGAAGGCACCTGGTTATGGCGATCGCAGAAGGGCAATGCTTGAAGATATTGCAGTTCTAACCGGTGGTAAGTTGATATCTGAAGATATCGGCCTTAAATTAGAGAATGTTCAGATCTCTGATTGTGGTCAGGCAAAGCGTGTTACCATCGACAAAGAAAATACTACCATTGTAGAAGGCGCAGGTAAGAAGGCCGACATACAAGCACGGATTGGTCGCATCAAGACTGAAATTGATGAGACAACATCAGATTATGACAAAGAAAAACTCCAAGAGAGATTGGCAAAGCTTGCG
>Ga0209636_10002575_pt1 | contig 18525 bp, 19 predicted proteins | sample DeeMarSWOR152_54_FD_187464 | JGI IMG/M metagenome (GOLD analysis project Ga0209636, IMG submission 187464) | Marine sediment microbial communities from White Oak River estuary, North Carolina - WOR-1-52-54 (SPAdes) (version 2) | ecosystem: Environmental > Aquatic > Marine > Intertidal zone >... | reverse complement strand
ATCAGTAAGTAAATTCATTAGCAATATCTGCAAAGGAATCATTGGAAGTGGAAATTTCAGCATGATTGCTGTAAAAACAGCAACTATTTCTCCAGCATTACAAGAAAGCAAATACCTAACTGATTTAATCATTTTATCATAGATATTTCTACCTTCACTAATAGCATTTACTATGGTTGCAAAATTATCATCAACTAATATTCCTTTTGATACTTCTTTAGCAACATCTGTTCCAGTAATACCCATTGCAATGCCTATATCTGCCTTTTTTAAAGCAGGCGCATCATTTACCCCATCACCAGTCATTGCAACTTGATGCCCTTTTTTTTTCAAAGCATCTACTATCCTTGACTTCTGAATAGGCAAAGCCCTTGCAATAATTCTAACCTTTTCAATTTTATCCTCAAGCTCTTTATCATTCATTTTCTCAACATCATCACCTGTTAAAATTAAATCTCCTTTCTTAAACAACCCAATCTTCTCTGCAATTGCTTTTGTTGTTATTGCGTGGTCTCCTGTTATCACCATAACCCTTATGCCTGCTTCTCTACATTCAGCAACAGATTTTTTAACCTCTTCTCTTGGAGGATCAATCATCCCAACAAGACCAACAAAAGTCAAATTTTTCTCAACATTCTTTAAATTATATTCTTTAGAAGGTCTAAGTTCTCTGTACGCTAAACCAAGGACCCTTAATGCCTTTCTGGCAAAAACTTCATTCATTTTGAGAATCTCTCTTTTATCCTTTCTGGTAAGAAATCTTACTCTACAATGTTCTAGTATTCTATCACATTTCTCCAAGAGCAAATCAGGCGCTCCCTTAATATAAGCTTCAATTTTTCTATTTTGTTTATTTTTGAAAATTACACTCATTCTTTTTCTATCTGCATCAAAAGGAAGTTCTTCAATAAATGAAAAATTCTTTTTTAATTCCTTTTCACTAAGTTTTCCTTTTTCTCCAAGAACTATCAAACTTCCTTCAGTAGGATCTCCTATAATTTCATATCTATTTTTCTTCTCAACTAATTTAGCATTGTTGCATAAATAACCAATCCGTAATAAAAGTTCTAATTTCTTTGGATTAATCTGCTTGTTGTTCAAAAAAAAATTTCCTTTTGGTTCATACCCAGAACCACTTACTTCAATTTTCTGATGATCTGTATAAATCTCAGTTATAGTCATCTGGTTTTTAGTAATAGTTCCTGTTTTATCAGAACAAATAACAGTAACACTTCCCAAACTTTCTGCAGCAGGCAATTTCTTAATCAGCATATTGCTCTTAGCAAGTCTTTTTGTACCAAGAGATAAACCAACAGTTACAATTACAGGCAAAGAATTTGGAACAGCCGCAACAGTTAGACTCAAAGCAAACAAAAACATCTTACTCCAAGTAACTGTTCCTTGGAAAAAACCAACTAAAAAGATTATAATTATCAAGGCAATAACAGCCACACCAATCTGTTTAGCCATCTGTGCAAATTTTGTTTGCAAAGGAGTCTTAACTTCCTTCGTCGTCTGAATAGAAGTAGCAATCTTTCCTAATTCTGTTTCCATTCCTGTTTTCGTAACAACACTCTTTCCTTTTCCATAAGTCACTATAGTGCTCATAAAAGCCATATTCTCTTGATCTGCAACAGAAGTGCCTTCTTTAAATGGCTCTATAATTTTTTTTGAAGGAACAGACTCTCCTGTCAAAGAAGCTTCATCAATTTGCAAACTAGTCACATCAATTAATCTAGAATCAGCTGAAATAATATCTCCTGCCTCTAAAAGCAAAATATCTCCAGGAACAACTTCTCTTGCAGGAATTTTAACAGTTTTTCCATCTCTTAAAACCTTTGCTGTTGGTGCAGAGATCTTTTCTAAAGCTTCAATTGCTTTTTCAGCCCTATACTCTTGAATAAAACCTAATATTACAGTTAAAGCTATAATTCCAAACATAGCCATCGAGTCTAGAAATTCTCCCAAAAATATTGAAAGAATCGCTGCAAAAATAAGTAAAACTATAAGAGCATTCTTAAACTGATTCAATAATAGGCTAAGAATAGTTACTCCTTTTTCTTTTTGCAGCTCATTATATCCATATTTTTCTAATCTTTCTTTTGCTTCTCTTGAACTTAATCCTTTATCTGCAGAACTATTTAATGATTCTAGAACTTTTTCAGTAGTTTGTGCATAAAAATGTTTAGCCACCATCTTTTAATTATTTCTAAACTTAATCATTATAAAAATATATCGTTCTTATACTATTTATTCCCTTCCCAAATAATCCTTTTCTTAAAACCACCCCTTTTCTCAGCTTTTTCTTTCCTCACCTTTTCTAATTCTTCTACTGATTTTCCATAAAATTCAGAAATCGCATGAACAATCTCAATTATATCTGCTAATTCTTCAATATCATGCTTTTCTTTAAATTCATCAATCTCTTCTTGTAATTTCCTTACTGACTCCTTAAGATATTCTTCATCATCAGCAATATGCGTAATTGGAATTTTTCCTTTTTGTTTTATAATCTCTGGAATTTTATCACGAACTAGTTTTTGTTTTCTCATACTAACTGCCATATTACCAACTAAATATAAATTTTTGGTTTTATTTTCTCCACAACAATATCAATACCATTACAGCTAAAGCTGATATCAAGAAATGACTAACTTTTTTTCTGGTTTTATAAGAACGTGATTCATAAATAATTTTAGGCTCTCTATATCTTACCAAAATTGTTTCATTTCCAACAAAGTCCTGTTTATCTTCAATTTCTTCAACTTCAACTAATTTAATATCTTTTGTTATCTCTTTTGCATATATTAAATCTTCATGTTTAATCTTTATTTTAAATTTATAATCCCCTGGTTCAGCTTCTGTAACTTTATTAATTAATTCAACATCTACAGCTTTTCCAGAAGGAACTAAAACTTTTTTCATATTCTCTGTTCTATCACCGCTATAACACTTATTTCCCCTATATATATAACTCCATACATCAAAATAAATACTTTCACTGCCTTCATTACCCAACATAACAACAGAATTAAACTCTTCACCAATATTAACTTCTGCAAGAGCAGAAACAAGTTCATAACTGTAACTTTTTCTGCTTCCACTAATTTCATCACTTCCAACATCCACTTCTTCACATAAATCATCATTTATCCCTTCTATTTCCAAATCAGCAGTTGCATTCTTATCAAGTCCTTCAACAATCACAATATAATCACCGTTTTCATAATCTTCATCACAATTTGGTTTTAATTGAATAGGAACAGTCAGAGTATAATTAGTAAATCTGTCCTTAAAATGCATTGTACTTTTTTCACTAATTTCATTTCTATCCTCATTCTCAACATAGGCATAAACAGCATATTTCAAAGTATCTCCTCTATAAATATTTATCTTAATCTTAATAATATCTCCAAATTCAGCAGAAGAAGGAGAAACTTCTAATATTTTAATAGAAGAATTAGGGTTTGTACTTTGTTCTTCATCAACTATAAAAATCATTGCAGAAAAAAAATTATTAGAAACATTATAATCTTCACAACTAACACCAGTAATATTTGCTTTAATAAAATAAGCATCTCCTTTTGCTAAAGCAGGAGAATATTTACTAGAAGTCTTATAATTCAAAACATCCTTCACATTCCAAGAAGCATAAGTTTTTTCAATATTACCTCTAGAATCCTCTATCCATTTGTCCACAGTTAAATTTGCTTTTCCCTCTCCTTCTAACTTTATTACTCTTATCTGAAATTCAGGATCTTCAAATACTGTTCTATTTAATATAACCTTAATAGCCCAATCACAATTATTTGGAATTTGATTTGTATAACTATTGCTTAATCCAGGAGTTTTACTGCATTCTTGCCAAATATTATCTATTTTACATAAAGATTTTCCATTCCCATACCCACCCCATTCAGAATAATAATGTAAAACATCCAATATTATATTGTTAGAATCCTTTATTATTACAATATCCTCATCATTATTTAAATTATTTCCAATAGTAGCACCTACAGAATATATAGAAGCATTTGTTCCAGTATAATTAAAACCTTCTTCAACAATTAATGCATAAGAACTGTTATAATAACTTAATAATTCCAAAACATCACTCGAGCCAGAATCTTCTATAATATATCCAGTTAAATTAATTGTTTCATCAGAAAATAATATTTCAATAAATTCCTTATTATTGTCATTTCCTTCTGGATTATACATCACCTCATTTATAAAAACATCAGCTACTGTAATCTCTATAAAAATCAATAACCAGAATATCCATACAAATATCTTCATAAAGCTCCAAACAGAAATTATATTTTTAAATTATAAAAAGATTATTGAGATAAATTAACTATTCCCAAACACCAGCAATTTTTTCCCCACACTTACATTTACCATCCTTCAACTTATTCTGAACAACTTCAAACCATCTTCTTTCAATAACTAATTCCCTACATTTTGGACAATAGGTATTTCCGCTTTCTGGAAGCATTATATTTCCAATATAAACATAATTCAAACCAACTCCCTTAGCAACCCCTCCAGCTTTAATTAAAGTGTCTTGAGAAGTAGGAGGTAAATCTCTCATCTTATAATCTGGAAAAAATCTAGAAAAATGCAAAGGAACATCAGATCCAACAGTTTTCTTTATCCACTCACACATCTTTTTGATTATCTTCATATCATCATTTAATCCAGGAACAATTAAATTAGTAAGCTCTAGCCAAACACCCATCTCATGTACTGTTTTAATAGTATCTAAAACAGGTTTTAACCAAGCCCCTGTAACTTCTTTGTAGTATTTATCAGTAAATCCTTTTAAATCAATATTTGCTGCATCAATATATTTATACAGTTCTTTAAGTGGCTCTTGATTAATAAATCCGTTTGTCACACAAACATTTTTTAATCCTTTTTTTCTAGCAAGCTTTGCAGTATCTAAAACATATTCGTAAAAAATAACAGGCTCGGTATAAGTGTAAGCAATCGATTTGCAGTCATTTGCAAGTGCTTCTGTAATAATTTTCTCAGGAGGTAAATCAATAAATGGAACATCTCTTGGTAAAGCCTGACTTATCATCCAATTCTGACAAAATTTACATCTCAAATTACAGCCAGCAGTTCCAATAGAATAAGCACTGCTTTCAGGCAAAAAATGGAAAAGGGGTTTTTTCTCAATCGGATCTATAGCAACAGAACAAGGCGCAGCATAAACCATAGAAAATAATTTCCCACCACGATTCTCTCTTGCTCTGCAAAAACCGTGCTCTTTTGGCTTAATAACGCAATTTCTTGGACAAATATGACATTGCACAACTTTATTTTTTAATTTCATATAATGCATTGCTTCTTTCATGTAAAAATATCTATCTTCTATTTATAAAAACCTTTTCATTAATTTGTTGTTATTCTAAAATAGTAGGAAAAGTTTAATAAAGAAGTCACTTTTTAAAATTGTAATTATTGAGGGGTGTAGATGGTTTTTAAGTTCTTAAAGAAAAAAGAGGAAAAAGTAGCTCCTCCAGCTCCAAAACCAAAAGGAGCTAAAGAGCTAGAAATACCTCCAGCACCTCCTTCTGAAGAAGAGTTGCCTGAATTCCCTGAAATACCTGAATTTAAAGAAGAAGAAAAACCAAAAATACACGAGATCCCTACTGCTCCTCCAGCTCCAAAATTAGAAGAGGTCCCTGAAGCTGAAAAAATGGAAGAAAAAGCGTTTAAAGAAGAAAGAAAAGAGCTTAAAAAAGCTGAATTGCATGAAGCATTTAAACCAAGTTTCGTAAAAATGGAATCATTCCAATCAATAATTAATGAATTAGGTCTCATCAAAAGCATTGCAAAAGAATCAGAAGATGCAATTGCGAGAGTAGACGATTTTGCAGGGGACCAAGAAAAAGAATTCAATAAATGGCATGCTCAATTAAATGACATACAAAAAAAGCTAATCTTTATTGATAAAACAATATTCAAATAATAAGGTGATAATATGCCTGAAGAAACAATGCCTGTTTTTGTAAGAATAGATGATTACAAAGACATATTGGACGTTATAAATATGATAAAAAACAAAATTTCAGAAGCAAAAGAAACACTAGGTAAGATAAATGAATTAAAAAACGAAGAAGATGCAGAATTAGAGCTTTGGCAAACAGGAGTTGAAGAAGTAGAAAGAAAGGTAGAATTTATAGACAAAACACTGTTTGAGCCTTCAGCTCTATAGGTGAATAAATGCCAAAAAAAGAAGTGGAAGAAGAACCATTTTATGTTGGAATAGAAGATCCAGCAGAACTAAGAAGAACAGTTTTAGAATCAACTAGAGATGTTGTTCAACATCTCCAAAGATCTGAACGCTTTAAAGCAGTTAGAAAAGAAAAATTAGAGCAAATAGATAAATTAAAATCATTAATAAAAGAAATAATTAAAAATGTTAATAAATTAAAATCAGTTCTTCCAAAAACCAAATTAAGAGCTGTCCCTCGTAAAAAACCTGCAGTAAGGCCCGCTCCTGTTGAAAAACCAAAAGAAATACCTAAACCAAAACCTGAAAAACCAAAGCCAGCAACAGAACTTGAAAAACTTGAAGCAGAGCTCGACGAGATTGAAGGCAGATTAACTAAACTAACTTAATTCTTTTACCATAACTTTTTTAAACATTTAACTTATTCTTAAATTCACTTAATGCGGGGATGCCGGAGTGGCCAAACGGGGCAGTAATGCTTAGGCATTGCCCAAACTCAAGGCATTTGAGTGTTGAGTGCTGCAAAGCAGTGCAATGAAAGAATCAATGTAAGTCATCTGTTGGCTTAGTGCCTACTAGGGTTCGAATCCCTATCCCCGCATTATTTTCTTCTTTCGAACAACGTGAGAAAGCTTTTGAGGGTTGATAAGGGCAGACTGCCCTTATGTGAAGTGCCTACTAGGGTTCGAATCCCTATCCCCTCATAACATTTATATACTTATTCTAAAACAAAACAAATCATGCCTATAGAAATCTATACTTTAGGAGGCTATAACGAAGTAGGAAAAAACTGCACAGCAATTAAAGTAGATAATGAAGTTGTTATCTGTGATATGGGCATTCACCTAGAAAGCTATATAAAATATACAGAAGATGAAGATATCTTAGCAATTTCTCCATTGCGATTAACTGAAGTGGGTGCTATTCCAGATATCGCTCCAATTAAAGATTTAAGAAATAAAGTTAAAGCAATTATACCAACACACGCTCATCTTGATCATGTTGGAGCAATTCCTTTTCTAGCAAGTAAATTCAGAGCTCCAATTTTCTGTACACCTCTTACAGTAGCTGTGATTAGAGCTATTCTAAGGGACGAAAAAATGACAATCCCTAACAAAATAAAAACCCTTTCTCCAAATTCTCAATACAAACTTTCAAAAAACATAAAAATTGAATTTATTAACATGACTCATTCAATCCCTCAAACAGCTATGCTTGCTCTGCATACAAAATATGGTGTAATTCTATACGCAAATGATTTTAAATTTGACTCAACCCCTACATTAGGAAAAAAACCAAATTTTAAAAGATTAAAAGACCTTGGAGAAAAAGGAATATTTGCATTGATTTGTGATTCAACGTATGCTCCGTTAAGAGCAAAGACTCCTTCTGAATCAGTTGCAAAAGAAATGCTAAAAGAAGTAATGTTAGGAACAGAATCAACAGGAAAACTAGTAGCAATAACTACTTTCTCTTCCCATTTAGCAAGATTAAAGTCAATAATAGAATTTGGCAAACAAATGAATAGAAAAATAATCTTTTTAGGAAGATCGCTAGCAAAATATGTCTACGCAGGCCAAGACACTAACCTTATCAATTTTGAAAAAGATGCAAAAATTCTCAGGTATAGGAAACAAATATCAGGTAAATTAAAGGAAGTGAATAAAAACCGCGGCAAGTATCTTTTAGTTGTAACAGGCCATCAAGGAGAACCAAAAGCGGTCTTATCAAGAATCAGTAGAAAAGAGTATCCATTTGAATTTAAACCAGAAGATCATGTTATATTCTCAACATCTGTAATCCCAACAGAAATAAATATCAAAAATAGAGAAAAACTTGAAACTGCTTTAAAAAACCAAGGAGTTAGGATATTTAGAGATGTTCATGTATCTGGTCATGCAGCAAGAGAAGATCTAAGAGATCTAATCAACATCACAAACCCAAAACACATTATTCCAGCGCATGGAAATCCTGAAATGAAAGAAGCATTAGCAGATCTTGCTTTTGAAATGAGATATAAACCAGGAAACGTTCATCTAAGCCAGGATGGTCAAAAAATAACTTTAAAACCAAAAAGAATATAAATAGGTAATTACTACCATTCCTTAGTGGGGTGTATTCATGAAATTAACTCTTGCAGAGCCTAAATACCTAAAAGAAAGTATCTCTATAATTTCAGACTTAGTAAATGAAGCTAAATTCAAAATAACACCAAATGCAATAGAACTAGTAGCAATGGATCCAGCAAATGTTGCTATGGTAATCTTTAAACTTCTATCTTCAACTTTTACAGAATACAATGTTAAAAAAGAGACTGAATTTGGAATAAATCTAACTAATCTTAAACAAATCCTAAGAAGAGCAAAGCCAAATGATATGCTCTCACTAGAATTTGACTCTGAAAACAAAATAAAAATACAGTTAAAAGGAACTGCAACAAGGACATTTAGTCTTCCAATAATAGAATTAGAAGAGCGTGAACAAAAAATACCAGATCTGAGTTTTCCAGTCACGATCAAAACAACAACAAACATCCTAAATGATGCTATAGAGGATGTAGACATAGTAGCAGAATCTGTCTCTTTTATAGCAAATCCAAAAAAATTCACTATCCAAGCAGAAGGTGACCTTTCAAAAGCACATATAGAAATAAATGAAGGTAACCAAACTAAAATATCAACTCCAACAGATACTGTTAAAGCAAAATACTCTATTGAATATCTTAAAAAAATGATTGGCGGCTCTAAAATAGCTAATAATGTTACTATACAGTTCAATAAAGACTATCCTTTAAAATTAGAATTTAAAGAGGTTGATAAAATACTGTTATCTTTCATCTTGGCACCAAGAGTAGAGAACGAATAAATCCGCCCCGTGGATTTTTCTTAAAATGAAAGATATTGTTATAAAAGGTAAATATATTGTTCACGGAATCTATTTGTTTATAATAGTTATATTAATAATTCTACTTTTAGCTGAAATTTATAAAATAAGGATATGTGTAAATCCTGAACAAAGCAAAACAACTACCACTTCACCAAAAATAGTTGATATTGGCACTAGAGCAGTCCAAACTACTACTAAACCTAAGACCACGACTCAGAATACAACAACCCCTAAAGATCAAAATAATGCTAGTACTCCTCCACCAGAACCAGAAACAGCAGAGCCTGGACAAATTAAATTTACAATAGAAGACATCGAATATGAAATAAAAGGAGAAGATTGGGCTACACTTACAAGTATAAAATACAAGATAGGGAATGGCAAAGAAGATTTCTATCCCATCATCCAAGTCTATCTATTTGATGATGATGACCCTGATGACGTTAAAAATTTAGAGCAGGATAGAATCGAGCTTCCTTTATTAGAAGAAGGAGAAGTAACCACAAAAGAAAATAATGTTCACGTCAGCTATAATGAAATAAACAAAATAAAAACATTAAGGCTTGTTCTTAGAAATGAACTTGGAAAAGAATTAAAAGTTGCAGTTAAAAAATATAATACAGAGTAGGATTTAAAAATCCTCTTTCAACAGTTGAAGAAATAAGAAAGAATATCTCAGTTAGGAACATCTAAACTAAACAGCTCTTCATCCAAAATATCAAAGCCACTTCCTGTTAATTTTGCATTATATCTAAATATAAAATAATTAGTCATTACCAAATCCTTATACATCTTTTCAAATTTCATTCTTCACTTTCTTCTTCAGAAGAATACGATGGTACAGCTGTTTTGCTAATTATAATGATGTCTCCAATAGCTTTAACCAATTGATGAGGGACAATAACACCTTTAGCACTGCCTAATACCTTGTTCAAAAATGAGCCTTTAGTAGCTTTAACTTTCCAACCAAAAATCTTATTTTGTGTCAAAATGCTCTCCTCAATATCTCCAAAATAATCTCCAGTATCTGTAAATACTTTCATATCATAAGTTTCAGAAATTTTTTTCATCTTCAACATCTAAAATCACCTTGCTTGCTTAAAATTTTTTAAAGTATTTATATTTTTCTATTAAGTTATTTGCCAAAAACAAAAGCTTTAAAAAAATTCATCTTATTGTCAAGACATTATGCAATATAAAAATTTAACGGTAATTGGCACTTCTCACATTGCAAAGCAAAGCCTAAAAGAAGTAGAATCAACAATCATCAAGCAAAAACCAGATATAATTGCTCTTGAGCTAGATCAAAAAAGATTTATTGCTCTAACCCAGAAAAAAACAAGAAAAATCAAATTAAAAGATATAAAAAAAATAGGTTTTAAAGGTCTTCTTTTTAACATCATAGGCGCATGGATTGAACAAAAGCTAGGTAAACTTGTTGGAGTCAAACCAGGCTCAGAAATGCTTCAAGCAATAAAGTTAGCAAAAAAACATAAAAAAAATATTGCCCTAATTGATCAAGACATTGAGATCACTCTAAGAAAAATCTCTTCCAGCCTAACGTGGAAAGAAAAATTCAATTTTGTAGTTGACCTCCTAAAAGGTATTTTCTTCAAAAAATCTGAGTTAAAAAAACTTGGTATAAAAAAAATTGATCTCACAAAAGTTCCATCACAAAAAGTTGTTAATAAAATAATTAGAGCAGTAAGAAAAAGATATCCAAACCTTTACCGTGTTTTAATCGAAGAAAGAAATCAAATAATGGCTTCTAACTTGTATGAATTAATGTCGTTAAATCCTGATAAAAAAATCCTAGCAATTGTTGGAGCAGGTCATGAACAAGATATCATCAAAATAATAAAAAGCATAAAACCTACAAAACCAGAAATATCTTATTCTTTCAGTGTTAAATAATCGATAAGAAAATTTATAAATACTGAAATCAGAACAGATACAAAATGGTAGAGATGTTTGACCGTATTAAAAAGTATTACAGCTTTGATATCGAAGAACTTAAAAGTGTTGCGATTGGTTCTCTAATCCTAGGATTTATGATCTCCTTTGGAGAATGGGGTGTTGAAAGATTCAATTTAATCTATGGCCTATATCATTTAGTGGGCGGAATCCTGATATCTGCTTCAAGCATATTATTCCATGTTTCTGTACAAAAAATACTAGGTCTTCGAATAGGATTTACTACAAAATATAAACTCTGGTGGTATGGCTTATTATCTGGTTTAATTATAACTCTTATAACAAATGGTAAAATTTGGTGGCTGATAATCCCTGGCGGTGTTACTTGCTCTATAATTGGAAAATACAGGCTTGGAAAATTCAGATATGGTCTGAATTATATTGCTTTGGGTTTTATTGGAATAATTGGCCCTATCGGAAGTATAATCTTCGGAACAATTTTTAAAAATCTTGATATATTCCTAGGCATAACTCATCCATTAATTGACAAAATTTTTATCTTTAATTTAGTTTATGCTATTTGTACAATGCTGCCAATACCGCCATTAGATGGTCATTTAACCTTTTTTGCTTCAAGGGTTTGGTATGTTTTCCTCTTTACCTTAATATTCGCCTATGCAATCTTAATCATTCTATTCTCAATTTATTCATGGATTCTTGCATTAGCAATCGGTGGTCTAATAGTGTTTATTTACTATATATTATACGAAAGAAAGGCATGGCTTTAAAAATGAAGAAACTAAATAAAAAAGCAATGGCTGATATTGGAGTTGTTTTGTGGAAACAATGGGCAGAAGTCTTTTTTGTAATTCTCTTAATGATCGGCTTTCTCATAGCAGTTTCAATAAAAAGTGTAGCTATGAATTATATCGTTATATTTTTAGCAGGCATGATGGCAGGAAGACTTGTCTATGAAAAAAAAGGTAAACAACCAATATTTGCATTTTTCTTAATTATAGTTGGTTTCTTATTTGGCTATATGCTCGGTTCATTTGCAGTTAATAAAAAATTAATAGTCATCTTCTTCATTATAGGCTCATTAACAAGCTACTATATTCATAAAAAAGGATATATCAAAATCTTACAGTAAGATGGTAACAAAAGAGGAATTTGGTCAATTAATCAGTGAATTTGAATCTCTTAGAGAGATGACTATAGAAGAGCTAACAAAAATCAAAACAGATCTAGAAACAATAAAAGAAGAATTTGAAGATCTTAAAAAAGAACTCGAGGGCAGTACAAAAATCTCTTTGAAAAAAAGAATAGGCTAGCACTGGACATTTCTACATAAACTATTTAAATAAAATTCCTTTCTATATAACTTGCAATGGTAAGCATTAAAAACTTCACTCCAAGATTATATCAAGAAACAATCATGGCTACTTGTGCTAAAAGTAATTGTTTAATTATATTACCTACCGGACTAGGAAAGACAAAAACAGCAATCTTAGCAGCTGTACAAAGATTAAATTCTTTTCCTAAATCAAAAATACTTTTTTTAACTGTAACAAAACCGTTAGCTGATCAGATTTATGATGAAGTAAAGGAGTGTACGAACTTAGATGAAGACAAAATAGAATTATTTACTGGAATGGTAAAACCAGAAAAAAGAGAAGAATTGTGGAAAAATACTACTATAATTATCAGTACACCACAATGTATTCAAAATGATATAATTACCGGAAGACTCAGTTTAGAAAATGTTTCTTTACTTATAGCAGATGAGGCGCACAATGCTGTAAAGGAATATGCTTATACATGGATTGCTCAGCAATACTACAAAAAAGCCCAATTTCCAAGGATTATAGGATTAACAGCTTCGCCTGGTTCGGATTTAGAAAGAATTAAAGAAGTATGTAAAAATCTTTACATAGAAGAAATAGAAGTTAGAACAGACAATGATCCAGATGTTAAACCCTACATAAAAGAAATAGAAATAGAATGGATTAAAGTACTACTCCCGCCACCATTTGAACAAATACAAAAATTCCTCAAAGCCTTTCTCAAAGACAGGATGTCTAAACTTAAAAAATGGGGAATTCTACAGAGAAAAAATATTGATTTTGTAAATAAAAAAGATTTATTATCCCTTCAAGCTCAACTAAGAGGAAGAGCAGCTTCTGGAGAAAAGGATTTTGTTTTATGGAATGCTATCTCTGTGTTAGCAGAGATAATGAAAATACAGCATGGTTTAGAATTATTAGAGACTCAAGGGATATTTGCATTACATAAATACTTAACAAAATTACAAAAAGAAGGTTATTCTTCTAAAACAAAAGCAATAAAGAAAATTGTTGTCGATGTTAACTTCAAATCAGCTTTAATAAAAACAGAACAAATGTATGAGCAAGGCTTTCAACATCCTAAATTAATTGAATTACAAAAATTAGTTGAAAAAGAAGTGGGGGCTAACAAAAAGATAAAGATAATTGTATTCAATCAGTTCAGAGACAATGCTAAAAATATTGTTGAGGAATTAAATAAATTGGAAGATGTTTCTGCTAGGTTATTTGTTGGTCAATTAAAAAAAGAAGAAACAGGCTTGACTCAAAAAGAACAAAAAAGAATATTAGATGAATTCAGAAACAATAAATTCAACACATTAGTAGCTACGTCAATTGGAGAGCAAGGATTAGATATTCCTAAAGTTGATTTAGTTATTTTCTATGAACCAATTCCGTCTGCTATAAGACATATCCAAAGACGTGGCAGAACAGGAAGACAAGAAAAAGGAAGAGTAATAATCTTAATGACAAAAAATACAAGAGACGAAGGATACAGGTGGTCTGCACACCACAAAGAAAAAAGAATGTACAAAAATCTATCAAGCTTAAATTCAAAATTAAAATTAGAAAACTATTCTCCTAAAGAAAACCTTACAAAATTCATGCCAGAACAAGATAAAATTAAGATATTTGCAGACCATAGAGAAAAAGGATCTGGGATAATAAAAGAATTAATTGACATGAATATTGATATAAAACTTGAACAGCTAAATATAGCAGACTATATACTCAGCAGCAGATGTGGCATTGAGCTAAAAACACCTGAAGATTTTGCAAATTCTATTATTGATGGAAGGTTGCTAGAACAAATAAAACAACTTAAAAATAGCTTTGAAAGACCTCTTATTATTCTAGAAGGAGAACAGGATCTATTCTCAGTAAGAAATATCCATCCAAATGCAATCAGAGGAATGCTAGCAACAATAACAATAAGCTATGGGATTCCTATCTTATTCACAAGAAATCCAAAAGAATCAGCATCTTTGCTTAATATAATTGCAAAAAGAGAGCAAGAACAAACTGGAAATGATTTCTCAATGCATGCAGATAGAAAACCATTAACATTAAAGGAACAGCAAGAATATGTTGTTTCAGCGTTACCAAATGTTGGTCCTAATCTAGCAAAAGAGCTCCTTAAAAAATTCAAAACAGTAAAAAAGATAATCAATGCAAAAGAAGACAAACTAAAAAAAGTTGAAAAAATAGGAGATAAAAAAGCCAAAGGAATAAGAGAAGTCCTAGATTCTGAATATAATTAAAAAAAGAAAAAAAGAATTATTTCTTCTTTCTCACATACAAAAATAACAATGCTGCTATTGCTAATAATACTATAGCAATTATATTACCCATCCCTGTAAATTCTGGCACTGATGGTTCTGGTTGTTCTTCAACCACTACAATATGATCTTCTACTTCTCCATCAAGAGCAAGTCCAGCTGGAGTAAGCCCGCCTACACTGCTAAATCTAAATCTTGCATAGTATGTACCAGCTGCTGGTGTAATTGGGGTTAGTGTATTAGTCCCAGGTATTAAAGATTGATTATTAGCAATCTGTTCACCTACCTCATTCCAATCTCCATCGTCATTATAATCTATCCATGCATCAAGTTGTCCTGCAGCTGAAGCAGTAACTGTTATAACTAAAGGGTTTCCTATTATAACTGTGGGAATACTTACACCATCCTCGTCAGGTAGGTTATTAGTATCATCTCCATCTGCTGCTAGTGTAGGCTGTCCATCTTGTTCTAAATCTATTAGTGCTCCTAAAACGAAGCTAGTATTTATAATATGTCTTGCTCCATTATTAGCTAACACTGTTGGATAATTATAACCTGGATTTGTAGAATTATCAGGCGCATCTCCAAAGTCTAATTCTGTTGGAGCAACACTATATTGGGCAGCACAATCATCATCACTCACACCACCAAGTTGTTCACATGTTAAACCTGGCCACCATGCACGTTGCGGAGCTACCCCTCCCATACAGGCTGAGGGATCCAGATTAAGACAATCTGCCTCGCTTTGGCACGTGTTAGAACATGCCTCACATGAAGCACAACAAGCACCAGTTTGTGCATTCACAAACCCAGCACTCAAAAGAAACAGCACACTTAAAACCAACAATATAATTAATTTTCTCAAACAAAACACCTCATATCAGTTTTTACCTTAATAATAACGAATTACTATTTAAATTTTTTTAAAATAGAGGGGCTGCGTTCAAAAAGTCTAATAAAATAACTTAAAATATTGTGGGCGATAGTCCTACAATATATTTCTGCTCTCTGAGCAGAAATCTTAACAGAGCTTACACTAGCTCCAAACTTACATTTTATTGCTTTAAATGTAGATTCTACCATTTCTCTCCTGCCGTATGTTTTCTGTTTAATCTTTTTGGCTAATCTCTTTCTTAATGTATTCCTGCATCTTGTTTGGCCATAATTTCTCATAGGAATGCATGTTTTAATTCCTAATCCTAAACAATACTTATGAAGCCATTTTGCATCATAGCCTTTATCTGCAACAATTTTCTTAGGTCTGATAGGCAGGCGCTTGATTAAATACTTCGCATCTTTGATGTCATGTGCTTTCTTAGCTCTAAGCCTAAGAGAAAGTATCCTTTTTGTTCTTGTATCAACAGCGATTGAAAGCTTGAGAGGAATCTCTACAGGATAAGGCTTGTCAATTCTCTTATAGTAGTAAGGGCTTGGCAATGATCTGGACATGCCTGTTCCATCTAGTGCTACGAGATAAGACTTGCTGTTTACTGTAGCAGCAAGTATCCTTTGCCACAACGGCAAAGGAATTTTATGGAAATTTGTACATAATGCAGAAGGGCATGGACATTTAAAGCCTAGCCATCTCAATAATCTAGTTATACGGCGATATCCTAATCTACATTCCTGCTTTATTATATGCGCAACAGCATGCTGCCAGAATTCATATTTTTTAGGCCCAAAATGATGCAGCCATCTTGGTACGCCTGCTTTCCTCATCAAACGCTTAATTTTATTTACTAGTTTTGTTTTTTCTATCATGGGGAGCCATTACCTCCCCACCCCCTTGACAGCCTTAAGGCTCAAGGGGGTTAAATATTTTTAGATTTTGAACGCAGCCTTTAAAAAGCATAACATTTAAATATAATCTTGGAATTCTTTTGTATTATGAAAGCTAACAAAAACAAAAATTTGAATATTGTTTTGTTAGCTCTAGGACTATTACTTCTATTACTGTTATTGTAAATTTCCAACCTTACTCTAAATAAAGATTCTAGGTCTGGAAAATAAAACAAGAAGTAGTAGTCAGGAGGTTAAAAATGGAAAAAGAATATGAAGAAGTGGAAATTTTTGACACAACCTGTAGAGACGGTGAGCAAGCAACAGATGGATTTAAAGATGTAATTGAATCAAAATTACTCATTTCACAAAGATTAGCAAAACTAGGTGTTTCTACAATAGAAGCAGGTTTCCCTATATCTTCTCCAGCAGACTTTGAAGCTGTTCAGAGAGTAGCAAGAGAAGTTCATGGTCCTTACATTTGTGCATTAGCTAGATGTAAAAAGGAAGATATTGATAGAGCATGGGAAGCTATAAAGGATAATGAAAAACCTACCTTGCATGTATTCACATTTATGGTTGATCCAAAAAGTTTAGAAGCATACGGATTAACAGAATTTAAAGAAGTTATTAGACAATCAGTTTGGGCAGTTGAATATTCTAGAGAATTGATGCAAGGAAAAGGTAGAGTTGAATTCTCTGCACAAAACGCAATTGTTGGAAAAGTAGAACAAGTTCATCAACTTTATTCAGAAGTAATCAAAGCAAGAGCAGATGTAGTAAATCTTCCAGACACAGCAGGCTATAGTTTTCCATTTGAAGTATTTAACTTTGTAAGTAATTTTAGAGAAAATGTTGAAGGCGCAGATAAAGTAATTGTAAGCACACACTGCCATAATGATTTAGGAAATGCTACTGGAAATTCTGTAGCAGCTGTAAGAGCAGGGGCAAGGCAAGTAGAATGTACAATAAATGGGATAGGAGAAAGAGCAGGAAATGCTTCATTAGAAGAAGTAGTTATGAATCTAAGAACTAGAAGAAGAGATTTAGGAGTAGATACAAAAGTAAAAACAGAAATGTTAGGTGAAATTAGTTGGCTTGTTAGTGATCACAGTGGATATATAGTGCAACCAAACAAAGCTATTGTTGGTGCAAATGCTTTTAGACATTCTTCTGGAATACATCAAGATGGTGTTATAAAAGGAGCTGGATATGAAATAATGGACCCAGAAAGTGTTGGATGGACAGGAGAAAGTTTTGAAATAACATCAAAATCTGGAAAAGCAGGATATATGCGTAGATTAAAAAGACTAGGTTACGATAAAGAAGAATTGGGTAAATATATTGAAGAAATCTCAAGAGTTGGCGATGATGTAACAGATGAAAAAGGAAAATTAAATGATGTTGATTTAAGATTCTTGGCTGATGAGATTATGCGTCCTGTAAAAAAAAGAATTATAGTTAAAAAAGTACATTACAAAAAAGAAAATGGGTTGTATGAAGGTGAAGTTATATTAGAAATAGATGGAAGAGAGGTTACTAAAGAAGCTAAAAGTAGTGAAGGAGCATTTGACGCTTTATCATCAGCTATTGATTCAGCAATGAGTTGTAAAATACCTACATTAGTAGATTATGATCCAAAAAATATTGGAAAAGACCATTCAGCAACAGCTGAAGTAACAATCGTATTAAGCGATAACGGATTTAAAGGAGATTTTGGTGTGAATGAGCCAATATATATTGGGAGAGAAAGACACAAAGATACATTAGAAGCCTCAGTACATGCATATGTACATGCAATCAACAGATATCTTATGGAGAAAAAACAATAACATTTAAATATAACCTTTATCATTGTTAATAATATGAAATACACTAGCACAAATAAAATGTTGAACCTAATTTTAGCAGTATTAGTGCTAGTGATTATAGTGCTGTAAAGCCAAACATTATTGTTTCTGGGCTTTGCAGGAAAAACTAATTCTTGTTAAAGCTATAGAAACAGTAACCAAAAAGGTGATAAAAATGACTCAAGCTCAAACACAAACATTGGAAGAAAAAACAGAAAAAATCGAAAAAG
>Ga0209636_10002574_pt1 | contig 18532 bp, 15 predicted proteins | sample DeeMarSWOR152_54_FD_187464 | JGI IMG/M metagenome (GOLD analysis project Ga0209636, IMG submission 187464) | Marine sediment microbial communities from White Oak River estuary, North Carolina - WOR-1-52-54 (SPAdes) (version 2) | ecosystem: Environmental > Aquatic > Marine > Intertidal zone >... | reverse complement strand
GTCGATATCCCCATCGAAGGCAGTAAAAGACATGGGTTTTCCAGCATCCATTTGATCAAAGGTGACCAGAATATCGCCGTCGAAAGCATGGGCAACAACAGGACCAGAAATTTTCTTCAAGGTCACACTCCCTTCATGACTTGCAGCCTCGATCTCGCCTTTGATGTTCTCCACTACGATCTCCCCATTTTCATGACTGTTGAGTTTCAAGGAGGTTGAAAACGGAACTTGGATCATAAGATCGACTGTATTATCATGAGCAGAGACATACACTTCCATCACATTATTTTCTTCTTCGATAACCAATCCTGTTCTGTTAGCAGAAATGCGATGCATGCCTTCGGCTTTTTCAGATTCTATTTCTCTTTCTTTAATCTTCTCTCCGCGCATTTTTGCTTCCACGATGACTTCTTTTCCGTTATACCCCTTGATTGTGATAGACCCATCGTTAACATAGGCCTCGACCATACCTGGTTTTGAAGGATCGCTGAAGGGTACGGTTGCCCGGTCAGCGGTTGTTTGTTGGGCAGAGATGATGGTTGCCGCAAACAAAAGGAGAGTGATAAGGCTTAAATAGATGTGAAATCGTTTCATTTTTTCCTCCTACACTATTTTTTGTTTATCAGAATATCCCCGTTCAGGGTATCCATCTTGATTTCCGGACCGCCCGATCCGACACGGATACCAACTGATCGATCGCTCTTATAAACATATTTGCCGTTTTTTCTCGTCTCCGTCGCAGACGAACGAACAGGGAGATAGGATACAGGAAAATCCGAATAAGCATCCCCGTTGAAGGTTTTTAGTTGGAAATCCGCGGAAAGGTTTTTGACAAAGGCAACCTCAATGTCGCCGTTTATGGTCTTGAAAGAACAATCGGAATCCGGATTCTTTGAAAAAAGCACCTTGATTTCACCATTGACTGTATGGGCTATGCCTGAACCGGACACTTCATTCATGGTGATTTTTCCGTTAACATTCTTGACTTCAAATTCCCCTTCGATGTTGGTCACTCTGATATCTCCGTCGGTGACTGTCTTGAGAAAGATATTTATTTTTCTTGGCACTTTAATCTCGAAATCGTAGTGGACCCGGTATCCAGGATCTCTTCTGTTCTTCCTGTCGCCCTTGTGTTGACATCTAAAGGGCCCATCCACAAAGATGTCGATGATGTTTCCCTCTTCTGTGATGTCAAGTTTAACCTCTTCTTCAGCCTTCTGAATCCTTTGCTCGGTTCTCGCTTTTATGGTTTTGTGGACCACAAGCTGAACTTCTCCTCCGTCATATCCTGTCACAGCTATCGATCCGAATATATTATCCACCTGAAGATCCTTGGATTTGGACAGGTCTTGGAATTTCAATGTTTTACTGCTTTCTCCCTTCCTTTGCACACGCAAATGTTCTGCTTGGAGAGAAGAAATCCCGATGAGGAACAGAATAAGGAAAGGAATGAAAGCGACAAGAAGTTTTCGCATGCTGTCCTCCCTCTAATAGCTGAGCTCTCGGATGCCGCGCTCAAGTTTTTGTTTGACACTCGGATCGAGCTCATTAGCCTGGATCAGGCTCTTGAAAGATTCAAGAGCCTGTCTTTCCCGCATCGTAACCAGTAGATCGACCAGTGCCACCTGAATGAGTGGAGAGGTTTGTCTGGATAAAGAACGGATCACTCCATCTTTAACAGAGGGGAAGGAATAGAAAAGATAGAGGGCATCCACAGCAGCTAGCCGGACGTTGATATTGGGATCGCTGTCTAGAGTGTTTAGAAGAGCTCCGATCGTCTGTGTGCTGGGCTTTTCCACGCCATAACTCAAGTTGATCCCTCTGAGGCGTTCGGTGGGAGATCTTTGTTCTAGAAGGGAAACGGCGAGCATCTGCTGCATGCCTTGTATCTCCTGGCGAAGTTCTGCATTTTGGTTGCTTGTGCTGATCAAGTATCCAATGACCAGTCCAATAAAAAGGGGAATTAAGCTCATCGCAAGCTGGAGGGCAGGGCGCCTGCCCCAGGAGCGATCGAACAGACTGATGAAAAATTTACGCAAGTGATGGATGGGCCGTTCACGGCTCATCTCCTCCTTGTATTCTTCGAGCATGCCGTAAAAGCGTTGGCGCAAACCGTTGCTCGGACGCTCCTCAGGGAGCACACCCAATTTGGTCCAAAGAGCACTCAAGTTCTCCATTTCCATTCTGCATGAAGAGCATTCGGCCATGTGGGACTGAATTTCGTCCATGGATTCCTGATCCAGGTCTCCGACCAAAAAGTCTGGAAATTTTTCTTTTATATGTTCGCATCTCATGATACGGTTCCTCCTTGGAGTTCAAAATAGATCTTTCCAAGTTCCTTTATAGCCCGGTGGACATGAGCCTTAACCGTTCCTATATGGCAATCCATAAGCTCGGCAATCTCTTTGTATTTAAGATCCTGATAACGACTGAGTATCAACACCTCTCTTTTCTTTAAAGGGAGTTTTGCTAAGGCCTGGCGCAGAAGCATAATGTCCTGTCCTCCCTCCAGATTTTCACTAGGTGAAGGCTCCAAAGTTTCGGGTTCACTCCATTGTTCATCCAGAGGGAGCTCGTCTTTCTTTTTTCTTAGATAGTCAATATGCGCATTCCGGGCGATCTGATACATCCAGAGTGTGAATTTGCCCCGTCCTTGATAGGTGGAGCAATATTTCAGAATGCGCATAAAAACCTCCTGGACAAGGTCTTCGCTGGTGTTCCTGTTTCCGGTCAGCCGCAAGAAAAAATTATAGAGCGAAACGTGGTGCTTCTCGAAGAGAACAGCAAGCTTTTCGACCTTTCCGATTTTGACATCTTCCATCAAACGGTTATCAGAATAAGAATTCAACTCATTTGATCCTTGATTTTTTCGGTTCATAGAGTAAGACTTGCCTTTCGAAAAAAGGTTACACGAAATATAAAAAAAATTAAATGGGGTCCAACCCATCCTGTATGTATTTTTTCCATTCGAAAAGGGTTTCCTGGAGTTCATAATTTTCCAGAGCATGGGCTGTCTGGGGAGACAGCTTCTGCAAGTAAGTCCCGATAGAGTTGATTTTCTCCTGCCCGATTTCAACCATGGAGACGATGCGGACAGAAATGTCTGTGCTTTTGAAACGATTCCTGTACTTTTGAGGGAATAAAAAATCGATCATTTTAGAGTTTGGGTTTAGGTAGGCTAGAGGCTTGACATCAAGGTTCGCGAAGGCTTTCCTCCAAAGATCTAAAGAATACCCGTAGTGTGTGCAGTTGAGACTTACGAAGAGAGGAGCTCTATGGTCACCCATCTTCTTGAGGGCTTCGTCGACGTAGGCAAATATCAGCATTTCAGTTTCTTCGCTATCGTAATCCCTCTCTATGTAGTTCACCAGCTCTGGACAGGCTTGTGAAACGATTCTTTCCGGCAAAAATCCCATTTCCACTAGTCGATCTGTGTAAGATCTCTGGCTGACCGTCGTTTGAGTGGCAAAGAGGATGATTTTGGATTCTGGATGAGCTTTGAGGTTTTGAGCAATGAGCTCTACACTCGAATCGATGATCCCTACGATAGGAATCTTGGTTTGCTTGGAGAAAACGGTTTCTTCAAAAATAGAAGAGAGGGTGTTGCAGCCGATAAGAATCATATCCGGATGATAATTCTCTTCCAGACTCCTTAAGGCGCTGTCGAAAATGGATACTTTTTCTGCAAGGGATTTCAGACTGTTGTAGCCGCCTTCGTTAGAGAAGAGTGCGTTGAAGAAGATGAAGCTGGCTTTTTGGAATCCCCTCCACTCCTTTGTTCGCTCGGCAGCCTCAGCCATGATCGAAAGACCTCCCAGGCCTGAGTCAGTGACGGCAATGGTCACCTCTTCCATATCGAAGATATCAGAAAGGCTGTCCTCCTGTGCGAATGAGGGCTTTTCTGCACAGGCTGAACAGATTAGAGAGATCAGAATGAAGGTAGAGAGGACTTTACTGTTGATTGTCATTTTCTATCCATTCAGAGCGATTAAATTCCCGGGGGACTTGGAGTCGGGAATATAGCACTCCTTTTTCCCCAAGTCAATTGTTTTGACAATTGGGGAGACCTCTGTTAACCTTGAGGTATCGTGAGGAGTTTCGATGAGTAAGAAAGCCACCCTGAATCTCTACCAAGAACAAAGAGTGGGCGTGTTTGTAGATGTTCAGAATTTGTATTATTCAGCGCGGTATATTTATAAATCCAAAGTCAACTTCAGGACTATCCTCAAAGAGGCGATAAAAGGCAGAAACCTCATCCGGGCAATTGCTTATGTGATAAAGGCGGATGTCAAGGATGAAGCGAATTTCTTCGAAGCTCTAAAAAATTTAGGTTACCAGGTTAGAGAGAAAGACCTTCAAATTTTTCCTGGAGGAGCCAAGAAAGGGGACTGGGACATCGGGATTGCCATGGACATGATTGAATTGGCGCCCAAGCTCGATACCGTTACTCTTGTGAGCGGCGACGGTGATTTTGTTCCCTTAGTCAGGCACTTGAAGCATGCCCTAGGATGTTATGTGGAGGTCATGGCCTTCGGAAAGTCGAGTTCCCAAAAGCTTGTCGAGGAAGCGGATAATTTTATCGATTTAGACTCTGACCCGCAGATGTTTTTGATTAAAAGCAGTAAATAATTCACCGACTTTTGATCTCTTTTCCTTTCCAGAGAACATTCCTCTCTTATATTCCTTTCTGTTCAGAACTAAGATTGATGATGAAAAAAGCTCCTCGATGATTTGACATGGAATCTACGCTTTGTTATAAGCTGTATTCACTTGGAGGAAATCCAGTGAATTTTAGGGGGTAAAATGAGATTATTCATATTTAACCTCGTTGCTTTATTCATCCTAGGAAATCTGGCCATGGCGGATACGGCTTATAAAAAGGAAGATCTCTATACATATGGACAGGTTAAGACCTATACCGGAAAGGATCTCCAAACCATAGCCTTTCCTATCGGGGGGTTGGGCACGGGAAACATAAACTTGGGAGGAAGAGGAGATATCCGCGAGCTCGAGATCTTCAACAGGCCCAGCAAGGGAGTTCACCCTGATATGACCTTTTTTTCTATCTGGATCCAGGAAGAAGGAAAGAAACCTGTGGCAAAGATTTTGGAGCGGAAACTGATTCCTCCCTATGTGGGCTGGATGGGTTTTCCCAGGAACCAGCTGGCCGGTGTGTCCCGGTTTGATGAGGTGACATTCAAGGGAGAATATCCCCTGGCCTTTTTGGACTTCGAGGATCCCCAGATTTCCGCAAACGTGAATCTAGAAGCTTACAATCCCTTCGTCCCCCTATCGCCAGAGAAAAGCGGCATCCCTTCTGCCGTCTTCAACTGGAAAATAAAAAACAATCAGGACTCCAGAATAAAAGTTTCCTTGGCTTTCTCCATGCTCAACCCCATAAAGACTCTTGATGAAAACAACAACGCAGGCTTTGGGAAGAATCTGAATCAATACATCGATGAAGGCGCCTTTCGTGGAGTGAAGATGACCTCCAACAGGGCCAAATCCGATGATCTGGAGTATGGCAGCGTGGCTGTCGTGACCACAGCAAAGGACGTGGATGTCCAGACGCGTTGGTACAGAGGGGGATGGTGGGACAATGCGCATATATTCTGGGATGATTTTTCCGACGACGGCCGGATTCAACAGGTTAATGACAGCATGGAATCTGATGAGGGACGAAGCGATGTGGCTTCCCTCCTCGTCTACTGTGAGCTTGATCCTGGTGAAGAAATGACCATTCCTTTCTGCCTCACTTGGTACTTTCCAAACAGGGACAATCATTGGAACAGAGAGGAAGAGGTCAGAGGAAAGAAATTCCGAAATCACTATGCCACCATATTTCATGATGCCTGGGATGTTGCCAGGCATCTGGTGAGCCAGGGCGAAGAACTCTATAAGGAAACCATGACCTTCCACGACCTCCTCTTCCAATCGAGCTATCCCTCCTATCTCATCGATGCCATTTCTTCGCAGGCCTCTTCGTTGAAGACAAACCTGGTCATGCGCACAGAAGATGGAAAGCTTTTCGGATTCGAGGGGCTTACGGATGATAGAGGCTGCTGTCCGATGAACTGCACGCATGTCTGGAACTATGAACAGACCCTTGCCTATCTTTTTCCTTCTCTGGAGCGGACGGTCCGGGAGACCGATTTCCTCCACAATACCTTTGACAATGGCTATCAGGTGTTTCGGACGTTGATGCCTCTTGGGGAGTATTGGTGGAGGTTTAAGCCCTGCGCAGACGGTCAGATGGGAAATGTCGTGAGGATTTACAGAGAGTGGAAGCTTTCAGGAGATATTGTGTGGCTCAAGAAACTCTGGCCAAAAGTCAAAGCAGCCCTTGAGTTTGCCTGGAATGGAGTAGGAGATGTTAGCGAAAACCTGAAATGGCAGAAAGAGCGGCTTCTCCTCCCATGGGATCCGGATAAGGACGGTGTGATGGAAGGGGAGCAACACAACACATACGATATCGAGTATTATGGTCCGAACACAATGACCGGATCCCTATATCTGGCTGCCCTCAAAGCCTGTTCAGAAATGGCTGAAGCAGTGGGAGAGCCGAAAAAGGCCAAAGAATATTCAAAGATTTATCAGCAGGGATCAAAGGAATATGATTCTCTCCTCTGGAATGGGGAATACTACATCCAGGTCGTCGATGTCATGAAAGGGCTTGTTGTGCCAGAGCATCTGCGCTCCCCCGGGAAAGGATGTACGAATCCGGAATGCAAAGGGAAGGAATCACCGGGAGGAAACAAGAAAGCGTTGGAGGCTGGAGACATCATCCCTAAATACCAGTATGGAGAAGGATGTCTTTCGGATCAATTACTGGGTCAATACCTGGCGCATGTTGCAGGGCTGGGTTACATACTCGAGAAAGGCCATATCGATAAAGCCATGGAGTCGATCTTTCGGTACAATTTCAGAAGAAATCTCGATAGCTTTTCCAATGTACAGCGAGTCTATGCGCTTAACGAAGAAGCAGGGCTGCTGCTGTGTTCGTGGCCAAAGGGAAACAGACCTGCCCTGCCCTTTGTCTACTCTGATGAGGTGTGGACAGGGATCGAATACCAGGTGGCCGCTTCCCTTATATATTCTGGCTATGTAGATGAAGGACTTTCCATTGTGAAGGCAGTACGGGATAGACACAGAGGATTTAACCGCAATCCATGGGATGAGTTTGAATGCGGGCATCATTATGCCCGGGCCATGGCAAGCTGGGCTGTGATGCTCGCCCTTTCCGGTTATCAGTATGATGGGATGAAGCATTTTATCTGTTTCTCCCCGAAGATAAAGCAGAACGATTTTACCACCCTCTGGTCCTCTGGAAGCGGATGGGGAAACTTCCGGATAAAGGAAGATGAAGCTAGGCTAAGGGTAGAATACGGAAGTTTGACGATAAAAAAGCTTGGACTGTCAAAAGATTATGCGTTCAAAACAGTCCAGATTGTAAGGTTGAATTCTCAAGATGTAAAGGCCATGCTGGAACAAGAAGATGACTTGACCGTAGTGACTTTTGTCAAGCCCCTTGATCTCAAAAGAGGGGATGAGATAACTATAGATTTCAGTAGGTAAACCCAGGTAAATCCAGCGTGGCAACTTTTTTCGTTCTTTTGTAGTTTTGTATACTGAAGGAATATGAGGGAAGAGTGAATACTATGAATAGGTACGCAATAATCGCTTTGGCTTTCATATTGATTTTACCAGGTCCCAGTCTCACGAAGGATAGATCCGCTTCCCAAAGTCTTGCTTCCATCCCCCAGCAGATCGCAGAGTTTTACGAGGATTATAACTTCGTGGCGTCTTTCAGCAGTCCTTCGGAGAGAGAAAAGCTCATCGACAATTTTCATCGAGAGGTTCTACCCGAAGATATCAGTTCGGACCGGTTCAATCGAGTCTTTCGAGTGATGAAAACACTTTATTCTCGGATGGTCAGATTCGATCCCAAAATGGTGATCTATGTGGGACCGCGTAAACCCTACATAAAATATTTTTTCAACTCGGAGTTGATTGAGCTTAAAAAGATCGAGAAAACTGATAAGAAAGCCGTGGTGGAAGTTTTGTCCTATTCCCTGGAGCCTGAAGTCATCAACAAATTTATTACCCAATTTAATGAGAATGCAGGGGAAGAGGATAAAATCCCTTCAGATGAGGACCGTGTCAAAACAGTGAAATCCAGAATTATTCCCAAAGTCGAGTTTCACATCTGGTACTTCCAGGACGGGAAATGGATGAAAGCCGAGCACAAAAACATCTTCATCAGACAGTAAGAGTTATTGCTTTCCTCTGATCCAGGATGTCGTTGAGAAGTATCTCGACTGAGCTGTGCGCTAAATACCGGCATCCAGAGATCTCTCCGGGCGGAGCTGGTAGAGGAATTCCTCACAGGGAAGACAAAGGATCCCATATCGGAAAAGGCGCTCAAAACCCCTGTAAAGCAAGAGGGGGCGACATTCTGGGAAATCTTTCCGGAAAATACGGAGAGGGCGGAGATCCTCATCCCTAACCTTGGAAGAATTCTTGACTTCAATGGCCCAGAACGCGTCCTCGCCATAAACGATGAAATCCACTTCAACACCAGAACGCGTCCTCCAGAAGAAAAGCTGGAAGCGTTCCATCCTGTAGGCGATCCACGCTTTGAGATGTTGAGCCACAAGCCCCTCTAATGCACTTCCCTCGATTTCCTGTGGCTTGTCGAGCGGGCCTCGAGGCCTTAAAGAACGATAGACTCCTGCATCAAAGAGATAAAACTTGGGTTGCCGGCTGACTTCGCGTTTTGCCCGCTTGGAGAAGACGGGAAGCCTGTAAGCGATCAACAAATCCTCAAGAATATTAATGTACCCCTCCACTGTCTTGCGCTCCACTTCGCTTTCACGTGCGAGATTGCTGATGTTCAGAACGGATGCATGGGAAAAGCTCACGGCTTCTAAAAAACGGGCAAAGTTTCCAATATTTCGGACGAATCCCTCCAATTGGACCTCCTCTTTAAGATAAAGAGCGGTGTAGCTTCTCAGGGATTCTATCGGCGTGGATGAGGCACAAATAACCGGCAGAAGGCCATTATGTAATGCCCTGTCAAGGCTGAAGCGCTCCCCGAGTTCCGCCGCCATAAACGGATGCATCGTTTTCATGACGGCTCTTCCAGCCAGAAGGTCGCTTCCTGTCCGTTTGAGCTTTCTTGCACTCGAACCTGTTAAGACAAATTGGAGGTTGCGTTTCTCTTCTAAAAGCTGATGGACAGCATCGAGCATCTCTGGAACCTTCTGAACCTCATCGATGATGACAGGTCCCTGTTTCGATAGCCCGCGAACGAGGTCCAGCAGGATTTCCGGCCTTGCTGCGAACCGCCGGAAAGTATTAGGTTCAAGAAGATTAATGATGAATGGATCCTTAAAGACCATTCCAATCCAAGTTGATTTTCCCGTCCCTCTGGGGCCAAAAAGAAAAAAACTTTCATCTGTTTTTTTTAAATATCGGTCTATCAATTCCATTTTGAGTCTCAATTTGGAATTATTATGCACAAAATTAATAGTTTTGTCAAGTCTATGTACACAAAGGGCCGCTCTCACTATTCCCATTGACCCCAGTACTTTTTATCCCCCACTTTTATCATAGAGCCTTCGAATCGTCGACCTTGTCGTTTTGGAAGTGATAATTTTATTTCGGGATGTCAGCAAAGGCTAATTCCTCTATTTTTCAGAGATCAAAAAAATGATAGATTGAAACAAAATCTCTTCAATGATTATTTTTTTTAGTTTTAAAAATTTGACAAACCAAAAAAATTGAATATAATTCATAGTATTGGATTTATTTGAGTCAGTAAAATAATATAAAAATCCATAAAGCATTAATCATACTGGGAACCTCAAATGAGGCATTTCAGCACAATTTTTAACCTGGCTATTTTAAGGAGGAAATTTCTACTTTTTACACAGATTTTGTAATACTCACAAAAAAGGGGGTGGGAATAAGGGTAAACACACATTCAAGGGGAGTCTCTTTTCAAATGGTTCCTCGTTCATCGAGGAGCGAAAAGAGGCGGGGAGCTTTCCCTTGATCCATGAAGGGGAAGTTTAAAGAGGAATAGTCTTTTAAGAGATTTTACTTTTAGGAGGTTTTAAATGAGTAAAGGATTTTTTCAATCTCTGCTCATCCTATTCCTTGCAGTAGGGCTCTTCGCCGCTTCATTCGCCCAGCAAACCACCGGTTCAATCAGAGGCATGATTACTGACGAGGAAGCCAATCCGCTTTCCGGCGTCTCCGTTACAGTTAATTCCCCAGCATTGATGGGAACCCTGAATTATGTGACCACAGAAACAGGTGCTTTCAGGTTTCCAGCTCTCCCAGTTGGTCACTATGTCGTCAAGGCTGAAATGGCTGGTTTCAAGACTTACACAAGAGAAGAAGTTATCGTTCGAGTGGGAATGGTTGTCACCATAGATGTCGTCATGGAGGTTACTGCTCTCGAAGAACAAATCACGGTGACTGCGACATCTCCTGTAGTCGACGTGGAGCAGTCGAAGATCTCGGTGGTCATGGATAAGGATCTGCTGAAGAACATTCCCATGGCCAGAGACCTGTACGACATCGTGAATGCTGCTCCTGGTGCTATTTCTGAAGGCCAGTCATACCGGAGGACATCTTCTATCCACGGAGCCACTGTCCGGAGCAACACCTATGCTTTTGACGGTGTCAACATGAACGATCCTGTGGTCATGTATCCTCTGACCAACATCAACTTTGATGTCATGGACGAGGTGGAGATGGTCACAGCCGGTCATCCGGCTGCTGTAGGATACACGGATGGAGCCTACATCAATGTGGTGACCCGCTCCGGAGGAAACCAGTTTTCAGGAGGAGCTGTCCTCTATTACACCAGTGAAGGCATGAATCAGCACCTCTGGCCGGAGGAGGAGATCCAGGCCTTTGAAGTCGCCAAGCCAGCTGTTGACAAGTTGAATTTTGATGGCTCTGCAACATTAGGCGGCCCCATTGTACAAGACAAGCTTTGGTTTTTCTCCAATGCCCGCTACCTCAGAACAGAACAGTTGACCAACTTTATCCCGTTTACGGATGTCCGTGGGGTAAGCCACAAGGGCTACAGCTGGGATCACAAAGAGATCATGGGATTCATCAAGCTCACAGGACAGCTCACCACGAACCTCAAGCTGATGGGTATGTTCAACTATGTGGACCGCTCCCGCCCGATGTATGAGGAACCTGGCGCGAGAGTCATCTTCCAGGCCACGAGAATCTGGGACCACGAGAAAGACTATACCGGCACTGGAGTGCTGAGCTATGTACTCGACCAGAACACCTTCTTCGACATCAGAGGGAGTTATGTGCACCGATGGTTCCCTCTCCCGATGCAAGATAATGTCCAGGACCTGCCCCAATATTATGAGCATGGAGACCAGTACGGCTCGCTGACCACTGCCCGGTTCAACGAGACCTATCTCCGGAAGAGATTCCAGGTTGGAGCCTACTTCACCCGCTTCCAGGACAACTTCCTGGGTGGAAACCACGAATTCAAAGGCGGTGTGGAGTATGAGGATGCCTACGGTGACTGGGATTGGTGGCGTGCAAATCCGATGGGATTCTATACGGACTCCCGCAATGTGGGTGACTACTACTTCAACTTCGACAGAGGCGGTGATGGAATCCTGAACGATGGATATTTCTCCTTATACATCTGTGGACCGGAATCAGGCTCTACCCATATCAAGGACAAGGGCACCAGAATCGGCGCTTATCTCCAGGATTCTGCCACTTTCGGAGAAAGGCTCACCGTGAATGTGGGGATCAGGTTTGACCGATCCACAGGCTGGAAGCCGGCTGTCGATAAAGCTCAATCTGGAAGTGATCTTGCCTTTTGGATCGGTGAGAACATCATGAAGCCTGATGTTGCCGCCTCGTATCCTGAGAATTTCCCTGAAGGGCTCAATCCCTACGCTACAGATTCGGCACCAGAGTGGAGAGACATCATTGTGTGGAACTCCTGGTCTCCGAGAATCGGATTCAGCTATGACGTTTTCGGCGATGGAAAAACAGCCGTGAAAGCATCTTTTTCCCGGTACACAGAGTACCTGATGCTCCAGTACTTCTCGACTCTTCATCCCTTCTATCCCCGTTCCTTCAATGTCTTATGGGAAGACACAACGGCTCCTTTCCTCTCTGATGTGTATCCAGGGGTATCGCCGTGGGAAGCCGTCAATGTCGGAGACCATTTCTATCTTCCGCCTGCAGACTACAGAGGTATGGATTACAATTTCGCCAAGAATCGTCTCGACCCCGACACCAAATCTCCTATCAACAACGAGCTCACGTTCGGCATCTGGCAGGAAGTGTTCAGGAATTTCTCGGTTGGTGCCAGTTTCATCTACAAATGGAAAGACAACATTCTTGAAGATGTCATTTATGCTCCTGATACAGACGAGTACTGGTACCACATGGACCTGCCGGCAGCCCAGAAATACTGGATTCCTTACAACACGACAGTTCCTGGAACGGATGACTACCCTGACTGCGATGTCACCTATTATGTACGATCCAACGATGCCCCAGGTACCTTCTTTCGCCTCACCAATGTTCCGGAACTGGAGAGAAAGTACTGGGCTTTTGAATTCGTCTTCAGCAAGCGGATGTCAGACGGATGGCAGCTCGGAGGTTCTGTGGTCTACAGCAAGGCCTACGGCAACAGCGGCGGATGGTATGGCGTTAGCTGGGGCTGGTCATGGTTAGGTGATAATCCCAACGAATTCGTTAACACATACGGACGACAGGACATTGACAGGCCTCTCCAGATCAAGCTGATGGGCACGGCTCAGCTTCCTTATCGCTTCTTCCTCAGCGCTGTCTACGTACTCATGACCGGCGATCCTTGGGCCAGATATGCCTATATCATTCCTGACTCTACATGGTGCAGTGCAAACAATGCGTACAGGACTGGCTACCTGGTCTACATCGAACCTATAGATGAAAGACGGAACAGAGGCTATAACCATCTCGACATAAGGCTAGAGAAAGAATTCATGCTCGGAGACTTCGGACGGCTGGGATTCTACATCGATGCTCTGAATGTTCTAGGATGGTCAGATGTCGATGTCGGCAGGAATGATGTGTACCGCTGGCTTCCCTCTGCTGAAGGCTTTGGCGTACTCACTGGGACAAAGAGCCTTCAAAGCGGTTATAAAGTCATCAACTCTGTATCAGGTATCCGAACCATCAAGGTGTGTGCTAGGTTCTCCTTTTAAATAGGACTCAAACTCGAGCAGAAACACAAAGCCCCTCCCAAGACCATGGGGGGCTTTGTCTTGTCCAGTACCCTTTTGCTTCTTTAATTTATTTTTTTATCTTCTCGATGAATTTGTTTAAATAATCAGGAGCCTTGATCTGCCCCCTGCCGAACTTGAAGCGGCTTTTCTTCGATGAGACAGAGAGCCAGGTTAGCTATCAGCATTCAAGCCAGGGCTTTCAGGGAGAGGCGATGGATTATATGGAGTTCATTGCCAGAGTCACTTCCCATATTCCAGATAAGGGGCAAGTCATGGTCTAGTTGATTTGTTTCGCTTTTTAAGTCGTTGACCTTGTTGTTTTGGCTGTGATAATCTTATTTCAGGATGTCAGCAAAGGCTAATTGTGAAAAATAAAGAGGGATTTGGATTAAGTCAAAAAATGAAATTCTCATAAATATCGGCCTTATAAATCCATCATTCGCAAAACCTCCGGGTCATTGGGCAAAGAAGAGGGATAATTTTAAGTTGCAAGAAAAAGAAAAATGATTCATAATATGAATCATAATGATTCGTATTTTAGTTCACTGGAGGCTGGATGAAATCCATCACCATTCATGGGATAGATAAAGAAACTGAAAGGTTGATTAAAAAGCGAGCCAAATCCGAGGGCACGAGCGTCAATAAAATTGTGAAAGAACTATTGGCAAAAGCACTGGGTCTAGACAAGGACAAGCCGGACAATAGAGAGGAATTTCTCGACCTTTGTGGCATCTGGACAGGGGATGACAAGAAACGCTTTTTCGAAGCCATTAAAGACCTGGAACAGGTACACCCTGAGGACTGGAAATGAGAAAGATTCTTCTGGACACGAATGCATATATTAGCTATTTAAGGGGAGATGAAAAAGTCTTGGCTTATCTGGGCCAGGCCGAGCGTGTCTATTTGTCGGTGTTTGTGATGGGGGAATTGTATGCGGGATTCAGGGCCTGCGAAAAAGAAAAAGAAAACAAACAAATCCTGGAGAGATTCCTGATGAAATCGACAGTTTCTATACTTGAAGCCTCCAGAGAAACGGCAGAGATTTTCGGTTTGGTCAAGGACTCGTTAAAAAGAACCGGACATCCAATCCCTGTCAACGATGTCTGGATCGGGGCCCATGCCCTCGAAACAGGCTCGATTCTTCTAACCTATGACCGGCATTTCGCTTACATCCCAGGATTGCGGCTTTGGGACGAGCTTTGACTCATCCCTTGATCTGCTTATCCATACACATTTGCCACGACCGCCTCCGTTTCGGATAGTCCAGCAGTTCAGATTGCGATTGACTCAATTTGGTTCCTAATGTGGACAACTGTTATTTCTGGAGTACAAACACAAGCTATTTAATCCAGTCAATTCTCCCAGAAGCTCCAATTGGTACATTTATTGCTGCACTAACCAGATAGGATAAATACTCGATAAAGGAGGAGATTTTGAAACGAACACTTTTTGTGGCTGTTGTGCTCATTCTGCTGATAGCTAGTTTTACAGGATGTTCTAATTCAGGTATGTTTCTATCGGCAAATGTGACGGATGTCAAGCTATCCGAAGCCAATTATCAGATCATTGCAACTAATATCACAGGAAGTTCGAGAGCAGGGTATATTCTTGGTTTTAGTTATGGAACTGGAGGACAAGCGGGTACCATGGCGCTAGCCAGAGTAAGCGGAACAGGTATGCTCTACCAGGAAGCCTTAGAAAGTCTTTGGGCAAATTTTGAAAAAGATCATGGCCCAAGAGAAGACAGAATAATTGCATTAGTGAATGTTCATTATGACACCGATATTCTGAATCTATTTTTCTACACGGAAGTCAAGCTATTTGTTCGTGCGGATGTTGTGGAATTCAAGCGATAAACATCCTTTATAAAATAGAATTTCACATCTTCAATGCTTTCCAATGATTAGGAGATTTGAGTTATTTGTCTCCACTTTTTTGTCATCTTTTATTTACACTTTTCAAAAGATTTGCTGATGCGCGCATTTTGTCGAGAAGATTCTACGCTGGCGCCACCTCGGTTTCAACGTTCACAGTAAGGTCAGGGCTACATTTAAGAGAGAGGCAGAGAGAGTCAGCAAATAAATGGTCCAGTTGAGTTGTTTCGCTTTTTGAGGCGTCGACCTTGTCGTTTTGGAAGTGATAATCTTATTTCAGGACGTCAGCAAAAGCTAATCGTAAAAAATAAAGAGGGATTTGGATCAAGTCCAAAAAGGAAATTCCTCTATTTTATTGCTTTCCTCCGACAGCCAATTCCGAGACTTTGAAAGACGGACTGTTCAGGCTTCCTCTCATATCCAAATCGTCAGCAACCAATTCGATATTCTTCAGGATCTCTGCCGTGTTTCCTCCGAGAGTGACGCCATCCACGGGGAAGGCGATTTCACCGTTTGTGATCCAGAATCCAGAGGCGCCTACGGAATAATTCCCAGTGGGAATATCCGTCCCCATACCTCTCAGCCCTGTGACATAAAAGCCCTCAGTGATGCCTTCGATGATTTTTTTTCGGCTGGTATTTCCGCTTTTAACGATGGCATTCAATGTGCTTGCAGAAGCAGGGCCTTTGTATCCTCTCCGCCGGGTCATGGTGTTGACCTTGACTCCGGCTTTCCGCGCCGTGATCGAATCATAAACGAACATCTGGAGGACCCCGTTTTCGACCAGTGTGTTTTTTCTTGTAATCTTGCCTTCTCCGTCGAACGGCATAGACCCGACGTGACGAGGAATTGTCGGATCGTCGATTATGGTGACCAGCTCGGCTGCGATGGGTTTGTTAAGAAAATCTGTCAAAAAGGTTGTTTTTTTGTAGACACTGTCTCCATCCAAAGCGAACAGCAGCCCGTACCAGAAAGAGCCAGCGGCATAGCGGTCAAACACAACCGGGACTCTGATTGTCTTGACCGGTTTGGCTCCCAATTTTTCAACGGCTCGTTTTCCGGCTTCTTTTGCGACATCTACCACGTTCTCCAGGTCTTTGAAGTGTCTTTTGTTGCTGCTCCAGCCTCCGGTCTGCATGTCACTGCCCTCTCCAGCGATCACGGACACACCAAATCCTACGCCAGTTTCCTTGCAGGTGCGGGAAATGCCCCTGGAGTTGACGATGATCGTTTCGGATTCCGTATCTCCAAAGCTGGAAGCATATGATTTTGTGATTCTTTTATCATAAGCAAGGGCGATCTTTTCCACTTCCTTAGCTATATCAATTTTTTTGTGGCTTTCGATCTCAGAAATGGATGGATCCCAGAGATCCAGGCCTATTTGTTTTTCTTCCTTACCGAAATCAGGAAGCCCATTCCAGGGTTTAGGGTCAGCCACTTCAGAGAGTTGGAGGGTTCTTTTTATGAACTCCTCTAGGGACTCATCCGTGAGATCAGATGTGTAGGAAAATCCTAATTTTTTATCTTTGTAGACAGTAAGACCTATTCCTTTTGTCGTGGACTGCTTAACGGTTTCCACATCGCCATTCCTGACACGAAGCTCAAAATCACGGTTGTTCTCGAGATAGGCCTCTGCCTCATCCACGCCTAATTTTAAAGCCGTCTGGACAACATGTTCAGCCATTTTTTGATAGTTCATTTTTTACTCCTACGATTCCTGGATTTTGGCTCCACCGATGGTGATTTTCGCCACTTTGAGGGTGGGATTGCCATCTGAGACTGGTTTCCCTTGGCCAGCCTTTCCGCAGGTTCCGCCGCCCCAGATCTCGAGATCCGGTCCAACCATGGTGATGTTCATAAGGACATCCGGTCCATTCCCCATCAGCTGGATTCCTTTGAGGGGTGTGGTGATCTTTCCATCTTCGATCATATAACCCTCTGGTACGCCGAAAACGAACCTTCCTGTGGTCGGAGAAACGTTTCCACCCCCGATACGTGCGATATAGATGCCTCTCGTTACAGACTTCAAGATATCTTCAGGATCATCTTTCCCAGCCATGAGATAGGTGTTTGTCATTCGGGGAATAGGATAATGCTGGTAGGATTCGCGGCGTCCGTTGCCTGTGGATTTCGTGTTCATCAGCTTGGCATTGAGTTTGTCATACAGGAAACCCGTGCATATTCCATCTTGAATGAGAATATTTTTCTGGGCGGGCATGCCCTCGTCATCCACGTTGATGCTGCCGCGTGCACCGGGCACGGTTCCGTCGTCGGCCAAAGAAACGATCTTGGATGCTATCACTTCGCCTTTCTTATCCCAGAAACAGGTGGTCTTCCTGCGGGCTCCATCTCCTTCCAGGCTGTGCCCGATGGCCTCATGGAAAAAGGTTCCGCAATCTCCCTTGGCCAGCACGATGGGATACTCACCTGCCGGTCCATCTTCGGCAGGAAGCATAGCCATGGCGATACGTCCGGCTTCCTTCGCCAGTTCTTCTGCGACCTGTAGATCATAGTGCTCATACCCGAGGGTTCCTCCTTTGTAAGCGTAACCCCGGCTTCTCTTTCCGTTTTCAAGAGCGCTGGTACTTACCATTAGTCTGGAGATGGTCTGATGGTCGGTGACAAAGACACCTTCTGAGTTGGCGATGATGATTTTTTTGTTGATATCACTGAAACCGACACCCACCTGGTTGATTCTTTTGTCATAGGCGCGGGCAACCTCATTGCCCTTCCAGAGAAGCTTGGCTTTATCTTGGGGGATGATGCTGTCTGGCGATGTTTTGACCAGATAATAGTTCGGAATGTCTTTCTCCTTAAGGGTAACGGATTCCTGCTTGATTTCTCCAGATGCGATCAAGCCAGCCACCCGTGCTGTCTCTTTGAGCTTATCCAGACTGAGATCGTCAGAATGGGCATATCCTGTTTTTTCGCCCTGAAGAACGCGAATGCCTACTCCCATGTCCACGCCCCGAGAAGCGGCTCTGATTTTGTTCTCGTCTAAACCAATGCTGTTTTGAACAGTGTACTCCACATAGACTTCGGCGAATTCTCCACCGTTTTGGAGGCCGATTGTGATAAGTTTGTTCAGGGTATCCTTATCCAAATCCGCAAGTGGATTCGAAATGATATCAGGTGGGGGAAGCGAGTGGGAAAAGAGCTTCCAGAGCGGGGCTGTCGCGATAACTGCCCCACCAGCCATTCCTTTCTTGAGGAATTCCCTGCGCTTTATGGGTTGAAAATATCTTTTCATGACACCTCCTTGTCTAATTAAATTAATACATAATGAGAAAAGTTTCAAAAAAAAAATTAAAAAAGCTCTTCTTTCATTTTTTCTTCCCAGAGACTATAATTTTTTCATCTGGAAGAGAGAATGACAATGAGGCT
>Ga0209636_10002571_pt1 | contig 18544 bp, 10 predicted proteins | sample DeeMarSWOR152_54_FD_187464 | JGI IMG/M metagenome (GOLD analysis project Ga0209636, IMG submission 187464) | Marine sediment microbial communities from White Oak River estuary, North Carolina - WOR-1-52-54 (SPAdes) (version 2) | ecosystem: Environmental > Aquatic > Marine > Intertidal zone >... | reverse complement strand
CATGTGGGGCCGATGTACCCTCAGAAGAAGTAGAAACAGATGAAATTTCTGGGGAAAAGGCAGCAGAAACTCCAATGGAATCCGATTTTCTTGAACTAGAGAAAAAAGAGGGTGTTTTAGAGCAAAAACCCGAATCAGAGGTATCAGAGGAACCTAAAACAGAAAAAGCCATGAAAACTGAGGCAGAGGAGAAAAAGGAGAAGGAAGAGAGCATAGAATCAAAAATGGAAGCAGCCATTTCAAAGGAGCTTGTTTCCGAGCCCAAGACCGAGGAAAAGGAGCCTGAGCCAGAGAAGAAGATACCTGAAGATGTTAGACTACCAACTAAAGAAGAGCTCTACACAATGAGCGATGAGCAGTTGGTCTTTTATTGTAAAGCCTTTGGCTTGGAAGCTGGAGGCCGACCAAAACACCTTAGGGAACGGTTATTGCAACACATTGAAGAAAAAAAGGGTTCTACTGTGGAGGAGAAAAAAGAGGAGGGAGGAAGGGGAGGCCCTGCTTGTCCTGATTGCGGAGGACAGATGGCCTATATTGAGCAGTACGACCGTTATTACTGTTATACTTGCGAAAAATATCTACCTATGTCTGAAGTTGAACCTCATAGTTAAAGTGAGGTGTTTATTGGACTTTGTCAACCTTTTAGTTACTAGTTTATTATTTATAAAAATCTACTCTATTTTCCGTCTATTTCTAGACCTTCTTATGGAGATATATCCATAGCCTGAAAAATAATTGTTACATCAAAGTCCTTTTTAACTTCGTCTTTAAATTTTGAATTAAGGGCCTGCTGAACATGAGAGGCTATAATCTGATTGCTACATTTTGCTGTATCGTTAGAGTAAATAGTTATTTTCACATCAATATAATCACTAATATCTAAACCGAAAGCATTTCTACCAAGCTTAATTTCCTCAACCTCATAATCGATCACATTAAGGTAGTTACCATTCTGTATAACACTTGTCACCTCCTCTCTAATCCTCTTCTCGAGCTGATAATTTTGATATGTTATGTATGTTGTCCAGCCAAGTATGGCTCCTAAGATTATTAAAATTAACACGGTTACTGCCAGCCTCTTCTTTATATCCCTATTAGAGAACATCATTTCCAGAAAACCGCCTGGTTTGATACCGAGTTTCCAAAAAACCAAGGTGGCAGCAATGTTTATACAGAAGACATTCACGGCCAGAATCAGACCTGAATTGATAATGAAATCCGCATCCAAGAGTGCAATTCCAATGCCCACAATGGATGCTGGAGGCACAAGTGCAACAGCGATCATCACACCAACCAAAATTTCCCCTTTTTTCTCAGCAAAGGAATAAGCACCTGCCGCGCCTGAGGCCAAGGCCAAGCCCACGATGAGGATATTCAGCGTGGTTCTCTCGGCCATTTCAGAAGGAAGATCCTCGAGGCTTATATCCACCAAGGGAGGGAGTAGCTGTAAACTGTTTACAAAAAAAGCTGTTGCAGCTGCAGCTATTATAACTATAAGTAGACCCAGGGTTGTACTCAGTATTCCTTTCCTAAAAAGGGCTGTATCTCCCATTACTGTACCGACACTTGCTGCTATACTCGGTCCTAAAAGAGGAGCAATAACCATGGCACCAATTACGATAGCAGTGCTGTTCATCATCAGGCCTAAAGTAGCTACAAAGGCCGAAACCACGATCATGAAAACATAACCTCTTGTTAGATAACAAGCTTTTCTCGCACTGTCGATGATCTCCTCTTTAGGTGCGATTGCGGGTTTTTTCTCCACTTCCGTTTCGGATAGGGCGGCATGTATGGGGAGTATTGAGACGGTACCCACTTTATCTATTCCTGCACCTTTTAGTTTGTTGATGAACGTACTAACCATGTCATCTGGAACTGTTATTATAACAAGGTCAATTTCCCCGGCACTTCTCACATGAGCAGCCTTTAAATCGCTCTTTTTGGCTATCTCAAGAACGTCATTAACATCGCGGTCTGGCAAAACGATATTTATCTGCCTCATTCAAATGGTCATTGGACTTGGGGTTTTTATATCTATTGATTTTGTATATATGTTAAAAATGCTCTAAACTCCTTCTGGGGCCCGTCGCTCTTCTTCATATGAGATTTCCATCTCCTCTTTGATTACCTCCGCAAGACGTTTAATTCCTTCCCTTATTACATCGTCCTCGGAAAAGGAGAAATTAAGACGCATAGAGTGATAATTTCTGCCATCTGGGTAAAAAGCATCGCCCACAACGTACGCAATCTTTTTTGCCACAGCCTTCTGAAACATTAAGCGAGTGTTTACCCTTTTCGGAAGTGTAACCCAGAGAAACATCCCGCCCTTTGGCACGGTCCATTTGACTTCCTCTGGGAAAAATTCCTCTAAGGCTGATAGCATGATATCCCGCTTTCTTTTGTATAATTTCCTTATCTTCTTCACCTGTTCATCGAGATATCCACCCGAAACATATTCATACGCAACATACTGGGAAAATATATTTGTGCATAAATCTGCAGACTGCTTTCTCAATGCAAATTTGTTGACTATATCTTCAGAAGCTATTACCCAACCGAGTCTGAATCCAGGTGCAAGTATCTTTGAAAAAGTACTGATATATACCACTCTTCCCTTGGTATCGAAGGATTTTATTGGGGGAATTGGGTCCCCCTCGTAAATGAGTTCACAATATGGGTCATCCTCTACAATTAAAAAATCGTACTCCGAAGCCAGCTCCAGAATTTCCTTTCTATGCTTTTCAGACATTGTAACTCCGGCGGGATTTTGGAATGTAGGCACCGTATACAGAAACTTTGGGATTATCCCAGTACGATGAAGCCTTTTTAGATTTCTTCGCAAAGAATCGATATCTATTCCCTCATCTGTGATCGGTATAGCCTCACAGTTTGCCTCGAATGCATGGAAAGCCTGTATCGCTCCAAGGTAGGTGGGTGCGCTGGCAATATAAGTATCCCCGGGTTCTAAAAAACAAAATGCGCAGAATGAAAGGGCCTGTTGAGCTCCGCTTGTTATCAATATCTCGTGCTGCTCACAGTCGATGTTTTTGGTCTCTTTCATTCTTTCTGCCAAAGCTGCTTTTAATGGAGTCAATCCCTCGGTAGTTCCATACTGCAGGGCATTTGTAATGTGATCCTTAAACACCTTCTCTATGCATTCGTGGATTACATCCACAGGAAATGCCTCTGGGTTTGGCAAACCCCCGCCTAATGATATCACACCTGGCATCTGTGAGACTTTTAAAAGCTCTCGTATCTCCGAAGCCTTAAGTGACTTTGCCCGTTTTGTAAATAATCTATCTAGATTGACTACCACAAGATCACCTTTTCGAGCCCACCCATGTCTTCATGTTCTATTAATTTTACTCATAATCCGCTCTTTTTTCAATAACCAAAAGTTGGACTTTTTTTAAAGGTAATAATTATATAGGATAATATTTAATCAACATTTAAGCCGTTTATGTAGGGGAGCTTAAATACCAATACCTCTATTTCGGAAAACATGAGAAAGGTAATAGTTGAAGTAATACTGGGTCCAGATTTAAAAAAGGTTGGAAGCCCAATTCTCGATTATATCGAATCCCTAAAGGTTCTTGAGGTGCTGAGAATAGATTTCGAAAGAGGAATCAAGGCTTTCGTTGCAGAAATCGTGACAAAGAAAGGACACACAATCGAGGATTTCAAGAAACAAAAAAATATGGAGATACTCAGCATTTTAAAATCCGAAGAAAATAAATACACCTGTATTATAAAAGGGTATGTCCCCCTAGAATACAAGAAATTGATGAGGAAATTCGATCTTGATCTAATATGGGACGCTCCAATGCTCATATCAGGAGACAAGGTTGTTTTCAGTGCAATTGGAGATCAGAAGAACATAAAGAAATTCTTGGAAGCCATGAAGTTGATCGGTAAAATCGAAAGTATCAGCTTTAAATCAGGGGCTTATACCGAGCATGATATCCTTTCCTGCCTTACTGAAAAACAGCGCCAGATCATAATCGAAGCCATGAAGAGCGGTTATTACGATTACCCAAGAAAAATCAACAGCGAGCAACTATCAAAAAAAGTGGGAATCAGTAAGGCTACCCTTGTTGAGCATTTGAGAAAGGCAGAAGGGAGACTAGTTAATCATATATTAGCAGGATATTGATCATAACTATTGATCATAACTATGATTCAATAAATGTATTTGGAGTCCATCTGGATGAACAAAACAAAATTATAACAAGCTGTAAATTATTTCGATAATAACTACAACTGTTGCCAGTCGATTCATTTAACATATAGGAATCAATTTATAATTCCACTTTTGAATTTGTCCTGTATGCACCAACGGATTTAGCAAGAGCATCCACTTCTTGAGGATGAGCAAACAGTGCACAGGGCATACCTTCTGTTTCAAGAAGGTGCTCATTTTCGCGAATCTCCTCAAACAATGGGCTGGCAAGCCCCTCCTGTAAAGTGGCTGTGGTAAGGTTATGGGTGGCGATATTCGAGACTGGGCAAGGCGTCAGATCACCTGTAGGTGTTACATGCGCAAAGCCTCTTCCTGCAGAAACACATCCTCCAAAATACTCTTCATCACCTGGAGAATGAACAATATAAATTGGTTTTGTCTCTCTATAATTTAACATTTGCACCCTGAACTCAGTTCGTTCTTCTGGTGTAAGCATTAGTAGGTGGTCATTTTTAATATCCCAATTGATGGTGTCTCGCGCATTCTCAGATTTGTCTTTAATGGTTTCGTTTGAAGTAGAGTAAGTTTCTGAGCCAGACTCTAGTCCTGGTGTAAGAGGGATGTACTCGATAAAAACACCGAATCGAACACCTTGTGAAATTAAATTATCTATCAGTTTGGTATCCATCCAGTACCTGTAGTTTATTCTGGTGATCGTTGCTGAGATCCCGGTAAGCATACCCATCTTATTCAGTTGTGCAAGGGTAGCCATTGCCTTCTCGTAAACACCTTCACCTCGGCGTGAATTCGTAAGCTCTGGCCCACCTTCTACACTCACGATGATCGCGAGATTTGTTAAACGTTTTAGCCGTTTGAAATCAGCCTTTGTTAAAGCGGTTCCATTGGTCAATATCAGAAAAAGCCTATCTTTGAACTCTTCGCATAAACCCAGCAATCCCGGATACAAGAATGGCTCACCACCCGCCACCACAAACCCTATCACCCCAAGCTCTCTAGCTTGACTGATGATTTTACGCCATTGTTCTATATCGAGGGAAGTTTTTAATGAGGTATTTCCTTTGGGGTTACCATTGTTTAGGTTTCCTGTGGCTGTAGCATAACATCCTGTACAAAAAAGATTGCACTTTGAGGTAATACTAATTATTAAAAAAGGCGGTACCATCAATCCGTTTTCCTGCGCCTTTACTCGGGTTTGTTTTGCTTTCTTGACCGAGCGCATAAGTCGTATTGCAGCTCTGAGATATTTCGGATGGCGGAGAATCCAAGGTAAGAGCATTCGGGCAAAATTCGGGTCGAGATTTTCTAAATCATGTTCTAGGTTTGCTGCGGCTTCTTTCTTTGGGTTGAAATTTTGATTATTTTTTTTAATCAGGACAACCTCCAGTTATTTTACCATCCAAGTTAGGAAGGAATCATTCATTATGAACGATTTATCGCATTAATCACTTCTGGCTTAAATATTTTATTATGAATTTTGATTGTTAAACTACACTCATATAAACGATATCATTTATTTTATCGTAAAAGGGCGTCTTTATCTACCACAAACTAAATAACTTCCCTTTTCGGTTCAGGTCTTGATAATATGAAATTCGACATTCCTTATGGCAAAGAATTCATTAGCATCACCATTCCAGAAGAAAATCTTGCAGGTGTGGTTCGCCCTAAAGAGGTTGAAATTGGGGATGAGAAAAATACCATCTTCCAAGCTATAGAAAATCCAATAAATTCAAAGGGTTTTGGGAAATTCTTAAGCGATGCAAAGGACGTTCTTTTCATAGTAAATGACGGTACAAGACCCACTCCGACATCTAAGATATTGGACATAATATTCGATAAAATAAAAGATAAAAATATTAAGTTCATAATCGCAACAGGTATTCACAGAGCCCCAACAGAAGAGGAGCTCGAATTTATTTTTGGAAAACATCTGGATTACCTAAGAGACCGGATTCATGTGCACGATGCTAAAAAAGAGGAGGACATGGTTTTCATTGGTAAATCAAAGAACGGAACAGAGATGTGGGTGAATAAACTGGGTGTCGAGGCTCATAAGATAGTTATCATAAGTTCTGTGGAACCTCATTACTTTGGAGGGTACACAGGAGGAAGAAAATCCTTCTTGCCAGGCATTGCATCCTATAAGACAATCGAGCAGAACCACAAATATGCCATGAGACCCGAGGCTCAGCCGTTGGTTCTAGAGGGAAACCCTGTAAACGAGGATATGGAGGATGCCATTAAAACCATCCAAGATAAGGAGATATTTTCAATAATGACCGTGCTTGACAGGCATCAGAGAATTTATGCTGCCACTGCAGGCCATATTTACGATTCATTTCACGCTGCAATCGAGAAGGCAAACGAGGTTTTTGCGGTAAAGATAGAGAAAAAAGCCAAAATAGTGGTTTCTGTTGCCCCGTACCCAATGGATGTGGATCTTTATCAGTCTCAGAAAGCGATCGAAAACGGGAAGCTGGCCTTGGAGGATGATGGGATAATTATCCTCGTATCAAAATGCAGGGATGGAATCGGGGACGAGGTATTTTATAACCTCTTAGCTAGTTCCACGGATGCCAAGGAAGTTCTTAAAACCATAGAAAAAGGCTATAAATTGGGTTATCACAAGGCAGCCAGAATAGTTGAAGCTTCACTAAAAGGGGAAATCTGGGCTGTGACTGATTTGAATGAAGATATAACTAAAAAGGCCTTTATGAAACCCTACCTAAGTATTCAAGAGGCCATCGATTCCGCGCTGAATAAGAAGGGCAGGGATGCAAAGGTACTATTTTTAATGGACGGGAGTGTTACAGTACCTTTAGTTCAATAGACGAGAATCAGTCAAAAATCTTTACCAATGTATTTTTAATATTGAATAACAATAATGTAATAGAGAAACGATTTCGTAAAGTAATTATAATATCAGGATGATATATCTTTATGGTGGTAATAGCTGCGGGAAGCGGAAAGATGGTGAGCAACTTGAAAAATGAGGGGAAGTATGGAATCAAGAATTTAAGTCGAGGATTTATTTTGATATTTATTTTCATGGTTTGTACAGCTTATGCATTTTCATTTTTCTTTTCTCAAGGGAGCCGGGCCACGATTGTAGGTGGGCATATAACCGAAGACACAACCTGGACTCCCTCAGGTAATCCGTACATTGTAAATTCTCATACTTATGTGGATGAAGGTGTGAACCTTACCATTGAAACTGGTGTAATAGTTAAGTTCGACGGCTATTATTGTGTATATGTAGATGGGAAATTGAATGCTACTGGGAATGAACCTGAGAATATAATATTCACATCTAATGAGCAAACCCCTTCAAGATCAGATTGGAACGGCATAAAGGTTAGACAAAACGGCCAGATATATCTTAAAAACTGTGAGATTTCTTACAGTTTCTATGGTATTTATTTGTACGTATCTTCTAATAATCATATCGAAAATACAAGCATTGTAAAATGTTGCGATGGAGTGTATATCAATTATTGTGATAACTCAACTCTTGAGAATATTAACATCACAGATAACGAAAATGGTATACAAATTCTCCGTTCCTCCAATATAACAATTTCAAATGTAAAAATGTGGAATATCTCCAATGAGGTAATTAGTTTAGAATCAAATTCTAATGGAGATAAAAAATATTATGATCATAACATTGACAATTGTGAAATAAATGGCAAACCAATTTATTATTTTCTTGAGGTCAATGATACTAAGTTGGATTACTCCGAGGCGGGTATGATAATTATAGCTTTAGGTGATAATGTAACGATAAGTAATTGTAATATTTCTTACGGTGGTGGAATAGCCTTATACCACACAAAAAACTCTACTATTGAAAGTTGTAATGTCTCATATAATTATCTGGGTATTTACTTGGATTACTCACCCTATGAAAAAAATTATGAGTACATATTTCAAAATTATATCATAAATAACACCTTATTTAATAACAGCCAAGGGATAAAGGTGGATCATTCGAATGGAAATGAAATAACCGATAATGATATCATATCAAATGGACACGGCATATATATTTATTACTCATATTACAACTGGATATATCATAACAACTTTATAGATAATGATGATAACGCGGAAGAGGATGGATATGATTACTATGGATATAGTAGTATATGGTACAGTTATAGGGAAGGCAACTACTGGGACGATTACACAGGGATTGACCTAAGCGGTGATGGAATAGGCGATTCACGGTATATTGTCACTTATGGATCATGGTATAACTCGTACGATTATTTTCCTTTAATATCTCCTTGGAATGGAAGCCTTCCTCCTGATACGGTTCCGCCACATTTTACCATCAGACCTCGGGTAAATCTTCATACCATGACTTTACCGAAAAATGATTTACGCATTACTTTTGAGACCAGCGAAGTTGGCTATTACGAGATTATCGTGGATACAGATGGTGTAGAAGGCTTTAACAATTTGACAGATACCATTGTAAGAGGTAATACCACAGGGGAAACCCAGCATGAATATTGGGAGGGTTTTGATAATGAAGGTAATTACGTTGAGGACGGTGAGTACCAGATTCAGATAATGATCTGGGATTTGGCAGGTAACCCAATTGACGAGCCTTATGACATCGGCAATATAACCACTGTAAAGGATTTGGATGGAGACGGTGTAAGGGATTCAGAAGATGCCTTTCCAGATGACCCAACAGAATGGTCAGATTTAGATGGAGACAGAATAGGCGACAACAAAGATATTGATTTAGACGGTGACGGAGTTTCAAACAACGATGACCGCTTTCCGAAGGATAAAAGTGAATGGGCAGATTCAGATGGTGATGGAATAGGCGATAATGCAGATTTAGATGACAACGGGAACGGTATTCCAGATATCACAGAAATTCCTATGGTGGTTCTAATTCTTTTAATACCAGTTGCTGCGATATACTTTACACAAAAAAGGATTGTGGAAAAGAAGAAAGAAAATCAAGTTGAAGAAAAAAAGGAAGAAAAGGTTGAATGATGCTATATTCTATTCTGAAAGAAATAATTTTCTCATACCCATCTTTGAAACATTATCTATAAAATCCTCACAAATTCCATAAAAAAGATGTCCTTTACATTTGCAATCAGAGGAACCGAAGAAAGGTACGACCTCAAACCGTTTTGATAGTTTTTTGGCGATTTGACATTCTAAACTCCTTTTTGCTTCTTTGTAGTAGAGTGCAGAAACATTGGCCTTTTTTAAAAAATAATCGATATGCCAGTGAAATTTCTTTTCTCAGATGCCTTTGCACTCTACCTTCAATTCCATTTTGGGCTGAGCCTATGTAAAGATAATGACCATTTGAAAAATGTAGTGGTCCAAGTGCTCCTACTTCAATTTCTGTGTCATTTTTTAGTTCCATCAATAAGGCATAACATCCTTTCAATTCACTCATCCTTATCAATTCCTGCCAGCCTTTTTGCCATCTTCACTTTTTTCTCTATATCCATATTTGCCCTGATTATCAGCTTGGCACCCTCGGGTGAGCCTCCCCCATGCATACAGCCAGGTATTCCTGCTCCCACGGTGAACCATTCCACAAGCCTTGCCGCCTTAACCCTTTCATCTGCAGAGGAACATGCTTTAAGGTATTTTTGTAAAAGCGGTCCATAATTTTCGTCATAGAAATCCTTGCATGAGGGCATGCACCCAGTTTCTGCAATACCACCGGAAATATCCTGGGCAAGTATCTTTGTTTCGTAAGGAAGAGTGGCCACATGTACCTTGTTGACATTAGCCAGAACTGGATCACAAAGCCACACACCAGATGAATGCTTCTTGCCAAGGGCTGCAGCTGCTATCCCCATTCCAAATGTCGTCTCGTTGTTTATGCTCATCTTCGTCAATTTCTCCTTGAAAACCTTCTCAGAAAGGCCGTTTGCCCTGGCAACAAGAACAGCTGAGCCGATCATGACATCACCCTGTCCTGCAACGCATGCTCCAATTGCTGATCTGTAAGGCATAATGAAGTTCATCACGGCCTCTTGACTAAATTCATGCTCCCCGCACATGAAAACCCTATCTTTTGGAACAAAAACATCTTCAAAGAGAAGGTAGGCTTGGGTTATGCCTCCAATTTTAACAGGGATGTCAAATCCTTCTTCAAACTCCCTTTTATCGCTTGGATGTCTGGTCTCAACAATTGTCAAACCTTCTATATCCCTAGGAATCACGAAAGAAACTGCATAGTCCTTGTCTTCCTCTTTGTATCCCATACCAGGCAAGATAAAGATTTCGTTTGCAGCAGCAATACCGCATATCATTACCTTTGCACCTTTTATAACGATACCATCATCTCTTTTTTCCACAAAATGTAGACTCATGTCTGGATCCTCTTGTTTGGAAGGGGATTTTGTTCTGTCCCCTTTTGGATCAGTCAGAGCTCCTGCAATTGTGATGTCTTCCTTTTGTGCATTGGAAAGCCAATTTTTGATTCTTACATTATAATCTGTGCCTGATTTCTGGTCCATATCATAGGTTGTGGCCCACATTGCGTTTAGTGCTGTCCAGCCGACGCAACGTCCCCCTGTGCACGTGCCTGTGAGATTGAACATGAGTCTTTTCATTTTAGAATTGGCAATCATGTCGTCTGCATTCTTTATCAGGGAAAGGTAGCGGGAGATCCTCTCACCAGAAATGGAAGAGGTGGTGGTCAAAATATCCCGATATTCCGGGTTCTGGGCTGCCTCGAATATCTGGGCATGGCCTTCTATCGTGGCCCTTGTTGCCGGATGGCTTGTTACATCAGATATCAGCTCTCCGAATTTGTATATATTCGGCCTCATCTTTCTTAGGCTTTCCTTATACTCCTTTGGTGTTCTCATAAAATCCAACTCCAGGTTTTTAAAATTATCGAATAATTACCCTTACGATTTTCATAGTTTTGGATTACATAACAAAATTCTTACTTAAGCTTTTTTAAGATATTTTGATTGACTTTTCAACTCTTCTTTTTTCCCTCATTCTTATCTTCCTTTTCTTTTCCGCCTTCAAGCAAAAGTTCCCTCCATAGTAGCTTTTCTATTGTTTGGGCAGCGTACAGTCTTTTTTGGTGCAGGTTCAAATCCTCATGCATCTTCAATTCCGAATGCACCTGGACCCTAACAAGAGCCAACCTGAGTTCATCTGTTGGTTTTAAGGAGTTGATATCTCCAATTAAAAATGGAAGTTCCTCAGGTTTGTCAATGGCTTCAAGCACAGGAATTAAGGTTTTGTCTATATCTACTGATCCGCGCTTTCCAATTAGAAGCTCAACAGTATCCTTACAATAGGTTTTACCATGCACCTCCACTTTGTTCTGCATCTTATCATCCTCACGAATAATAAACCATTATGTTATGCACTGATGGATATTTAAAACATCCTCTATGACCTCCCAAAGGGATGACTGATAAACTGTTGATTTTTATTATCAAAAAAATTCTACACCTATGATTTCAGGATTTAAAGTCCAAGTTTTTTTAAGTCCTCAACCATTCCCTTTAATCCTTCCTTATCCTTGGGATCTTTTGGTGAAGATAAAATTATCCTTGCATCCACAGCAATGACACCTTTTTCACTGGCTATCAATGGATTGAGATCCATCTCTTTGATATTTGGATAAGAACTAACAAGATCTGAAACTTTCATTAGAATGTCCACCAATTGTTCATCATTTACCTTTGGCAATCCTCGAACCCCTTCAAGTATAGGCCTACCATTTATCTCGTTTAACATGTCCTTTGCATCACCTAAAGTAATAGGTACCAGTCTGAAACTCACATCTTTGTAGACCTCCACAAATATTCCGCCAATGCCGAACATTATCATATGCCCAAATTGTGGATCTAATGTTATACCAACGATCAGTTCTGGTCCGCTGAGCATCTCCTGTAGTAATATTCCTTGAATATCTGCCTCTGGGACCTTTTCGTTTACATTTGTAATTATATCGATATATGCATTTTTTACCTCGTCTTCGGAGTTGATGTTTATCCTCACCCCCCCAACCTCGGTTTTATGCGAAATTTGAGGAGACACGATTTTCATGACCAAGGGGTAACCTATTTCACTTGCCAATTTTACCGCTTCTTCTCCAGATTTTGCTAGACCGGATTTGATAATGGGTATACCTGTAAGTTCAAGTATTTTTTTGGATTCCTCCAGGGTTAGAAGGGTTTTACCCCCTTTTATCGCAGCTGAAATGTGCTGGGAAATTTCATTGGAGATATCTTCGTTCACATCAATCCCTCCTTTATCAAGAACCTCCTACGCTCCATTAGCGCATACATTGCAAATACCGCCCGCTCAGGGTATTCGATTTCAGGTATACCCTGGCTGTCCAAGTAATTTTCAGATGGTTGATGGATCATACCTACAAAAGAGACTGAGATTGGTTTGCCTGTGGATTCATGGATGTCAACTATTCTATAGGCTAGGTTCAATGGGTGGGCCCTTGCGGTCGGAGACAGCAAGAGTATCACAGCATCGACCTCTTCTGCGTTCATAAGTATCCTGAGAGCGTCATCATACCTTTGTGCCGTGGAATCACCAATTATATCCACCGGATTGCGGTGACTCCAGTGGGGAGGGCAAATTTTATCAAGTTGTTCAAGAGTATCATTTCCCAGTTCGGTTAATTTCATGCCGAGACTATGAACCTTATCGGCAGCCAAAACCCCAGGTCCTCCTGCATTGGTTAAAATCGCTATATTATCACCTTTTGGCACCGGTTGATATGCCAATGCGCGGGATGCGTCGAAGAGCTCAGAAAGCGACTTTGCCCTAAATACCCCTGACTGTCTGAAAGCGGCTTCATATGCCGCGTCAGAACCTGCAATACTGCCTGTATGTGAGCTGGTAGCCTTTGCCCCTTCCTCAGTATAACCGGATTTAAAAGCAACAATTGGTTTGTCCTTCACAACCTCCCGAGCAATTTTAAAGAATTTTCTTGCATCCTTTAAAGACTCGATATAGAGCATTATGCATTTTGTATTTGGATCATTATGGAAATAAGAAATGAGGTCTGCGTCGTCCACATCAGCCTTATTTCCAATGCTTACGAAGTTCGAAAATCCCAGATACTCTTCAAAGGAGTATTGAATTACAGAGGTGCATAATGCACCGCTTTGGGAGGCAAATGAAATTGGACCGCGCTTCGGTACGGCATCACCGAATGTGGCATTGAGATCACTGTATGGGCTGATAATGCCAAGGCAGTTGGGGCCAATTATGCGAATATTGTATTTTTTTGCAGTGGATAAAACCTTTTGCTCAAGCTCTTTTCCATTTCCACCCATCTCAGAAAACCCCGCAGTGATAATTACTGTTGATTTAACACCCTTTTTTCCGCAATCCTCAATTGCCTCACTAACGAATTCTGGCGGAATACATATAATGGCCAAGTCAACCTCGGAAGGTACTTTTGTTATGGAATCGTATGCTTTCATTCCCGAAATCTCCTCGGCTTTAGGGTTGATCGGGAAAATTTCACCTTTAAACCCTCCAACCACACCATTTTTTGCATTTTCCTCAGAACCATATATTATATTATTGAGTATTATATTGCCAACTTTCCCTCTCTTCGCAGATGCGCCTATTACAGCCACAGAGGAGGGTCTAAAAAAGGTTTTAATTGTCTCCATTATTTGCTCCCCCTTTCTGAGGTGAATGACATCTAAATTTATAATCCTATCGGTGATATTTATCAAAATAATACGGAAAAATCCAGTTTTATAAGGTATTATCATGAATTATTGATATTTTTAAATTGTCCTACCAGATGTTACAAATAAGGATATTTATTAATAGTAAGAAACACATTTGATGCTAATCCAAGGGGGGTAAGAAAATAGATATAATGTGGGCTTTAACTCAATCTAAATGGTGAGGTGAGGTTTATGAGAAAAACAACAAATATCTTGGTAGCTGCCATGCTGATTATGAACTTTCTAATGATTACCTTACCGGTAAATGAATTGAATGTAAAAGCAGGCACACCGGATGATGGCATAGACGGTTATCAGGAACTTTACGGAAACTGGTTTGTCACCGGAAACGAGGAGTATAGCAATGAGATTATTGCAATGTACGGCGACATTAAAATTGAGGATACAGGTCACCTCATTCTAAATAACTGCACAATCATGATGATGTCAATTGTTCTTGCACCATATTCGATAATTGTGAAAAATGGTGGAATATTGGAGATGTACGATTGCTATATCACCGACCCACCAGATGATGATGACACCGAATTCTTATCCGCTTATTACTACTTTATTGCTAAAGCGGGCTCTACACTCATAATCGAGGACTCAATCATAAGACAAAGCGGTTTTATTGATATATCAAACCCAGAACATATGGGGGTTCATATTGGAACCAACTCTGGGCATATCTCAGATACCATAATAAATACAAGCATCATGGCCCTCACTTTTACGGGTAACAACACAGGATTTTTAGTTGAAAATGTTAACATATCACAAATAGGTATGAGCCCCTTGGGTTTGGGGAACTGCTGGGGTGTTTCCATAAACAATGTTACTTTTTTTGAAGTCGGGGAAAATAATCTTGTGGATTCACAGCAATCTTATGACTTTAGCATTGAAAATCTGACTTTGACGGAGGAACAGGTAGTAAGGTTCTATACTTCCTCCGGATTCTCGATAAAGAATATCCATGGTTATGATTCCAGTAGACTCATTAGAATCGAAGATTGTAATGATTTTACAGTACAGAATGTAATGATCGACCCAAGCGAGGAATGGAACAGAAAGATCGAACTTGATAGATGCTCAAATTTTACAATCGATAATATCTCCACATCCAATGATCAGGATGTTATAAGTATCGAAGACTCATCAAATGGTACAATATCAAATGTTGTGGCTACCAACATCACAAGATTTATTGATATATGGAGATCAGATAACATAGAGATTTTGGATGCAAATGTCGATGAGGGTTTAGATCTATTTCGATTATGGGAATGCAATCAAATAATCATGAACAGAATAGACCTAAACAATGTATGGTCTCCGATTTATATGAATTCCACCCGCAATTCAAGCATTTCCAATTTAAATATTTGGGCGCTTGAAGGAACCGGGATAGTTGCAACTTATTACTCAAATGATATCAACATTTCAAATGCATATCTCGAATCCGTCTCAATGGATCACACTACGGGTTTATTTCTTGACTCTTCAAGTGTGAATGTAAGGGATTATTCAACGTTTAATATCAATCTTAGCATAAGATGTTGGCTCAGTGATTTATCCGGTGAAAACATCTTAATAAACGGGACCTATGAACCATTCAGTGGAATAGAAATTGAAAATTCACTGGATGTCTATCTATCGAATGTCACGATTCTAAATCCACGATATTACGGAATTATATTTACGGATTGTCAAGGTGGCAATATTAACATTGATAATGTATACGTTAACGACTCAAGCACTGGGATCGATTTTACAAGGGCAGATGCTACTCTATCCAACCTTGTTTTTGACAATGTCAATCAAGATATCCAGACTTGGGATAACAGTCATATAACTGTTATGAACTCAACTATCGATAAGTACCGATTGGTTGATTCCGAGATCATTTGTATAGATGCCGTAAATGCCAGCTCCTGTCTCATGTTCGGCTCATCCTCGTTGATCTGGAAATGGTGGGTTGATGTATATGTTGAAGACAACAGGGGACCTGTAGCTGGGGCAAAGATCGATATAAATGATGGACCCATTGTCGAGGCCGAATCAGTAACTGGCCCGGATGGTTATGCAAGAAACATACCTGTTACCGAGGTTGTGTGGACACCAGGGCCTATTGCAGATTATATTACTCCACACACGGCTCGTGCATATGAAACAGGTTGGGAAGAGATCTCTGGTTTTTTCTTTGTTAACAGCAACATGCAGGTCACAATCACTTACAGTGGGAACGCTCCACCCAACATACCAACGAATTTAAATTCATATCCCAATGAAAATAGCGATACAATCCTAACTTGGGAGCCCTCTACATCTTGGGATGTTGTGAACTACAACATTTACATTGCCAAGGATACAACCAGTTTAAGTGACTACATGAGCTTAGGAATTCCCAATGCTACCGTCTCAGAAGCCTCGTATGTCCATGTAAGCGGTTCAAAGGATTGGGAGTTTTATTATTATGCAATCAAATCTGATGATGGTGAATACGAAAGTGCAAGATATGCCAAAACAGAATGTGGGGATTGGGTGGTGAATAAAACAACACCACAATATGTCGAAGGGAAGAACATAACTTTATATGGCTCGCTTTGGATCTACGGTAATCTTGAAATTAGTAATACATCTACGAAAATATCAGTTTACTCAGATAATATATTTGGCATTTTTATAAACAGCAGTGCGCATTTTAAAGGTGAAAATGTTACTATTGCAGGAGAAGATGAGGATCCATATTTTTTCTATATAGCCCAGGATGCACAGGTTGCCTTAAACGGATCAAGGATTCTATACCCTGGGGATGATGTCCGGGAGACTGAAGAGTATATGAAAGGTATAATGTCTTTTTCAAAGAATTTAACAATTACCAACTCGATTATAGAAGCACGTTATTGGGGCATGGGAATATATGGCGTTCATGACTTTCTTGGGGTTCTTGACAATATGACTTTTTATTCCCATCCATGGGAGCGGGCAGAATATATTTTAGAAATCGGTGATTCCTCGAATATAGAGATAACGAAATTAAATATGTTCGCCAGAGCCAATTTCGGAATACACGCAAATTATGTATCTTCCCTGGACATTTCATTATCCAATATATCCTTAGAAGGCTGGGGTAATGAACCTTCCTATGGAATTTTTATGCACCAGTGCACCGATTCCACTATCCATGATAATGCCTTGATTCTCGGCAACCCTGGGGTATATATTTTTGAATCTAAAGAAATTACAGTTGAGAATTCCAACATATCATCATGGGAGTTCTCAGGAATCCACGTCGATTCATCATGGAATACAACTATTCAAAGATGCACTTTTGTTCGGACAAACGGCCATATCGATTGCGCAATTTACACATCCTGGTGTATGTACAGTTCTATAAAGGAAATAATAGGAGTTGACAACTCGCAATTAGTAATAATGGAAAACGAATCCCAATCTAAAATAGAAAATGTTACCCAATACGGAGGAGAAGTTGGAATCTGGCTTATAAATTCTAATAATCTTTTATTAAAGAATATTTATTTAACTTTCATCCAAACAGGGATAAGTATGACAGGATGCCGAGATATTACTTTATTGAAAGTAATAATCAACCTGACGATCAACTGTTTTGTCATGGATAGTCCTGGCCCAGTGAACATGATAAACTGTACAATCTCGAACGGGATCAATGGTGAGGTGATTGCGAAAGGGTACAAAGGGGAACTTGGGATCCTTATAATGGACAACTCCACAATCACCTCTTTTGGCGACATATCGCTTATTCTCAACGATTCTGCAGTTGTATATTTATTGAATTCATCTGTGAATCTATCAAAACTTAGTATCGAAGACTCAGGCTCCAGGGTTGAAATTTACCATTATCTTTCTGTGCAAGTCCATGATATCGACAACAATATCCCATTATGGGCAAATATTACAATTATGAACTCTAAGGATATTATGGTGTATAATCAGCAGATTCCCAATGGTTTTGGCCAGTGGATCCTGATCCATGAAAAAACCATGTTCAAGGGGGCTAATTATACGGATAATCCCTATCGCATATTCTTCGATGACGGAAATCATTTTGGTGAGTGCGAGGTTTATATCAATGAGAGTCAACATTTAGATGTTCAGGTCTCGAACATCCCACCTATTCTCTTGTGGATAAACATTGGTCCCGCGAACCCGAAGACAGATTCCGATATAGTCCTGAATTATATGTATCAAGACCCAGAAAATGACCCAGAATCTGGATCTATTATACACTGGTATATTAACGGCGTTCATAACTCTTCTTACGATAACCTGATAGGAATCGACCATCAGTACACATCCAAGTACCAAACATGGCAGGCAGTGGTTTATCCCTCTGACGGTTACGATAGCACATATCCATTTTATCCATTTGAAAGCAATGTTCTATACATTGATAATACAGCACCTGTAGTAAGTAATTTAACGATATCTCCTTCAGGACCCACAGGAGACGACAACCTATTCGTTGAATACGATGTTTTTGATATTGATGGGGATGGACTGGACTCCACAAAAACTTCCCACAGATGGTATTACCTCAATGTATCAAGTGTTTGGGTATACTCTGGTATTGACA
>Ga0209636_10002569_pt1 | contig 18547 bp, 5 predicted proteins | sample DeeMarSWOR152_54_FD_187464 | JGI IMG/M metagenome (GOLD analysis project Ga0209636, IMG submission 187464) | Marine sediment microbial communities from White Oak River estuary, North Carolina - WOR-1-52-54 (SPAdes) (version 2) | ecosystem: Environmental > Aquatic > Marine > Intertidal zone >... | reverse complement strand
CAATGTGAGAACCTTGCTGCCGTTTGTTGTTGACCTGTCGGGAGCAGTAGGAGACTTAGTATTAGCCGAACTGGACAACCGCATAGTCCCCGACCAGTTGCGGACAGGGCTAGGGCTATCGCCGTACGCCACCGTTTCAGTCAAAGAGAGAGGCTGCAAATGGCTCATCATCGATCAAGGGCAGGGACAACTGGACGTCTACAGGCTTGGAGGGTGCAGATGGCGGACCATCGAGGGCCAGGGGGCGTACATTGTCGAAAGAGAGGTAGACAGTGGAACCCTGAGCGACAGGCTGGATGTTTACCAGGTCAACAACTCCGAGACGGTTCATATCCCGGACGCGTTCTTCCTTGACAATACGCCGCCGGTGATAGAGTCCGTCGAGGTTCTGCGCGATGGGACTCCGGTGCATTCAGGAACCAACTACTTTAACGCAATCATGGCATATTTCACCGAGAATGGAAGCGGCATAGACTATCGGGCTACCAGCATAGCATTGAGGCATAAGGATGGCGGGGTTGTGCCTGGAAGTCTAATATTGGATCAGGAGAATCAAACGGCGACGTGGCTGCTTCAAGATTACGCGGCTTTTGAGGACGTTCAGGACCTGGACTACGATCTGTATACCGTCGAGGTGCGGACGAGAGATATGGCAGGAAATGAAACGGCTGCCATTGAGGACTTCAGATCCATATTTACCTCGGAGTCGTCGCCGGAGCTGGTGACGGACTTCGTATTCCCAGAGGACGGGGAGATTCTGAATGATGTTGTGGACAAAGTGACCGTCACGGTTGTGGACGAGAGCGGCGCGGGGATCGATTTCGAGAACACGAGCATTCGTGTCAGCGCGCCTTCCACTGCGCCTGACTGGTGGAGGCTCATGGGCTCCCAGGAAGTGGATGCAGCGTCGGGGACGCTGACGTGGGACTTCAAGCAATCGCTCCCCACCGACGGAAGGGGCGACGGCGAGTATGAAGTGCGCGTGAGAATTACCGACAGGGCAGGTGGATACCGACGCGTGACGGGATCTTTTATCTACGATACTCAACCGCCCTATGTGGTCAAGGTGGAGATCGGAGCCAGGCCCTGGGTGGCTGGGAACTATGAACCCATCTCCGAATTAGAGGCGGGAGGAACTAACCGACAGTTGAACAGGGCCGATGTGAAACTGGAGGACGAGTGGTCAAGCATTGATCTTTCCGGCTCCAGTGTGAACATCAATGGTCCGGGGATCTCGTCTGTGGCTCAGAGCGATGATGGTATCGATACGCTGGTTATGGACTTCCCGACGCTTTCTGCGGAGGGTGAGGATGATGGCGTCTATCAGATAGAGATCACGGCGTCGGACGAACTGGGCAACCAGAACGATTTTCCCTACATCTACACCTTCATCTACGATACTCAGCCGCCGGAGGTCGAATATGCCCTGGCGTTTAGCAGTGGCGATATTGGTGTGGATGTTGAATCCCTCCCCGAGCCCTCCGCGCCTATCCCTATATACGGGGAATATTCTGGAGAGACACCAGTGAGCGACTCCCTGGTTCTCACCACAATTGACAGCATCGAGGTAAAGCTCTCCGATGCAGGCGTGGGAGTGGATGTAATAGCCTCAGCGGATAACCTGTTTGTCCAGGGACCTCACGGCATGCTGGAGGGTAAAAGGGACGCTGAGGGCGATGATACATTGGTGTTCAGGCTGGATGAGCCGCTCAGCGCGACTGATCCCACGGATGATGGCACTTACACAGTTCGCTTCACAGCCGTCGATCGCGTGGGCAATCAGGAACCCGTAGAATTCACCTTCGAGTATAAAGCCCGGGCGCCGGTGCCTATAGAGGTCGAATTGGTAACTACCGGCGGCGAAGTGCTGTCGCTCTTAACGGGCGAGACGACGCAGTTCGAGAGATCGGTGGCGCAGGTGAGAGCAGTTCTGGAAGACAGGAGCGGCAAAGGACTGGACTTCGACGCGAGCTACATCAGCGTCCAAGGTCCGGGCGTGTCTGATCAGGACGTGGTGGACAATAACGGTGTGGACACGATCGTGTATACCTTTGCCGAGCCGTTCGCCAACGATGGAAGCGATGATGGAGAATATGCCGTCCGCATCAGGGCGGTGGACAAAGATGGCTACTGGATAGACTATGGGCCCATAGTGTTCTTTTTCGACACGACGCCGGCGGAAGTGGTGGAAGTAAGAGCCGACGGGAGCGTGATAAATCAGGCAGGTACAGTTCTGAACGAGCCTATATCAGAGGTTAGTGCGAAGCTGTCGGATGTGACGACTGAGGTTGACCTGTTCGGGTCAAGTATGTCGCTGAGCGGCCCGGTAGCGATAACGGCGACGCAGGTTAACAACGGTGTTGATACCATCGCGCTCAGGTTTTTCGAGCTTCCCAGCAACGGTACGGCAGATGGTCGCTATGAAATATCAGTCACTCCTGCTGATGTCCTGGGCAACATGCCAGCGGTGCCTTTCGAGTTCAGTTTCATATACGATACCGAGCCGCCGGAGCTGGTTTCGACGGATCCGCCCAGCGGCGAGACGGTGAGCTTACCGGTGGGGCGCGTGACAGCAGTCCTGAACGATGGTGGCGCTGATGAGGCGGCTGGTGTTGATCTGAATACGTCCAGCCTCTCATTGATAGGACCTGATGGGACAGTTGTCAGTGGTGAGTTGCAGAGGTTCGGCGAAGAAATTGTGGGCGGGCGAACACAAGGTTTGCCCCTACAGATAAGAAACTGGGATTGGAGACTGAGTTCAGAGCAGGATACACCTTACTATATAGTTAGTGGTGAGATCGAGAACGTTTCCGATACCCTGAAGGAAGACGTGCGGGTGAACGTTAGCTCATACGACGCTGATGGTGGGTTGATCAACACAAAATCGTCCGGCCTTGATAGACCGGTTGTACCGGAGAACATTCCGCCCGGCGGCACCGCGAATTTCTCAGTCTGGCTCGAATCTGTAGGCGGTGAGGAGAGCTTCAAAGTCCGAGTATTCTATTACGACACGTTAGAGGAGAAGGAAAAGCTCGGCGGCGAAGCCGGGGACGGAGGCGAGGAGGAACTGTTCCAGACCTTGACCTTTGTGCTTGAGTCGCCGCTGGATGTTGATGGGACGGATGATGGTACTTACACGATAGTTGTTGTGACCAGGGATTTGATAGGTAACGAGAGCGCGCCCATTCTGAGAAACTTTACCTATGTCACCAAAGCGCCTACCTGGTTATCTACCACACCGGCTGATGGCGAGAAGCTCCGGACACCTGTAGCTTCAGTGACAGCCACGCTGATGGACAGCAGCGGTGCGGGACTGGATCTTGAGAACAGCAGAGTCACGCTGATCGATCCCGATGGAGAAATGCGTCCCGGGAGCCCGCGCTCCCAGGAACCAGATACCGTCTCTTTCATACTGGATCACCCTCTGGCAACGGATACTACCGATGATGGAATCTACACTCTGGACATAGTGGCGGCTGACAAGCTGGGTACTGTGGTCAACTACAGAACCAACTTTATCTATGATAGGATTCCGCCTTTAGTGAAACTCACTTCACCAGCCGATGGTGACATGCTGAAGGAGAGCATCGAGTCAGTTTCCGCGACGCTCTTCGACTCCGGTTCGGGAGTTGACCTGGAAGACTCTACCATAGAACTGATCGGTCCTGCAGGGAACGTTATCGCAGGATCTCAGGTGAACGATGGTGTGGATACCATCAAGTGGAAGACTGCTGCTCCGATTCAGGTGGATGGACAGTACACCATAAGGGTTGTTCCTATGGACGAGGTGGGAAACGTGCCTTTGCAGGCACAGACCTTCAGTTTCATCTACGACGTGACAGCGCCTGTCGTCAGTCGCACAGAACCTGTTGAGGGATCGACAGTTATCCTTGCACTGGACAGGGTTTCCGCTCAACTGGACGATGGTAACGGTACGGGACCGGATCTGGCGGCGAGCACCATCCAGTTAAAAGCTCCTAATGGTCGTAGGATCTCTGGTGTAAAGACGGTGGATGAACAGACTGGAAGTATACTCTACACGTTCCCGCCGCTAGCCACTAATGGCACTGCCGACGGGGAATATACCATAGAGTTGCGACTGGTGGACCTTGCTGGCAATTCGGCAGATGAGGAGTCTACCTTCCAATACAGCTCTCTGGCTCCTGTGCTTGTGGACATCGAGGCGGCGAGCGATAGAGAAGTGATCTCGCTTTCAGGGGATGAGAACAGGATGTTCGAGAGACCGGTGATCGAGGTGAGAGCGATCCTGGAAGATAGAAGCGGGACGGGAATAGATCTGGAGAAGAGTACCATCGAGATTGAAGGCCCGGGCGTGTCGAGTCAGGACATGGTGGAAGGAAGAAGGGAAGAAGAGAAGGACATCATCACATATATCTTTGAGGAACCATTGGCCAACGATGGAAGTGATGATGGGGAATACATGATCGGCGTCAGAGGTGTCGACAACGATGGGCACTCGGCGATGTATTTCGTATTGCTCGCCTTCGACTGCACACCGCCGGAAGTGGAAGAAGTAAAAGCAGGCGAATACAAGATTCGCCCCTACGACGCCGGCGTGGTTACCTTCAACAAGCCCATATCGGAAGTAACAGCGAAGCTGTCGGATGCAATGACACAGGTTGACCTGGTGGAATCGAACATAGCCCTGGAACCGAAGACTCTCGTGAGAGGTTCAGTCTCAATCCATGAGGAGCTGGTTCACAACGGTGTGGATACCATCATAGCAAGGTTTTCTCAACTATCCGAAAATGGTACTGCTGACGGCCTCTATGAAGTATCTGTTAAGCCTATGGATACTCTGGGCAACGGGGAGGATCGCCCGGCACTTATCTTCCCATTCATATACGACACCACGGCGCCGGAGGTGGACTCGACGGAACCATCCAGCGGCGAAGTAGTAACCATACCGGTTGAGAAGGTGGTCGCAGTTGTGTCCGATGGTAATCCTGATGCCACGGCTGGCGTCGATCTGGATGCCTGCAGCCTCGCACTGGTAGGTCCTGATGGAGAACGCGTGGATGGAGAGTTGCAGAGGGAAAGGGGTATGGGGGATTTTCCCCATCTGGATACCTTAACCCTTATACTCGGGTCGCCGCTGGCCAGCGATGGATCAGAGGATGGCACTTACACAATAGAGATAGTAACACAGGATCAGGTAGGCAATGCAAGCGCGCCTGTTTCGGTGAAGTTCATCTATGCTACCAGATCACCTACTGTATCATCGACCACACCTGCCGATGGTGCGAAGCTCAGGATACCTGTAAGCCATGTGACGGTTACTCTCATGGACAATAGCGGTGCGGGGTTGGATCTTGGGAAGAGCAAAGTCACGCTGATCGATCCCGATGGAGAGATGCGTCCCGGGAGCCTAAGCTCCCAGGAACCTGATACTGTTGTTCTCACACTGGATAACGCCCTGGCGACGGATAACACCGATGACGGTCTTTACACTCTGGACATACTGGCAGTGGATAAGACTGGCGTCAGCGCATCTTACATGACCACTTTCACCTATGATACCGTACCTCCTTTAGCGAAGCTCACTTCACCAGCGGATGGCGACATGCTGAAGGAGAGCATCGAGTCAGTTTCAGCCCAGCTTGAGGATGACAACCCCCTGACCTCCTCTGTTGAAGGGGACGGTTCGGGAGTTGACCTGGAAGGCTCCGTGATAGAACTGATCGGTCCTGAAGGGAGTGTCACAGGGTCTCAGGTGAACAATGGCGTTGATACAATATTTCTAAGGTTCAACGTTTCACGTTTCACCACTGAAGGGCGGTACACCATAAGCGTTATTCCGAAGGACAAGGTTGGGAACGTATCCGCTGATCCACAGAACTTCAGTTTCATCTATGACGTGACAGCACCCATTGTTAGTCGCACAGAACCTGCTGCGGGATCGACGGTTGTTGTTCCACTGGACAGGGTTTCCGTTGAGCTGGATGATGGCGATGGTACAGGGCCGGATCTAGAAGCAAGTGTTATTAAGTTGAAAGCCTCCGATGGTAGTGAGATCGCTGGAGAAAAGACGGTGGATGAGAAGACTGTAGGGACACGGCATGCCGTGTCTCTACTCTACACGTTCCCGCCGCTAGCTGTTGACGGCAGTGCTAATGGCGAGTATACCATAAGTGTGGAGACACAGGATAAGGCCGGGAATCGAGGGAGCGAGTATGAATTCAAATTCAACTATCTGCCCACTGCGCCGAGCGTTGCAGAATTGACCCCGGAGGCAGGCTCTTTTCTCAGTTATCCTGTGGAGCACATAGTCGCCAGGTTAGAGGATAAAAGCGGGACTGGTATCGATCTGAGTAACTCGCATATCAAACTTCTGAATCCCAGCGGCCAGGAAGTTGCAGGTGAAACGTCCGACAACGGGATTGACACTTTGGAATTGCATCTGCAGAATCTGTTCGCCACTGACAATACGGACGACGGTGAGTACACTGTGGAGATCAAGGCAGTGGATAATAACGGTAACGAGGCGATTCACAAGCCGAAGTTCTACTATGATACCACTCCCTGCACCGTATTAGCGGCGTATGTGGGGGATGCTAAAGACGGTGTAGAGTTGAAGGTGGAAGGCGATGAGCCTACTATCGTACCATCGGACTTCGGCCCCGTGAACCGGGTCAGTGCTGTTATTCGCGACGCTGGGGTCGGGGTAGATCTGGAGCTTTCTGGCTTATCTGTTGAGGGCGCCGCTGCAGAGGAGGGTTTGGAAGGACGCCTGTATAATAATGGTGTTGACACCATCGGGCTCGAGTTTGATGAAATAACGACTGATGGAGTTTACACTGTGATCGTAACACCCATAGATAAGCTGTGGAACGCTCCTCTGCAGGGAAAATCCTACAGTTTCATGGTGGATACCCTTGCTCCGAAAATTTCTGCCTCGACACCGGCAGATGGCTCTATAGTGGTTAACAGGAGACTGTCGAAGCTCAGCGTGCAACTGGACGATGGAGCAGGCTCTGGGATTGACGGCGAGATGCTGGAAATGCAAGTATCTCGGCTGGACGAGGAAAACGAGGAAATAGGGGAAGTAAGTGGCACGATCGTAGATGTACAATGGGAACCACCTGATTCCAGGGTTTGCACATTGCACTATAAATTTGATGCCGCTCTATCCATGGATGGCAGTGAAGACGGAGATTACAGGATCAACGTATGGTATGCCGATAGGGCAGGCAACGGGCCCATCAGCCCATCAGCGCATGAGCCCATAAGCCTATCGTTTACATACGACACAATACAACCGGGAGGCCCCGCTATCAGCAGCTTAGAGGTAGCTCCTGGGGCATTTTCACCCAACGGAGACGGAGTATGGGATAACACTGAGATCTCGTTCTCACTGTCAATAAGCGATCCAGCGAAAGATGCTAGTATGGCGATTCTGATCTACGACTGGAACCGGATACCGGTAATGAGGTTCTCGGATTCGGATTTGGAACTGCGTCCGGATGGGAGATATTCGATCAGGTGGGATGGTGGAGACGGAGGACCAGAGCCTTTATCTGATGGAACGTACCTGATCAAGATCGATGCTAAGGACGATCTGGAAAGGACTGGAGCCATGGAGTCCAGCAGCGTGATAATTGATACTGTGCCGCCGTCGGTGGGCAATCTGAGGTTCTCCAATAACCCCTTTACGCCGGATGGCGATGGGTTGGCGGATACCACCACCGTCAGTTTCTTAGTGAGCGGCTCGGAACCAATCGTGAGTGGTTTTGACGCACGGGATGCTGTGATCGTGACAATCCACGACCAGTCTATGGAGACTGTTGCTTCGACAATCCTGGGATCGGAGATTCTTGCTTCTATAATCTCCGACTCGGCAATTCCCGGTGGGTCTTCGGATGCTGGAAGTTCGGTTAGTGCGCTGCTGAAGTTGAACAGGTCGTTCACCGGGGATGGCGAATACTCGGTGACGTGGAATGGTGATGGTGCGGACGCTGATGGCGAGTACATCTTCACCATAACCGCCTCAGATACTGCTGCAAATAAGAGGCAGATCTCCGGCACTGTGTCCTTGGACAAAACAGGGCCTTCTATCCAAGTATCGAGTCCCAGTTCCGATTTTCTGATCACGAACGAACCGTCGGTACTCCTATCCGGAAGCGCAACTGATTGGAGCGGAGTAAGATCCGTATGGCTAACCGGGATCTTTACTCCGTCTGGGGCCAAGACGCCGGTTGATGATCCCATAAGCGCTGTTTGGGTGGAAACGACATTGAGCAAAGCCCAGGAAGCAAATACCGTAAATTGGACATATCGGCTTGTGCCTCAAACTGACGGTGAGTATTTGATCAAATTCAGGGCATCGGATCTTGTCAATCATACTCTGGTGAGCCCGAAGGTCCTGAGAGTGGCTTTCGATGGAGCAGCTCCGAGCCATAGGCATACGATCGGCATGCTTCCACCTTCTGAAGACCCGCTCGATGTTCCGAGAGTGAAGAACGGGGATCTCTTAACTGTACTTACTACGTGGGATCAGCCTGGATATAGCATCAATATGGATTTCTCTCAATTGGATTCTACGTTTGGTGAGCCAGTTGAGGCGGAAGATCAGGGCGATGGAAGCTATATGGTCGGATATAAAGTGTCCGAGGAAAACACTCAATCTGACGGTCTAAAGACTGTAGTTATGACCGCAGAAGATGCCGCAGGAAATAAGACAGAGCTGGATACGTTCCGCGTGAAATTGAGAAACAAACTGCCCGTTATTGTATCAGTCGCTTCGCCAGATGATCGCGCAGCATTTGCGAATGGTGCATCGGTTCTGATCGAGGTAGAGTGTGATGCTCCCGATTTCTCGGTCTTTGCCGACTTCTCCGAGTTGGACTCTGAATATACCCCGGGAGAGGAAAAGGTGACCGATAGGGGCGATAACACGTATCTGGTGGAATATCAGATCAGTAGAGAAAATACGCTGCCAGACAGACAGAATGTACTCATTACCATCTCAGTTTCGGATGGTGTAGAGTTGGTCAGTTCTCAGTATAAAGAGATCTCGCTGGACAATACTGCGCCGCAGATCCTGAAAGCACTGGTGAAACAGGAAGAGGTCACAGCGGCTGGCGAAGATAATGTTTTCTCGACTGATGCGGCCTTTGCCAACGGGAATCTTTTATCTATCGAGGCTACATGGGATGGTCCTGGTTACGTTGTTTCTGCCGATTTCAGCGAACTGGATTCCACGTATAGATCGGGTGCGGAACAGGTGGAAGAACCCGAGCAGGATCAGCTCGTCTATACCTATACCATTTCCTATAAGCTGGACGTTGCTAACAACATGCCAGATGGAGAAAAGGAAGTGGTCATGAGAGCTGTAGATCCCGCCGGGAATGTGGGTGAGTGCGTCCTTCTGATCGGTCTGGATAACACTGCGCCTTCTATCCTGTCTGTGGCGAGCATGGACGAGGATAATCTATACAAGAACGGCGATACCGTTACACTCCTGGTGAAGCTTGACGCTCCGGGGTATGAAGTATCGGGCGATTTCAGCGCCCTGGATTCCAGGTATTCCGATAGAATGAAAGAGGTCTCCGTCTCTGATAACGGAGATGGAACGTACACTTTGAAGTATACTATCTCGAAGGACAACACCAAAGCTCTAAGCGATACGGTGTCCAACATCTCCATCACCGTAACCGCTGCCGACTCGGTGGGGAACACCTCTGCTGACTCCAGTGTGGCGGTAGAGCTGGACAACTTCCCGCCGAAACTTGAGATAGAGAGTCCTGCATCTGATGTATTGGTCAACACAGCCTGGATTGAGATAAAAGGGCAGACGGAGCCGGGTGCCCAGGTCACGGTGAAACCGAAACCAGTGGCACAGGCATCCCTGCCTGTGGACAAGGATGGTAGGTTCGAGCTTCGGGTGGCGTTGAATATCGGGGATAACGTGGTGACCGTTACAGCTACGGATGCAGCAGGCAATCAGACCATCGCAGCCTTCACGATAGTTTACCGTCCTTTGATCAGGGCCGCCGAAGGTGGCACCATTTACCTGCCGGAGAGGAAAGATGACGGGATCGAGGGCAACGATACCAGGGTGGTTGTACCCGCTGGCGCAGCCGGAGAGGATTTCTCCATCGAGATAACACAACTGGAATCGGCGCCGCCCGCTGTGGACAATCCGGACATCGTTGGCGAGGACCCATTAGTTGCATACGAATTCGCCTTGAAAGATGAAACCGGTAACCGACCAATATCTACGGCCTTCACAAAGCCTATCCGGGTATACCTCCAGTATCAAGGACTGAGTAGGCTGGATGGGCCGGCGGTGGTATTCCGGTGGGACGGTGTCAGATGGAATCGTATAGGCGGCGTGGAGAATCGGGAGAACGACACGGTGGAGATCACAGTGAATTCTCTGTCAATATTCGCGGTCTTCGAAGGTGCGGTCGTTCCAACAGAATTCAGGTTGGACGGAGCTCGCCCGAATCCGTTTACTCCCAATAGTGATGGGGCGAACGACGTGGTCAGCTTCTATTTCGGCAATCCTAACAATGGAGAAGCTATGATCCGCATATTTGATCTGCGCGGCGCCCTGGTCCGGAAGCTAGAGAATGGCCTCACCAGTTGGGACGGTCTAGACGATGCAGGTCAGCCTGTTGAAATGGGAGTCTATATATACCAGATCGAGGTAGAGAATAAAGTCAAAGGTGGCACCATCGTGTTAGCGAGGTAGTGACGCGTAACGAGTGACGGGTGACGGGTTACCCGTTACGCGTCACTCGTTACCGGTCACTGGAAAGGTGTGATATGTCAATGAGAACGGTGTCGAAGAAGAGAACCACAGAGACGCAAAGGCACAGAGGGAGAAGAAACGATTTGATTTCTCCGTGTCTCCGTGTCTCCGTGGTTGCATTTTTCTTTTGTCTAGTTTTCCTCTCGTCCGAAGCAGAATCGGCCTTCACTGATAGAGGAGGCGTTCGGCCCATGGGTATGGGAGGTGCCTTTGTAGCTCTGGCGGATGATACTTCGGCTATAATGTTTAACCCAGCCGGCCTCGGACAGATAGGTAGAACAGAATTTACCGCGGCTTATGACAGGCTATATGCAGGTTTGGAAGACGGCAATCTGGGGCGCGGATTCGTCAGCTACGTTCATCCCTCGCGGTACTATGGCGCTTTCGCTCTCAACCTCGCTATGTTGCATACATCCTTGTATAAGGAGACCTCTGCCACTTTTGGATATGGAAAGTCTCTCGGAAAATCCACGTATCTGGGATTGAACGTAAAGGGACTGTTCGTCAGTTTTGAAGAGAACGACTATACGCGGATTGATCCATTGTTCGATAACGATAACACATCAACGAATGATTTGGCACTCGATCTGGGGATGCTGTACAAGCTGACCGACAATATGTCCTTTGGTCTAGCAGCTCTTAATGTGAATGAACCCAACATAGCACTGGGCGAGACCGACACCGATGCTAAAATGCCACTTACGCTCCAGACGGGTATAGCCCTACAGCTTGGTAGTGTAGCTCCGACTATGGATCTCACCTACAGAAACAAGAAGCTGAGGGATAAGCAAGATATCAACCTCCATCTGGGGATGGAATCGTGGCTTGTGGACAGAAGTGTAGCTTTGAGAGCGGGCGTGAACTTCCATGATATGGCGGTGGGCGCGAGCTATGTCTTCAGCCGAGGGAAAAACGTAGAGGCGCAGCTTGATTATGCCTTCCGATACCCTCTGATTTTCAAAGAGGATGCCATCAGTGACATATATGGCAGTCACCAGTTCTCACTGGACATTCGATTCGGTGGCTTCGCTGCTGCTCCCGAAGCGGTTGCCCAAAGGGGGGGCGAGGCTCCTGCTGAGCCTGATACTCGGTCAGAACTTGACGAACTCTTAAGGAAGGTAATGGAATGTAAAAAGGAAGGCAAATACAAGGAAGGTATCAGTCTTTGTAGTGAGATATTGAGAATAGAACCCGGCGAAGCGTTCGCAGAATATCATGTAGAAGCCTATATGCACATGGGCGGCATGTTGACCCGGCTGGAACGCTATGACGAAGCACTAAACTCCTTCGAGAGCGCAGCCAAGATGGCGCCGCAAGATCCACGAACGCACTATGAATTGGGCGTATTCTACAAACAATACGGCGATCGCACGGGAAATAAGAGCTGGTATAACAAAGCTATCATTGAATTTGAGAGAACAAGAATGATCGACCCCAAGTTCGAAGACGTATCTGCTGAACTGGCGGCACTATATAAGAAAAGGTGATGGAGTAGCAGGCTTCAGCCTGCGTCAGAAACGCAAGGCTAACGTGGGATTGTTAAAGACGCAAGCTAAAGCTTGCTACTCCAGAAGTCATACCGATTTTCCAGTCAGAAACTATTTGCCTACCTCATTCACCGCACATCGTATCTCAAAAACGATAGATACGCGCCCATGAAAAACACTACGTTGAACAGCGCGAGCAACAGAAGGTGGATCAGGTCGTCGTTCGCGACGGTGACTGCGGCGCGTGGTTCGTATCGGAACGATGGCATGTTGGAAACATCCGGCCTGTCTACGAATTTCTGGGAGGCCAGCTTTTCGCCCACATATGCGACGAACTGGTTTTTGAAGATATCTACTGTTCTGCGGAAATGTTGCTCACCCTGGAGCCCCGTATGGGCCAGATCGGTGGCGAGATAGGTGAAAGAGGTTACAGGAGATAGAGACGAGATAGCTTTGCTAATAAACATCTGTTTCCGCAGGCGTTTCATGTAATCGTGTTTTACTTCTGAATTCCTGCTTGTTACGTTTTGCAGTTCGGTCCTGGCGGATCGGCTGCTGGCCAACTGTAATGCCCTCGCTTCCTCATCACTTGTGTCACTGATGAGCATTCTTACACCATCCGACCACGTACCGTAGCTCAGATTCCATGATCCCGCAGGAGCCGGCTTAAGGTTCCTGCTTACCATGATCTCGCGCAGGCGATCCTCCAGAGCCTCCCCCATGGAGTCCCTGACCCGCTCCCACGCCTCTTGAGTTTCCTCAAAGCCTATGCTGTTCAGTTCCGCCTCTATCTCATAAGGTGTCCGCGCCGGGTGGACCTCCGCCGCCAGATATGGGCTGAAATTGGGGATTATGAGCGCGAGGAAGGTCCAGATGGCCAGCAGCGTTAGCAGCGACGTTTTGGGATCTCTCGTCCTGGATGACACCAGCAAACCCAGCGAGAAAAAGACCGTCGTGTAGACTATGGATAGCGCAAATATGAGGATAACTGGCCACCATTCCGACCCTGTGAGCGCGATCATAGGATTAAGCAATATGAGGAGCGCGACGCCTATCAGGGAAGGGATATAGCTGAGCAGAAAGCATATATAGCTCCCCAGCCACTTTCCCAGGAGCACCTGGTGTCTGGGGACAGCATTCGCGAGAAGTAACCTCAGAGTGCCATCCTGCTTCTCTCCTGAGATTGCATCGTATGTGAAGGTCATAGCTAACAGACTGACAACGATGTTCACAATTAGCACGAAGTCAATGGCGGGGAACAGATCCAGTGCCGTGTTTGTGATAAAGGATTTCTGCTTGTATATGGCCCCAACGAATGGTCTGATGGTGGCTATCAGTGACATATCATCGCCCAGTCCGATGCACAACACCTTCAGCGCGGGTATATGACGCGTCACCGGGGTTGGACCCTCTGCCAACCGCGCTGTGTCCCAGTGACCTGCCGCTGCTTCTCTATACCCGTCGGGTCTCAGGAAATCGGTCAGATCGCTGACCTGGTGAGCATAATCCTCAATAAGCATATAGGTACTGAAGACCATCAACGAAGAACACAGTACAAGGGCGATAGGGAAGCGTAGAGACACGGCATGCCGTGTCCCTACGATGTTGTCTACCAACTGTTTTTTAGCAATAGTCAGAATCATATCAGTTTTGGGGTTTCAGTTTTTGAGTTAACTGACAACTGAAAACTGATCACTATCCTCACCTGATGTCGTACCTAAGGAATGAGAGATAGGCGGCCATGAAGAGTACAACGTTGAATCCCAACAACAGAAACACGTCGGTCCAGATGGTTCCGAAGGCTTCCGAAAGCCGCGTCTCTTTGTAATCAAAAGGAACTTCCTCTGCCCACTCATAGGCACCCTTGGGCCGTTCTGGAGGCGCGGATATGCTGCCCGCATGGAGACCCGACTCTAGTCGGGAGTTGTATTCCTCCATCTGCTTTCTATATTCCCGCATCTGCCGATCTGCCGTCCTGCGTATATTCCTATCCCAATCAATAACTGCCCGCTGGTATCTCTGCGATTCCGCAACGCCTGTCCGCGCAAGGGCGGTGCTGGCATAGACGTATGATGCCAGCGGCGATAATCTGGTCAGTTTCTGAACCAGGTCGGCCTGTTGATTCACCTTTGCGATGTAGCGGTCATCCGCCTGCCAGTATGCCTCGAAGCTGTCCATCTGCGAATCGAACCTCCGTTGTCCGATGGCCCCCTTTTCGGACATGAAGGCCAGAGATTCCGGCACCGGGGAGAGCCGCTTAGCCAGCAGAACACCCAGATTCGGAGCGCCAATAACCCAGACGACCCAGAGCAGCAGTATGATCAGAAGCGAGGTCGCTCCGCGATGCGTCAAAGTTGAGGCGAACAGGCCAAGAAGGAAGAAGATGGAGATATATGCGAGCGAAAACAAGACGATGAAGCCGATCCTGGCCCAATCCTCACCTTTGATGTCCATAGCGGGATGAACTGCCATCCAGATCAGAACCATCAGCAGCGCGGGTAAGAAGCAAATAAGAAAGCTCAGGTATCCACCCAGCCATTTGCCAAGTATGACGCTGCTTCGGCTTGTCCTTCCACTGGCAAGCATCATCCTGAGCGTCCCGCGCTCCTTTTCACCGCATATGGAATCGAAGGCGAAGAAGAGCGCCAGGATACTCATGACAATCTTGACGATGTAAACGGAGTCCGGTGCGGCGAATAACGAGAAAAGCGGGTTCCTTTCGCCCGGATCCACCACATCCGCTCCCACTTCCTTACGCGGCTGCGACCACCAGATGAATATGAGCCGCCCCATATTTGCATCCAACCCCCGCGCCAGGATACTCAGGGACGCCGGCGGCTTTGCGATCTTTGGCCTCATGCCCGTCCGAGTCTGCCCCATAGCGTCCCGCAGGCTGTAGTTAACCTGCCTGTTCTGGTAATCCCTGGTCATAATGAACGCGCTTGATAAGAATAGGATGACGCATAGACCTGTGGTGATCAGGTTCCTGTAGCTTATAATATTTTCGAGCGTTTCTTTCCAAACGATGAGCCTCATGCTTTCAGTATAAAATCAGCGTTGAAATCAGCGCATATCTGCGGACTATTGCTGATAATCACTTGGGAATAGTCCCCACCACGCCCTCTACGAACCACATCATATTCAGCAGTTCCTTGTCCGTCAGCTTGACGCCTTCCTCGACCTTGATGGCGCCGCTCTGATCTTTAATGGGCCCGACGAAGATATTGTCATCCTTTTTGAGTTTCTCGGTCCTGGCATCTATCAGCTTCCGGACGTCTTCGGGTACGAGGTGGCTGAGGGGCGCGAGTCTGACGATCCCGGACTCCAGGCCGTCCCAGTAGTCCAGGTTCTCCCAGTCAGTGAATCCCTCTTTGAGCTTCCCTATGATATCGTTATAGATCACCGACCAATCCCAGATAGGGGCTGTCAGGAAGGACTTGGGAGCGAAAGCTCTCCCATCGCTGTCATAGCCGAAGGAATAGAACCCTCGTTTCTCTGCGGCCTGCATGGATGCCGGACTGTCGGCGCCGGTGGCGATAATGTCGCAGCCAGCGTCCATGAGTGCCACCGCCGCTTCTTTTTCTTTTCCGGGGTCAAACCACGCTCCAGTCCAGACGATGTGCACGGCAGCGGATGGATTGACGCTCCTCGCTCCCAGGGTGAAGGCGTTTATATGCCTTATGACTTCGGAAATAGGGTGCGGGGCGACGAACCCGATCTTGCCCGTCTTGGTCATCTTGCCGGCGATGATGCCAGCCAGGTACTTGGGCTGGTACATTCTGCCGAAGTACGTGAAGACGTTCTTCGCCCTCTTGGATCCAGAACAGTGACCGAAAATGATTTCTGGAAACTTCCTCGCCACTTCGATGGTCGCGTCCATGTAGCCGTAGCTCGTAGTAAATACCACATCGTAGCCTTCAGCAGCGAACCGGGTGATAATCCTTTCCGCTTCCGCGCCCTCGGGCACCGATTCCACGTAAGCAGTCTGAACGCCCATCTTCTCGAGGGCTTTCCTGCCATCATTGTGAGCGTAAGTCCAGCCGCCATCACCGATGGGACCAACATAGACAAACGCGGCTTTCAGTTTCTCATCAGCAAATGGTGTCAACACAAATACCATACAAAGACACAGAATGCTAAGGGACATGAGGACTCTCTTCATATCTTGCCTCCTGCAGGAATTCAGTCTATTGAGTTATTAGTCCATTAGTCAATAGATCCATATACGATACAGCTTATTCTACCATGCGGCTATCATAGTGTCAATCAAAATCAGGATTTCCTGATTCACCATGTCAAATTCTTGCCAGTATGCCCCACTGAGAATTCTTCCTCGCGCACAGGGCTATTCAGTTTTCCAGAAAAAAGGCCGCTGGAAGTAGTAGCAAGCGTTTGTCATTCCCGCGAAAGCGGGAATCTATGCTCGTCCGCATCGTTGATGGATTCCCGCTTTCGCGGGAATGACAGAAAACTGAATAACCCTGTCCTCGCGCATTAGCTACTTGACTTTCTAACCATTGTCTGATACAATATCTATGGAATTTTGGGCATCAGATGAGTTTCTGCTGGCTTTGCCCATACCTTTCCTTTTGCCCACGCGATTGGGGCCTTTTGCTTCGGAGTCCAATATCATTTGGCAAAGTCTTTGGGCTTCCCGCTCCGCAGAGCGGCGCAGCATCCAGTTTTAGGTCCTCATCCAGGAACTTGATTCTGGTAGATCTGTGGATCATCAGGTGCTGAGAACTCAGACCTCTATTTGGCGAAGAGGCTCGAAGGTTGCATCAAGAATCGGCATCTGTCCAGTCACTAGGGGGTTGTTCCATCGGAGGATGTTCTTTAGAGATCGCTCGCGAGGACTCAGAACCACCGGGTTTTTCAAGAGTTATTTTATTCTGGTCATACTGTGCTTATCCATCGCTTTCTTTCTCTATTCCAACTGGGTGACGAGGCGATTGAAGAGGGAAACGGCAGAGTTCTCTATGATGTTGGCACATTTCGCAGCACAGTTTCCCTCCATCGAAGATAAGGAAACTAGCGATGCAGCGGGGGTGATCATAGACAAGTTCAAAATTCCTTTTATAGTGACCGACGCCGCTGGTCAACCGATTATTGCTCGCGGGATAGGCAATGGTTTGAGAGAGAAGATCCTCGCTGACACTTTGACACCTGAGGAGAGACAAAAGCTCGCGAAGCTCATCGCGAATATGGACAAGAATCATAGCCCTATTCCCATGAAGGGGGTTATGGCAGAAGAGGGCAGGAAGATAATCGGGTATATATATTACGACGAGACAAAGTGGTCGCTGAATGAGGGATCATCATTTGTGATGACGGATGTAGCGGGGGAGCCGGTGTTCTGGTGGAACATTCATGGAGTTAGGCAGGAGGCATCACAGGCAGGGATGCCTGTGCCACCGGACATTCCGCGAGCAGAGATTCAATCGTTCGTTGAAAAGGCAAAAGAGAGAGGTTACTCTACCACCGTTCAATTCAACCCCCCTCCTGAAAGGGCATACTTTCATTATGGAAGCACAGGTTTGATTCACCAGCTACGGTGGTGGATGCCGCTGGCACAAATGACTATGGTGGTCACGTTTCTGATAATCGGTTTGCTGGGATACCAGAGGATAAAACATGACGAACAGCAAGCGATATGGGCTGGTTTGGCCAAGGAAACAGCCCATCAACTGGGAACGCCTATCTCATCACTGATGGGTTGGCTGGAGATCCTGGAGCAAGGGGGGAAGAAGGCAGACGGGACACCTGCACTCCCGGAAATATATAAAGAGATGCAGGGCGATGTCCGGCGTTTGAGGGAGATAACAGCGCGTTTTGGTGAGGTAGGGTCGGTGCCAAAGCGTGTGCCGCTGGATGTCTCTGAGACTATTCACAGAGCGACGGCCTACTTCCAGAGGCGGCTTCCAAATCGCCAGAAGCATGTGCAAATAACCGAGAGTCATCAGAACGTTCCTAAAGTGGAGGCAAATGAGAACCTATTGCAATGGGTCATTGAGAATCTCATAAGGAACTCGTTGGATGCAATAGATAGAGATGATGGTAGAATCCATATTAGAACGGAGTTTGATCCCAAAAAGAAGGACGTATTGATCATATATAGTGACAATGGTAAAGGAATACCAAGGAAACACCGTGGCAAGATCTTTCTCCCTGGCTATAGCAGCAAGAAACACGGATGGGGGTTGGGTCTGGCGATAGTAAAACGAATAATTGAGGGCTATCATGGAGGGCGCGTAAAGATAGCTGAAAGCGGGCCGCAAGGCTC
>Ga0209636_10002568_pt1 | contig 18547 bp, 14 predicted proteins | sample DeeMarSWOR152_54_FD_187464 | JGI IMG/M metagenome (GOLD analysis project Ga0209636, IMG submission 187464) | Marine sediment microbial communities from White Oak River estuary, North Carolina - WOR-1-52-54 (SPAdes) (version 2) | ecosystem: Environmental > Aquatic > Marine > Intertidal zone >... | reverse complement strand
TGTTCTCTCCCAGTCGCGAGCGGTCCGTCCTATCGCGGAACTCACAGGCAGCGAGGGCCGCAGGCCCTTGCTGTCATGTGAAGTGACATGTTAACTGTTTTAGGTTGCGGATTAATAGGGCTAAAAAATACCAGCTATCAACAGCACTTGGGATAACGTGGATAACAGAATAAGCACCAATCCGCCATAAAATAACCACGGGCACTGTTGGATATCAGAGGGTAAAATAAAATCCTTTTTATCAATTTCTAGTTGTTTCCTTAATTCTTTTGAAATTCCTTCTTTCACTTTATACCCAAATGCTACCATGATAGTACCAATTAAGGTAAAAATAATAGATATTAATAGTATTACTTTATCTCTTTCAAGTTCACCAATGGAAATAGTAGGTAGTGATATGTTGCCGTTTGCGATCAAGCCCCCTAGTACCGCAAAAAACAAAGAAACAAGGCTATTGATCAAAGCATTGAATGATAAAACACGACGCCAAGTCTCATTTCCACCTGTCATGCGGTTCCAGCCACTGACCATTTTCACGACAATCCATGTAAAAAGGCCTCCAGCTACACCAGGGATATTGAATGCTATGAGAATAGTAAAGAATAATCGCTCAAGAATGCCGGTGAGAACAGGTTGAATAGGAACTCGTTCATTCTCTTCTTCAGGGACATCCCAGCCTTTTCTACTAACAATTGAATCAAAAAATTTCCTGAGACCACACCATGTTAGCCATGAAAATAGTGACCCAAGTATTAAAGATACTCCAAGTAAACCAATGAGCCATCCAACCAATGTGTGGTCTAGTACCATATCAATCCTCATTTAGGACAGTTAACTAGATTGTACTGCCTAAGTGCGGCTTTTTTTTGCCGCAGAGGCCGGCCATCTCTTGCCAAAGATTAAACGATTACGGTATGTTTGTCAAATTCGATTTCTATATTGGAGCGGAAAACACTGAAGAGGGGATTTGGCTCATGAGGCTGCTCGATCAGGTGCGGGACGTCATCCGGAAGAAGCACTACTCGATTCGGACTGAACAGGCGTATGTCCAGTGGATCACCAGGTACATTCTGTTCCACAAAAAGCGCCATCCCAGGTACCTCCGTGAGAAGGAAATCTCCGAGTACCTTTCGTATCTAGCCACTAAGGGGCGTGTTGCTGCCAGCACCCAGAACCAGGCGCTCAATGCTATCGTGTTTCTGTACAAGCAGGTTCTCGGGATTGAGGTCGGCGAGTTAGGAGAGACCGAGCGGGCCAAGACGCCGGAGCGGCTTCCAACGGTGATGACCAAAGATGAGGTGACCCGGGTGCTCGGCGCTATGTCAGGCACCTATCAACTCATGGCGAAACTGCTCTACGGCTGCGGACTGAGGCTCATGGAGTGTGTCCGTTTACGGGTCAAAGATATCGATTTTGAGCGCGATCAGCTGATCGTGAGGGACGGCAAGGGAATGAAGGACCGGGCGACGATGCTGCCGGTAAGTGTGAAACCCCTTCTTCGGGAACATCTGGCTCGTGTGAAGATCACGCACGAGCAGGACCTTCAGAATGCCCTGGAGGGGGTGTACCTCCCCTATGCCCTGGCGAGGAAGTACCCCAATGCGGGACGCGAGTGGGGTTGGCAGTATGTTTTTCCCTCCGGCCGCATCTCCGAAGACCCGCGGACCGGCAAAATGCGGCGGCATCACATTCACGAAAGCGGACTTCAGCGGGCAGTCCAGAAAGCCGCGCGGACAGCTGGCCTCACAAAACCCATTAGCCCCCATACCTTCCGCCACAGCTTTGCGACCCACCTCCTCGAAGGTGGCTATGACATTCGCACGGTACAGGAGCTTCTCGGACACAAGGATGTGTCAACCACGATGATCTACACGCACGTGATTAACAAGGGTGGGATGGGCATTCGGAGCCCCTTGGATTCGTTGTAGAAATTTCGGCTCCCTGAGGTAATTTGAAGATTAGGCCTGCCATTTTCCGGAAGGATATGCTATCAGTAATCCTCAGGAGTCAGGAGTGTCATGACCAAGGTCAAGACCGTTTATGTCTGTCAGTCCTGCGGGTTTCAGTCCCCTAAGTGGCTGGGGAAGTGCTCGAATTGTGGGGAGTGGGACAGTTTGACAGAAGAGCAGATTTCCGGCGATGTGGGGAAGAAGAGGGAATCGGTTGGCCCCGGCACTGGTGAGGCGCCTTGCCCGATTACCGACATCCAGGTGGATGGCAGAGAGCGGCTGCGATGTGGTATTGAGGAGTTCGATCGGGTCCTGGGGGGCGGGATGGTTTTGGGATCGGTGATCCTTGTGGGGGGAGACCCAGGGATCGGCAAATCCACCCTGGTTCTCCAGGTTCTCAATGGCCTGGCGAGCCAAGGCATGAGGGCCCTGTATGTCTCCGGGGAGGAGTCGGCCAAACAGACCAAGATGAGAGCCGAGCGGCTAGGGGTGGAGGCATCCGATCTCCTCGTTCTGTGTGAGACGGCCATGGACCGTGTCCTTCAGAGCATCCAGGATACGGGGCCCCGGGTGGTTGCCATCGATTCGATTCAGACGGTCTTTACCCCTGATCTGCAGTCGGCTCCCGGCAGCATCAGCCAGGTTCGGGAGACCTCGAACCGGGTCATAGGTGTCGCCAAGTCCACCGGCCTTCCGGTCCTTCTTATCGGTCATGTGACCAAAGAAGGAGCCATTGCGGGTCCCAGGGTTTTGGAACACATGGTCGATACGGTCCTCTATTTTGAGGGAGACGGAGGACATCCCTACCGAATTCTCAGGGCGGTCAAGAACCGGTTTGGTTCGACCAATGAGATTGGCGTTTTCGAAATGAAGGACCGGGGTCTGGAAGAGGTTCACAGCCCTTCTGAGATCTTTCTTGCAGAAAGACCCGCCGGCACCTCAGGCTCTGTCGTAGTGCCCAGCATGGAGGGGACGCGTCCCGTCCTTGTAGAACTCCAGGGTTTGGTAACGAAGAGTTTTCTGGCTGTGCCAAGACGGACGACCATGGGTGTGGATTATCACCGGGTTGCCATTCTGGTGGCTGTCCTCGAGAAAAAGGTGGGTCTCAATCTCTTTGACCAGGATATCTTTCTCAATGTGGCCGGGGGAATTAAGGTGAACGAGCCGGCTGTGGACCTGGGTATGGTATGCTCGATTGTGTCGAGCTTTCTGGACAGGCCGGTATTGGATAAAACCGTCACCTTTGGAGAGGTGGGCCTTACCGGAGAGGTGAGGGCGGTGGCGCATTCAGAGTCGAGGATCCGGGAGTCGGCCAAGATGGGGTTTCAGCGATGCGTCCTGCCAAAGGCCAACCTGGAAAAGATCAGCCCGATGAAGGGGATGGAGCTCATCGGGGTTGGGTCTGTCGAAGAGACGATGAAGGTGTTGTTCTAAGTGGCTGGAATTCCGGGAAATGGACGGGCGTTGCAAACTCTTTACAATCGTTCAGTCTATTCTTGGCAAGCGATTCTGAGAGACCAGAAGTCAGATAATTCCACCGCCCGCTGCGCTCTCGGCACAGAGGACGCTGAGAAAACCTTGAGCTCTATTCAGCAGAAAGGAAAAACGAATCTTCTCTCTGCGCTCTCGGCGCCTCGAACGAGCACAGCGAGTGGGCGGTGAATGGATGATCGTTAGTCACGGATAGGGGAGGCGGGAACCAATCTGATGGATCGAAGCGGAAGAATCCTTTTTCTCATATGCGTATTCCTCATCATGATGGCTGGCCAAGTCTGGTCAGAAGGAGCACCTGGTAGGGGCCGAGAGACCTTTCAGCCGAGAGCCCCATCTTCCGAGGGTCTGCCACCATCAAGACCCCAGGACAGCAGAACAATCGTGGCTACACAGGTTAGCCTTTTTTACTGCGAGAACCTGAAAGATGTCGAGGAGAGAATCGGCCAATTGGCTCAGGCGGGAGTGAATACGCTGATTTTGCGAGTGTTTCACAACGAGGGGGACAGGTACTACAGTTTTGCCAACCCCAAATGTCCCTCTGGTGTGTATTTTCAGACCCGGTATGCCCCTGTGGTGGATGATATCCTGGGTCCAGTGGCCGGGCTTGCCCATCGGCACGGACTGAAGGTGTTTGCCTGGATGACCACGCGCCATGCCAACTACGGTTTTGAGGAGAAGGAAGGGCTTCGAACGTTTCTTTACGATTTTGAGAGAAATACCACGGTGCCAGCCAGAGGATTCAACCTTTTCCGCGAGGAGGTTGTCACGCGCCTTGAAGGGTTGTATTCCGATCTGGCCCGCTATCCCATCGACGGAATTCTTTTCCAGGATGACCTCATTCTGAGACGCAACGAAGGGTTCAGTCCCGAGGCAAGGCAGCTCTTTGCTCAGGACCATGGGTATTTGCCCGATCCATCCCTTTTCTATAGTGGGGTTTCAAGAGACGATCATGGCAGAATCGTGGTTTCCTATTATACGAACCGCTTCTGGACCTGGGCCCGGTGGAAGAACGGGAAACTACTGCATCTGGCGGGAAGATTGATGAATGCCGCCAGGAATGTGAGACCGAACCTGCAGTTTGCCCTTAACGTCTACTATGAATCTGTCTTGGATCCCGAAAAGGGCATGGCCTGGTATTCTCAGAGCCTTCAGGGAGCCCGGGAATTACCCTTTGACTATTTTTCGATCATGGCCTACCACAGACAGATGCAGGACGAACTCGGTCTCACCATGGAGGAGACGCTGAGCCTCGTGCCCCGCCTTGTAGAAGACGCTACAGAAATGGCAGGAGACCCGCTGAGGATTCTCATGAAGGTCCAGGTGGTTGACCTGAAGGACTCGAGAGTGCTACCCCAAGAGGAGACGGAGAAAGTTCTGCAAGCTGTGGCAGAGAGGCCAGGAATCCATGTTGCTCTGGTGCCCTATCAGCCTGATTCTCCCATAAGTACGCTGGTTCGGTCTTTCAAGAGGGCTCAAGTCCGGGCGAGCCGGGAAGGGAACCCCGGTGGACTGACAGCTATGCGTGAGCCTCCCCCCAGGTTTTCCCCCAGGTGATAGACACTTCGAGGGGAACGGACATCTCCATAGCCCCCTCCATTTCTTCCCGAATCAGCTTACTAACGGGTTCACGCTCTGCGTCGGGTGTTTCGAAGACTAGTTCATCGTGGACCTGGAGGATCATGTTGGTGGAGAATCCTTCTTCGTGAATTCTTTTGTGGATACGAATCATGGCAATTTTGATCAGATCGGCGGCGGTCCCCTGGATCGGGGTATTGATGGCAGTCCTTTCGGCGAACTGGCGCAAGGGGCGGTTGGAGCTATTGATCTCGGGAAGGTACCGTCTCCGGTTGAACAGGGTGGTGACGTACCCTTTCTGCTGGGCCTCCGCAATGATGTGATCGATATAGGATTTTACGCCACCGTGCTTGATAAAGTACTCCTCGATGTAGGCCTGGGCCACCTTCGTATCGATGCCCAGCTCCTTGGCCAGGCCAAAGGCACTCATGCCGTAAATGACGCCAAAGTTGATGACCTTGGCCTCTCGGCGCATCTGATCGTCCACCGTGTCGGGAGAAACCCCATAGATCTCTGCGGCTGTTCTCCGATGGACATCCTCCCCTCGTTGAAAAGCTGCCGTCAGGGTCGAGTCCCTAGAGATATGGGCAAGGATCCTCAGCTCGATCTGAGCATAGTCAGCTGAGAGGATGGACCACCCTTTTTGGGGGATAAAGGCATCCCTGATTCTCTTGCCCTCCTCGGTGCGAATGGGAATGTTTTGAAGATTCGGGTTGCTGCTGGAGAGCCGTCCAGTGGCGGTTACGGTCTGGTTATAGGACGTATGGATTCGCCCGGTGTCTTTGTTCACCAGCGTAGGGAGGGCGTCCACATAGGTGGACTTGAGCTTGGAAAGGCCTCTGAATTGAATGATCTTGGCCGGCAGCGGGTGCGTTACAGCCAGTTTTGTGAGAACTTCCTCGTCCGTAGAGAAGCCCGTCTTGGTCTTCTTGATGACAGGGAGTTTCAACTTGTTAAACAGAATCTCCCCCAGCTGTTTGGGTGAATTAATGTTGAAGGGTTCTCCGGCAAATTCGTGGATGTCTCTCATTAGACCATTCAGACTGATCTTAAATTCCTTGGAGAGTTCTGCCAGGAGGGAAAGGTCCACCAAGACACCGTTCATCTCCATTTCGGCAAGGACAGAGATCAGAGGAAGCTCTATCTCCCGGTAGAGGTCGAGGAATCCTCCCTTCTCCATCTTGGGACCGAGTATCCGGACCAGCTGGAGACTCACGTCGCATGCCTCACAGGCCATTTGGCTGATCTGATCGAGGGAAAGATCCTCTAGCGAGAGGGCGCTCTGCCCCCGGCCCAGGATTTCCTTTCGTGAAGTCATCCGTTGGTCCAGATATTCTTCGGCGAGTGTGTCGAGTCCATGGTCGTGACGGGTTGGATTGAGAAGGTAGGAGCCAACCATGGCGTCGGTTTCCCATCCTGTAACCTTCACCCCCTCTCGTTTGAGAAGGATATAGGACCGCTTGATATCGTATCCGGATTTCCTGATGGAAGGGTTTTCCAGATACGGTTTCAATCTCTCGAGGACTATGCCCTTGGAGAGAGAGGCGGAATGGCCCTGTGAGTGTGGAACCAGAGGGATGTAGCAGGCCTGATGGGGCTCAAAAGAAATCGCAATGCCGAGCATGGGCTGGTCCATGGGAGAGAGTCCCAGAGGCTCGAGAAAAGCGGCAAAGGTTTTGTGGAACTCGATTTCAGAGAGAACGCGACGGAGGCCCTCCTGGGTGGTTACGGGTTCATAGCTTGTCTGGGCCGTCTTTGAGACGGTTAACTCTCGGAGGAGCTTCGTGAATTCCAGTTCTTTGAAGATCTCCTTCAGGCTCTCTTTGACTTCCCCAGAGAAAGAGAAGTCTTCAAAACCATGGTCGAGAGGAACTTGGGTATCAATGGTTGCGAGCTGCCTGCTCAATCGAGCCTGATCGGCGAAGGTAGTGAGCTTTTCCCTTATCGCAGGTTTGGACACCTCTTCTACATTTTCTAAGAGATTTTCCAGAGAGCCAAACTCCTGAATCAGCGCCGCAGCCGTCTTAGAGCCGATTCCTGGGACTCCAGGGATGTTGTCAATGGTGTCGCCCATGAGGGCGAACAGATCCACCAGCTGTTTCGGCTCGACCCCGAACTTGTCTTCTACTTCCTCGACGCCAACGGATTTGTTTTTCATGGTGTCGATGGTGGTGATATCTTTGCTGATCAACTGAAAGATGTCCTTATCACCGGTAATGATTCGCACAGGATGGCCCAGCCGTGCCGCTTCGAGAGCAAGGGTTCCGATCACATCGTCCGCCTCGTATCCTTCTTCCTCCAGCAAGGCGATGTTGAGGCCTTCAACAATCTTCTTGATGTAAGGAATCTGAACGGCCAGCCGTTCAGGCATAGTGGGCCGATTGGCCTTGTAGTCTGCGTAGACTTCGTTCCTGAAGGAGGGACCCCGGGCATCGAACACAACGGCCAATAGTCTCGGATCGAACTCTTTGATTACCTTGAGCAACATGTTAGTGAAGCCAAGGGTTGCACTGGTTGGGGTCCCCTTCGAGTTCGAGAGAGGTGGGAGGGCGAAGAATGCCCTGAAAATGTACGAACTCCCATCGATCAGGAAGAGAGTCGATTTCTCCATGGGATGTCTCTTGCCGTGTCAGAAGGGTTCGCTCGCGTGGGCTTCTTGAGCCTGGACGCTGGCGTTAATAGTCTGGACCCTATTGCCACCAGAGCTCTTGGCCAGATACAGTGCGTCGTCGGCTGCTTTGACAAACGTCTCTGAATCCATGTCCCCCTCGTATTCTGCGAGGCCGATACTCACCGTTATACTCCCCAATTCTGCTTTTTCTATGCTGGAGCGGAGTCTTTCGGCGATATCCAATGATTTGTGAAGGTCAACACCGATCAAGATAATCGCAAATTCGTCACCCCCGTATCGGTATCCGGTGTCGACATTATTCCGGATGGACTGGACAACGATCCTACCAATCTTTTTCAGGACCTTGTCCCCTTCCAGATGGCCATAGAGGTCATTGTATTCCTTGAAATTGTCCAGATCGAACATCAACAGAGCAAGACTGTGTTTTTGGCGTTTCGCCCGCGTCAGCTCCGTCTGGAGGGTCGTAAAGAAGCGGCGGTGGTTATATAGGCCAGTCAGATCGTCCGTGATAGAGAGGCGACGGATCTCCTCCTCGAGCTTGCGTTTTTCTTGAAGAATTCTTGTCTTTTCAACGCATTTTTGGATCACAAAAACAAGATGGTCGTTTTCAAAGGGTTTCCGGATGAAGTCAACGGCTCCGTCCTTGAGAGCCTGAATCGCGTTATCTACGGTGGCATATGCGGTCAGAACGATGACCGCCTGATCAGGATTCTTGCTGTGAATTTGCCTCAGTGCTTCATTGCCGTCAATGCCCGGGAGGTTGATATCCATGACGACAACATCGAGGTCCTCTTTCAGAGCGATCTTGACCCCTTCCTCCCCTGTATAGGCGGTGAATGCCTCGTATCCCTCATATTCAAGAAGCTTTTTGATGATCTCGACAGTGTCGGGAACATCATCAACGATCAGAACCCTTGCCCGATTCTTCGATTGGTCCATCTCTGGCGTCCTTACTCGCAGGTAGTGTGAAAAAGAAGGTACTGCCCTCTCCAGGCCGAGAATCGACCCAGATCCTGCCGCCATGCTCTTGAATGATTCCTTTTACAATGGAAAGCCCCAGACCCGTCCCCCCATAATTCTTGCGGTCCACTTGATAGAATTCATCAAAGATACTCTCCAATTTGTCCACCGGAATCCCCAAACCCTGGTCTGAGACTTCTGATAGGACCTGGCCGTCATGGGGGCGCGCGCTGACCCGGATCTCACCTCCCTCGGGTGAGAATTTTAACGCATTTGACAGGAGATTGGTATACACATCATGCAGTCGATTCTGATCCGCATAGACTGAGATGTTGTTCGGTATTTCCACCTTGACGCTGTGCTTGCTATGTATCGGGCCCATTTCTGCCAGGCAATCACGGACCGCTTTACCGAGTTTGACATCCTCCGGTTCAAGGTGTGTCCTCCCAGAATGGATCTGGGCAACACTGAGAAAATCCTCCATGATCTTTTGAACTCGGTTGGTGTTTCTCTGGATGGTCTGGAGATACTGATTCAGGTTCCGAGGGACATCGCCCTCCTTGCCACTGAGAATAAAATCTACATTCGATTTAACAGCCGTGAAAGGGGTCTTAAGTTCATGAGAGATGGTGCCGATGAACTTCGATTTCATTTCGTCAAGTGCCAGAAGCTCTTCGTTGACCCGTTCCAATTCGGTCTCTGCCTCCTTGACATCTTCCAGGATATTGAGAGTAGCCATCCGTGAATCGGATAATTCTCTTATTCGTTCTTTCAACTCCTGTGTTCTCTCTTCTGCCTTCTTTTCCAGAGTCTTGCTGTATTCTTCAAGCTGTGAGCGGGATTGTTGTAGCTTGGATGCCATTTCGTTCAAAGCTTCCGAGAGATCTCTGATTTCACCGCTGGACATAATCTCAACCGGTTCAGCAAGGCCCCCCTTAGCGATTCTCTGCGTCGCATCCAATAACATTCGGAGGGGTTTGACCGTGATCTGCACAACCAGAAGCGTAGCGAGGATCCCTACAAGCAAGACGAAGAAGGTGATTGTCGTGGCACTCCTCTCTAGGGAGGCGATTCTGGCGGTCCATGGTGACTTGGATAGGCCTATCCATACGCTTCCCAGTGGTCCTCCGACATCAGACTCTTCTGGGCTAAGGCCTGAAATTGGATGGGAGAATGCAGCTACCTGTTCAGGCTCGGGTGGGTAAGCTCCGCTTCTTGCCTCGGCCAGGATTTGGCCCTTACCGTCCTTTATGGCGCAGGAGACGACGTCTTCTTCCTCTACAAACCGATCAAGGAGGGACTGGAGCTGCTCCGGGGTGGAGCCAGGAAGCAGCATCTGGACCTCCCGGGCCAGACTTCTCGCAGAGGAGGTGCCCTGAGTTTTCAGAACTTCCCTTGCGATGTTCTCTTCACGATTGATGAAAAAGAGGGTGAGGGTCAGGCATGCTAGGAGGATGAGTGCAGATACCATGAGAATAAATCTGAACCGAATGCCAAGTCGGCTTGACCTTCTTTCCATATCTCTCAGGAGTACCGGGGCTCGTAGGCGCAGTAGGGCTCCTCCTCGAGAAAATCTCCTGACATTTCGTAGGCCCTCGCCCGACATCCGCCGCAAACCTTCCGGTATTCACACCGCCCGCAGCGGCCCCGGTAATTGTTAAAGTCCCGAAGATCACGAAAAATGGGAGAATTCGTCCAGATTCGCTCAAGCGTACTCTCTCGAACATTTCCGCAATTGAGCTCCAGGAAACCGCACGGTTGAACCTGCCCCACGTTTGAGATGAAGCAGAAAGATACGCCCCCCAAACAACCCCGTGTGGTGGCATCAAGGCCGAAGTTCTGGTACGTCACACTCTTGCCATCTTCCCTGGCCTTTTGTCGGAGGATCCTGTAAAACTGGGGGGCACAGGTGGCCTTAAGATGAAGTGGACTTCTTTCCATCTGATCGTATAGCCACGTCAAAATCTCTTCGTACTCCTGGGCGGTTACCTGTTGGTCACTGAGATCTTTTCCCCTTCCAGTCGGGACCAAAAGAAACACATGATGAGCTGCGGCTCCAAGATCAATGGCTAGGTCGAGAATATTAGGCAGTTCATGGCTGTTCTGACGGGTGATCGTCGTATTAATCTGAAATTCAAGCCCAACCTTCTTGGCGGACCGCATGCCACAAAGGGCACCCTCGAAAGCCCCCGAGACCTGCCGAAAGCGGTCATGGCTCTCGGCAGTGGCGCCGTCAATGCTCACACTGATTCTCTGGATGCCAGCGTCTTGCATTTTTCGGGCCATGTTTTCATCCACAAGGGTTCCGTTAACGGCCATGACCAATCGCAGCCCCTTCTCAGTCCCATGACGGGCGATCTGAAAGATGTCTCTTCTTAGGAGGGGTTCTCCCCCCGTTAGGATAACCACAGGCGTGCTGAATGATACGATGTTATCCAGAAGTCCCAGACATTCGTCAGTTGTCAACTCATTTAAATAGGGACCCTTTTGGGCCGAAGCCCTGCAGTGGACGCACGAGAGATTACACTGCCGCGTAATCTCCCAGGCTATCATTCTCAGTTGGTTCATGGCATGCTTCCGTTCAGGATCTGTGCCACTTCCTTAGCGAAATAGGTGAGGATGATATCTGCGCCGGCGCGTTTGATACTGAGGAGGGCCTCCATCATGACCTCACTGCCGTTGATCCAGCCCAGCCGATCTGCGGCTTTTATCATAGCAAACTCCCCGCTTACGCTGTAGGCGGCCACAGGGACATCGAAGGAATCCCTGACGGCATAGATTACGTCCAGATAGGGGAGGGCGGGTTTGACCATGATGATGTCCGCACCTTCTTGAATATCCAGGGCTACCTCCCGCAGTGCCTCCCGCAGGTTTGCAGGATCCATCTGGTACGACTTTCGATCTCCGAACTGGGGAGGGGATTCGGCAGCTTCTCTGAATGGGCCGTAGAAGGCAGATGCGAATTTTGCAGAATAGGCCATGATAGGGATATGGGTAAATCCCTTATCATCAAGAGCCCCACGAATCGCACCGACCCGGCCATCCATCATATCGGATGGAGCCACCATGTCAGCACCAGCGTCGGTATGGGATAACGCCATCTTGGAAAGGAGCTCCAGGGTTGGATCGTTCAAGATCTCGTTGCCCTCCACGAGACCGCAATGTCCATGGCTGGTGTACTCGCAGAGACAGACATCGGTCACTACGAGAACATCCTCGGTCGTCTTCTTGATTGTCCTGATGGCCCTTTGAATGATTCCATCCGGGGCATACGCTTCGCTTCCCCGATCATCCTTTTTCTCAGGAATTCCGAAAAGGATAACAGCCCTAATCCCAACATCCCCGATCTCCTTCACCTCTTCTACAAGGCAGTCAATAGAGAGCTGGTAGTTTCCAGGCATGGAGGAAATCGGCTTCTTGATTCCCTTGCCAGGACAGACAAACAGCGGTTGGATGAGGTCATCCAATTCGAGATGAGTTTCCCTGACGAGGTTCCGGAACTTCTGATTGCGTCTCAACCGGCGAGGTCGATACTGAGGAAATTGCATGGCCTATTGCCTCTCAAGGTTTCCATGGATTCTGGCTAACTCCCCATTTATATACAATAGATTCGCTAACATTTCCACATAACAGTTGGGGGAGTTTCTGAGTTCCTGTGAACACTAAAGATTCGCCCCTTTGAGGACCCTCCCCTCATCACTTCTCTTCCGCTTCGCCAAGATTTATGAGCAAAAAACGTTTCAAGGAACGCTCAAAGGAATTTGGGCCAGAGTCCGTTATCTGAAAGCCGAAAAGTCCAGAAACTCCAGATGGCCGTCTGTTGACAGGGAGTATAGGGGGTGCTACTTTCTAAAGGTCTCAATAGGGGGGGATATGGCAAAGACCTCGGAGAGCCAATCCGTCAAGACAATCGAGGATTTGATACAACAGCAGATGATTGAAAAGGAAGCCCTTCTACGCCTCCTGATCAAGAAAGGTGTCATCACTCCCGAAGAGTTCAGGGTCGAGGTCGACGCTCTGCGCAGAAAGATCCAGAAGCAACAGAAATAGACGTCACGCAGGCCGATGAGCCATATACCGCTCGTGTGGGCGTGAGCGCTACTAAAGGACATCGGTGGGAAAATGCGGTCTCTGGGGGGACCTCTCTCCGACTGCCTTCTCCCATGGAGGGGAGATGAACACCGGGTGGCCCGGATGTTCTGTGACATTGTGGAGCCCAATGGCAAGTCATACGCGGGAGACCCCCGGTGGGTCTTGAAAAACGTTCTGAATAGAGCCGCTCAGATGGGGTATATATTCAATCTGGGACCTGAACCTGAGTACTTCTATTTCAAAAGTGGAGAGCCTCCGCCTATTGGTCTCGATAAGGTAGGGTATTTTGACCTCACTCCGCTCGATGTGGCAACCGACCTTCGGAGGGAAACCATCCTGATTCTCCAAAAAACGGGGATTGGCGTGGAATACAGTCACCATGAAGTCGCACCGATCCAGAAAACCTCTTCTCTTCTTCATGCCTTGTCTTTGCAAATAATCCATCATCACTCAAAAATTCGCCATATCGCTACGGTTCTTGCCGCTTCCAATACCCTGTCTTACACCTATCGATTCCCTCAGGGGACTCTGGATTTCTCAGGAGTTTCTGGGCCTATCGGCTTTCAGGTATCGAACTAGGGCCCAAATTCCTTTGAGAAAAGCGAAAAGGGGTTTGGGCACTTTGCTAATCTGAAAACAAGTTCAATTTCAACTACTTGTTTAATCGCGTCCCTGATTTCTCAGGAAACTCCGGTAGATTTCTCTATTGAAAAGGAAGCTGATTTTTTCATAGAATATGGGATCTTACGAGTTGCGGTCTCCTCTCTGAGACCTCCATATTCCCTGCGCTTCATTTCCACGAAGTGTCAATTCTGAATCTGGAGCCGATCTCTTGACACATATGACGCCGAATCAGATACACGAACTCGGCCGAAAGCTTCAGGTCGGTCGAATCATCACAGGAGAATCCGATCGCCTTCTCTATAGCCACGACTTAGGAACAATTCCGAAGTATTTGAAACGCCTTCTTTTTGATTCCACGCCCGGCTGCGTGGTTCAGCCCGCGGCCGAGGAAGAGCTTGTCGAGGTCATGCGGTTCTGTAGGACCCATACGATCCCGGCGATTACAAGAACGACCGCATCCTCCGGGTTTGGTAACGTCATCCCAACCACGGGCGAAGTTGTGATTGACCTTGGTTTCCTCAATAAGGTTGTCGACTTCAATCCTTCGGTTCCTTCCATAACGGTTCAGGCCGGCGCGCGATGGGCCGACGTGGACGGCTTCTTAAATGGGAGAGGCCTGGCGCTCCTCACCTATCCGAGTAGCTACTATTCTTCTGTAGGGGGTTGGGTTGCAACGGGTGGATTGGGGATTAACAGTCTTCGTTTTGGCCATATCAGGAATCACGTTCTGTCCATGCGCGTGATCTTCCCGAACGGAGAGATTAGAGAGATTTTGCCTCCCGATCCGTGGTTCGACCGCTTCTTCGGGACCGAGGGACAGCTGGGTGTGATCATTCAGGTTAGCCTCAGGGTGAGGCAGCGGCCAAAGAGGATCTTTCCCATTATGTTCTCATTCGAAGGCGAGGGGGAGGCCTTCCAATGGATTTGCTCTGCCATGGAAAAGGATACGGGCTGCACCCATATCAAGTTCCTGGGGCCAGATCTGATCGGTGAGATCAATCGGTTCTACGGTGAACGTTTGATTGAACCAAAGCCCTCGGTGCTGGCCGTTGTTGAAGGGGACACCGATGGGAACAGATTGGCGCTGATGCCGGGCAGAAAAACACCTGAATACTTGGGGCGTTTTTTCTGGCACGAGCGGCTCTTTCCTCTGCGGATGAGCCGTGCAGGATCGAGTCTCTTGGCCAGCGAAACCCTTTTTGAAGATCGGGCGGCTGCCCGCTATGTAGAGAGAATTCGTCGTCTGGCGGGCCGTCTAGGGTTTGACCTTCTGGTGGAAGCTCACGCTGTCGAACCTCACCGACTTCTGTTGATGCCCCATTTTCTGTGCGAACCCGAAAGGCCGCTGCGCTACGGCCTGGGTCTGATTCTGACCTCCCTCCTGACCGAGGCAGCGGTAGACGAGGGGGGGGTGCCTTACGGCATTGGGATCTGGAACAGCTCTTTCATCAGGTGGAGGTTCGATCTTCAGTCCCTGAACACCATGATCGAGTGGAAGGATCGAGTGGATCCGAACCATCTCTTCAATCCTTCACGGTACTTCGGCGTTCGGACGCGATTTTTCAACATTCCCGGGCAAGTCTTCCGGCCACGGGTCTTCAGCCTCTTGATGCGGCTCTTGATCACCACATCTCCCATTTGGGGATGGGTGATGCGCCGGTTGATCCCTGAGAAAGGAGCACCATCCAGGGCCTTGACTCCCATGGAGAGGGCGGCCCTGTTATGCAGCCATTGCGGAAGCTGCCTCTCGGTTTGTCCGGCATATCGGGTCACGAGGGATGAGGCACTGACGGCCAGATCCAAGCTCAGACTGATTCAGAAGGTTTCGGGCGGACAACCCCTCACCACCGAAGAAGCGGAAAAGGTTTTCTTGTGCCTTCACTGTCATGGGTGTGAGCGGATCTGTCAAAGCAGGCTCAAACTCGTCGAGGTCTGGGAGGAGCTGGAAAAGCGAGTAGCAGACCAGTACGGAACCCCGGCGGATGCGATAGCTGAGTTTATGAAGGACATGGATGAGAGTGATGAATATGAGAGAATGGTCGACACCTGGTAGAGCACGGCCGGTGAGATATAGCATTCAGACGAGTTGTGCCCTTCCAAGGTGCACCCCTGTTGGCCGTTTCAAGATTCTCCGGGCTGAAACATGCATTAACTGTGGCCGCTGTGTCAAGCAGTGTATCTACGATGTTCACAGAAGGAAAACCGATGATATTCGTCTGATGGATGAACCCCTCCATCATCTGTGCAAGAACTGTTACCGGTGTATTCAGGAGTGTCCCACACAATCCTTGTCGAAAATCATCAACCCCGAGTACCGTCGCCTCGGGGATGAATACTGGACACCAGAAATTATCTCGTCCACGTGGTTCCAGGCTGAAACGGGAAAGATCCCTGTTCTCGGGGCTGGCTACAGGGGGCCTTTCTCCGGGCCAGGGTTTGATTCCATGTGGACGGACATGTCAGAAATCGTGAGACCGACTCGGGATGGCATTCACGGGAGGGAATATATCCACACAGGAATCGATATCGGCTCAAAGCCCGACCACCTAGAATTTGATGAAAGGGGCCATCTTACCACGGCAATGCCCGCCAATGTCCAGCTTCCCATTCCTGTGCTATTCGGCCCCATGAGCTCCAGAATCTACGGAAAAAACGTAATGGAGGCGGTCTGCCTTGCCGCCCATACCCTGGGCACATTCTATGTCTTTGACCCTGCCGATTGGACATCATCTCTCGACCCATATCGTTCATTGGGCGTTCCCCGAGTAGACGGCGACCTCGAGAAGATTCGGCCTTTCATCGAAGGGGCGACCATAGTGGAAATCCCATATTCCAGTCATTGGTTGCAGGTTGCCGAAGAAATCAAAGCCATGAGATCTGGCGTCATCATGTCGGTTGCGCTTCCCTTCCAGCCCGACGCCGATAGGGTGGTAGAGACGCTGGTGGGGGGTGGGGTCGATGTGGTCCATCTCATTGCAAATGATTACGGACGTGCTCCAGGTATTCCTGAGAGTCCGTCCCTAAAAGACACTCTCCGGTGGATCCATCTTCATCTGGTCGGAAAAGGCATCCGGGATCGGGTGACCTTGCTAGTCAGCGGCGGCATTGCCGCGGCCGAGCATGTCCCGAAAGCGATCATTTCGGGCGCTGACGGTGTTATTGTTACAAGGCCCCTCTTGATCGCACTGGAATGCGTTGCATGTCGGGAGTGTAGGCTTCCGGAGGAATGTCCGCGTCAGGTAAGCGACATAGATCCCCAGTGGGGCGCCGTGCGTATGGTCAATCTCATGGCTGCATGGCGGAACCAGCTTCTCGAGATTCTTGGTGCCATGGGGCTACGGGAGGTTTCCAGGTTGCGGGGGGAGACAGGGAGAGCCCTCTATTTTGACCAATTGGAAGAAGAGGTCTTTCAGGAGATGGCACCGTGAGGCAATTGGAGGCGGAGATTAAGAAGGCTCCCTCTCGATTCCGAAACGCCCTTTCGCGTTTTCGTATCGATCGGACGGAGCGGTGTATTCGATGCGGTACGTGCGTAGAGACGTGTTCTCTGGGGGTCCACGAGATTCGGACAGGACAGAACTTCATCGCCTCTCCCCATCCAGAAAGGTGTTTGGGGACTCTATGCAATGGAAATGACTTTCTCTGCGTGACCAATTGTCCAAGGCAGGCCCTCTCGATTTCCGAAAACCCTCTGCTCCAAACGCTCGGGGACTGGCGATGGACTCCCGAACTGGTTTTTGCTGCGTGGGAAATGGCAGAAACAGGGTTTCCCCCTCAGGACGGACAGGAGATCGAAAGGGGACAGTCGGGAGGTGGCTTTGACAGACTCCTGTTCAAATGGCAGAAGGAGAAGCCGGATCTGGAATCGATTCTCCGATCAGAGATTGACGTCTCTCTCCCTCTCAACCGACGAGGCCAGGGCGCTCAGGTAGTTATCAAGGTTCCCTTCTATGGGGGAGGAATGTCCTTCGGTTCCATCAGCCTTCCCACCATGATTGGCAAGGCTGGGGCGGCCAAGACCATGGGCACTTTCACGTGCACGGGAGAGGGTGGATACCCTGAGGAGCTGGTCCCTTATGCGCCCTGGGTCATTACGCAGGTGGCCACAGGGCTTTTCGGTGTGCGGGAAGAGACCATCCAGATAACTCCCGTCGTGGAGTTCAAATACGCCCAGGGAGCAAAGCCCGGTCTTGGAGGTCACCTGCTGGGGGACAAGGTTACCTCCGCCGTGGCGGCACTCCGGGAAACGGTGCCGGGTCATAGCCTCTTTTCTCCGTTCCCATTCCACAGTGTCTATTCCGTAGAGGATCATAAGAAGCATCTGGATTGGATACTGGAGATCAACCCGAATGCCCTGGTTTCCGTCAAGGTATCCACGCCAACGGATGTGGATATGGTGGCTGTGGGAAGCTACTACGCGGGGGCCCATATTCTCCATCTGGATGGAGGGTACGGCGGAACCGGGGCAGCGCCAGAAATTGCCAAGAAAAACATCGCCATGCCCATCGAATACGCCATCCCTAAGGTGCATCGGTTTCTTGAGGAGGAGGGCATCCGGGATCAGATGACGGTTATGGCCGGCGGTGGCATCCGAACCCCCCATGATGCGGCCAAAGCCATTGCTCTGGGAGCAGATGGAGTGGTCATTGGCACGGCGGAGCTCGTGGCTGTAGAGTGCTGTCGCTGCGGCAACTGCGAGAGTGGCCGAGGATGTCCCCGAGGCATCGCCACCACAGACAGGGAAATGTCATCTTTGATGGAGGCCGATTGGGCCATCCAAAGGATTACCAATCTTTACCACGCATGGAAGATTCAACTAATGGAAATCCTCTGTCGGCTTGATCTGAATTCCATTGGCGAACTCCGCGGAAGGAGAGATCTGTTATTCCATGAAGACTATCCAGAAACCGGATGATCACTGGTTAAGCCTCATCAGAGGTCGTTCTTTGCCACGGAAAAGGGAGGCCGAAGAGGGTGGATGCGGTGTGGTGGGGTACGCCTCTACAATCCCCTTCGGTGGCCGTCACATCCTTTCTCCGTGCATGCAGATGCACAACCGCGGCAACGGGAAAGGAGGGGGAATCGCCACGGTTGGACTGTCTCCCGAGGCCTTCTCAGTCTCCCAGCGCGAACTGGAAGAAGATTACCTGATTCAAATCGCCCTCCTCGACCCGTCCTGCCGGCCAGCCATCGAGAAGAAGTATATCGACCCGTACTTTCG
>Ga0209636_10002567_pt1 | contig 18549 bp, 18 predicted proteins | sample DeeMarSWOR152_54_FD_187464 | JGI IMG/M metagenome (GOLD analysis project Ga0209636, IMG submission 187464) | Marine sediment microbial communities from White Oak River estuary, North Carolina - WOR-1-52-54 (SPAdes) (version 2) | ecosystem: Environmental > Aquatic > Marine > Intertidal zone >... | reverse complement strand
CTTCTCTAGTTTATTATTAGCTAATTGCATTTTTGACTAGTGAAACAGAAGTGTTCTACGACGACCCAGATGCACCAAGGATCTCAGCGCCACACTTTTCGCAATACCATGAATCAGCGGTATTAATATGGCCACACTTGGAGCACTTTACACCTTTATCCCGTTCAGCATCGGGTTGGGTTACACCTTCCTCTGTCATGTCCGGTTTTACCGCCTCCTCCTCGGAGAGCAACTCCTCCAGTGCGATTTCCTCTTCAGGTAATTTCTCTTCGAGAATATGTTCATCGATTTTAAGTTCTGATTCTGTTTTGACTGATTCGACTGGCTTTTCTGCAGGTTTCGGCCTAGCTTCCTTCGCCGTCAAAAAAGAGCTGTAGTATGACATGGTCTCGCGTGTCTTCTCCAGTTCCTGATCTAACTGCTTCATGCTATTTTCGTGGTCATCTTTCACTTTTTTGAAAGAATCTTCATTATATTCACCAATCGAGTAGCGGAGTTCCACCTCTTCCATATTGAACTTAAACTCCTTTTTCTTCTGGATTATTTCCTCTTCCTGATTCTTAAGTCGTTGAATCTCATCGGTGATCAAATCAATGTGCCCGCTGAGCTGTTCCTCAATGCCTTTGAGCTTGTCCGCATACTCCTTTTTTACCTTCTCGTATACCTCAACGCTAACCGTCGATTTCTTCTCCTCAATACGTTTTAGCTTGCTCACCGCATCGTTGCGCTGCGCCTGCAGCTCCTGCAATATTGTCATCTTATCTTCCATATGTTACTCCATTCCTAAATGTTCCTGCATTATGCAGGATAAACAGCTCCATTAGCAAGCGTGTGAAAATGGAACTGGTCTTGATTTTTCTGTCAATCGCAATTAATTCCTGCAAGATTTCTTGAAGCGTCGACCTGCTTATTTGCAGCGAGTTGACCCTTCCACGCGCGCGACCTATTATTCCTCTTGTCAAAGCATCAACCAAAATTGCATTCGTTGCCAGATATGGCTGCAGCTCCTCGAATATTTTCAGAACTTCAGGGCGCCCATTTAGAAACGCATTTGCCACGTGATAACGATCAAAATTGCATAAACCCCGCGCTAAATCCTTTGCACTATCCGCGCCGATTGAACCGGCTTCATGAAGGTAATTCTCTATTTTATCAAACTCATTCTTAAGTCCAGTAACGTCGTTATTAAACTCTTCTTCAAGGTAATCAACCATGGCACCATCAAGATTCAATCCATCGCGCCGGATCTTCGCTTGTATCCATTTCTTGATTTCATCGCGGCCGGGCTTTAAGACCACGCATTCGGCACTAGGGAATAAAGCCGCCAACCTTTTCACTATGCTTTCGTGATGCCTATTGTCCTTCTTCAATTGATATGTCAGGATCAAACAGTTGCCAGAACGAGTATGCTTTATAGCGTCTGCAAAATCATCCAAATCACGACTCGCTACGTTTTCGAGATTCTTAACAACAAGCAACCTCCTCATTGAACTAAGCGGCATGAGAAACAACTTCGAGATAATATCTTCAATCGTCGTGTCAGGCAATGAAAATCGATCAAGATCAAACGATTCATCAACTCCGAGTGTTTCTTTTATCGTGTTCAGGGCGCGGTCGATGAGAATTGGTTCATCCCCAATGAGTAGATACTGGTTATGGATTTCACCACTCTGCAAGGAATCTGTCAACTGCCTCTCGGTCATATGATTATTCTACACATATTCAATAATCTGTCAAGAGCAAACTCACGAAAGTGTAACACTACACTTCTACGAATGACAGATTATTCGCATATAAATCCTGCTACTTCCACCTTCCAGCGATGCCCGCCTGGCAGAATTCGCATCGACCATCCTTGATCTTGTAGGTATGAACGTGATATCCTGTGCGCCCAATGATCATCTTGCTACATTTGGGACAATACGTATTCTCCTCAGTAATACCAGGCACATTACCTATGTATACGTAATCGAGACCCACGGTGTGCGCGATAGCAGCCGCTCTCTTGAGCGTCTCGACTGGCGTCGGCGGTAGATTCTGAAGTTTATATTGTGGGTAGAAACGCGAAAAATGAACCGGTGTTTCTTTACCCAATTCATTCTTTATCCATAAACACAAATCTTTGATGGAACCCTCAGAATCGTTCTTTGTTGGTATGACAAGATTCGTTATCTCAAGCCAGACACCATGTTGTTTCAATATCTTCAGCGATTCCAGCACGGGATTCAACGTGCCACCCGTGATTTCCTCATAAAAGGTATTACTGAAGCCTTTGAGATCGACGTTCGCTCCATCAAGGTACTGGACGAGTTTCACCAACGGTTCCTCGTTGATATAACCATTGGAATGGTAGATGTTCAGCACACCCCTTGCCTTTGCTCTCCTCGCGGTTTCGAGCATATACTCGTAGAAAACAGTAGGCTCGGTGTAAGTGTAAGCAATGGTCGGCGCATTGTATTTGACTGCAAGGTCAGCTACATCCTCTGGCGATAGGTCTATATTGACCGTATCATCGGGACGTGCCTGTGAGATATCATAATTCTGGCAATTCTTGCACGTGAAATTGCAGCCTGCTGTAGCAATAGATAGGGCAGTCGTTCCCGGATGGAAATGGAACAATGGTTTTTTCTCTATCGGATCTATGTGCACCGCACAGGGATTAGAGTACACGAGAGTGTAGTAGTCACCATGCCGGTTCTCACGTACTCGGCAGAAACCACGGTTACCGCTACCGACAACACACCCGCGGGGGCAGAGATTACAGCGCACTCGGTTGCTGGATAATTTGTCATAATACAAGGCTTTGTGTGCCGTTATATAGCCGAGCTTTGCTTCTTGTGCTTCAGCAAACTTAACGAGCCTTGAAAGAACAACGCCACTAAGGGCGAGCCAGCTACAGTCTTTTAGAAAATTACGGCGCGTGACTAACCTTTCAAAGAAAAGCTTCATGATTATCTCATTATACGCGATGTCAACACCGTGTCAATCTTATCAAGTCTATGCGCCAAGGCTCAAAGCACTTTGAATTTGAGCTTAACGGCCCGGTTGGGACATACTTCCAAACAGCAGTAACACTTTATACATTTGCTGTAATCTATCTGCTGCCCTTTCAGCGCCCGCGATGGGCAAACATTTTCGCAAGAGCAACAACGCGCACATGCTGCCGAATCAATTACCGGTACTCGCCCCAACCAGATTCGATACAATATGCGCGAAACTAATTCAACTATTGAATTGCGGAAAGGAAAAGAAAACGGAACGCTGAAACCGCGGATTCTAGGGAACGAACCGACACAATCGATAGCCGCTGGATTGAACAGACCTTTTTCAATTGCAATATTAATCGTAGGCACCTGTAACGGGTTAATGCCAGCCATGCCGGCACACACGTAATCAACAGCATGACCATTATCACCAGCAACGATAACGCCTGGTCGATGCCGCTTTCCCTTTGCGTCAACGACATCAATACAGTCGACAATTATAATATCAGCGGGTCTGGTTTCATAGATTTCGACCAGGACCTCGCTGAATTCTTTTATGCTCGGGAATAAGGAGTGTATATACGGCTTGAATCCACCCGGGATTATGCCGAAATGGTTCTTAACAGCAACGGTCATTGTGGTCAATTCATGGCTCTTGAATTTTGGCAATGAGATAAGTAGGTCACAGTCAAGGATCTCTCTTGAAACATAGAATTCTTTCAAAAGGTTCTTCGGTCTCATCACCTTCTGTGGGTATTTGCCGATGTTCCTGAAAGTATTGCCCGAAGCTCGTATGAACCCACAATACTCGGCGATCTCGGTTTCGTGCTGGAATCTGCCATCCGGCATGGGATTATCACCCACCGTCACCACCGCACCAGCCGATACAAGATAGGAAACCGTTGCTGCGATTAGACGGGGATCAGTCACGACCCGTTCCTCAGGATACGCTGGACGCAGCATGTTAGGTTTCACGAGCACCCGCTTTTTTTTCAGATCTTCCAGTTCAAGAGCGCGAAATACCTCGAGAATCGATGCATCCAACTCACCAACTTCCCTTATAACAACTTTATGCCTTTCCATTATGTTCCAAAGATTTTCTGGTATATTCTGAGGAAATCATCAATGCTCAAATGTTGCAGGCGTTTCTCCAGTATATCATCATTAATATCCCGGGGCAGCCATCTTAGGTGACTCAGGATTGCATTTCTTAAAACCTTACGTCGGTAACGGAAAACGCCCGAAACGAATTCGAAGAATCTCGCCTCGTATTTTGCATCTATGCTACCTTCTTTGGGCTGCAGTGTAAGCACAACCGAACTCACCTTCGGCTTTGGTGAGAAGTACCTTGCAGGTATTACGAATTCCTTATCCAACTTGAAGTGATAGTTCACATAGATTGAGAAGTAACCATAACCACGGCTGCCCAAGGAAGCCATCATCTTATCACCGTATTCCTTCTGAACGGTCAGCACGGCCCTTTCAAAATAGGACTTATTCTCTATCAATTTCGTCAAAATGGCTGATGTGATATTGTAAGGGATATTTCCAACCAAAATCGAACTACCAAAAGTCGTCAGGTCAATGCCCAAGAAATCACAGTTCTGGACATCAACCCGTGGGATTCCGAGATTCTCCAAATAGTTGGCCAACCGGCTGTCGATCTCCACGGCAATAACCTTTTCTGCCAATTCTGCCAGTTGCCTGGTTAAAATCCCTCTGCCCGAACCTATTTCAATGACTAATTTGCTTCTGACACCCGCCGTCTGCGCGATACGCTTGGCGAACCTTGTGCTATTCAGAAAATGCTGCCCCAGTGTCTTACGCCTGCTCCGCATACCGTTAGTCGAAAACAAACAGTCGGCGCGCATTTTCATCAAGTATAGTCTCGAGTCTCTCGGGCTTGATATCGAGAATATCGGCGGCAAAGAACATGGTTTCCATTATGAAAAGAGGTTCGTTCCTCCTGCCCCGATGTCCAAGCGGTGCCAGGAATGGTGCATCGGTCTCCAGTAGTATGCGTTCAAGAGGTAGCCTCTGAATGACCTCGCGTGCCCGCTTTGAATAAGTCAGGACACCGGCAAAGCCGATATAGAAACCCATGTCAATGATGGCCTTTGCCTGCTCGTAGTCACCACTGTAGCAGTGAAATACGCCGTGATAGTAATCCTCTGCTACAATTGTTTTTACCGCATCTTCCAGCGAGTTTCTCGTATGAATGAGCAGTGGCAAACGCCACTTCTTAGCCAGGGCGATATGCAAGCGGAATAATTCCTTTTGTGCCTCACGGGGAGAGAAATCACGATAGTAATCCAGCCCTGTCTCTCCGATCGCGATCACCTTGTCCTTTGTGAGTATCGTTTCGATCTTGTCCATCTGCCGAATCGATTCCTCGGCTGCTTCATTTGGATGAATGCCAACAGCCGGCAATAACCAAGGATATGAACGCGCCATCTCGACCGTCTTCTTGCTCGTTTCGGGATCGTAGCCCGCGTTAATAATCCGATTGATTCCCGCTTCTTTGGCTCTTTTTAGAACCTGTTCTAGGTCTCTCATGAATTGAGGGTCTATAAGATGACAATGCGTATCGACCATCTACTAGTGATTACGGTAACTTATTTTTGCTTGAAACTTAGTGTATCTTAGCGTATCGATGTTCCTGATGCTACAGCATCATCCGTTGTCACGAGGACGATGCCTTGATCATTCACGGCAGCCAGAAGCATGCCCTCTGATAGAATCCCCCGGATCTTGGCCGGTGCGAGATTATCGACAATGATGATTGTTTTCCCAATCATATCTTCAGGTTTGTAGTATTTACCAACTCCGGCAACGATTTGCTTTTTCTGATCACCGATCTCAACTTGACACTTGATAAGATTGGCACTACCCTCCACACGCTCCGCAGTTATAACCTTTGCCGTTTTCAGAGATACCTTTGAGAAATAATCTAAACCAATCATTTCCTTCTTCAGTTTCTCAGCCTGAACCCTGATAGTCTCATCCCCGATTTTCTCGAAGAGAATCGCGGTCTCTTTGATTGCGGGCGCGAGCTTAGGCCTGGCAACGTCGTCCCAGCCCTGTGGAATGAACTGTATCATTTGCTTTATGCGCTGCGCACTAAACGGCAGGAACGGTTCGATCAAAACCGAAAGCGCGGTTACGATATTCATGCAGACATGCATCGTCTTGTCACAAGCGGCTGGATTTTTCTTGCGCGTCGACCAAGGTTCTTCATAATCAAAATAGCGATTCGCCTCCTGGGCTATTCGCATCACCTCCTGCAGACCGCCTTTGAATTCGAACTTCTCGATTCTTGTCCCGACTGTTTCTGGTGCATTTTTCAATAAGTCGAATATTTGATTGTCCCGTTCGGAAAAAGCAGAAGCCTGTGGTATTGAGGAATTGTAGTATCTTTTGATAAAAGTCACAGTTCGGTTGATAAAATTGCCTAGTATATCAGCCAATTCATTGTTATGCCAAGCCTGGAAGTCACGCCAGGTGAAATCCGTATCACGTGATTCAGGAGCATTACGCGTCAGGGCATAGCGCAATGAATCAGCTTCAAACTCCTTCAGGTAGTCAGGCAGCCATATCGCATAGTCCTTGGATGTCGAGAATTTTCCGCCTTCGAGATTAAGGAATTGGTTCGCCGGTATGTCAGATGGCAACACATAGTCACCGTATGCCATGAGCATTGCCGGCCAAATCAAAGCGTGAAAAACAATATTGTCCTTCCCAATGAAGTGGACGAGTTTGGTATTTTTATTCAGCCAGTAATTCTTCCACAGATCAGGGTCGCCTTGTCTCTCAGCCCACTCTATTGTCGAAGATATGTAACCTATTGGTGCATCAAACCAAACATAGAGGACTTTATCTTTTGCCTCTGCAAGCGGCACGGGTACGCCCCATGATAGGTCCCTGGTGATGGGCCGATCCTGGAGACCCTCGCGTAACCAACCCTGGACAAAAGTCAGCACCGTGTCTTTCCAATCTTTCTTACCATCAATCCAATTGGCTAATTTTTCCTGAAACTGGGACAGTCTAAAATACCAATGTGTAGTCCGCGTCTTCTGGGGTATTTCACCGCATATCAGGCAACGCGGCTCGATCAACTCAGAAGGCTCAAGCCAATGCCCGCACGACTCACATTGATCACCACGGGCACCTTCGTTGGCGCATTTTGGGCATTTCCCAATGATGTAACGATCTGGCAGGAACCGCTTGCACTGCGCACAGTAGAATTGCTCAACCTCACGCGGATATATGAATCCCTTTTTATGAATTTTCATAAAGAAATCTTGGGCTAGACGATGATGCACGGCGAGCGACGTGCGCGAGAAATTATCAAACGTCATACCAAAATCCTCAAATGATTGCTTTATCGACCCGTAGTAGTGATCGACGACTTCTCGTGGTGTCTTGTTTTGTTTCTCGGCGCTTATCGTGACCGGCACACCGTGTTCATCAGTACCACATATATATATAACATCTCGGTTCTTGAGCCGCTGATAGCGGACGTAGATATCCGCGGGCAAATAGGCACCAGCAAGATGACCCAGATGTATATCACCGTTGGCATAGGGCAAAGCACTAGTGACCAGAATCTTCATGACCGTATTATAAACGAATGTGAACCAAAGTCAACATGCTCCTGATTGACACATAGCACTCTTTCAATAGAATTGTCTGTCTAATACGACTTGCTACTACTTTATTCTGTCTCCTTGTCCACCTATCTCCCAGTCTCTCCGTCGCACAACAACGAGAGCAGGGCGTTTGCGCCTGTCCTTTACAGCCCAATAAATTGGGCAACTACAGGTACCCTGAAATACATTCTTTTTTTCGCAATTCGCATTTCGACATTCGAAATATAGTTCATGGTCTCCCCATCTCAATTTCTCCCTGTCTCTCAGTCTCTGCATACGGTTGACACATGAGCTTTTCTACGTATAATAGGCTGTGATATTTCTGCTGTTTCTACAGATGTTCTCACCCCCCAGCAATATCAAAGCCTTTGACAGACCCAATGACGCTGGTTCTGCTGTTTCTCTGAGTTGGATTTGTTCGATTGATGACGCATCGCTCGACGGCTATGTAATACTGAGACGAGCATTGCCTGACACGGACTATCAGAAAGTCGGCTCGACCATGCACGGCGTCACGGCTTTTGAGGACGAGGATGTGCAGGATGGCATCGAATACCAATATATTGTAGCGGCGATCAAGAACGGTGGGCTTTTCTATTCTGAACCAAGCGCTACTGTTAACTCATACCCGCAGGTATTTCATAAAGGTAGGATCAACGTGCTTGTGTGTATTCTTGCTTTCTCTGCGATGTTGGCATATTTCGTCGTGAAGGCTCGAAATGGCAAGGATCTCTTTATCCGTAAGATCGCTGGATTGGCCGCGGTCGATGAGGCAGTGGGTAGAGCTACAGAAATGGGTCGACCCATACTGTACGTTCCGGGGTTGGGTGATATTGACTGGACGGCCACCATTGCTTCAATGAACATCCTGGGTGAAGTGGCCAAGAAAATCGCCGTATATGATTCAGCATTAATTGTTCCCAACCGATGGTCAGTGACCTACACCGTAGCAAAAGAGGTCGTTAAAGAAGCTTTTATTTCCGAAGGCAGTCCTGACAAATTCAAAGAAGAGTATGTGCGCTATGTGACTGAAGCGCAATTCGGCTTTGCCGCCGCAATCAGTGGTATTATGATGCGTGATAAACCGGCCACCAATTTCTTTATAGGTCGGTTCTGGGCAGAGTCACTTATCATGGCCGAAACAGGTGCACAAACTGGGGCATTTCAGATCGCGGGCACGGATTCGGTATTGCAGTTGCCCTTCTTTGTTACCGCGTGCGATTATACGCTGATGGGTGAGGAGCTATATGCCGCCAGTGCATATTTGTCACGCGAACCCATCCTTCTCGGATCATTGAAAGCTCAGGATTATGGCAAGCTGGTTGTTTTGTTTGTGCTGTTCGGTTTCACCGTAATTACGTTTTTTGGCATTAATCTGCTTCCTGCATTGAGGGTACAGTGAAACGCAAATTGCCTCTAGCAATCTGTTTCATCATAGGGATATCTATGATAGTTCAGTTCTTTATCCCTCATCCAGCATCATTGGAATTCAGTAGTGTAATCTACAAATGGATCATTGTGCTCATGGCTTTTGCCCTGGTCCTAGCGATCGGCAACCTCATCCGTCATCACACCAACAAAATTCGGCGAAGAAAGGAAGATTGGCAATACAGTATCGTCACTCTCACCGGCATGACCGCAATGGCGATTATTGGACTTACCTGGGGCATAGACCCTGATTCGTTGTACCAAAGCATATACCTTAACATAATGGCTCCGCTAGGCGGCACGATGTTTGCACTCCTGGCCTACTACATGGCATCGGCAGCCTACCGCGCTTTTCGTGCACGAAGTCTGGAAGCAACGCTGCTTTTGGCGTCAGCGTTCATTGTCATGATTGGATTCATGCCATTTGGTCAATACATACACCCGCAATTCCCTGCCTTTGCCGAATGGATCATGAAGGTTCCTAACATGGCTTCCCAGCGTGGTATTCTCCTGGGCGTTGCTTTTGGTTCCATTGCTACGGCTTTGAAAATCATTCTTGGAATAGAGCGCTCGTGGCTCGGAGGAAAAGAATGAAGTGGTATGACCGGATTACTAAAATCGACCGACGCATTATCTACATACTACTTACTGTGCTCGTGATCATGCCTTTTTTCATCAAGGTGAATATTCCTCAAAAGATCATGCCACAAACGAAAAAACTCTTTGACTTCATCGAATCGATCCTCCCAAATGACAAGGCCGTATTGATTTCATTTGACTATTCACCACAGACCCAGCCTGAGTGTCATCCCATGGCAAAAGCACTACTGAAGCACTGCTTCGCACGCGATGTCCCAGTTATTGGCCTTTCATTTGACCCAGAGGCGCCCGGACTTGCGGTCGATGCTCTGACTTCTGTCGTGCACGAAATCGACAGCCTGGCTACCAATAAAGACGACTCACTTGTTTATGGCATTGATTATGTCTACCTCGGCTGGAAATCCGGCAGAATTGCGGCGCAACTGGACATGGGTGAAGCGATATCAGGCGTCTTCCCCCGGGATTATTTTGGAAACCTCATCGACTCGTTGCCGCTAATGCAAGAAGTGAAGAACTACAAAAACATTGCCATTGTTGTTATCCTTGCATCGGCAGACTACCCTATCGACTGGATACGCTACCCCCAGACACGATATGGCGTAAAGGTTGGCGCAGGTCTAACCGCAGTGATGGCTCCGCAGTACTATCCGTTTGTGCAGACGGGACAGGTTTCCGGTCTCATGTCAGGAATGAAGGGAGCAGCTGAATATGAGAAGCTAGTGCTCGAACACGGATATGCCCGCACTCTAGGAACGGCTGAGACCGGCATGAATTCACAATCAATGATCCACATTCTTATCATGGTTTTTATTATTCTCGGTAACGTCGGCTACTTCTTCTCACGCCGAGCCAAGAAAGAGCTGAAATGATTGCAGTATTACAGCATCTCTTTAATCTATCTGTTATCACCGTAATCAAGAAGACAATGGTTTCTGGAGATGTCCATGAGTAGTGATCCCTGGATTTGGATCGGTGCAATTTTAACCTTGATGATATTCTCATTCCTGTACAAAGATAATCCGTTCTATAAGTTCGGTGAACATCTTTTTGTTGGTGTAGCTAACGGATATTATATTGTCTATTATTGGCATAATGCCTTGAAACCAAATCTCTTTGAACCACTGACCGCCGGGCAGTTCATCTACATCGTACCGCTGCTCTTGGGTCTCATGTACTTTGCCAGATTCCTGCCAAGAATATCTTGGCTCGTGCGGATTCCTATTGGGTTCACAATTGGCTGGGGCGCAGGGCTTTCGATACCCGCGTACTTCCAGGCTGACGTCCTGCGGCAGCTAGAGGGGACAGTAGTCACACCGACTGTTTTTTCAAACACAACGAACGGCATCTGGGCAGTCATCATATTCATTGGCGTCGTGTGTACACTGATCTATTTCTTCTTCTCGCGTGAGCACAAGGGACTGCTGGGCAGCGCTTCGCGACTCGGTATCATCTTCATAATGATAGGATTCGGCGCCTCTTTCGGCTATACGGTAATGGCAAGGGTCAGCCTTCTCATTGGCAGAATACAATTCCTACTGGGTCCATGGTTGGGCCTTATAGACTAGCATCTTACGCGAAAGCCCGCGATACAGAAGATGTTTCCTTACAGCCGAGAGGAGAATTAAATGAAATTGCGCAAATTTGGCATGTACATTGTCATCCGCATGGAAAAGGATGAAGAAATCATTGCAACCTTAACCCGGGCAATACAGGAAGCACAAATAACCGGTGGTTTTTTCTATGGCCTGGGGGTAGGGAAAGATTTAGAGCTGGGGTATTTTGATGCCCACAAACAAGTCTATACTCAGAAGAAATTCGATGATGAGTATGAATTCACCAGTCTTCTCGGTAATATTTCAATTGTCAATGGTGAAACAATCATTCACTGCCATGTCACCATCACTGATTCGCAATTCAATGCTTATGGCGGTCATCTTTTCCGGGGCACAGTACCAGCAACCATTGAGGTTATCGTTATTCCTTTCAGCGAACCGCTGAATCGCAAGCTGGACAAGACTACAGGTCTGAACCTGTTAGAAATATGATCCAAGAGAAGCAAAAATGAAGGAGTAGTTCGTATGATTGAATACACATCACCCGAAACAAGTAAAAAAGTGGCTGAGGTCATCAAGCGTGACAAGAAGGTGATGTTCGGTGCTCACACCAGAACAGACGAAATCCCGCTGGTGGTTGACCATGCCCAGGGTGCGCGGGTGACTGATATCGACGGTAAAACCTATCTTGATTTCGGAGCGGGTTTTGCCGTGGCGGGTACAGGACATTGCCACCCACAAGTCATAAATGCGGTCGATGCTCAGATGAAAAAACTGATTCATATATCAGGTAGCGATTTCTACTACATGCCACAGATTGAACTTGCCGAAAAATTGTTGACGATAAGTCCCGGCAAATTTGAGAAACGTGTGTATTTTGGTAGCTCGGGTGCTGAAGCAGTCGAGGCTTCACTCAAGATCGCGCGTTATTACACGCGCCGGCCAAGAATGATTGGCTTCCTGGGTGCTTTTCACGGTCGTACTTTTGCCGGCATGACCATGTCGGGCAGTAAGAAGGTTCAACGGGCACATTTCTCAGGTCTCATACCCGAGATTTATCATGTTCCCTACCCGTACTGCTACAGGTGTGTTTTCAAACAGAATTATCCGGAATGCATAAGACAAGATTACGACGGTGTACCGTTGATATACTGCCTGTCCTATCTGACTGACGTGATATTCGAACACCTTATCGATCCCGAAGATGTCAGTCTGATCATGGTCGAGCCGATTCAAGGTGAAGGCGGCTATATAGTACCGCCGGCAGAATTTCTGCCAGCCCTGCGAAAAGTGGCTGATAGACATGGCATCGTGCTCATTTTTGACGAGATTCAGAGCGGGCTGGGCAGAACCGGCCAATGGTTTGCCTGTAACCATGTTAATGTCGCACCGGATATCACGCTCACGGCTAAGGCAATTGCTTCAGGTTTGCCCATGAGCGCGACGGTTGGCCGGGCCGCACTCATGGATTCACACGTTGATACCCACGCCTGGGTACCTGGTTCACACGGATCAACCTTTGGCGGCAATCCAGTGATCTGTGCAGCGGCCCTGGCTTCACTCGAGCTCATCGAGAACGGATTGATGAAAAACACCGCGCAAATCGGTGAATTCCTTAAAGAAGGACTCACCGAGATGATGTCCCGTCATAAAATAATCGGTGAAGTAAGGGGTCTCGGATTAATGATTGGCATTGAACTGGTGCAGGATAAAAAGGGAAAGAAATTCTTTCCTCCTCGGGTTACACGTAATGGTAAGAATATAAAAGAAGTGATAACTGGCGAATGCTTCAAGCGCGGGCTAATTCTCTACGGAGCGGGTATCAGCTCAGTGCGTATGTCACCGCCTCTCATGATAACCAAAGACGATGCCCAAACAGCGCTCGATATATTAGATGGAGTCATAGCTAGAATAGAGGAACAACTGAAATGATCAATCCCGCGATATTCCGCGAGTATGATATCCGTGGGCTTGCCGACACTGACCTCAGCGATGATAATGTACTAGATTTCGCACACGGCGTAGGAACATATTACCGCAAATACGGTCAGACCAAGGTGTTTATCGGACGCGATATGCGTATCTCATCACCCCGGATTGCCAATATTCTAATCAGTGGTCTGAACGAAACAGGCTGCGATGTTGTTGACATAGGCATGGTACCAACTCCGGTATTGTATTTTGCACTTTTTCATTACGACATCGAGAATGGCATCATGATAACTGCCAGCCATAACCCTAAAGAATTCAATGGCTTCAAGGTGGCTCTTAAAAAGGCCACGATATACGGCCAGGCCATTCAGGATCTACGAAAGCTTATTGAAGCCGGGCAATTCGTCTCTGGACATGGTACCCGCGAGAATAAAGACATTACTCCTGATTATGTACGCTATCTGTTGCGTTCGCTCAACATAACGAAAGACTTGAGGATTGCCGTAGATACGGGCAATGGTACCTGCGGTCCGATCTTTGAGCGAATTCTAAAGAAACTCGAATTAGAATATCTCATATTATACAAGGAACCAGATGGGAATTTCCCTAATCATCTGCCCGACCCCGTCGTGCCCGAGCACATCACCGAGTTAATAAAGACGGTCCACAACGATGGCTTTTCATGCGGCATTGGGTTTGACGGAGATGGCGACCGTATCGGGGCTCTCGATGAAACCGGGCAAATCATCTGGGGGGACGTACTCCTGGCAATATACGCAGAAGAACTACTAACCAGGATGCCGGGAGCGAAAGTCATTTTTGAGGTAAAATGCTCAAAAGGTCTGATCGAGAGAATCCAAGAGCTTGGTGGTATACCTTTGATGTACAAAACCGGCCACTCACTCATCAAGGCCAAAATGAAGGCCGAACACGCGCCCTTGGCTGGCGAGATGTCCGGACACATTTTCTTTGGTGATCGGTACTACGGCTATGATGATGCGATCTATGCGGCTTTAAGGTTGTTGGAGATACTGAGCAAGGGTGAAAAACTCTCGGCGCTTGCGTCGCGTGTGCCAAAATATTTCTCAACGCCGGAAATACGAATAGACACGACTGATGAAGCTAAATTCAAGATCGTTGAAGACTTAAAATCGTATTTCAAGAAATCCTACCGAGTTATCGATATCGATGGAGTACGGGTCGATTTTGAAGACGGCTGGGGATTGGTAAGACCGTCCAATACCCAGCCCGTGCTCGTGCTACGATTTGAAGCGCGTACAGAAGAAAGACTCGAAGAGATACGGAAGTTATTCTTCGACAAGCTAGCCGAGCACACGTAGCACCGCCTTTCCATTTGAAGCTGTTAGATGTTCGTGGGCTATAAATCAGTGATTAGAAAGGAACGTTGATGACGATTTTATTTTGCGCTATACTACTTTTCACCCAGAGCGGTGAGACCATCTTGCCCAAATGGATGACTCCGGAAGAGTACTTGAGGATTCATGAGATCGGTCGCGGCCATAAAATTACAGCGCCACCCGAAGGGTGGGTTGAAACACCCGGTGAATTTGAAGAAATGAGAGGAATCTTCATCACCTGGCTTTATAGTTCTAGTACGGCGCGTCCGATATTTCGCGAGATTGTACGCGAGGTTGCTGAAATCTGCAAGGTGTACATCATCGTAGGTAGCAGTAGCGAACAGGACAGCATAACCAACTATTTACAGACCCATAATGTCCCTCTGGACTCAATCGATTTCTTCACGTGGCCTAGAAATTCAATCTGGATTCGTGATTATGGACCATGGTTTATGCGGCAGCAAGACAACACACAAGGTATAGTCGATTTCATTTACAATCGGCCACGGCCGCTCGATGATACGATTCCTTGGCGTATCGGACAGAATTGGGCAATACCGGTCTATGGTTCACCACTCGAGCATCCCGGCGGCAACTTCATGGTCGATGGTCAGGGTACCGGATTTGCCAGTAACCTGATATATCAAGAAAATCCCTCGATGACCCCAGCGCAGATTGAATCCCTCATGCTTGCCTACAATGGCTTGGAACAATTCATTGTCTTGCCCAGAATCAATATTGAATACACCGGGCATATCGATCTATGGACCAAGATACTAAATGACACACTAGTCATGGTTGCCGAATACGCACCAGGACACCCCAATTACAATATCCTCAATGACAATGCAGATTCGATTGGCCGGTGCAAGAACCGCGAGGGGTTTCCATACAGAATCGCCAGAATGCCGCTCCCGTGGTCACTGTCAGATGCGCCGCCTTCTTATCTAAACTCGCTGATCGTGAACAATAAAGTGTTGGTTCCACTCTATAACCAACTCGAAGACGACACCGCATTATTTATATATCAACAACTTCTACCCGACCACGAAATTATCGGCATCGACTGCACCGCAATGTCTAATTGGGGCGGCGCCATACATTGCATTACGATGCAGGTACCCAGCTCAAGATACATATGTATACAACACTATCCACTGACTGACACTGCAGACACCCTAAATGATTATCGGCTGCGTGCCCGGATTGTTACATCAAGCGATTTGAGCCTTGATTCAACCGGTATCTTTTATAAAGTCAATAGCGGTACATTTAGTGTCACTCCCCTCACACCCGTGATCGACACACCTGGTGTATATGATGGACATATTCCTGCCCAATCGCTTGGGGATACGATTGCTTACTACATTCTGACGGAAAACAGTGACGGCGTGCAACGCACCTCGCCCAATCATGTTCCGCCCCAGCTATATTCGTTCATCATTGCCGAAAATACCGGAGTGATTGAACAACCGGCTAGTGAATTGATCAGTACGATCGTGACGTCACCGAATCCTGTGCAGAATATACTTGTTTTCTCTTTGGACATGAACAAATCAGCACCTGTAAGGATTGAAGTGTATAATGTTCTCGGACAACTGGTCAACGTCATTGCCGACGGTAAATTAGGCGAAGGGCACCACGACATACCTTGGAATCTGTGTGATGATCGAGGAAGACAATGTGCACAAGGTACGTATTTCTATAGAGTACTTAGTACCCGTACAACAAAGGTCGGAAAAATTCTACTGGTTAAGTAATCTTTTGTTTTAAAAGCGTGGTAACGGAAGTCCGGTGATAGATCTTATACTTTCTTGAGTTTTTTCGAGAATTTGCCTGCGGGCGTCACTAAACGCAGCGACAATCAGATCCTCGAGCATCGCCACATCTTTTTCTTCGAGCACTTGTGGTTCAATTTTGACCGCGTGCACGTTCTGCTCACCATCCATCTCAACCCTAACCATCCCGCCGCCGGCACTGCCCTCGACCCGTATCGCGCGCAACTGTTCCAAGATCTTCGACTGCAATTTCTGTGCTTCTTTCATGAAATTCTTCATCGCACCTCTTCTCCATCAAAGAGTACCCTGATCGTGTCCTCGATACTGTTTTCTTTCTTGATGTTTTCAGAAACTCCCACATGCAGGTTGGGTTCCTGATTTAATACTTTTTTTAGAACGGAGGCGATTATTTCCTTACTGCGTAGCAGTTGCTTCTGTGCAAAATCATTCTCGACGGTCACTGAAACATCCCTGCCTTGTATGTCTAACGTAGATCTATGCATGAGTGCAGCTAGTTTCGGGCTTCGCGCCTGCAACGCCTTGAGAATTTCCTGTTTTACATCGCCCTGGTCCGCGTGGTTTATGCTATTGTGCTGCGTCTTAGGGCTGACAACGCTTCTGATGAGCTGGCACAGCAGCAACTCCAAAGCGACCCGAGCATTCATCGATCTTTTGACCAATTCCTCCCACTGCAGAAGCACCTCGAGCATGCTCATTACCTTATCCCGATCCAAATCCATGGATCTTATTTTTTCTATCTCTTCGTCACTGAGGTCGAGAAACTCGTCAGGTAGGTCGCTATGCACCAGCAGCGCGGCTCGCAAGTAGTCAATGAGCCCCCGGTACATTTCCAATGGGTCTGCGCCTTCTTCGATGCCTTGATTCAAAGCACGTAACACATCGGCATGGCTTTGTCGTACAATGTCCCGCACAAGTCCGTGATAGAATTCACTGCTCAAGAATCCAATCAACTTGAAAACATCTTCTTCAGTAATTGTCCCCTCTACAAATGAAACAAGTTGTTCCAGAATACTCTCTCCATCCCGTACGCTTCCGTCGGCTCTCAGCGCAACGTAGTGCAGCGCCTTGTCGGTTATAGCAACCCCCTCTCTTTCAGCAATCGATTTCAACCGACCACTGATTTCTTTAACCGAGAGACGCTTGAAAGCAAAACGCTCGCAACGCGATAGTATGGTCTGTGGTACTTTTATTGGATTAGTGGTGGCAAAAATGAAAACAACCGATGGTGGCGGCTCCTCAAGTGTCTTCAGTAGAGCATTGAAGGCTTCCTGAGTTAGCATATGCACTTCATCAATGATGTATATTTTACGCTGGCTGTGTAATGGCGCGTACTGGACGGCCTCGCGAAGATTTCGTATCTCATCGATTCCTCGATTGGAGGCACCATCGATCTCCACAACATCAATGCTACGGCTCAGAGTGATCTCTCGGCATGATTGACACTTCTGACAGGGATGAGCAGTCGGTCCTTCAAGGCAATTCAGGCTCTTAGCAAGAATGCGCGCCGTAGTAGTCTTACCCACACCCCGTGGGCCAGCAAATAAGAAAGCATGACCTACGCGGCCGCTTCTGATCGCCCCTTTCAGGGAAATTACAACGTGGCTTTGCCCGGTAAGCTCATCAAAATCCTGAGGCCGGTACTTAAGCGAAATCACACGATGGTTCACCATTAGCCTCGCTTCGCTCGGCAAACACGAAATCCGAAACACGAAATCCGATTCTGTAAATACTCAAATCTCTGATTTGATTGTATTTGCGAGAATCCCCAAAGGGGAAACAATTTCAAAATTCTGAATTCAAATGACCAGAACGGTTTTGATCTCAGCAACTCACTTATTTCGATTCTGCAGCTTCCGTGAAGCATATTACCCACTTAAGGTTTGAATATTTGAAAATTAGAATTTGTTTACCCCGTGGAATGTCCAAACATATTCCACAGGGTGAAGTATTTCGAATTTCGAATTTAGGATTTATATGTTGTATATTCAAAATCTTCTCCTCATAGCTCGACCCTTGGATGAGAAATATGTTCTTTTAGATATCAGGTTATTTCCGGTCGTGCAACTTCCTTCGCCAGTATCAGCCAGGAACAGCAAGGCGAAGAACTCAGATCAGGCACCCTCATGACTAGCCCTTTCTAATAACCGCTGCTTCCTTCCGGACCTGACGGGGTTCATAGCAGGTACTATCGCAAGACCCGACCGTCAGCGCACCTCAATTCCTTGTTGTTGCCCCTAGAAGTACCG
>Ga0209636_10002566_pt1 | contig 18550 bp, 11 predicted proteins | sample DeeMarSWOR152_54_FD_187464 | JGI IMG/M metagenome (GOLD analysis project Ga0209636, IMG submission 187464) | Marine sediment microbial communities from White Oak River estuary, North Carolina - WOR-1-52-54 (SPAdes) (version 2) | ecosystem: Environmental > Aquatic > Marine > Intertidal zone >... | reverse complement strand
ATTTCGCCTCGCTGCCTCGCGAACAACTGCAAAGGCCTCAGGCAAAATATCTTCCGGCCTTGCACCGGCTTTCAAAGCGGCCTTAAACTCAGCGGTCTTTGCTCGCAGGGCCTCATCATCCAGCCTTTTTATCTGCTCCTCAAATTCCCCCGCCTGACGAGAAACTACAGAATAGGCCTTTATTAACCGCTCATTCCGAGAGCCAAAAACCTTCAAAAGGATTTTGCTTACTTTATTAACCATCAGACTAATAAAATCCTAAAATCGAATTCCTAAATCCGAAACAATATCCAAAATTCAAATGCTCAAATTTTCAAAATATTATGTTTTGGTCATTATAATTTGTTTCCACCGTAAGGTGTCCTGTGGAGTATTTCGAATTTCGAATTTACACTTCACTCTTTTACCCTTGTTACATACTGACCGCTTCGAGTATCAACACGGACGACGTCACCGACTTTAATAAAAGGCGGCACCTGCATGACAAAACCAGTCTCAAGTGTCGCAGGCTTATTCTGACTTGTTGCGGTGGCGCCCTTAATCGCAGGCTGGGTGTCCGTTACCTCCAAATCCACCGTGTTAGGCAGCTCCACAACAACAGGTCTGCCCTCGTACATACTGACTTGAAGCTGAGTGTTGGGCTTGAGGAATTTCTGGCCGTCACCGAATGCCTCATCATCGAGAGTAAATTGTTCGTAGGTTTTAATATCCATCAGAATATGCTTGCTGCCGGCTGAGTATAAATATTCGTATGTGCGCTTATCTAAGTAAGCCTCTTCAACCGTCTCCTCCGAGCGCAGACGAACATTCTGAATCGAACCATCATCCAAATTTTTTAGTTTTGTTTGATAAACCGCACCGCCTTTGCCCAGCTTTACGTGCTGGTAATCGACAATCGCATAAAGTTTACCGCTAATCTTAACCGTTTGACCTTTTTGCATCTGCGATGCTTTCATTTCTTACTCCACGAAAAATAATAATCAATTATCACAGACCAGTATTGCAAACTGTAAGTAAAATGTCAAGAAATCGACGGACTTAATGAAATATGGGTTATTTCTATTTCCTTCTTTTCGACCGTCTCTGGATTTGGTGCTTTTTAGATTTTTTTGCAGATTTCTTTTTCCTTCCTCGCTCGGACAATTTGACTAACGGCTCAACAGGAGAGACATTCAACTGGCGGGCGGGGACATTTACCGAAACTATACGCACTTTCATAGCCCGGCCTAAATGAATGCTTGTACCGCAACGCTGCCCAACAATACAATGAGCTTTTGCGTTGTATCTCCAGACATCTGCACCTAAATCGCCCATTCGTATAAGACCTTCGATGCCAAATTTCCGCAACTGCACAAACACCCCGAAACTTGTAAGCCCTGTTACGACACAATCAAGCTCATCACCAATTCTGCCGCTCAACATCTGCAATATCAGAACGGTTTTCAGCTCTTCTTCAGCATCGTCGGCCCGCTGCTCAGTAAAGGTTATGTGTTTTCCAATCTCAGATAAATCTTGCTTTGTTGTAATATCACTTGCCAAATCAAGACGTTTTTGCAGATAAAATTCCAAACCCCGATGGACAAGCAAATCCGCATATCTGCGTATGGGACTTGTAAAATGACAATAGCACCCGGAAGCCAGCGCAAAATGGCCTGTATGCAACGGAGAATATTGTGCCTTCTCCAAGCTTCGAAGCACTGCTAAATTTACGCCAAAGGAACAATCCGCACCTTTAACCGCAGCCAATAAATCCTGTATCGCACCACGGTCAGGCGTCCGAGGCAAACTATAGCCAAATGCTCTGATAAGCTGTGAAAGATTTTTCATACTCAAACTGTCAGGCTCAGGATGGATACGACGCATAAACGGGACGTTGTATCTATCCAAAAGCGATGCTACCGCCTCATTGGCCTCCACCATAAACATCTCGATTATTGTGTGAGGATAGCTGTCGTCTGCAGGATGTGCATCTACGACACGACCGGATTTATCCATTACCAATTCGGTCTCCGGCAAATCCAGATGGAGCATTCCATTTTCAAGCCGCCGTTTCTCAATCGAGCGACTTAGCTGCTCCATATTTTTCAGCAGCTCTACCACTTCGGGTTTAATCCCTTTAGTTCGGCCTTTCAAGGCCTTATCGGCCTGCTCATAAGTCAGGCGCTGCGCAGAACGAATAACCGAGTTTACGAAGCTACGAGACAGAACCTTACCATCCCCGTCGTAAGTTAAATACACGCTTTTTACAAACCGCAACTGGCTAGGCTGAAGACTGCATACGCCGTTACTTAAAATCTCCGGCAGCATCGGTATCGTTTTGGCGGGAAGATATATGCTGTTTCCGCGAATCTTTGCTTCGGCATCCAGCGGCGTATCGGCAGACACGAAAGAACTTACATCGGCAATATGAACGCCAAGAACCCAATTGCCTTCGGTATCTTTTTCCAGACTTATGGCATCGTCAAAATCTTTTGCATCAGGCGGGTCAATCGTAATAATCACTTTTTCCGTTATGTCTTCTCTGCCGTCAAGCTGCTCAGGCTCAAATTCTCTGGCTGCCACACGCGCCTGCTCAATACAACCTTCGTCGAACTCGCTCGGCAGATGATACTGATGAACTATCGAGTTTACCTCGCTGTCATATTGCCCTGCTCTGCCCAGAACCTCAATAATTACGCCGCGCGCCAAATACCTCTCCGTCGGATAGGACAGTATCTCGACAACTACCTTATCTTTACTCCAGGCATCTTTTGCACTTACATCATCGACGCTAATCGGCTCTATAAATCCTGTTCCGTCCGGTTGAACAATCCATCCTTCGGGATGTTTCAACAACGTCCCCACGAATTTATTTTGCGCTCGTTCGAGAATATCAACTATCCTGCCGCTGACACGAATTTGTCCTGCTCGCCCCGCCTGCTGTAAGCGGGCGGGGGCACGCCTGCCTTTTTTGACTACCACCGCAGCAACGATATCGCCCGTCATCGCCCCTTCTGTTTTATCTGGCGGTATGAACAAATCACCATGCGAGGTGGGTTCAAGAGGTGTTATGAAGCCAAATCCCTTCGGGTTGGCCCGAAATGTTCCTATGATTCGACCCGACAATGGCGGCAGGCTAACTAAATTCCTCGCTCCTATTACGACGTGTCCCGCCCGACGAAGCTCCTCAAATGCTGCTTTGAACTGCGGATAATCTTCCGAACTTACGCCGAGTGCCTTAGCTAATGGCGCCAGCTTCGATGGCGTATAGTCAGGGTGCTTCAAAAGTTTAATTATTCGCTCTTTGAATATCTCAGCCATTTGACCAACTTATAAAAAGCAAAAAATCGCTTAACTTGGTCAACGATTTTACATTTTTTGTCTTTGTGTGAGAATATAGTTGTAGCGTTTCCAAATAAGCAAGGCGGGAAATACGCAAAACAGGGCGTTCATTAGCCAGAAGCTGGTTTTGATAGTAATATTAAAGTTAGAATAATCGAAGAGAGATACGATAAATCCGGCGGGGCTGTAAAGATAAATTATATCACTTTCAAAAATAGCTGATAGAATCAACGGCAGAATTACATACAACACAGCGATGAAACCCAAAAGAAGCCCGATTTTGTTGGAAGCTGGTTTATAAACTACGTAGAGTTCCAGCAAAAGGACAAGGAACAAATAGCAAGTCAGCAGGATAAAAATATTATATAGATTTGGTCCGAGCTTCATAGCTGCATACTCAGCGAAGAAGGCTGTCCCTATTGAAGAAGCAGTCCATATTACAAATAAAGCGATTGATAAGGCCGGATTCGAGTACATCACAATAGGAACGAGTCCTGTTTTTCTTGAGTTGGGCCGGCTTTGAATGAATCTGCTATATTCGATGTACTTGTCGAGATCTCGTAACGAACCCAAGGGAATAAGCAAGACGGGGATTAGTGTGATAAGCCAATATGAGTAAATTAGCTCTGGCCCTTCCTTTGGTATATAAGTATAATACAGGCCTACTACTATAAAAATATATCCGAGCAGAAATAGCAACGAGCCTTCTCTGGTAAACAAAGGCTCTTGTTCATGGGTAAACCTTCGTAGTATTCCCTTGAAAGTCCAGCAACTAAGATATAAAGCAACAAGGGAAATTACCACTAGTATCGGGATTTTTATCTTGAAGAAATATACCGAGTAGTGTTCCAGTTCATCAACAGAAGACAATGCCACTACAGCGTTTATCATCATTGGCACAAAGAAGAATACAACAAGTAGTATAAGTACTATCCCTGAGCTCCTGCTTTTTTGGGCGGGATTAATTGATGATAGTAAGGAAGTTGAGTTTACAAGGATTGTTATTGATATAAGTATCATAAGAATTTGTCCCTGTAGATTTATGTTTATCGCACCGGCCAATCCAAAATATATGAGGAGCACCAGGTTGATAGTTCCGAATAAAAGAACCACCAGGTTCTTTCCGATGAGGATGCCAAGGGCTTTTTTGTGAGCCGGCAGAGGAAGCATTCTGAAAAAATCAAAGGATTTATTTAATATTTCCTCTTTAATTGCTGATCCAGAGTTATATGTGCTCCAAATAAAAAGGATTATTACCTGGAAGGTGAGAAATTGATAATAGAGGCTTTCGTAGAATTTGGTAATGTCCTTAAAGAAGGTTTGGTATTTATAGCTGGAATAATTTATAAATACCATTAGCAAGATAATGGAAATATAGATAGTGACATATATCCAAAATTGTTTGGGACGCAGTGCGCTGTAGCGATAGCGCTGTATTAATGGGTTGTTAACCATTCCTTTTTGTCCTGTTTGGAGTTTGTTATTCTTCAGAGGATATTTTCATAAATATGTCTTCGAGGTCGGTCTTTTCTTCACAAAAAGCAACTACTTTGATATTATTGTTGACCAAATGTGCATTTAATTCAGCAAGTCCTTCGAGGGATGCGCTCATCTCAACGATTATAGTATTGTTCTGCACGTTGATTATCTCTGTGTTAAGGAATTCTTTTACCAGATTGGTGGCTCTGTCACAATTATCCAATACAGTGATAATGACGTTTCTTGAACCTGCGATTTTTCGTTGAATTTTATCAACAGCACCATATAGGATTATCTTTCCTTTATTCATTATTGCGATGTGGGAGCATAATCCAGACAGTTCGGTTAATATGTGTGAGGATATGATGGTGGTTTTGCCTTCGGCGCTTAGTCTTCTTAAAACCTCACGCAGTTTAATCCTTTGCTTCGGGTCTAAACCTGACGCGGGTTCATCGAGCAGCAAAACTTTGGGGTCACGAACCAGCAATACACCAACACCCATTCTTTGAACCATGCCTCTGGAGAGATGGCGTATGAAACAGTTCCTTTTGTCTTCAAGGTCGATGAATTCTAAGGTAGCCTCGACGCGTTCAGGAATTAGTTTTGGTTCAACTTTGTAGGCTTTTGCAAAGAATTCAAGACATTCCTGGAGTGTAAGGTCGTTGTAAAGGTTGAAGAAATCAGGTAGAAAGCCAAGATGTTGTCGTATCTGCAGATAATCGTCTCTCAGGTCTTGGCCAAGGATTGTTGCATTTCCATCTGTTGGTCTAAGTAGTGTTGCGAGAATTCTTAGAAGTGTTGTTTTTCCAGCGCCGTTTGGACCTATGAGGCCAACCACATGGCCTTGTTCGATAGACATGGTTACATCATTGACAGCAACTAGTGTGCCGAACTCTTTTCTAATATTGTCTATTTGCAGAATTTCCATTAACTGATGAACAGCATCCACTAAATTTGAAGCTGTACCAATATAAGTATCCAGCGCGTCTTAGTCAAAATATTTATCTGAGTAGTTTCACAATTCCTTTCATCCGCTCATCTACATATCCTCTTATCATGCATCCGCCCCTCCGGTATCGAGTGTCAAGTATCGAGATACGCTTCACAGTTTACCCTAAGCCAAGTCGAAGGGCTCCACGAGATATGAAAATATTATTACTTTTTTGCTTTAAGGCTGTTGAGTTGCCTGGCTAAGCGTGATTTTTTTCGAGCAGCAGTTCTTTTGTGCATTGTGCTCGTAGCAGCGGTTTTATCCAGCTTCTTTACCACAAGCTTGTATTGTTCGGTTGCTTTTTCTACATCGCCGGCATCAAGCGCAACCTGAAAACGCTTAATCTGGGTCTTTACCTGACTTTTACGCGCACGATTAATCGCCTTTCGCTTGGCGTTCTGTCTTACTCTCTTTTTGGCCGATAACGAATGTGCCACCTTAGTCTCCTGAAAAAACCTAAGTCTTTCTTAATTTATAATCATTCAAAAATTCTAATTTACCGCTGACTCCATGCTCCCAAGCATATCAGGATTCCTTTTGCTCGCTTCTCAGTTTATCTACTCGCTGGCGAACATCCTTGTATGCAAAATCAAGCTGTGCTATCTTGCGATAAATCTCCAGTGCCTTTTCCGTATCACCCTGCTGCTCGTATGAACGGGCTAAATTATACCGCAATTCCTTGGCAATGCTATCGTCCTTCAGCTCGTATGATTCTATTGCCTGAGTAAATACATCAATCGCATCTGCGAACCAGCCCTTCAGAAAGAAACAAAGGCCTATCTTATCCATCGCCGGAATCTTATGTCGGGGGTCCCTTTGGGCCTCCTGAAATAATGGTATCGCCTCGTCATACCGCTCCTCACCAACCAGACGGATGCCGTATTCATACTTGGCCCGCAAGTCAGTCGGATAATTTTCCACACACAGACGATAATGCTCCAGTTCGCTGCGGTTTAGCTGTTCTGACAATTCACTAACCTGCGACTTAACTTCCGCATCCTCCTCATTAGTCTCAAGCACTTTTTTCGCCTCTCTTATTTTGCGCTTAAGCTGTTTTATTCTTATCTGACCTGCCCGCTGCCTATAGCTAAAATCACTTTTAGTTTTATATGCATTTTCTAACAGCTCCATCGCCTCGTTCTCAGCCTCGTCGTTTTCCAAATCTGACAGCGCATCGGCTAAATTAAATATGTTCTTCGGCAGATTCGGGTCCTCTGTCATCGCCTCTCTGGCGTCTTCAACCGCCAAAAGACGATAATCCTCGGTCTTGATAACACTCGCCTGAGCTTGAAGCTTTTCTTGGCTCTCGCGGTCCTTTATCGACTGCCGAAAATCTCCCTCCTGGTCATACTTGCCTCTGATAACTGCAAGTTCCGCCGAGAGTCTTTGATACTCATCCGTAAGTTCCCCGTCGCCGGGTTTAAGCCTCATAGCACATTGACACGCTGCTACAGCTTTATCGAACTCGCCCATAGCTTCATAGCTATCCTTTAACAAAAGATACGTTTGCAATGAAGGTTTCTCGGCTGCGTTATTTGTCTGGAAGATAAAATTCGCAATCCAGCTGACTGTCTTCTTATAACCGCCCGCAGTTGCAGCTTTGAGCATAGCCTCGGCATACGGAAGATACCCCGGGTTCTTTGCAAAAAGATACTCGGCATTGAGCATTTGCTCAAGCGGCGTTTTACCTCGGAGCCGTTTCATTTTTTCCACCATCGAAGGCTTTTTTCCGCCTTTGCCCTGTCGGTGCAATGCCATTTCGCAAAGAGGCATATGGCCCTCTTGCACCGCATCCGGACCGCACCGAAGACCCTCAAGGTACATATCGATTGCGTAATCGAAATTGTCCGTCTCCGCTACCCTTCGGGCTCTTTCAAAAAAAACCTTCGCTTTGGCTAACTTTTGATTTGCGTCTTCTTCCGGCATAAGTTTTAATTAATTTTATAAGCTCTGAAACGCCTTTTACCTGCTTAATCCTAACCTTATTTTTAATCTTGTCAACCCCGTAATATTAATTTCATTGTTACCGGGTCGATAAATAAATACTTGTATAAAAACAGAACCTATGTTATAAAAACAACTCGGAATCCAGACAAAAAAGTAGAACAACTGAAAATAAAAGTCCAAATATATTACGATTTATGCATGTATGATTAACTCAATATATTAGGGAGAAACTAATATGGTATCAGCCCTTGAGCATTATGACCCCCAGATTTACGAACTTATAAGACAGGAAAAGGCTCGCCAGAGCGGCTCAATCCGGCTCATCCCCTCCGAAAACTATGTCTCCAGAGCCGTTATGGAAGCAAGTGGAAGCTGCCTTACAAACAAATACTCCGAGGGTTATCCTGGCAGACGATACTACGAAGGCCAGCAGGTAACTGACCTTATCGAGAGGATGGCACAGCAGCGGGCAAAAAAATTGTTCAAAGCCGAATACGCTAACGTCCAGCCCTACTCCGGCTCAATAGCGAACTGGGCAGCTTATCTGGCTCTTGCTGAACCGGGGGACACTATTATGGGGCTGTCTCTTCCGTACGGCGGACATCTCACTCACGGCTGGAAGGTCAGCGTTACAAGTAAAATCTTTAACTCCGTCCAGTACACCGTCAACCCTGATACAGGAAGATTTGACTATAACGAGATTGAAAAGCTCGCAAAAAAACACAGACCGAGAATAATCATCTCCGGCGCAACGGCATATCCACGAGAGATTGATTTTGAGATATTCGGCCGGATAGCCAAAGATGTAGGTGCATACCACGTCAGCGATATCGCTCACGTTGCAGGTCTCGTCGTAGCGGGTATACACAAAAGTCCCGTCCCTTATGCAGACATCGTATCGACCACAACGCACAAAACTCTGCGAGGACCCAGAGGCGGTATGTTACTCTGCAAAGCACAGCACGCAGAAAATGTCGATAAAGCCGTCTTCCCAGGCCTACAGGGTGGCCCACATATGCACACCCTGACCGCCGTCGCCGTTGCTCTCGCTGAGGCCGACACTCCTGAGTTTATCCTTTATGCAAAACAGATTGTCAAAAATGCAAAAGCTCTGGCAGAAAAGCTCCTCGAATACGGCTTTAACCTATCATCAGGCGGAACTGACAACCATTTAATACTAATCGATTTGCGAAACAAAAACGCGCCCGGCAGGAAACTTGCAAAAGCGCTGGATAGAGCAAGAATCGTTACCAATTATAACACCACACCTTCAGACCCAGCCCATCCGGCTAATCCTACAGGCCTGCGTATAGGAACGCCTGCAATTACCACCCGTGGAATGAAGGAACCGGAGGCTGAGCTAATTGCAGGTTTTATTAACAAAGTCGTGGAAAACGTCGATAATGAGTCGGCAATTGAGGAAGTGGCGAAAGATGTCTTGCTTCTTTCCTCACAATTCCCGGTGCCGGAGCACTTTATCATACCCAATAAGAATAATCCGGACTCAATATATACCTCAGACACACTGACACCCTGGCTGTTTTAAGTTAAGGAGTAACAACGTGACCTCGGAAGAACAGGTGTTAGTTGTCGAGCGAAAAGTTCTTGAACAGGTTGGATTGTTTAATGGACTCGCATTTGACGTAGACCGCTACCTCCAAAAGATTTTTGTTCAGGGCGTCCCACATTTTCTACCTCGGTGGCAGGCAGAAAAAGACTCCGCCTATAAACAGCTCATCCCCTATGTAATCATCGGTTACAACGGCAGATACCTCACCTACGTCAGGGGCAGGCGCGCAGGAGAAGCTCGGCTGGTTGGACTGCGGTCCATCGGAATTGGTGGCCACATAAACCCCGCCGATGATATGCCCTTATTCAATGATAATTTTTACGAAGCCTACCTTACTGCTGTTGAGCGAGAAGTTGCGGAGGAAGTATCTGTAGAAACCGGCCACACTGACAGCATTGTTGCTCTGCTAAATGACGATTCAAACGACGTAGGCAGCGTCCATCTCGGCCTAGTCCACCTCTGGCTGCTCGATGCACCAAACGTAAGCAAAAAAGAGCAGATGATTACCCAGATGTCTTTTATGACTCCTGACGAACTGCACCAATTGCGAGACACTATGGAGACTTGGTCGCAATTGTGCCTCGACAGTCTTGACCAAATGACAAACAAAACCGAAGATGATAATAAGAATATAAAGTGAATAGTGAATCGAACCGCGAGACACAAACCACGAGCGACGAAATTTGCCTTTGACAGCAAATTTATTCTCCGCTAATTAATCCCACGAAAGGCAGACTCATCTGGGAGAAAAACACCTGCTCCGAGCGTAGTTGTAGGGTCGCCGAATCGCCTGTTTGTTATTGTGAGATGCGCTTCACGAGATACTAACTTTGCTCTTTGTATGTTCTGCGTGGTCGGCGGTGTAGGCTGTGTTTTGCAGACAATTTTTCCCAGCCCGTTCGACTCCTTTGATTCCACTTCCTATCTTGCCATAAACACCAGAACAGGCAGGACAAGCGCGCTCAAGGCAGGTCCTTCGATGTTACTCAGAACAGACAAGGTAGAAAAAGTTTGCAAAGTGGGTTTATTTTGGTTATAATATAGATTCTATTGGACTCTGTTTTTCGGAGAAGCGGCTTATAAATTTTGCCAAGACCCGAAATGAGATAAAGAGATGAAGTTGAGATTATCTGTTAATTGCAGGTTTTTTTTTGCTGCGATGATATTCGTGGTTTTGTGGGGGATTTTGTGCGTAACTTTCGCGGAGGGGGCTGTCGTCGATAGGAATTTACCGCTGATTGAAGAGCCAAACGGTGCGGAGCAGCGTGGATACGTTGAGAATGAGATAATCGTGAAATTCCGAGGCGATGTTGCGGAGAAAATGGAAAGGAAGCTTGCGAAAGGGGCATCGGCTGGTGAGCTGGGATTATCAGATTCGCTGGACGAGCTGAATAGCAAATACAGATTACGGAAGGCAGAGCCGTTGTTTAAGGACTTCAAGAAGAGAAGAGAACAGGTGAAGGCACTGCTGGAAAAAGATGCGAGAGATTTGAGTAAGAAGGAGAAGCGGATATTGGCGAGACTTAAGCGTGCACCGAAGGGGGCGAAGGTTCCTGAGCTTGGGGGGATATATAAGCTGGCATTTTCGCTTGAAGCCGGTCAATCGGTGGAGGATGTGGCCGAGGCCTATAACAGGGATGCGGGGGTAGAATATGCGGAGTTGAATTATATTGTATCGATACATTTGACGCCGAATGACACTCATTATCCTTTGCAGTGGCCTTTGAATAATACAGGTCAGATTTATCCTGAGAGCGGCAGATTTAATCATCCGCCCGGGATACCTGATAGCGACATAGATGCGCCTGAGGCGTGGAATATAAATACAGGCAGTTCCGAGGTTATCGTGGCGGTGGTGGATACCGGTGTTGACTATGAGCACAGGGATTTGCGGAATAATATGTGGATTAATGAGGCGGAACTGAACGGGATGGCGGAGGTTGACGACGACGGCAATGGTTACATAGACGACATATATGGTTATAACTTTGCTTATCGTAATAGCGACCCGAAAGATGACGACGGACACGGCACACATTGTTCGGGGATAATAGCGGCTGAGGGTAATAACGGGCTTGACATATCAGGTGTATGCTGGGATGCGAGGATAATGGCGTTGAAGTTTCTGAACTGGATGGGGATGGGGACAATAGACGATGCGGTAGTGGCTTTTTATTATGCGGTTGAAAACGGGGCGGATGTTATATCCAACAGTTGGGGGGCTAATTTTTATTTGCGAGCGATGCGTGAAGCGGTGGACTATGCGCACAGTCAGGGGGTGGTTATAGCAGCTTCTGCGGGGAATGGCGATTCTGATGACCCGATGTATCCTGCGGGTTACGGGCATGTAATTTCGGTGGCGGCGACGAATTCAAGAGATGAGAAGGCGCCGTTTTCCAATTACGGCGACTGGGTTGATATAGCAGCACCTGGAGTTGATGTTTTGTCTTTGCGAGCGGAGTGGACGGCGATGGGGATGGTGTATGATAGCTATACGACGATTGCATCAGGGACGTCTATGTCCTGTCCGCATATTGCGGGAGCATGCGGACTTTTGTTGTCGACGAATCCGATGCTTGGGAATGAGGACATTTATGATATTTTGATGGGGACAGTGGACAGTATTTCACCCGGGATTTGCCTTTCCGATGGACGCGTTAATGTTTTTAAGGCGGTTCAATCGGCAATTCTACCTGAAGGTCGGCTTCATCTTGACAGAGATTTCTATGCGTGCTTTGACGTTTTATCAATATTGCTGAGCGACAGTCATCTTGCAGGTCAGGGCGGTCAAGAAGTTACAGTTACAACAAGCGGAGGCGATACTGAAACGGTTTTTCTGAGCGAAAGGGCACCGGCTATTGGTCTTTTTGGGGGGACAGTTTCGGCTGAGGGGGGAGAGCCAAATATTGGAGACGGGACACTTCAATTATCTGATGGAGAAGTTATCACGGCAACGTATTACGATGCCGATGATGGCACGGGTAATCCGGCGGTGGCGGAGGATACGGCTGAGGCTGACTGTGAAGGGCCGGTGATTACCAATGTTCGGATAGACCGTTTTGGACCTGAGCCGGAGGTTACGTTTGAGACAAATGAGCCGAGCAGGGCGGTAGTTTTTTGCGGGTTAGATTGTGGAGAGCCTAACGATATTATAGCAAGCGATTCAATGTTGGCGACGAACCACAGCATAAAATTAGGAGGAGTCTTACCATCGACGGATTACTTTTTCGTGATTGAGGCTACCGATGCTCTCGGTAACGTGACAGTGGATGATAATAATAATGTGTGTTACGTATTTACTACGGATGAAGGCCCCGGTGACATTGATGTTCCAGGTGATTATAACAGTATTCAAGAGGCGATAAACCACTGTTGGGAGGGGGGGACGGTGTGGGTTGCGGACGGGAGATATAAGGGGCCTGGTAACCGAGATATTGATTTTAAGGGAAAGGTTATCACGGTGAGGAGTGAGAATGGTCCTGTGCATTGTATAATCGATGCCAACGGTGAAGAAGGACCTCGGCGTGGTTTTTATTTCCATAATAGTGAGGATGCCAATTCGGTTCTTGACGGTTTTACAATTACAAATGGCAATGCTTCGAAAGGAGGTTCTTTTGGGAGCGGCGGAGCGATTAGATGCACGGGCAGCAGTCCGACAGTTACCAACTCTATTTTCAGCAGAAACAGAGGCGATTCGATGAGCAATACAGAGGGCAGTAATCCGATGGTGACCGGCTGCACATTTCTTGGACATAACATTGACCAGATAAGCGTTGGGATGCAGAACGATAGTAGCAGTCCGATGGTGATAAACTGCACATTTATGGGGCACATAGGGTCCGGCAGATGGGGCGGTGGTGGGATGGAGAACCGGCACGGCAGCAGTGCGACGGTTGTAAACTGCTGGTTTGTCGGTAACATTGTGGGGACATACGGTGGGGGTATGTTTAACTACGTTAATAGTAATTCAACGGTGGTAAACTGTGTGTTCAGCGGGAATCGAGCCGGCCTATCCGACCCGAGCGACGACGGCTATGGTGGCGGGATGGCCAACTTCAGCAGCAACCCGGTATTGATTAACTGCACGTTCAGCAATAACTGGGCCAACGACGATGGTGGAGGGATGGCAAATATTTTCATCAGCGGTCCGAGATTATCCAACTGTGTTTTCTGGGGCAATATAGACAGCGGTGGAGTTGATGAATCAGCACAGATTCACCGCGGCACAGTAAAGCCGGTGGTCAATTATAGCTGTGTTCAAGGCTGGTCAGGGACTTTTGGCGGTGTCGGCAATATCGGAGCTAACCCTTTGTTTGTGGACGCTGATGGGCTGGATAATATCATTGGCACGAAGGATGATAACGTGCAGCTACCTGCGGGTTCTCCTTGCATTGATGCAGGTGACAACACCGCGGTTCCAGCTTTTGTCAGCAGCGGGGTCGACGGCTGGCCACGTTTTGTCGATGACCCAAACACGATTGATATCGGCAACGGCACAGCACCGGTTGTGGATATGGGAGCTTATGAATACCAGGGACCACGCGAGTTGTATGTTGACGATGATGCACCTGATGACCCCGGACCTGGTGATGCTGAGGTAAGTGACCGTTTGGAGAACGGGACGGAGGCACATCCATTTGACAGCATACAGGAGGCTATCGATTTTGCTCAGGACGGGGATACTATCATAGTAGCGGAGGGGATATATTACGAACATATCAATTTCAGGGGTAAGAGGTTGATGGTCAGGTCAACAGAGCTGACTAAGCCTCCGGTAGTGGCGTCTACAATTATCGACGGTGGTGGTATTGGAAGGGTGGTTACCTTTTCCAGTGGTGAAGGTTCGGGTTCAATACTTTGGGGCTTTACGATAACCGGTGGCGAGGTGGGCATTTATTGTTATGCGGCATCACCGACAATTATCAACTGCAGCATTACGGGGAATGCAGAAGCAGCTATGGACTTATGGCACCGCAGCGAGCCGACAATTATCGACTGCAAAATTGATGGGGATGTGATAAGCCATTCAATTGTTGAGAATCTGCGAACGGGGAAGTTATACGATTATATTCAGGATGCGATTGATGAGGCAGTAAGCGGTGATGAAATAGTAGCTGGTGAGGGAGTTTATTGGGAGAACATTGATTTTGAGGGTAAGAATCTGACGGTTCGGTCAACGAATCCCAATGACCTAGGTGTTGTGACGGCTACAATTATCAAAGGGACAGGTAATGGCAGCGTGGTGAGATTTGCCGGCGGAGAGGGGTCAGGGGCGGTTCTTTCTGGTTTTACGATAAGCGGCAGCGGTATAGGTGTTTATTGCTATGGGACGTCGCCGACGATAAGAAACTGCACGGTAATCGGTGGTGCCGGTATTGCTATGGATCTATGGCACCGCAGCGCCCCAACAACCATCAACTGCAATATTATTGGGATTGTAGCTGTGCATCCGACTGCTGAGAATCTGCGGACGGGAGCAATATTCGATTATATTCAGGATGCGATTAATGCGGCGGTATCCGGTGATGAGATAGTAGCAGATGAAGGTAATTATTTTGAGGACATTGATTTTAAGGGCAAGAACCTGAGGGTTCGGTCAAAATACCCGGATGACGCAGAGGTTGTAAGGTCTACGGTTATAAAAGGCGGTATCGATAACTATGTGGTGAGATTTGCCAATGGGGAGGGGCCTGGAGCAGTTCTTAGCGGTTTTACCATAATCGGCAAAGACAAGTGCATCTATTGCTTTGGCACATTTCCCACGATTACCAAGTGCACCATTGTTGGTAATGGAGGTGTCGCGATTGAATTGTGGTTCTGCAGTAATCCGGCAATTATCGATTGCACTATCATTGGTGAGATAAAGGTCGGGAAGATTGAGAATCTAACCAAAGGGAAGAGATACTACATATCTCTTCAGAATGCCATTAATGATGCTTCGTCCGGAGATGAGATACTGGTCGGCGAGGGGACATATCGGGAAAACATCAGATTCAAAGGCAAGAACATTTTGGTCAGGTCAAGGGACTGGAATGACCCAAAGGTGGTGGCATCTACGGTTCTCGATGGATGTGGTATAGATAGCGTTGTAAAGTTTTCCGGTGGTGAGGGTCCTGGAGCGATTCTGACCGGTTTTACGATAACCGGCGGTAATCGATATGACGGAGGAGGTATAAGGAGCACGGCAAGCACTCCGACGATTAGCAATTGCGTTATTGCCGGGAATACCGGCAGTGGGATTTACTGTGAGCAGGAGGGTCCGACAATCATCAACTGCATTATTTCCGGAAATAGCGGTTCCGGTATCAGGGCAATAGGCAGGGAAAGTGCGACAATTATCAACTGCACGATTGTAGGGAATGGTGCCAAAGGTGTTGATTCCTATAGAGGCAAGCCACAAGTAATAAACTGTATTGTGTGGTCGAACAGGGATTCAGAAGTATATGGTGTTCCATTTTTGACGTATAGCGATGTAGAGGGAGGCTGGCCTGGAGAAGGCAATATTGATTCCGACCCACATTTTGTTGAGCCTGGTTATTGGGGTGATGTTAACGACCCGCATATCCGAGTTGAACCCAACAACCCGGACGCTATCTGGATTGAGGGAGATTATCATTTGCTTCCTGATTCCGGCTGCGTTGATGCAGGGATAGATATGGGAGTTTTTGAGGACATAGAAGGTAATGTAAGACCTTTTGATTATCCGGATGTTGATAATAATGGCGAGCTTGAGGAATTTGATATTGGTGCATACGAGGTTGTTACGCCGTCGATTGAGGTAGAGATGAGAATAACGCCGAGGGCGCTGAACACTGGCGGCAGAGGCGGGGTTCTGAAGGCGGATTTAGAACTTCCATCGGAATTTGGTATTGATGATATTGATACGAGCAGTCCTGCGAAGCTCTGGCCTTTTGGTGTAATGTCGAATAACATCAAAGTTCTTGCCGGTAAAAAAGGTAGTCCTATCAGGGTTGAGATTGCTTTTCTGCGTTCTGATATCTATGGTGCTTTGGGGGATTTTAGGCCCGATGAACTGAAGGTTGGCTGGCTTACCGTTGGTAAATATTTTTACGGCACAGACACGGTTAAAATAATTCGGTAGCAAAGGTGATTTGAACAGCGTGTTGGAGATTTAAGAAGTAATGAGAACCGGGGGTTGGTTTTGAGATTGGGGGAGGGTAAGAATTAGGTTTGACGGTGATGAGTTTTTAATTGATAATTGCGGGATAGAGTCAAAAGAGGGGAGAAAAGTATCGAGGCAGAGGGGTGGAAGTTGTTGGAGAAGAAGAGAGAATAGGAAAAAGTTGTAATTTAGAAAAGGTGATTAAAATGGAATTGAGACGTCGTGAATTTCTTAAGGTTTTATCGGCTTCTGCTGCGGAGGTACTTTTATCCGGTGAATCTCTGTGGGCTATGGGGGCAAAAACGAAACTCGATAAACAGATTCGAGATAAGTTTCCAAGGCGGACTTTGGGCAAGACCGGTGAACGTGTTTCGATAATTACATTTGGCGGTATTGTGGTCAGGGATTCGGAGCCTGCTCATTCAGCAGAGGTTGTTGCCGAGGCGGTAGAGAAGGGAATAAATTATTTTGACGTTGCGCCGAGATATGGAGATGCGGAAGAGAAGCTGGGCCCGGCATTGAAGCCTTATCGTGAAAAGGTTTTGCTCGCGTGTAAGACGTGGAAGCGCCAGCGGAAGGAAGCTGAGGAGGAACTGCACAGGTCGCTTAGTCGTTTGCAGACGGACCGGTTTGATGTTTATCAACTGCATGGTCTTACGGATGTGGAAAAAGATGTTAAGGCAGCATTGGGTAAGGGCGGGGCGATGGAGGTAATTCTTGAAGCCAGGAAGCAGGGTTTGGTGCGGTATATCGGTTTTTCAGCGCATTCGGCGGCGGCGGCGTTGACGGCGATGCGGGAATTCGACTTTGATACGATAATGTACCCGGTCAGCTTTGTCACCCACTACAAAAGCAATTTTGAAAGCGAAGTTCTTGCCGAGGCGAAGAGGCGGAAAATGGGTATCATTGGGATTAAGCCGATGGCAAAGCAGCGTTGGCAGGGAGAGAAGGACAAGCGCTGGCCTAAGTGCTGGTATGAGCCAATTAGTGAGCGAGAATTGGCTCGCAAGGCGCTGAGTTGGACGCTTTCGCAGGGTGTTTCGACTGCTGTGCCGCCTGGTGAGGAGAGTCTATATCGGCTGGCGGTCGAGCTTGGTCCTATTTGCAAGGCGCCTACCGGTGATGAGCTACTGGAATTGGAGCAGATAGCTGCTGGATGCACGGCTATTTTTTCCTGAGTTTTGCCGAACGGGTTGGTTGCCGTTGCTTTAGACGGCGAGAGTCGGCGCAATTTGGAAGAGTTAGATGGTTGAGATTCGAGAGGAAGAGCTTGTATTTAAGTTTTCACGCAGCGGAGGGCCTGGTGGACAGAATGTCAACAAGGTCAATACTCGTGTTACAGTGCTTTTTGACGTGCAGAAAAGCGATAGTTTTACTGATAGTCAAAAAAGACGGATACTGGAGCGGCTTTCGAGGCGAGCCGACAAGGACGGTATTATACGAGTTGTTTGTCAGCGGTATCGGACACAAAGGGCAAATAAGGTGGCTGCGGTCGAGCGATTGGGCGAACTGTTGGGGGAGGCGCTGAAAAAGAAACGAGTGCGGAAGAAGACAGCGGTACCTGAATATGCTCGCCAGAAGCGATTAGAGCAGAAGAAGCGGCGGAGTATGTTGAAGAAACAAAGGGCTTTTTCGATTGATGATTGATTATTTGAATCGAAGTTTGAAGTCAGCTTATTTCAGGTCAGTTCGATATCGATAGGCTTTTGTGGAGGTGTGGGCGCTGTTACTAATTCTGCTCCGAGTCGGAAGGCTTCTTTCATTGCGGAGGGATGATTTTGGATTTGGCCTTTCTCCTCTGTTTTGTTGACAAATAGATTCGCTGCATATTGCATATCGAGGACATCGAAGTAATATTTCATAGTCAGCCGGATGCTGTCGAACATTTTTTTGCTTTTTGAGCCACCGACGGCGATGACCATTGCTCGTCTGTCTTGACCTTGAGTATTGAGAAGTGGTTTTTTCAGGACGTATTTGTGGGCCCAGAGGCACTGGCATCGGTCGATTAGGATTTTTGCCTGTGCACAAACAGTCATAAAAAATATTGGTGTTGCGAAAATCAGACGGTCGGCATCGAGCATCTTTGCTGATAGGGGGTGATAATCGTCTTTAACTATAC
>Ga0209636_10002564_pt1 | contig 18553 bp, 10 predicted proteins | sample DeeMarSWOR152_54_FD_187464 | JGI IMG/M metagenome (GOLD analysis project Ga0209636, IMG submission 187464) | Marine sediment microbial communities from White Oak River estuary, North Carolina - WOR-1-52-54 (SPAdes) (version 2) | ecosystem: Environmental > Aquatic > Marine > Intertidal zone >... | reverse complement strand
CAGTGCCGGAGTGTAGATGTTAAACGGGCCACCTGGGGAGTACGGCCGCAAGGCTGAAACTTAAGCGAATTGGCGGGGGAGCACACAAGGGGTGGAGGCTGCGGTTCAATTGGATCCAACGCCGGACATCTCACGGGGATCGACAGCAGAATGAAGGTCAGTCTGAAGGGCTTACCAGACAAGCTGAGAGGAGGTGCATGGCCATCGTCAGCTCGTACCGTGAGGCGTGCGGTTAAGTCCGTTAACGAGCGAGACCCGTATTCTATGTTGCTAACTGGTAACAGAGCACTCATAGGAGACCGCTGGTGATAAACCAGAGGAAGGAACGGGCGACGGTAGGTCCGTATGCCCCGAATTTCCCCGGCTACACGCGGCCTACAATGCATGAGACAACGGGTTGCAACTCCGAAAGGAGAAGCTAATCCCTTAAACTCATGCCCGGTTCGGATCGAGGGTTGTAACTCACCCTCGTGAAGCTGGAATCCCTAGTAGACGAACGTCACTATCGTTTGTCGAATATGTCCCCGCTCCTTGCACACACTGCCCGTCAAGCCATTCGAGTGGAATTTAAACAAGGTTCTTTCTTTTTGGAAGAGTCGAGTTTAGGTTTCGCGAGGGGGGCTAAGTCGCAACAAGGTAGCCGTACTGGAAGGTGCGGCTGGATCACCTCCTTTTATATTTCATTAACAAGCACCAAGAATTAGGGCTTAAAAATTTCTAGAATAAGTTTGACAAAAATAAAAAATTCTATGATTCTCTATCCAGGGAATGCTCTATAATTTCTAGGTTCTTTCGTTATTCTAACACTTGGATGACTTTCTCGTTGACCACCTAGACTTACTTCAACAAGCTTGGTTTTCTTTCTGAATTCTTTTAAGGTTTTTATACCGGCATAACCCATCGCATTTTTCAAACCCCCCACCATGTCATGCAATACCTCTGGTACAGGACCGATAAAATCGACTAAACCTTCAACACCTTCGGGTACTGTCTTTCCCTTCGAACTCACAAAATATCTACCTGGACCATATCTAGCTTCTAAAGCAGCCTCAGAACCCATGCCTCTGTATTCTTTGTACAACCTGCCTTCAAGAAGAACTTTTTTTCCTGGAGCTTCTTCTGTACCCGCCAATAAACCTCCGATCATAACCGATGAAGCACCAGCAGCTATAGCTTTTGCTATATCACCGTATTGTTTTATACCGCCATCAGATATTACTGGAATGTCATACTTATCTGCAACTTCACTACAAGATTCGACCGAAGTTATTTGAGGTACACCGACCCCGGTTACAACTCTAGTCGTACATATAGAACCAGCACCAACTCCAACTTTTATTGCATCTGCACCTGCAGCGATTAAATCTTCTGTTGCCTTTGCAGTGACAACATTACCTCCAATGACATCGATATCGAATTGTTTCTTAATCTGTTTAACCGTATCTAAAACATTCTTAGAATGACCATGAGCAGAATCAACGACGATTACATCCACGTTTTCTTTACATAATAATTCAACTCTTTTCATGTCACCTACTCCTACTGCAGCACCGACCATGAGTCTACCTTCAGAATCTCTAGTTGCATTCGGGAATTTCTCTTTTCTTAGGATATCCTTAACTGTGATTAATCCAATAAGTTTACCGTCTTTTTTTGTAACCAAAAGCTTCTCGATTTTATTCTTTTGTAAGGTTTGTTTTGCCTTATCTCTAGTGATATCTTTAAGAACAGTCACGAGTTTTTTCGTCATCAAATCTTCTACTTTTAAGCTATTATTTTCTACAAAAAGTATGTCTCTTTTCGTTATTATCCCAACTAATTTTTCATTTTCAACAACAGGAATACCAGAAATTTGATTCTCTCTCATTATCCTTTTTACTGCTCCAACAGTTTTTTTGGGTTCGATTGTGATAGGATTTTCGATTATCCAACTCTCGTATCTCTTAACCTTTCTAACTTGTTCAGCCTGCTCCTGTGGAGTCAAGTATTGATGGGTTATTCCCATCCCACCTTGTTGAGACATTGCTATGGCCATTTTTTCTTCTGTTACTGTATCCATAGCCGCGCTTATTATTGGGATGTTGAGTTTGATTGATTCGGTTAGCCTTGTGCTAACATCCGTATCTCCAGGAAGAACTTGAGAATACCCAGGAACTATTGAAACATCATCAAAAGTTAATGCATATTTTTTTTGTTTCGACATGATTAACTTTCATGTCTTAACTTTATAAAATTTTGTGAGTAATCATACTTTGATTATGTTATAACCTGCCGCCTTTCTTAATCTATTCATCACAGCAAGTCCAAGACCTTTTTCTTCTACACCTTCAGCCAATACCACATCTACTTTTTCTTTGTCAAATTCTCGTAACGAAGTGAACAAATTTTTGGCTACATCTTTTAAACTTTCTCCGATGAACTTGATAATATCTGTCTTGTATTCATGACTTTTATAAACAGTCATGACTCCAACCTTTTTTCCTATTTTTTTATAACCATCCACGAGTTCAATGATTTTCTTTTTAACTTCATCGGATTTTCCTTCAATAACTATCACCTCAGCTTCCGGAGCATAGTGTCTATACTTCATGCCAGGAGACTTAGCGATGATACTCTTCATCTCTTTTTGGGCTATGACAATAGAGTGAAGTCTAACTTCTCCAATCACATATTCCAGTTCTTCGAGTGTTGTCCCACCAGGTCTCAAGAGAGTTGGTATTCTGGATGTTAAATCCAAAACAGTAGATTCAACTCCTATATAGGTTTCTCCAGTATCTATTATTGCATCTACTCTTCCGTACAAATCATCAATTACATCCTCAGCACGAGTCGGACTAGGTCTTCCAGCAAGATTGGCTGATGGAGCTGCAATCGGTACTTTCGATTCTCTTATGAGTACAAGCGCAACTTTATGGCTAGGCATTCTTATTGCTACAGTATCTAATCCAGCGGTTACTACATCAGGCACTATGTCGGATTTTTTAAGTACGAGTGTTAAAGGACCAGGCCAGAATTTTTTCATCAAGACCAAAGCTTTCTTCGGTACTTTCTTTGCCAATTTGTAAACCATATCTTCATCAGAAACGTGAACGATTATCGGGTTGTCCGCAGGTCTTTTCTTTGCTTTAAAAATTTTCTCAACAGCCTTTGGATCAAGAGCGTTTGCACCCAAACCATACACTGTTTCTGTAGGAAAAGCTACGAGTTTCCCTTCTCGTAAGAGTTTTGCTACTTTTCTTATTTTCTCTATATCAATGTTTTTTTCATTTATTTTGATTACTGACGTCTTATACATGGAACCACTCAAGAATATTAATAGGGTAATATTAATTTGAGGTTTTCATTTCCATAACTTCAAAATTAGAGAAAAATAACCAAGACCAGGAACTGTCAGGGAAAAGGTCGCGATTAAGAATAAGATGTAAACGATTAGCAATATCATCCCTTCTTTTCTCTCGAGTTTTTTTCTTCCAAGACTTCCTATGAAAAACCAGAGCAAAGTATTTGAAATGAGAACGAAGATAACGAGTGTTGCAAAGACTTCCATGTCGATCTTAAATGGAGTCAAAATCAGAATAAAACCAAGTACAAGTGTTAAATTTGTTAGACAGGCACCTATAGCATTACCTAAACCAAGTTTCGTGTGACCCTCTCTGGAAGCTGTGAGTACTGTTGAAAGTTCAGGAAGAGAAGTACCGAGTGCTATTATAGTTGCGCCGATTATAGACTCTGCTATACCTAATATAGATGCTATATTCGATGCAGAATTTACCACAAACCATGAACTACCGATGACTAGTACTAAACCGATAATCAAAAAGAACAGTGGTTTGTAAAACTTGGGAGGGAAAATAAATTTGGGTAAAAAATTCAAAGTATTTTCTAGTTTGATTTCTAAGGTGATTTTCTTCTTGACAGAATATAAACTGAACACCACGAATAAAAATAAGAGAACGACACCAATCAATCTACTTAGGGGATTTATAACTAATAACATTATCAAGATAAAACCTGATAAGGATAGAATCTCACTCAACCTCATTAATGTTTTTTCAGCTATTCTTATAGGATGTATCAGTCCCATCAAGCCGATCAGCAAGCAGATGTTTGTAATGTTCGATCCTAATAAATTGCCAATTGATATTCCGACATCTTCTGATAGCATTGCACTTATCGAGACTGCAAATTCGGGTAAAGTGGTTGCAACGGAAAGTAGTAAAAAACCTATCGTTAATTCACCTAATTTTGTAATTCTTGCAATTTTCACAGATGATTTTATGAGTGTATGGGATGCCTTTGAAAGTATGAACATCGAGACAATGAATATTATCAGTTCTAATAACAAAGTCATACTTTTCTTTTACATTTCTGCTCATAAATTGTTGATGGATAATTCAGTTTATCTTGAGCCAACAAATTACAAAAATTCTTTTCTAGAGATAAAGTACCATTTCGTAGCTTCGATTAAAATCAGTTCAAACAACCCTAATCCCAATAGAATTGACCAGTCTTGAAGTCCAAGTGGTATAGTCTTCAATAGAACTTGGAGAAACGGTATATAGACAGCCGAAATAAGTGCTATAATTCCTACTAACCAAGCTGCTACTAATATTTTATTTGAGAAAATATCTATTCGCCATAAATTTTTTCTTAGACTTTTACATGAAAAAACATAGAAAAGAGAGTCAATTGACAGAGCTGCAAAAACCATAGTTCTTATATATTCAAGATTGTGGTTGTTATTCCATAGCCAGAAAAATATACCTAAAAGCATAAAATCAGTAAACAAACCGATGAAAAAAATTATCACCTTCATTTCTTTTGTCAACAAAGGAATTTCATGACCATGGGGTTTTTGCTCCATCAAACCCTTTTCTTTTGGCTCAAAAGCTAAAGCGATATCAGGAAGACCATCTTCAATAAGATTCACCCATAGAATCTGAGCGGCTGTAATTGGTAATGGCCAACCAAAAAGGAGACTTAATCCAACCAAAATTACCTCGGTGAAACTGTCAGAAAGCAAATAAGTTATGACTTTTTGAATATTATCGACAATTGCTCGGCCTTCTTCGACCGCTGCAACTATTACCGAAAAATTATCTGTAAAGAGAATTAAGTCTGAAACCTCTTTAGCAACGTCAGTTCCAGATCCAAGAGCAACTCCTATGTCAGCTTGCTTTAAAGCTGGAGCATCGTTGATACCGTCTCCGGTCATTGCAACTACTTCGCCTCTTTTCTGCCATGCTTTAACTATTCGTAATTTATGACGAGGCTCGACTCTTGCATAGATTTCAATGTATTCTAACTTCCTTCCAAATTCCTCATCACTCAATTTTTCCAATTCTTTTCCTTCGATGATGTTTTTCTCACTAACTGTTAATCCCAATTCTTTAGCAATTGCCTTTGCCGTAAGCTTATGATCACCAGTGATGATGATTGGTCTTATTCCGGCCTGCCGACAAATATTGATCGCTTCTTTAACTTCCGGTCTTAATGGATCATGAAGAGCGATAAAGCCAACAAAAACTATTTCTTCCAAATTCTTCTTGATCAATTCAGTTGATTTTAGTCCCTTAATTTTTTTTGTTCTTTTGTAGCCCGTTCCTAAAACCCTTAATCCATCCCTAGTAAGATGCTCGAATTTTTTATTGAGTTCTTCCAAACTTTTTCTCGACATCTTTTTCTGTTTTCCATTGAGTTCTATGTATTTTGACACACGAAGAATTATCTCAGGGGCTCCCAAGATATAAATGATATTCTCACTCTTAGAAAATTCATGCAGAGTCGCTGAATATTTATAAACTGGGTTGAACGGAAGTTCTTGGATTTTGGGTTGTTCTTTTTCTAGTTCTTTTTTCGAAAGTCCAGCCTGAACTCCAGCAAGGAGTAAGGCTTTATCTGTAGGTCGACCTCTAACGATCCAATCCTTTAAAGAATCATCAGGATTTTCAATGAAAGCATTACTACACAAAGTAGCGATTTTTAAGGCTAAAACATGAGACTCCTTTCCATCCTTATCAATCTTTTCTGAGAATTTTTTTCCATCACTCATGAGTTTTTTAATCCCTGTATAAATTCCAGAAACTTGCATTTTTCCCTCGGTCAAAGTAGCGGTTTTATCTGTACAAATCACAGAAGTTGAACCTAGCGTCTCAGTTGAGACTAATTTTCTCACGAGTCCCTTTTTCTTCAGAATCCTTTGCATTCCTAGAGCTAAAATTACGGTCATCGATACTGGTAATCCCTCAGGAATGGCAGCTACGGCCACAGCTACTGCAGTGGTGAACATCTCAACAAAACTTCCACCTGTTAACATGCCTTCAATAAAGATTCCAATACATATCAAGGAAATGATGATACCAACGATTTTACTAAATTCAGCTAATTTCTTTTGATAAGGAGTTAGTTCTTCTTTTGTTTCTTTAACTAATTCAGCTACTTTTCCTATTTGAGTTCTAACACCAGTTTCAGTTACAACAACTTTTCCCCAGCCATCTTCTACGACACTACCCATGAAAACCATGTTGTCACGATCTGCGAGAGGAGTGTCTTCTGGTAAAACTTTGGTGTTCTTTTCAGCTGGTAACCATTCCCCAGTTAAAGTGACTTCGTTTATTTTCAAATCTTTAGCTTCGATTAATCTTCCATCAGCAGGAACTTTATTCCCTGGATTTAAGATTATAATATCTCCTGGTACCAATGACTCTTGGACAATTTCTTTTTCATTTCCATCTCTGAAAACAAATGCATTTATTTTCAGTATCTTTCTTAATTTTCTAAGAGCTTCTGAAGCTTTGTTTTCCTGAAAAAATCCGATGATCGTGTTTAAAATCACGGCACCAAAAATAATGATTGCGTCGGTGTATTCTTTCAAGAAAAGTGTTATAAAACCGGCAATGACAAGTATGTAAATCAAAGGGCTCATGAATTGATTCAGAAATAACCTTATCTTTGAATATGGTTTTTCTTCTGGTAGTTTATTTAATCCAAAACGTTGATACCTTTTTTTCACTTCTTCTTCTGAAAGGCCGTTTAGGCTAGTCTCTACTTCCTTTAATACTTTTTTCCAAGCAATGCTATGCCATCGTTGTTCAGTAATCATTATGCCCAACTATCTGATAAATAATGATTGGTTGTTTGAGTTCTTAAAAAATACCTGATAACTTTTTCAAGGAAAATTTATTCTATTAAAAACCTACTTTTATTTAGAGGGAAATGGTAACAGATACTGAAGAAGAAAAGAAGTTTAAAGTCGTCGAGAAACTAAAGGGATTTTCGAGTAAAGTTAAGGAGAAGATTAAATTAAATGGGGAAAAGAAAAAGAGACGAACTTTATCTGAAAGATTTTTATCTGAACGGAAGAAATCTATACCTTTAAAGCGAAGAATGACCGATTTACTTTCTCAATTAAAGGAAATATCGATTAGAATTAAAGGTTGGATATTAGCCCTTTTCAACAGTATTAAAATGACAATTATCGGCATCAAAGATAGTATTGTAGGTTTTTTCTTTTCGGTGGCAAATCTCCCAAAGGTTACGTCAGAAAAAGCAACGATACTCAAGGAAACTACTAAAGTTTTGGCCGAAAAAACTTCAACTAAAACAAAATCGTTTTGGGAAAAAACAAAGAAAAGGATTGAAGAGACTCCCCCATTCATCCAAAAACATCTATTGAATGTCAAACCTGTTGAGAAATCTTTGATGGTAACCGCTGATAATTCAGCAGTCTTCAGATGGATTAAAGATGAAAGTAAGAGAATCGATAAGAAATTGCCTGTTGAGATTATTGATAAAAACTCTAGGATTAAAAAATTAAGAGAAGAAATTCTTGAAGATTTAGACACACAACTCTTGAGTCAAACATTGATAAAATGCATAGAACTTGCAGGGTTGACTGGAAATTATAAAGATATAGATTGGATGAAAAAAGAGTTGAACGGTTATTCAAACGGCAGGAAATTCATTAGAGTGGGGAAAAATTATCCAGATTATAGGAAGATAAAAGCTGTATTACCTGTTAGTTGGTATATTAAAGGAGAGTATTCTTTAACTAATGATGATCTTAATATTTCTTTCTATTGTGTTAAACCTGTTCAATGGATACAGGAAAATATAGCGAGATGTAAAAAAACGAGATCGAAGGAGATTATAACAAAGATACCCATGCCAGAAGAGTTATATATGATTAAGGATTATTACAAAAAAGATATGATAACTGTAATCACACCGATTATTTCCTTAGAATACATACTCAACAGAATAAAGGTAAGAGTTCATGAGTTCATGTTTAAGGTTACTGCTAGGAAATTTAAGAAAAAGAAGAGGAGAAAAAGAGTTTTAAAGAAGGAAGAAGTTGAAAAGAAGGAAGAGAACGAATAAAGAATAAACCATTTAAAACAATAGTAAGATAATTGTTTAACACGGGCCGGTAGATCAACGGTAGATCGCTGCCCTTGCAAGGCAGAGGCTCTGGGTTCAAATCCCAGTCGGTCCATTTATCCACAAACTCCAGAAACACATTCATAAGGAATATAACAACTCGGTAAATATCCTGGTGGACTCGGGCAACATGGTCCTGTCTTATAGCCACAATCCACCCTTGTAATGAAATTTTGGGTTATATAATAGTCTGTTTTGTTAGAAACTACAACTCCAACACCAGCCTCGTTAAAATCTCCATCCAATATTATTTCCCTATGATTAGGACTACCCATCCAACCTTCAACTGCTTTTTGTGCTATGATAGATTGATTCACCCTAGTTATCAACAAATAAAGATTTTCTCCAGTTTTGTTGAAATAGTAAATTCCCCCTCTTTCAATTCTATTTTTTGAATCTAAACCATCTGGGTTGATGTGACTAAAAAAACTACGATTCATCATATCTTCGCTATGAAGTCTCGCTACTCCTGCTAAGCCATCATTCCATATCAAAGGTTTCAAACTATGGTTGACTCTTTCTTCATTCACCAATCTCTGGATTTCAGCTTCCAGTTCAGACAAAACTGGCTCAGGATAGTCCAATTCTTCACTCACATTAGGTCTTATCTCTATCATTGGAGTTTCGTATAAAGATTCTCTAAGAAAATTCGTGATTACACCTTCATTGTATTCGTAATAAAGTCCCAGGGATATGAGCATGAATAGAAGCAATAGTAGTTTTTCATTCATAAGATTATTTTGATTTTACCAATGAAAAATCTTAAGTCACTATCTACGTATCTTTAATTATGCCGATAAACGCAGGGCCAGAATACTACGTTGCAGAAAAGAGATATCTAGAAGCCAAAACGAGAAAAGAGAAAATTCAAGCATTGGAAGAAATGATAAAAAAACTTCCAAAACATAAGGGAACATCGAATGTACTTGCACAGTTAAAAAAAAGACTCGCCAAATTGAAATCACAAAAATTAGGCAAAACAACATCAAAACCAAGTTTCATGATAAGAAAATTAGGCGCAGGGCAAGTCTGTATCCTAGGTTTAACAAATTCTGGGAAAAGTAGTTTGTTGAAAGCCTTAACAGGAGTTGAAGTCGAAATAGCTGATTATCCTTACACAACTAAGAAACCAAAAGTTGCTATGATGTCGTTTGGTGGTATTCAAATTCAATTGATAGAAATTCCTTCGACTTTTGATTCAGAGTCCTTGAGTCTTCTTTATACTTGTGATGAGATATTGGTTCTGTTCGATGTCACTGAACATTTAGATAAACAAAAACAAATTCTAGAAGGAATCTTGAAAGAGAGAAATCTCATGAATAAAAAAATTTTGTACGTTATCAACAAGTTAGATTTGAAACAAATTGAACACAAATACATGAAAGTTTCAGCCAAAAATGGAACAGGTATAGATGAGTTGAAGGATAAAATATGGTCTAACCTTGATTTGATAAGAGTTTATACTAAATCCCCTGGAAAGCCAAAAATTATTCCTCCTATAACTTTAACTAAAAATTCGACAGTAAGGGATGTTGCAAAAGCTGTTCATAAAGACTTTATAGAAAATTTTAAGTTCGCTAGGATTTTTAACGATTCAAAATTTTCAGGGATTTCAGTAGGTCTGGATTATAAACTAAAGGACTTAGATGTGGTTGAGATTCACAGTTAGATGTCAAATCTAGAAGAAAATTCTATGAAATAGTAACATTTAAATAATAATCGCGTTATATAATGTTTTGCTATACGGTGTCAATATGCGATAAACATTATCTCATTGGTCCCTTATAGCGTTATTTCTCGGCGGTGATAGTCGAACTGTCTCTCTGATGCTTGTGACGAGAATGGACACCTTTTGAGCCGAGAAGAGAGATGCAACTCTTCAAAGCCTGAAATTTGAAGGGTGAAGGGTGATGTTGATCTTATCAACAATATGAAACCATCATAGGTTTACCAGCAGCAAAAATTTAGGTCTGTTACTCTGCTTGGTGGACGATTAGGTTCTAGAGCATATGAAGGACGTGGTAAGCTGCGATAAGCTTGGGGTAGGCGCAAGCAGCCTTTGATCCCAAGATTTCTGAATGGGAAATCCTGTTCTTCGGAACATTCCGAAAGGAAATGGAACGCGGGGGATTGAAGCATCTTAGTACCCGCAGGAAAAGAAATCAATTGAGATACCCTTAGTAAAGGCGATTGAAAAGGGTATAGGGCAAACCGAATCTCTTGGTGATGAATCAAGAGAGATGTGGATTTATGGACTCGTGCCTTCTCTAACTCATCGACTCGAAGTTCTTTGGAAAAAGACACAAAATAGGGTGATAGTCCCGTAGAGGAAAATGAGAAGTGAAATGGCGAGTATCCGGAATATTACTCTTTGGATATAGAGTAAGAATTTGGGTGACATTAACATCCAACCCTAAACACTCCTAGAGTCCGATAGTGAATTTAGTATTGTGAAAGAAAATTGAAAAGTATCCCTAACGGGAGGTGAAAAGAGCCCGAAACCAAGCAGACATAGTCAGGTGCGGTTCGAAAGTTTATCAGAATTGCACCATCCGTTTGGAAGAATGGGTCAGGGAGTTTATCTCAGTGGTGAGGTTAAGGAAACGTAGCCGCAGCGAAAGCGACAAGACCGTAGCTTGCAAAAGTATGGGTCGAGATATGAAAGTGTCTGAAATCACTGGGATAAGACCTGAAGCCAGTCGATCTAACCCTGGACAGGGTGAAGTCTGGCGAAAGCTGGATGGAGGCCCGATACCGGTGCTGGAAACCAATCGCTCGGGTGATCTGGGGTTAGGGGTGAAAAGCCAATCGAGACTGGAAATAGCAGGTTCCTTCCGAAATGTCTCTCAGGACAGCATAGTCTGAGATAGATAAGAGGGTAGAGCTACCGATTGGGCTGTCAAGGGCCGAAAGGTTCAGCTGTTCTATCAAACTCCAAATCTCTTATCGTCGTAGAAGACTAGAAGTGAGGGTGTCCGGGTAAGCCGGGCTTCCGAGAGGGGAACAACCCTGACCAAGGTTAAGGTGTTTAAATACTGACTAAATGATGAAGGGAGTCTGAATCCCCAGACAGTGGGAAGGTAGGCTTAGAAGCAGCCATCCTTTAAAGAGTGTGTAACAACTCACCCATCGAGGGTTTGGGCCCCGAAAATGGAAGACACTAAGTCGGTTACCGAAACCTTGGACTTCGAAAGAAGTGGTAGGAAGGCGTCCTCAATGGATAGAAGTTGGGTTGTAAAATCCAATGAACCGTTGAGGAATGAAAATCCTGACATGAGTAGCAGCATAGCTGGGTTAGATTCCTAGCCGTCTGAAGGGCCAGGGTTTGCCAGCAATGTCGATCATCTGGCAGTTAGTCGATCCTAACTCAAACCTTAACTGAGTTTGGGGAAAGGGAAATCGGTTAATATTCCGATACCATGGAAATACACGCGGCAACGCAAGTCAAGAATCAGACGCTTCAAGACAGGTGAAGGCAACTTAACTGTTTCTGTCTGAGGAGATCCGTAAAGGAGAGAATTAGATGAAAGCAGAAATAGCTTGGCTTATGTCAAGTTTCGCCGATTCTTGGAGACCCTGAAAATGGTTCTTGAATGGATTTTCCATGTTCGTACTCAGAACCGACACAGGTGCCCCTCTCTGAGAAGGAGAAGACGTGATGGGATAACCCGGTTTAGGGAAATCGGCAACAATGGCGGAGTATCTTTGGTAGAATCCGTGCCTATGTTATCGCAAGGTAATGTAGGTCTCAGTAACAAGGAGGAGGCGACTGTTTAACAAAAACACAGGGGACCGCTAGTCAGAAATGATTTGTACGGTTCCTGAGGCCTGCCCAGTGCCGGTGTGTCAAATCTCGTTTCAACGGGACTAAGCCCCGGTAAACGGCGGCAGTAACTCTGACTGTCGTAAAGTAGCGTAATCCCTTGCCGATTAATTGTCGGCCCGCATGAATGGCTTAACGATCTCCTCACTGTCCCAAACCGGGACCCAGTGAAATTGCTGTTGTGGTGAATAGGCCACAGACCTTCAATGGGAAGCGAAGACCCCGTAGAGCTTTGCTGTAGTCTGATGCTGTGTTATGATTTTAAATGCACAGCGTAGGTAGGAGTTGTTAATACTCAGCTTTCGGGCTTAGTGGAGACGACCTTGGAACACTACCCTTTTAAACCCGTAACACTAACCGTGACAACGGGACAACGTTAGATGGACAGCTCGGCTGGGGCGGTACTCTCTTGACAATCGATCAAGAGAGCCCAAAGTTCGGCTCATCCCGGACAGAAATCGGGAGTAGAGTGTAAACGCAAAAGCCGAATTGATTGGGTTCTGCAAAATAAGGAATCCAAAGACGAAAGTCTGGGTTAGCGAGACATCGATTACTCTTAATGGGTATCGGTGGTATCAGAAAAGCTACCTCGGGGATAATGGAGTCGTGGCTTCCGAGAGTCCACATCGACGAAGCGCATTGCTTCTCCGTTGTCGGTTCCACCCCTCCTGGGTGTGCACAAGCACCCAAGGGTACAGGTGCCCACTGGTTAAAGGGTGACGTTAGCTGGGTTCAGAACGTCGTGAGACAGTTCGGTCGCTATCTATTGAAGGTGCTGGATGTCTGAGAGGAAGGAAGGTCAAGTACGAAAGGAACAGCCTCCCGCGGCCTCTAGTGTACCGGTTGTTCAAGCATCGCCGGGTAGCCACGCCGTAACGGATAACCGCTGAAAGCATCTAAGCGGGAAACCGTCCTCAAAAATAGACAATCATTCACATGACTGGTAGGTGACTATCGGTAGTGTGACGAAGATTCTCGTAGACGACGAGTTTGATAGGACAGTAGTGTACGCATCAAGGGTTCGCCCGAGATGTTTAGCTTACTGTTACTAATCGTCTGAGAGGCTTAAATTGTCAAAGCTGGTAAACTGAATGATGGTTAATATTTTTCTTTAAAGAAAGCAAATAATAATTCATGAAGAGATTGATTTTTTTAATAGTTTTTTTCTTTCTATTGATTCCTTTTGTTAATGCTTCATCTGGTCCAACAATACATAAATATGTAGTATGGAATTGGCAGTTGCATTCTCCAGATTGCAAATTCTATTATGATGATCATGCTTCTGGAGGTCCTTGTTGTGGTGGCCTGGGCAGCGATAGGTCTTGGGTTGGTTGTTGGGATCTTATGCAGATGCACTACGAACCTGCTTATTTAGGTGATAGACCACAGGCAATTAAAGAATATGATCCGAACATTAAAGTTTTACTTTACCGTAATGTGCGAGCTGTATATCAAAACTATCCTCAATGTGATGAGAGTCATCCCCTCTGGCCTGATTGTAATGAACTTGAATTCTTCAGGCGAAACGGATGGATACTGAAAACTGCCCCATCAGCTGAACATCCTGAAGGTGAGGAGATTGTCAGCAAAGATTATTCTGGTAATAGGATGGTAACTAAGGGAGATCCTGAGTATCAAGAATGGGTTGCGAACTGGCTTAAATATTGGGTCAATGAAAAAGGTTTCGATGGTGTATTACTCGACAATGGTTTACATCCTTCATTCGAGAATCTTTGGAGCACGATGGGAATAGATTCTGGTTGTAATGCACAGTCAGAATGTCTTCCTGTTGATCCTGATACTGGCGAAAATCGCTCGAGGGATTGGTGGGAGAATTACTTCTATGATGCCCAACTAAGTTTGACTCGCAAAGTGAAAGATATGCTTCCCGATAAACTTGTGATAGCCAATGGAATTTGGAATGGTAACCACTTTTTCATGGAGAATCGCCAATCTAAATATGCTGATGCAATATTGAATGGCAAGTTAGATGGGTTTATGATTGAGGGGTGGACTAGTGGTGGTTCGGATTTTTATACTGAAGAAATGTGGAAAAAGAATATTAATCTCATTGTTTGGATAGAAAATAATGTTCCACAAGACAAGATTATCATTCCGATGGGCGCAGGTTGGACAGGTTATCCAGATGATGTTTCACATGATGAATTCGCACTATATAGTTTCGCTTCCCTCTTGCTTGGAGCTTCATCTGACCGTCATTACCTATTACAACAACCTGTAGGAGAATGTGGATTAGAGCATCATTGTAAAGATTTTACACAAAATCTACATGAAATTGAGTTAGGTGACCTTCTCAACAACTATTACATGATCGAAGAAACACATGTTTATGCTAGAGATTTTTCTAAAGTCAAGGTTTTGGTTAACCCAACAGATATACCCTATGATGTTTCTCTTGGCGGTGATTATGAAACTTTAGATGGAGAAATAATTTCTTCAATTACAATGGAACCTCATACAGGAGCTATTTTAAAAAACATTTATTCCCTACAATCTGATTTGATTGGTTACTGGGAGTTTGATGGAAATACTGAGGATAGTTCTGGAAATGGGAATGATGGAACTGTACATGGAGCAACATGGACAACTGATTGTAAATCAGGTTCTTGTCTAGACTTTGATGGTGATGATGATGTTACCATAGCTGATTCACCAAGTTTAAGCAGCCCTGCATATACAAAACAAGCTACTTGGATGTTCTGGGTTAAATTCAATACTCTTGATTTTTCATTCAATTGGCCAACATTCCTTGGTAAAGGTTTTGCTGTTGGTTCTAAAGAATATGATGTGAGGTTTAATAATGGAACTAAGCAAATTTTCCTATCGCTTTCAAATGGTAGTCAATCCCAGGATCGTGTATTTGATAAAGCAGATTGGCAGATTGATGAATGGTATCATATAGCTATAACTTATGAAGGCACAACACAAAAAGTAAAATTATACATCAATGGAGATTGGGTCGATACAAAGACATTTACGATTAATAATCCCTTGAGAGATACAGATAAATCTCTAGAGATTGGTACTAGTGATTTTAATGGAATCATGGATGAGGTCAAGATATGGAATTATGCTTTAACAGAGGAGGAGATAAAGGAAGAATATGAGATAGATTGTAATACTGCATGTATAAACCAAGGATACGATTCTGGGGTTTGTAGAGAAGCTTCTACAGGTACTGCAAACCTGATATTTAAAAGTGGTTTTGAGTCTGGTATAACGATTACAGACCATCAAGCTGATGCTCCTTACTCTTATTTACATGGCGCTGATGATACTGGTTATGATTGGGATGATTTCCCGCATTTGATTAATTATGTTGGCGGAACTATTGGTGTAGATATTAAAACCTTTCTTTCAACTGAAAAAGCTCATAGCGGAAGTAGTAGAAGTTTGAAACAAGTCGTTATGACACCTTTTGGTGCAGTTGCTCACAGAAACGAATTGAACTACCATACTAATGACTTTGCAGGTGAATCTGAGATTTACATGAGTAGATGGTTATACTATCCTAGCGACTTGTTTATCCCACCAAATAATCAATTGGTGGGAATATCAGGTCATCGAGAAGCTATAAATGGCTCAGGTTTTGGTGTTGGGTTTAACTGGGCAAATGATACAAGTGGACACGAATATTTGTATGTCGATTGTCTGGATTATTTTAATGGTACCAAATATAGTGAACACATTGTTTGGAGAGTGAACAGATTTGATCTTACGCTACCAAGAGGAGAATGGTTTAAACTGGAAGATTATATCTATCGCCACCCAACAAATGGTATTTACAAAGTGTGGCTCAACGGAGAATTGATTTTTGACATTAAAGATAAAAAAACGATGAATTGGACAAGGGAAGCAGTTCTGAATCGAATAGGCAAGATTTATATCAATGCTGATGAATCATACTATCCGTACTATCATTATATAGACTATATAGAGATTTGGGATGGTTTACCTTCTGGTGGATGTCTGCCAGGTGAAACTCCTATAGAAACAGGTTGTGGTTCAGGACAGGTGTGCTGTTGTATAGGAGAACCAGCACCAACTTGTACAGGTAGCATTGACTTAACTCTCTCTCCTAGTATTGTTACTGAAGGAAGGACTGTCGAAGCATCTGTTTCTGGATTAGAAAATTGTGATGGTAAAAAAGTTTATTTATACCGTTCAAACCTTTACTACACTTGTGAATTCACTCTTCCAGAAGATTCTTGTACTTTTAATGCCCCTAGTGCAGGAACATACGAATATCGTGCATTAATAGACATAAACGGCAATAATAATTTAGATTGTGATCTTGAGCCTGATGAGTGCGATGAAGAGACTTTAATCGTAAATCCAACTAGTGGAGGATGTCCAACCCTATTTGTCTACGATGGCAACAGCTATGTTAGGGAGAGAAAGACAAGGATTCATTCTCAGGAAGGGATTGATACTGTAGATGAGATTGTCTTGAAGACTAAACCAGTTGTAGAAAATGGAGTTTATTACTTGTCATTGAAAGAGACAACTCTACCAGAGCATTCTCACATCGATAGTGTTAAGTTATTCATTGATGGTGAAGAAGTCAAGCTGATATCAGCATGGCATTCAAGGTATGGAGATGTTACTTCCATCTTAAAAGAGAGTGATGACATGAGAACAGATACTAAGTTATGGGATGAAATAGAGTTGAAGTTTGATGCCTCTAAGACAGGATCTTTTATTTTCAGGATAGAAGGTTATAATCCAATACGGGGAATTTACAAGTTGGACATAATTTATCTAGCTCTAATCCCAATAATAGCTGCATTAATAATAGTTGTTGTGATATTTGTTTTAATGAAGTTCAAGGCTAAGACGTGAGTTGTCAAAGATTTATTCTAGAAGAATTACCATGCCATCATACATTTCCGATTCCACCAGAGACCACAACCACCCCCGCCTCCACCACTTGGGCAACCCATTCTTTCAGGAATTCCTGGAGTATTGGGACAGTCATCCCAATAATCAATAATACCGTCTCCATCACTATCTGAACGAGGATAACCATACCAATCTGGGTAATCTGCATCTATCACATCTAGAATATCATCTTCATCCGCATCCCTCCAACCTACTTGTCCCCTTCCGTAAGTATCCACATCTCCATTTTCATATGCATCCACTGAATGCTTCATTATTGAAGATACGTCCATTAAACAAGCAGCAATCTCACAATTTTGATTCTCTACGTGTAGGTAACCGTATAGTTTAGAGCAATCAGAAGCCTCATTACAGGCTGGTGCATTTTCATACTGATCAGTTGCTCCAAAAATATGACCTGTTTCATGTGCAAGAATAGCATTCATGTTTTTTATACAGTTTCCACCATTATCATACGTCATCATAAGGTGTGGGCCATTACTACATGCAACTGCAATCTTATTATTTGCAAACTTTCCGTCTAAATCATTCAAAGAATCAACTACAAAGATAGTGAACGCCCAATCTGTTCCATCAGCATTTCTGATATCATCATCAAACACTCTCACATTATCGACATAATAAGGTTCGGATGTGTAACCAAAATAATCCATAGCCTCAGTAACCCATAATTTTTGATCCCAACTGGGTCTAGTTATAGGTTCATAGCTAGTTGATATTATTGTATAGTTCTCACCTGTTTCGAACTCGTGAAAAGTCCATGTTAGATGTGCTCTAGGTTCTCTTTCAGCCCACCAATTTAAACCATCTTGGATTTTAGACATTACCATTTCTTTTCTGTCAACACCTGGATAGTCCTCATCTTCATTACTCCAATCTTCTGTATCTTCATCTATCGCACCATTACTCTCCATGAAAATAACTACAACAGATACATCTCCAAACATGAAATCGTTAGTATAAGTTGCAGATCCTTCTGGCACATATCCCATTGGTCTATAATCTTCTGGAATAAAAAAATCATCAATTGGAATATCATATGCAGACATTGACTCATAATAAATGTCATTTTTTTCTTCAGAAGTTGGAACTGATACAACAAGACTACTCATGAGTATAAAAATCAAGAAAATAGATAATATAGGTAAAATTATCTCGTTTAAGTTCATTTTCGTCATGAATTCCTATGTAAATGGAGCATATAAAGATTTCTATACTGTAGTCACTTAATAGAAGTTACAAGTAGAACACTCTCCTGGATGAAAGTAGATTTTTCTTTAAAGAAAGCAAATAATAATTCATGAAGAGATTGATTTTTTTAATAGTTTTTTTCTTTCTATTGATTCCTTTTGTTAATGCTTCATCTGG
>Ga0209636_10002563_pt1 | contig 18557 bp, 15 predicted proteins | sample DeeMarSWOR152_54_FD_187464 | JGI IMG/M metagenome (GOLD analysis project Ga0209636, IMG submission 187464) | Marine sediment microbial communities from White Oak River estuary, North Carolina - WOR-1-52-54 (SPAdes) (version 2) | ecosystem: Environmental > Aquatic > Marine > Intertidal zone >... | reverse complement strand
AACCTGGGACAGGTGGGAACTGCGCATCCACAAACGCCTAATCATCGTCGACGCGGAAGAGCGTGTTATGCGGAGAATCATGAGGGTTCGTGTGCCCGAAGAAGTTTTTGTTAGTATAGAATTGATGTAGCTGCAAAAGATCTTGTTCTGGTCAAAGAAGCCTAAATTAGGATTATTCATTTCATTAGTGTTTTGTCTCGCTATTTGTGTATCTGGTTGTGTATCTTTGTGTATCAATCTCTTGTAATCTTCTGGTAATTTCTCGTACTTACCTAGATAACACCATTTGATTTTGTTTCCTATGTGATGCTCAACGTACCAGTGCATGCATACAAGAACATCTGTTAAACTGCTTTCCTCTCTCTTGATAATCTTTCTTCTATTAAATCAGCTACCATACTTGTTTGTAAATACAATTTCTCTGAGTTCCTTTCGAGTCTTTGTTGGAGATTCAGCTGGATAACCTATGGAGATTATTGATAGCACTCTTCTGTTCTTTGGAATTTCCAGAATTTCCTTAACTCTCTCTTCGTACGTGGAGTTGTAGCAACCTATCCAACAAGTACCCAGTCCCAAAGCGTGTGTTGCAAGAAGCATGTTCTGAGTAGCAATAGCTCCATCCTCCACTGGGTGATTTGAACCTTGAGGGTCAATTACAACAGCAATACCAAGAGGAGCATTAGAAAGGAATTTTCCATATGTTGTAGCTTCTGCTACTTTCCTTCTAACCTCTTTATCCCTTAAAACGATAAAACTCCAAGGCTGTCTATTACTGGCTGAAGGAGCCCATCTACCAGCATCTAAAATCTTCAGCACCAAATCTTCAGGAACAGGTTCCTGTGTGTACTTCCTAATACTTCTTCTTCCCTTAATCGCCTCAAAAACTTCCAAGCTCTCACCTTCCCTAGAAAGTGTACAAGTATCCCTTGATAATCTTTCTTCTGAGAACATTCCTTCCACATTGAAAGACTAGCATCACCTATCAAAGTTTGGATTAAGAACCAGTAGACTTGAAGTCAACAAGTATAAATTTAGAAATGAATTGCCATTTGTTGGGAGATGATGATGTGCCAATAGAGAAAGTGAATGACATAAAAATGTATTATGAAGTGACTGATTTTACAAATCCTTGGAAAGAACCAAATGCCCTAGTGCTGGTTCATGGCTACATCTCTAATGCAAGATTTTGGTTTCAACAGGTGCCTTTGTTTTGTAGGGAGTTTAAGGTGATCATTGTAGACAACAGAGGATATGGAAGGACCACTATTCCACAGAAAGGCTTCACTGTAAAAACAATGGCAAATGATCTAAAGGTATTACTGGATAAATTGAAGGTCAATGAAGCCTATATTCTAGGTCACTGTAGCGGAGGATGCATAACACAACAATTTGCTCTAGACTATCCTGAAAAGGTTAAGGGACTAGTCCTTTTTGCTACTTTCAGTCAACCTTTGGATCCACCTCTTGATTGGAACAGTTTGAAACAGATGTTTACTACAGTTGATCTTAGTCAAGTTGCTGAACAATCTGCAGCAATGGCTTTTTCTCCAAAAGTTGACAAAGATCTTCTGCAATGGGTCAAGAATGAAATGAAGAAGGCTGCTCAACCATATGCTGGGGAAATGTCAAAGGTTATGTTAGATTTCTCTGAGTCCCTGTTCACTCTTGACTTGACAGATCAGCTAAGAAACATTATGGCACCAACATTAGTGATAGTCGGTAAAGATGACACGACTTCTCCACCGAAGTTCTCAGAAATAATACATAATAACCTTCCAAAATCTGAAATGATGCTAATGTCAGGATTACACTACTGCTCTTTAGAGTATCCAAACGAATTCAACAAGATTGTTCTGGAGTTCCTGAGAAAACTGAAAGGTTCTAATTAGAAAAAGAGTCGAAGTCGTAAGAGAACTAATAGAATTAGGAAGAAACATTAGGCTTAGACATAGTTTCGCTATGGTGTTAGGTTTATTTATTAATGTGTTATGCTTTCAAACACTTTTTTTCTGAATGAGAACATGGACATGCATGGGTGAGAGAAGTTCTCAGCAGACACACTATTTTCGTACTTGCCATAATTCTTGGACTAATTCTCTTCGGAATCGCTATTTATGTAATAGAATTTAAGCCCAGTTCAGAACGAATATTGGTTGAAGGAGAATCTGTGGAGATTAGTTCAGTTTCTCTCTATCCTGAACAATCAAAAGTAGAAGCCAATGCATGGTTTGAATACGGAGAACTCTACATGGATATAACTCTACTGGAATTGGACGTGAATGAAGAGGTTTGCATGCATGCACTTGAATTTTACTGTAAAAGCGGCTCCAAAAGGCATATTTGCGTAATCCGAGAAGGAATCTTATTTAGAGTGTGCACGCATCATTTTAGTTCGGGAATGTTTGTTTCTTTCAGAGTCAGGTGCATAAGTAAGAACCCATTTTCGAAGACCACTTTTAGAATCCAGCCTGTTTCCTTGTCAACGTACATCAATACTATATCGTTTGTATATCTGTAGATTATGCAACGTCTCTCTCCGAAGCCTGCAAAGTACACTTCGGCTTCATGTGTTGAAACGAGCGTACTTCCCTCAACTTCGTAGCTCTCGTCCGTTAGGTCTACCCACACAGTTTCTTCAAATTCGTCGTTAATCCCAGGAAATTCGGCGCAGCTCAACTCCATATGTAAGAGAAGCTTCGCCTCGGTCGTTGAGGTCTCCAATACTTCGATGCGCATAGAAAAATCTAAAGTTATATTGCCCGCAGTTCTTGCTCCGCTGTATTCTCCGTACGCACCTTCAAAGAGCCAGGGCACTTCTTGCTGACCACCTAGACTTCCAGCTGCTGGGTTCAAGTAGAGCTGGTAAATCAGCGCAAAGCAAATAACAATTATGATGCACGCAACAGCGACGCCGAACAACAATTTCCTACGACTTGGTTTGGCTTCTTCTTCCATCGTTTCACCTGCTCCCAATTTTATGTCATTATGCGCGCGCCTAGGCTTTTCTGCCGTAATTTGCGGCGAGTGTAAACAGGTCCCACCAGTTTATCTTTCCGTCTTCGTTGATATCGTACCTCACGTCATAATTGTCATCGCCAAGCTTGCTTCCGTAAGCTGCCGTCAGAGCAAACAAGTCTACCAGGTCTACCTTCCCGCTCTTGTCGCCGTCCCCAGGCAGCTTAATTGCTATTTGCTGTCCGACGACTCCCGTATATTCCATTCCGTGATGTCCGACACCGTATATGTTATAGGTTCCTTGTTTTGAGTCTGGAGGAAATTTGAAGGTGAGGTTGTAGTTTTGGCTTCCTGAAGGAGGACTGGTTCCCGATGGAGGAGTTCCATACTCAACTATTTCGAATGCTGAAGTTTTCTCAGGACAGTATGCGAATCCGCCATTACGTGGATAATCACTGAAGACACTCACGTGAGCTACTACGGTTCCAATAGAAACCCAATCCCACGGGATTGGTACTGGCAAGTGCATAGACGTAGTCCCGTTCACTGCAAGATAGGAAATAAAATACTGTATCGGGTTGTGGAAGGGGCGAAGATTCTGGTAAAAGTTGACGGTTATAAGCACCGAAGTCAGGGGATAGCTTCCAATGTTTTTCACTTCTGCAAAAAAATATGTAGCAATCGACTCGTAAACTATGCTGTCGATAGGTTCGGCAGTGCTGTTAGCTGGAAACGCTTTGGTGATGTTTATGTTGACGTTTGTGGGAGGAGTGTCGGTTTGCAGAGTTCTAAAGACAATCGATGAATTATATGAGGTTTGCGCGCGCACCTCCAACGCGATAAGGCCGTCTGGAACTGGGGTTCCATCCAGTGTCAGGTTTGCTTGAATGTTAATCTGGTCAAGTTCACCTGATAATAAATCTTCAATCAGGTAGAACGTTCTGTCAGGTGTGACCGTTAGAATTAATCCTGCGGCGGATACCGGTTGAAAGAATCCTAACGATGTGAACGTGGTTAACAAAAAAATGAGAACGAGGATGGTTTCTAAAGCTTTCAAAGCTCTCACGACACTTTCACAATTTCGACTCCGTGCGATGCCTCAGGACACCAGCGTACTGGGCTGGGATCGATGGTGTAGTCCCATGGCCACCATGTGTAGGCGTTGGCGTATACCATGCCGTGAGCTCCTACGTAGGCCCACTTGGGAATGTGCATCGACAGGATCACTGATGCTTCTCCTGGGGTGCACCATGGATCTTCGGCGGGTACTGTGACATACGCGTAGGCGCTGCCGATTATTGTGCCTACGTCGTCGTAGACGGCGACGGCTATGACTGCGTCAACCGGTTCCATGTGGCAGTTTGTCACGTTTACCTCAATGTATATTGTTTCGCATTTCTTGAAGGCGTCTTTAGGTAGGCTCGCATCATCCAGTGTTGTTAAAGAAACGATTTCCACGCCCCAGCTAACTTTGAACCACACGCTGTCCTTGTAGGTGATTTCTTCGCCAGGTTTGACGTCGGGAAGTGCCACTTCCACCGAGACGTTCCATACTCCGAAGATTCTTGATTCGGCGTGTTCACATGGCCACGGTATTCTGAAGTGTACCCAAGCTACGCCGTCAGGCATAGGTATCATATGTGTTCCGTTCCATACGGTTCCGTTTGAACTGTATGCCGTCCTTGTGAAAACGAATTGTCCCCATGGACTATCGGGTCCTTCGATGACGAATTTGACCAGTTTGTTTTGCACTGCATCGTCGTTGTAGTACACATACGCGTATAGGTCGACGTTTTCTTGTGGTCCAAAGCAGTCAGCAGGCTCCATGGGTCCGCTTCCGTTTTTGGTAGTCGTGTACCAAGGCCATCGGAAGTTTTCGGTGTAAACGTCTATGCCAGTAAAGGCTAAGACTTTGATGTCTACTGATTTACAAACGGTGGCGGACGTGTTAACGTAGGATGGATCTATGTAAGCCGGTACGCCTGGCGCGACCACGTATAAGCATGCCGAGTAGCTGCCAGCAGTTGCATAGGTGTGGCTTGGTGTAGCTCCAGCCATTGCAAAGGGTTCACCTTCAAAGCTCCACCAGTACTCAGTTATTGGAGTGGGGCTTGTATCTCCGTCGCAGCCTCCCGTTGAGGCGGAAGCGTCGAAGTCCACAGAGGTGCCCTCATAGATTGGGGTTGGTGTAGTAATGACGAAACTGGCTGTTGGCGAGACCACTGTCATCATAGCTGCTTCGTAGTAGAATTCGCATTGGTGGACGTGGGGACTGTCCAACTGAACGAAATCTTGTACTCCTGACGCGTTTGTCCAAAGCGTATCGATTCCTGCTGAATTCATTGTGATGTTTATGAAACTGCTTATGGGGCTACCCATTGCAGGAGCAGTTCCGACAAACACGAACCCGAGGGTGGCAACCAAACCCCAACCTGATGGTTGGGAAGCGGGTCCATAGCCAGCCATGAAGCTGTTGGCTGCTTCACTAATTATACCACCAACGTTATCCGGTGTCGTACCTGCCCAACCAGTTGCATCAGGAAGTCCTGTGGGTAGGAAGGTGCCTGGAGTAAATCCGGTGCAGTTCAGGTAGGTGGGGTCCCATTCAACGCTCATGACTATACCCGTGAGGCCGTAAACATCAGTGATGTTGACATCCAAATCGAAGTTTGGGTAGCCACCGGGTAGCACATCTGATTTCCAATGTACTTTCTCCGAATTTCCGTAGGTCGCCGATGACTCACCTGGAGCAGCGTAAAGGGCCAAATATCCTCCGGTTCCTGCGCCTACTGAGACAATTCCTGCGAATACCATGCTAACAATTGTCAGTACCACTAGAGGCATCGATAAGATTTTCTTCTTCAAGGTATCTCCTTTCTCCTTTCTCTATTTTTCAGCATATACATCTAGCTCCAGCACATTTAAAAGTGTTATGGAACTTTCTTACATAGTAAGGTTTTAGTAGAGTAAGCAACTTTTCAATCGATCTTGACGAACGCGCTTCCATGTTAGAATTGGTATGCCTTACTATAATGGAAACAGGTAGATCTGCGCGCAGCTTTATTAGCACTGTTGGCGTTTTTATTTTTACTTGGAGAAAGGAGACTACTTGCTGAAGGTTGCAGGGAAATGAAGTTGAAGGCAATTTCAAGAATGATGCTGACGCCGCTGTTGGTAGGCATGTTAACATCGGCATTTAGTGTTCAACGGATTAAGGCAAGTGGAACCGTTTACATCACAAGCGACTACACTCTTACCCAAAACATCTATGAACCAATTGTTGTCTTAGCTGATAGCATAGTTATAGATGGCAACGGATACACACTTCAAGGAACGGGAAGCGGAAAAGGAATAGACCTGTCAGGAAGAAGCAGCGTAACAATCAAGAATATGGAAATCAAAGCTTTCGAATACGGCATCAAGCTTCACGATTCTTCAAACTGTAGCGTTTTTGAGAACACCGTAACAGAAAACACCGTGTTTGGCATCTATCTGGAGCACTCGTCAAACAACACTTTCTCTGCAAACAACATGACAAACAACGGTTGGGGCATCTATCTCACACACTCTTCAAACGTTAACAACATATACGGAAACACAATAACAAACAACGACGACGGCATCACCCTCAGTTTCTCTTCAAACAACATCTTAACCGGAAACACAATAACAAACAACCACCACATCTACCTCGATGTTTCCTCAAACAACATCTTAACCGGAAACACCATAACAAAAAACTACTATGGATTCTCCCTCTTCGACTCTTCAAACAACCACATAGCTGGAAACAACATAACTCATAACCACTGCGGCCTCGCCCTCATGGCGTCCTCAAACAATAGCATTACCGGAAACACCATAACAAACAATAGCGACGGCATAAGGATCGGGGGTTCTTCAGAAAACACGTTTTACCATAACAACTTCATTGACAACACGCGGCAGGTCTACGATTATTCACGAGACTACCCTGTGTCCCCTTCAATGAACACCTGGGACGATGGCTACCCTTCTGGCGGCAACTATTGGAACAACTATACCGGTGTTGATGTGAAGAGTGGCCCCAACCAAGACCAGCCAAGTAGTGACGGTATAGACGATACAGCACATGTTATTGATGAAAACAATCGAGACAACTATTCTTTGATGGGCATGTTTCACAGTTTCAACACTCCGTTGCGCTATGACGTAAATGTTATCTCCAACTCCACCCTCAAACACTTCCAATATTTCGAGTCCAATAACACGATTGAGATAACTGTCTCGAATGTGACTGCAAATCAAACTAGTGGATTTTGCAGACTAAAGATTAATCATGACCTAGTGTCTCCCACCTACAACGTAATCATCAACGATACTGTGGTGCCATACACCCCAGTATTCGAAAATGAGAACCTAAGCATCATCTACTTCACCTACGAACATTCAACACTCGAAATAACGATAACGCCAGAGTTTCCCACATGGACGTCAATACTACTCACACTCATCGTGCTTACAGTTGCCATAGCCATATACAAACGAAGACTACACAAAACACCAATCCACCAACGCGCGCGCATGTAACTCTTGACTACGCTTCACTTCGGAAAAAGATATCCTCTCAGCCCTTCGAAGAGGATTTCTACTTTGGATTTGTCCTCTTGTTTTTTTGCTCTGGCCCAAATCCTTTCAAACAAGCGTTTGCACGCATGCAATAGCGACTGATTGTCGTTCTACCTATTCTCCAAGCTCACTATCACGACTGGAGTTGCTGGAAAACCAAATTGCATGCATAAGGAACTTCTTTTAGGCTTCGACTGAATTACCTCAGTGACTACCGTAAGAATCTTTCCTGCGAAGTCCCTCAAGTAGCGCGCGCCTATGCTTGCTTCAGTAAATTTTGCTAGGTAAAAATATTCCATAACATTTTTAAATCCGCTTAGAATTAAGTAAAGTTTGCTGAAAAAAAGAGAAAGGAAATAGAAGGTGAACTTTTGGAAACCAAGAAAAAAGCTGCTTTAGCAGTTTGCTTTGCACTAATGTTGAGCGCCGCAATAATTCTACCAGCATTCATTGAAACCACAAAAGCCGGAACCCAATCCAAGTTCTTTGAACCTGGTGGGCCGTACTTTTGGTTGATCAAAGTGACAAACATTAATACAATGATCGCGACTGTCCGGGGCTATTTCTCGGAGCAGGATATGCTTGACCAGAGTCCGTACATAATGCCTTTTGAACCAATTGTAGTACCAGAAGGACAGCATGTGTATCCACCGGGGATATTTGAAGTGACCTGTACGGAATATCCCGAGGGATACGCGTATATCAAGGTGATGACATTTGCAGTTCCAGACGATCTTCACCTCAACGTTACCATTTGGTTCGACGAATTCGAATATTACATCAACACTTTCGTCTTCGCTAGACAGTACCCAGACACCGCAGGTTCATGGGGTGCCCCGTGGCCCCGCCATCCAGCCTACATAGGATTGCCGCACTTCCCCATTCCATTCCATTATGAATGGGATATTCATCGAGGGTTGATGCAAGAGAGTAGCCTCGTAAGCTTGGACATTGAACCACTCTATGATTTCCCTGTGGCAGAATCTGACTGGTACAACGTAACTGCTGGAGAACAGAACGCTTGCGGTCAAATGGGAAGTAGTGACGCTTGGCACAGGCCGTATTGGGACCAATCTATCCCCACTTATGGAGGAGGCGGAGTGCCATTCGCCACTCGCGCACCCTATCTCAAACCACAAGCTGGCAGTTTCGTAATAAACTTCAGCCTAGTCGACGATTGCACATATCCACAAAGCTGCAGTTATCCCAACGGCTATTGGGCGCAATCTCCGGGCTATCCGGGCATAGTATACCTCAGAGTTCCTAACGATACTTGGACCGGAAATGACCACACCTACTGGTCACCGAGACTGGAATATTGGTTCAGAGTAGAGAATCTGTTGCCTGAAGATGGGTATGGATGGATATTTACACAGCCACCCTTCGAAGACGGCGTAAACGACTTTCCAGACGTAGACGTATACACGAACAACAGCATCTACGAAGTAATTAAATTTGAATGGAGTCCAGCTGGAGGCTTTATACCCATTGGTTCCCACGTTACCTCGTGGAACTACTGGGTTGCGCCTTCGCCATGGCCGCTTAGATGCGCATCTTATCGAGGCGGATTCCCAGACATTGGCCCAGACTTGATACCTGGCACAGACGACGACGGCTACGGAGACGGCATATTGGATCCGAAAGGATCTTCCATTCTGTTTATACCCACCGTACTAAAAACCACATTCGAGGCAATCCCAGGTGAACCATTCCGTCTGCTGTTCCAGTCATCGTTCCCAGCAGTTCTTACAACAGAATCTGCTAGGGACTTGGTTGGACCTCCTCCAGGCGTTCCAGCTGGAGGCTCTTCAATCTATGAATGCTGGATGGGGAACGGCCACCCAGAACTCGGCAAGCCACACGTACCTACGACGGCACCACACGGACGCGTACTGACGGGCGAGCCTTGGCAGTACCTATTTGACTGTGAGCCTTGGGAGATTGAACCCGGCTTTATCAACGAGGAGGCAAAGAAAACCGTACAATACGTTTCCCAGTATTCAGTAATTCACGTAGCCACGGCCCTGTGCTATCTAGATGTTGCATACGACATCGTAATGAGCCTCGCAAAATATCCGGACTCAAGCTTGATTGTTGGCGACGGAACCGGCACGTTTAGCCTCTATCCGCCTGGCACACCATTCACCGACTTCAAAGTTGGCTGGCAGGACCTGTTCAACCTAGCAGCAGCCTACGGAACCACAGACGAAGACTTCAATATCAACAAGAAATTTGCATCTCCAAACTACGACGGGCGTTACGACACGAACAGCTTGTTCGGCCCTTGGGATAGCAAAATAGGCTGGCAAGACCTCTTCGCGCTAGCAGGCAACTACGGCAACGAACTCTAGTAGCAACACTGCTACAACAACACCCTTTTTTTTTATTTTCTTTTCTAGAATAGAATGCCGCAAAGAAGGTTTTGGACTCTTCATAAAAAGTTGTTGTGTGCGTGAAGGCAACTCATGCCATTTATCTGGCTGAGATTTGAGGGAGCCCATTCACTCTGTTTCTAACCTGAAAAGCTCCTGCCTCAGCTTCTTATGATCTACCTTCCCTACGTCAGTTTTGGGAACCTCGCCCCTGAATTCAAGAATCTTCGGAACCTTATAATGAGCCAACCTCTCTTCGCAGTATTCGAGAACCTCTTCTTGAGTCAGTTTTCCCCGGTAATCAGGCTCCGGAACCACAATTGCTTTAACTCGCTCTCCAACATCAGGAGTTGGAACACCGATGATAGCTGCCTCTTTGATTTTCGGATGATCATACAACAAGTCTTCTATCTCCTTAGCGTAAACCTGCAGACCCTTATATTTGATCATGTCTTTGGTTCTCTCCACAAAAAAGAAGTAGCCCTCCTCATCCATCCTTACCATGTCACCCGTTCTAAACCACGTCCTACCTCCAGCCTTGAAGTAAGACTTCTTGTTCTGCTCAGGATTCTTCCAGTAACCCCCCATAATCTGCGGTCCACTCACCACACACTCGCCAGGCTCCCCTGGGGAAAGAAACTCATCCGTGTCAAGATTAACCACTCCAACGTAGGTGCTTGGCAACGGAACTCCAAGGGACCCCACTTTGTTTCTGTCTTCAGGGTTAGCATGCGTCACGCCACTCGTTTCAGTCATGCCGTAGCCTTCGAAAATTTCGACGCCAGTCAACCTTTTCCAGTCGTCGCGGGTTGCTTCATGTAAAGTGTCGGCGCCACAGATGCAGTACTTTATTTTCTTCCAGTTGATTCTTTTGGTTCTAGGGTGATCAACCAGATACTTGTAGAGAGTGGGTACACCATACCACAATGTCACTCCGTACTTGTCGATCGCACTCAACATCTCTTCCAAGTCAGGCCTGGAGTACACTATGCCCATTCCACCCCGTAACACTCCCATGAGCATAATTATTGCTTGACCGTATATGTGATAAAACGGTAGAACCGCCACGCTAACTTCTTTGCCATCTTCTACTTTGGTCCAAAACTGCCGTATCTCCTCCACCAGAGAAAGGATGTTACAGTGGGTTAACATCGCTCCTTTTGGCACCCCAGTTGTTCCCCCGGTGTAGGGAAGCGCGGCTATATCCTTTTCAGGATTGATTTCGACGTTCGGTGGATTTGCTGAGTATTTCTTAATCAACCCTTGAAACTGAATTAGCCCCGGTCTCTTAGAAACCTCCACAGAAAATGTTTTCCCGCGGAGCCTTCCGAACAAGCGACCCGTACCAGGCAAATACTCAGCGATGCTTGTTACAATCACATGTTTCAACCCTACCTTTTCCCAAACCTTCTCAACCTTTTCGTAAAGCAGATCAAGAACAACGATAATCTTGGCTCCGCTGTCCTTGAGTTGATGCTCAATTTCTCTGGGAGTATATAGAGGACTCACGGTTGTTACAGTCGCCCCCAACCTGAGAATTCCAAAGTAAGCCATCATGAACTGAGGGCAGTTTGGAAGGAACACAGCCACCATGTCTCCCTTCTTGACTCCTAGGTCATGCAGAGCTGTTGCGAACCTGAGAGACAGATCCCTTAGCTCTTTGTACTTGAATTTCTTGCCGTAGAAAACCACAGCGGTTTTGTTACCCCATCTGTTAACCGCTTCATCAAAGAGTTCGATTATAGACTTCGATGGAACCTCAATCCCTGTGGGGCAACCCTCAGGGTACCACTTAAGCCACGGTCTTTTTTCGTATTCCTCTCTTGCCCGAGCAGATTTTGATTTTGCCATTTTGAATCAGAGAAACTACATGACGAACAGATATAAAAGTTTGTGGATTAAGCGCGCGATTAAGCAACAAGACGCACGCGCAAGACGTTTATATGCCTAGGTATATTTCTCTGACGTCCCTGTTTTTCATCAGCTCTTTCCGAGTCCCTTCGACGGCTATCCTTCCATGTGCGATGACATAGATCCTGTCGGCTATGTCAAGGGCTACGCTTATGTCTTGTTCAACAAGCAAGATCGTGACCCCAGAACGCTGAATCTTCTTGATTGTGTCGAACATTCTATCTTTTAGCATCGGAGCCAAACCCAACGATGGTTCATCAATGAGTAGAAGCTTCGGTTTAGACATCAGTGCCCTTGCAATTGCAAGCATCTGTTGCTCACCACCACTCAAAGTTCCAGCCATTTGGTCTCCTCTTTCTTTGAGCACAGGAAACAACTCGTAGACCCATTCAAAGTCTTTCGCAATTTTTTCCTTGTCTTTCCGGAAGTACGCTCCCATAAACAAATTCTCGTCAACAGTCATCTCTGAAAATGGTCTCCGCCTTTCCGGGCAGTGAACTATCCCTCTTTTCACGATTTTGTACGCTTTGAGTTTGTCTATTCTTTCTCCGTCAAACGTTATGGACCCTGATACCCGCGCCTCCACTCCAATTTCAGACTCAACTAAACCGGATATCGCGCGAAGCAACGTTGTCTTCCCGGCGCCGTTTGGCCCAACAACGGAAACAAATTCTCTATCTTCCACCTTTAAGCTAACTTTGTTTAGAGCTAACGCGCCGTCGAAGTGAACCGTTAGGTCTTTTACCTCGAGCAGTCAGATCACCCGCCCCATATAAACTTCCAGTACCTTCTTGTTTTTGGCAACTTCCTTAGGGCTTCCTTCAGCGATTTTCTCTCCGTAGTGAAGCACTATCACCCGCTTAACCAGCTTCATTAGCGCGTGCAACTTGTGTTCAACTATAACCATCGTGTGACCATCCAAATGCATTCTTCGAATAGACTTAGTTAAGTAATCCGTCTCGATTGGATTCATCCCGCTGAACGGCTCGTCTAACAGCAGCAAATCCGGCTCCAAGGCAAGTGCCCGCGCGATTTCCAGCCGCTTAAGATCTCCATGGGACAGGTTTGAAGCTGGTTCAAGCGCCATCTCGGTAAGCCCTACATCCTCCAACATATCTAAGGCTTTTCGTTCAGGGCTTTTGAGCCATGTAAGTTTCTTCTTCATTCTAGGACAAAGACAGGATACCATGACGTTTGCGATGGCAGGTAAGTGTCGGAACGGTCTGATAACCTGAAATGTCCTTGAAATTCCCTTGTTTACAATCTTGTGAGACTCGAGTCCGGTGACGTTTTCACCCTTAAATTTCACGGTTCCAGAATCAGGCTTTAGGATTCCGCTTATCAGGTTAAACAGCGTGGTTTTACCGGCGCCATTTGGGCCGATTAAGCCAGTAATCTCACCTTCGTCGACATTAAAACTAACGTTGTTGACTGCCGTCAACCCTCCGAAACGCTTAGTCAGGTTTTCGACTTCGAGAAGATGCAATGTCAAACCTCCTGAAAAACTACTTCTTTTTCTTCTTTATTTCCTCCAACTCCCTTGCTTCCTCAAGGTCTTCGAGCTTGTCAACTACAAACCTTGTTACGCCCCTTGGCCACGCAAGAACAAAGATAATTACTACGGAGGTATAGATAATCATGTGCCACGGAGCTAGGTCCTCAGCGCGTTCAATAATGTGCGTGTGCGCTAACGCGTCGCTCACTACAACCTTTAGCACGTACCTGTCCAGAATCGTTAAGATGAAGGCTCCTATTATCGGACCATAAATCGTTCCTATTCCTCCTAGAATCGTCATTATGACGGGATAGAAAGACATGGTTAGTGCTAACATCGATATGCCTACACTCGACTCGTAGGAAGCAGCGAAGGCCCCTGCTAAACTCGCAAATAAAGCGCTTATGGCAAAAGCCAACAACTTGTACTTAGTTGTGTTGATTCCGGAAGCCTTAGACGCTACCTCATCATCAAGCATAGAAACGAAAATAATCCCAATTTTTGAGTTGGCAATTTTGTATAATATAACTGAGGACACGGCCAATAAGAGCGATGAGAAGTAAAATGCTGCCAATCGCTGCTGATTTATTGTGTACGGAGGAACTGGAATGATGGCAGGGAGACTTGAAATACCGAGTTCACCTCCTGTAACATCTTTAAACATGAAAAATATCCCGGTGAGAATTAAGGGGAAGGCCAAAGTTACTAATGATAGGTAAGGCCCCTTCACCCTCAGACAAGGAAAGCCCACAAGCAGAGCAACTGAGACGCTAACAAGTATGCCGATAGGTATCGTTACCCACAGCGGCAACGCGTAGAATTTATACAATATAGCTACGGTGTAAGCGCCAATTCCATAGAAAAGAGCATGACCAAGACTCAGCTGCCCGGTGCGGCCTGCGAGAATATCCCAGCTAGCTGCATAGATCGCGTATATATTCGCAACAACCAGTATACCTAGAATGTAATACCCCTCGCCCGTGTAAATGAAATACCCCGGATTCGTTAAAGGCATCACTAGAAAAAGTAGAAAAAGTAGAAAAGCCAAAAGTCTAGCTGGGACGTCAAAGATATGCGAGGCAAAACTTGAGTAAGCTCTCCGAAGAAGACTTGTCACCATCTCGGTCATCTCTCGATTTCCATACGCTTTCCAAATATTCCTGCGGGTCTAAGAACTAGAACTATCACCATAACCGCAAGGGCAACCGCTCCTTTAAGATACTGCCCCTCAGGAACTAAATATAAGACGGCGTTTTCGGCATACCCAATGATAAAGGCTCCAACGAGGCTTCCTTTGATGCTGCCTAAACCACCAAGAACCACGATGGCGAAAGACATATACAGCGGAGTTTGCCAGATGTTAGGATTTACAACGGGACGAGTGATCAACATGCCGGCTACCGCAGCTAATGATCCGGATATTAAGATCGTCAACATATAGACCCTTTCAGTGTTGATCCCCATCAGCATCGCTACCTCACGATCTTGAGCCACTGCTCTCATGGCTAGTCCAATTTTTGATCTTGAGATAAAAATCCATAAGACAAAAATGAGGCACAACGAGAGTGCAAGAGCCAGAAGTCGGTCTTGGAGGATTTTCACGCCCAACAAAGTTACTATTCCTGATATCATGGGAGGCACACGTATATCCCTAGCGCCGAATTGTATGATTGATAGTTGCTGAATAACCAAAGTTGCACCGAGCGTGACAACCAATACAGGGAGCACTTCATCGACTACTGAACGTATTAAACCGTAAACAGCAATACCTACGAAACCTACGAAGATAGTGGCAAGAATTATGGACGAGAGCAAGTCCAGATGGAAGAAGCTAAATAGAATTACAAACGCGTAAACTCCAAGCATATACAAAGCACCGTGAGCCATGTTTAGTATTTCCGCCACCCCGTAGACCAAAGTAAATCCAAGAGCTAACAAAGCATACACCGCACCAGATATTGCACCATATATCAGCAGATCCTCAATCAACGCTGTTCACCAAGACAACTGGAATTTTGATACTTCATGAATTTAGACGGATTCAAAACTTAGAATATAAGCGTTTCGATTGTCTAACACAGCAGTGCGTTAGCGTAGTTTTATCAAACTGAAGTGACCAGACCGCCTACGAGTTTTCAAAAGTCGGTTGTGAAAATGGATAATTTGTTTCTGAAGGGTCGCTGGAACACAATTTATGATTAAACTGACGCACACTGCTTTATAGATTTCAATGGCTACAAAAAAATAGAGGAAATTGGATTATTAACTCATCCAATGTGGAAGCTGAAGTTCTTGGGTCCATGAAAAACCGAAGGGATACACCGGCACTCGCTCATCGTCAATCCATTGGATCAGCATAGGCATGACCCATGTGTTCGGATAGCCTAGCTCTGTCGAATTTTTCCACTCGAAATATTGAAATCCCTTTTTATACGGCACTGGGGCCCAAACATCGTGATACCTGTCGAATTTGAACCGCCCTATGGTAGTCATGTAATCGGTTTTTTCCAGTTCAACTACAACGGCGTCGCTGTCGATTGTTCCAGCCCTCTCAATGGCCTCGGCTAATATCATAACTGCGGTGTATGAACCGCCTGCGGTGTATATGGGGTCATGTCCCCACCTTTCGATGTATGTATCGTAGAATTGCAATGTTGTGTTGGTTAGGGGGATTCTTGGCGGAGTTGATAGCAAGGTTTCGTATTCGCAATATCCACCGGTATTATCCCAATGATCGGCTTCCTGGGCCAGTACGTTGATGCCTATGGGAATGGCTGGAGTTTGCCTTGTACCCCACTGTTCGATGAAGGAAAGACCTGCCTCCGCCGAGAATACGTGCATGATGACCTGAGCCTCGGCGTCTTCAATGTCTGATAGGATGGCACTGAAATCCGTTTCCATGGGGCTGGGTCGAGATTTGTAAACAATCGTCCCATTCGCTCCGGTGATGACGTTAGGAATATTTTCGATATACGCCCACAAAAGGTCCCAAGCAACAACGTTCTCAACAACACACGCAACCCTGACCTTGTTCTCCGCTGTATAGTCGAAATAGTTTGGAAAGAAGTGGTACCTTAAGAAGGGGACCAATGTGAACGAGAAAAGCGCAGTTGTGTTTAGAGGCATAGCTCTAAACACATACTTGTAATTATCATAGTCGCATAACACGCATTTCCCGCAGGGAGTTTGCATCGTCAAGGAACCGAAACAATTGAGCAGTTCGTTGGTGGCTGAACCAGTCATTATGAAGATTTTTTTGTGTTTCACCGTTTCGTCCCGCATCGGAAAAACGATTTCGCTTCTGAAGCCGCCAATCACAAAATCCGCTTTGTCAATGGTTATCAGCTTTTCCATGTTTGCTCTTCCTTGTGCTAAGTCAGTTGTTTCATCTTCGGTAACAACAACAAGTTTTCGGCCTAGAACCCCTCCTGCATCGTTTACTTCCTCCGCCGCCATTCTAACTCCTTCATCTATGCCTATGCCCTGAATGTAACTCATTGGACCTATGGCGCCTATCTTTATCGGAGGAGTGACAAATATGTAGAACGTCCTTACGGTGCTGGTTTTGTCTTCAATGCTTGCCATCACCGTCCATTTACCTGTCACATCCGAACTAAACGTGTCCGTGAACTCCCCGTCGGAGTCCGTGGTCACCGTCCTGTTGAAGGTTGACCCGTCAGGTTTGGTGTAGGTCAGCGTCACGTTAGTGTTAACTATGGCAGGATCGGTTGAACCAGAAGCGATAACATTTTCGTCGGGTTCGACCTCGCTAGGCGAGATAGATACGCTGACGCCTTCCACAGCAGGAGTTGGAGCAAGATAATAATACCAATAGACAGCAACGCCGGCGATAATTATTACTATTACGAGAGCAATCGCGGCTAATCTTTTGCCCGTCAATAGTTTTGCTTCTTCTTCCATTTTTGAACCCTCAATAGAGAAGCTGTAATAACAAAAGGACTTTAAAAGCTTTTCACTTTTTGCTTTGGTTTAGCTAATTAATGACGAGAGACATAAACGCGAGAAAGAGATGTGTTCTCACAGCCCTTCCTAATTAGCTCATGTACGCATGCACTGGAGAATTTCCTTAGACTCCAGCTAAAACAGCTACTCCACTTCCACCAGAACACAGCATATTCGAAAGCAAAAGAAGGCATCGAATTATTTTTTCAGCTGGAACGGCAGCTTCTCTTGCAATGTATTTTTCCATTTAAGATCTACTCTCTGCATGCATGCACGTGTGTGTATGGATGGTTAGAGGAACTTCACTAGATCTTCACGCTTTATTCTTGGTAATTCTTTTTTGATGCCGGCAAGATACCTGGCTATGTCCTTTATCTTTTCGATGTTGTAGGTTCCAACCATCATGATTGTTTCCATGACGGGTGAACCGCCTCCATGGACACCCGCTACTTGAGCTACTCCGGTGAGATCGGAAGCGAGAATATTTTCCGCGAGTCTGAATGCTCTGTGTATGTATTCGGGTGAAAGCTCTGGGTTGCGCATTATGTATTTATTGAGCAAGTCGCTAGTTTCTTCGTTGTAGAAATCAGCTTCAAGGGGCAAAGTGCAGGCGAGGCCGCCAGCGAGGTCCGCGAGAATTTCGTATTCATGATATATGTTTTCTCCGGCAAGTCTTCTTCCAGCATTTGTATATACTGGGTCAGGAATGTACGTTCCAGAGGGAGATTTTACGGCGTTGTGTGCACTGGCTATTCCAGCAGCGTATACGAGTTCTGATAAGCCAATGTATTTGGACAATTTGTCTCGAACATGATTTGTCTTTTCGATGTTGTTGCATTCCGCGACTAAGGCGGCGGCGCCACCAATTACATCAGTCACCGCGGGTTTGCAACCGGTATAACTATGTCTGTGGAAGAGGGCAAATAGCAAAGCCAAAGCCCGTCCGTACTCCCATTCGCCGCACATGAACACTCTTTCCCAAGGCACAAACACGTCGTCAAATATCGTTAAGGATTCAGCGTCTCCAAAATTGGCGACAGGAGCGTCCAGTTTTATCCTCTTGCGCAGATATGCAGGGCGAACCACAAGCTTAATCCTCTCTGTGTCTGCGGGAACTGCAAAGGCGACTGCCCAGTCGCCTTCTTCTTTAGTTAAAGTGCGAGTTGGAATAGCGATAATCTCATCTGCGTAGGGTGCAATAGTGTTGTGTGCCTTGGCTCCGCGAACAACAATGCCGTCATCCCGTTTTTCCA
>Ga0209636_10002561_pt1 | contig 18562 bp, 18 predicted proteins | sample DeeMarSWOR152_54_FD_187464 | JGI IMG/M metagenome (GOLD analysis project Ga0209636, IMG submission 187464) | Marine sediment microbial communities from White Oak River estuary, North Carolina - WOR-1-52-54 (SPAdes) (version 2) | ecosystem: Environmental > Aquatic > Marine > Intertidal zone >... | reverse complement strand
TTAAGAGCAGAAATTCTTCAGGATAGAAAAGAAGAAAATGAAAGAGGGCGATTGGATTTCCATCGATGGGACTTCAGGTGATGTTTACTACGGTCAGATCCCCACTCAGCCTTCGGAAATCATCCAGGTCATTCGGGGAAAAAAGAAGCCTGAGGAATCCAAGATTTATCAGGATTTTACAAAACTCCTCTTTTGGGCTGACAAAGTCAAAAGATTAGGAGTTCGAGCCAATACAGACACGCCTGAGGATGCCAGGACAGCTTTGGCTTTTGGAGCTGAAGGCATCGGCTTAGCCCGGACAGAACACATGTTTTTTGATAAAGAAAGGCTGCCTTTCATCAAAGAGATGATTCTCTCAGAGACAGAAAAAGAAAGGCGAAAGGCCTTGAGCAAACTTTTACCCTTCCAGAAGAAAGATTTTTACGGATTGTTCAAGGAAATGAAAGGTCATCCTGTCACTATCCGCACTCTCGACCCCCCTCTTCATGAGTTTCTACCGCGCAAAGAAGACCTTATGGTTGAGATAGCTGTTTTGAAAGCTTCCAAGAGCAAAGATGAGGAGAAAATTCGAGAATTGGAAAAATTACTGGAGCGAGTCAAAGCCCTTTCTGAATTTAACCCCATGCTTGGCCACAGGGGCTGTCGTTTGGGAATTTCCTATCCTGAAATCATTGAAATGCAGGCTAAGGCTATATTCGAGGCTGTCTGTCAATTGGCTAAAGAAAGAGAAAAAGTCTATCCTGAAATCATGATTCCTTTGGTTGGGAAAAAAGAAGAGCTGGCTAACCAGAAAGAAATTATAGTGCGGGTCGCCGAAGAGGTGATGGATAAGTATAAAGTCAAGATTGAATATTCTGTGGGAACCATGATTGAAGTTCCCCGTGCTGCCATTACGGCTGATGAAATTGCTGAAGAAGCGGAGTTTTTCTCCTTTGGCACCAATGATCTTACTCAGACAATTTATGGCATTTCCCGCGATGATGGTGCTGGTTTTCTGGCTTATTATCTAGCTCATGGAATCTGGAAGAATAATCCTTTTGAAACCGTAGATATTGAAGGAGTCGGAGAGCTGATGAGGATGGGAGTGAATAAAGGCCGGAAGACCAGGCCTGACTTGAAGGTAGGAATTTGTGGTGTGCATGGAGGAGATCCTCGTTCTGTCTTCTTTTGCCACGAAATAGGGCTGGATTATGTGAGCTGTTCCGCCTACCAGGTGCCCATCGCTCGACTGGCTGCGGCGCAGGTTGCGATCAGAGAAAAGAAGCGAAGAAAATAGAAAAAGAAAATAGAACCGTCCCCATTTATTTAGAAAAGATGCAGAATAAGTCAGCAAGAATGACCTGACTAACGCTTACCCGAGACCTTGTGTAAAATATTCTTCAGGATATAAGCTGCCATGGCTGGGTTAGCAGCCAGTCTTCTTTTGCAGTAGGCGGAGGCATATTTCCATTTTTCAGCAAAAGGAACATAAAGTCGGACCAGGATACCGTTGCGGACAAGTTCATCCTGGAAGTCTTGTTTCGGTACCCCCATAAGCATTTGAATTTCGTACTGTTCCTTTTTCATGTTCAGCCTTTCGGCAATATTGATGGCTTCATTTACGACTGCTTCATCATGAGTTCCGATCTCAGGATAATGACCTTCCTTAAAAAGGAGTTCCACCTGTTCAAGCATCTTTTTCTTCATTTCAGGCTTGTTTTGGAGGGCTATTTCCTTAGGTTCATTATAAATGCCGATGCAGATGCGGATGCGGGCATTCATACCTTTTAAGGATTTCAGGTCATCGTCGGTGCGAAAAAGACGGGATTGGAGCACTGTTCCAAAAGTCGGGTGATCCTGGTGCAAAGCCCGGAATATATCCAGAGTCATATCGGTAAAAGTATGATCCTCCATATCTAGAGTGACCTTTAGGTTGTGCTGTTCTGCTCGGGCGACAATTCCGCCGATGATTTTCTTGCAGTGCTCTGTGCCGCGGTGGCTTCCCAGCTGTGAGGGTTTTAAAGAAATGGTTGCATAATCCTGGCTGCCCAAAGCATCGATGAGTCTATGATAAACATCGACTGTATATTGAACTTCCTCATCGCTTTCCAACTCCTCACCCAGAAGGTCGATAGTGGAACAGACATTTCTTTTATCCCAAAACTTCTGGGAAGTGTTAATTGCAGCTTCAATGCTATCCCCTGCCACATAAGGACTGGCAAAAAGCTTGACCAGGGGAGTGGGCGCGAGATTGATGATAAAGTTTTTTAAGCCCATCGATGATTCCTTTCAAGTCATAGAATCTAGGAGATGATTTTTATGAAACTAAAAATTAATCTATTTTTCGATAAACATCAAGAATTGTTTCATAAATTTTCACTATTTACGAATTCAGCTTTTTTTGATATTTATTATCTTTCATGGCCCGTTTCAAAAACCTTTTCAGGTTCTTCCGCCGCAAAAGATTCCCCTTCAAGTTTATTTACAGCGATGATTATTGGGTAGACATTGGACAGCATGTTTTTCCCGTAAAGAAGTACAGGCTTGTCTACGAAGCCCTTCTTCAGGCAGGAGTAAAGAAAGAAAATTTTCTTCTTCCTCAGCCTGCCGAAGATGAAGACCTGCTTTTAGCTCATTCCCCGAAATATCTGAAAAAATTGAAAACTGGGAATCTTTCAGACTCCGAAATTTTGACCTTGGAACTTCCCTATTCCAAGGAGCTTCTAAAATTTGCCTGGCTTTTTGTCGGAGGAACGATTCTAACGGCAGAAATGGCTCTCAAGGAAGGGATAGCTGTTCATCTTGGGGGCGGGTTTCACCATGCCTTCCCTGATCATGGAGAGGGTTTCTGTGTTTTGAATGATGTGGCTGTCGCCTTGGAAAAAATGAAGAAGGAGGGGAAGATCGAGCGGGGCATGGTGGTCGACTGCGACCTTCATCAGGGAAATGGAACCTCTTTTATTCTGGCCAAGAAGGATTACGGCTTCACCTTTTCTATTCACCAGATGGATAATTATCCGGCTGAAAAATCCTCCAGTTCCGTGGATGTTGGCCTCTGGTCAGGCGATGGAGATGAGAAATACCTGTCTTCGCTTCGGGATCATTTTCCCCGCCTTTATCAGGAGTTCAAGCCGGATTTGGTTATTTATCTGGCAGGAGCTGACCCTTATGAGGACGATCAGCTGGGAAATTTAAATTTGACTATCGAAGGCCTGGCAGAAAGAGACAGGATTGTTATTGAGGAAGCTCGCAAACTTCAGCTTCCCGTAGCTGTTCTCTTCGCTGGAGGATACGCCAGGAAGGTGGAGGATACTGTTTCTATCCATCTCAACACCATAAAAGTTGCCCAGAGGGTCCAGAGGAGATATTTCTAAACAAATTGAGTTTGTTGAGTTTATTTAGTTTGTCTGGCTTATTTAGTAAAAAATTATAAGAGTAAGCACTTCATTTTAACGGAATATAGTCGCCCTCAACAAACGAGACAAACAAGATAAACTAGAGTTTTGTTTCCTTGGAAATCCAGTCGAGATATTTTGAATATCCCTGGATTAAAGGGAGGGCAATTATCTCCGGAACCTCATAGGGATGGATTTTCAGGATTTTTTCTTCAACCCGAGAATAAAGTTTGCCTCTGGTTTTAATGAAGAGGATATGTTCCTGGTCTTGCGAAATTTTATCCTTCCACCAGTAGGAGGATTGAAAGGCTCCAGAGATTGTAACACAGGCCGCCAGCCTATCTCCAACTAACACTTTAGCAATTTCTTGCCCTGACTTTTTATCGGGGACAGTTGTTAAAACAAGAATGTATTCATTCACTTTTTCCTCCGAGCATGGATAAAGTTGGCTTGTTAATCCTGAAGAAAAATGTGAGCAAAGACTTTGGCGTCACCCAGCATGTTGTCGATGACGCAGTATTCATTAGGCTGATGGGCGGTTTCATCGAGTTTAGCCCAGCAGGCCGCATTAAATCCTGCCCGACGAAAAAGAGCTGCCACTGTGCCTCCACCAATTCCCTTGGGCTTTGCGTCTTTATCATAGACTTCTTTGATGGCTTTCTTCAATGCTGAAACCACGGGAGCTTTGGCTGGAGTAGGAGGAGCTGCGGGAGCTCTTTGTGCTTCTCCCAAGTCAATCTTGACCTTGAATTTTTTTTCGACATTCTTGGCCATTTTTTTAATCTTCTCTTCCACATCTTCAATCTTATATTCAGGCAGGATGCGGCTATCCATATAAAAAATGTCTTCTCCAGGAATGGTGTTGATGTTGGGAACATTAGGCTCTTTTTTGGTCGGTTCAAAAGTTGAGATAGGAGGATCGAAGAGACGGTTTTTATTAGAGAAAATCTGGTAAAGATTGTCTAATTCTGTCACCAGGAAAGAGGCAGCCTTAAAGCTATTGATTCCTTTTTCAGGAGTGGAACCATGCGCCTGTCTGCCCAAGGTCTTGAATTTTAGCCAGAGAATACTTTTTTCAGCCACTTCAATCATGTTGCCTTCTCTGTTGCCTGCATCTGGAACTATAATCAAGTCCGGTGTCCTGAAGGCCTGAGTATGGTTCAGAACATATTGGATTCCTTTCTCGCTTCCTGTCTCTTCATCGGCGACAAGAGCTACACCCACGTCAAAATTGGGCTTGAGTCCCTCTGCTAGGAAGGCTTTCACTGCAAACAAGGAAGCCAGCATATCTTGTTGGTTATCTTCGACTCCTCTTCCGTAAATCTTTCCTTCTTCTACCCAGGCTTTAAAAGGGTCTCCTTTCCAGAGAGCAAGCTCTCCGGGAGGAACAACGTCCAGGTGGGTCATTATCCATATTGTCTTCGATGAACTTTTTCCCTTATAAATGGCAAGGATGTTGGGGCGGTAGCCGGCTGGAGTGTCAAAGTCTGGAGCTTTGATGACATCGATCGTTTGAAATCCGTTCGCTTTGAAGAATTTAAGCAGGACATCGGCCTTTTTTGCCTCCCCTTCACCGCCATTCTTCGGAGACATGGCGGGGATGGCAGAGAGTTGAATTTGCATATCAATCATCTCATCGCGAAATGAGTCGATTCTGTTGCTGATCTTGTTAAATTTGGTCATGGCGAGCTCCTCTTCAGAAAATAATAACACTGCCTCTTTTAAGAAGCAAGCTATTCGCATCTTTATCTATTTCTTGCAATTGAAGTTTAGTAGTTTGAGCAAACGGGGTCAGACTTTACTGTGAATTGATGCCCAAGGGATGAAAATGAGTCCAGGTCTTGTAATTATGGCAAAGTCTGAACCCATGTGAAAAAATAGAACCATCCCCAATTCCTTGACTTTTGGGGGAGATTGAGCATAAATTTACTCAAGATGAGAATCGGTTTTGATGTCCGTCCTTTTCTTAAAGAAGAGACAGGCGTGGGAATTTATTGCCGCAACCTTCTTTTTCATCTGGCTCAGATTGACCACTCTAACCAATACTTTCTTTTTTCTTCTTCTCTGAAAAATAGATTTCCCTTCCAGAAAATTCCTTCCTTTTCCAGGAAAGAATTTCGGCACTTCCGCTTTCCAGTAAAGCTCGTCAATCTATTCTGGTATAAACTTTCTTGGCCACCCCTGGATTATTTTTTCAGGACCGATTTAGATTTGACTCATTCTCCAACACCCCTCGTTCTCCCCACAAAAGGGAAGAAGATCGTTACCGTCTATGATTTATTCTTTCTGGATTTTCCCCATTTGACAGACAGAGAAACAAGGAAGAATTTTGCAACCAGAATCAAAGACTCTCTCCTTAAAGCTGAGGGTGTTGTGGCCATCTCCAAGTTTACCAGAAATCAACTCTTGGAGAGATTTGCCATAGATGAAAAAAAGGTGAAAGTGATATATCTTGGCTTGGACCGCGAATTCCACACCGATGTTGCCTCAGAAGAGAAAGAGGAGGTAAGAAAAAAGTTTTCCCTGCCTCCCTCCTTTATCCTTTTTGTTGGAGCTTTAGAGCCTCGAAAGAATCTCGTGAGTCTCATCGAGGCACTGAAGATTGTTCATGGGAAACACAAAAAGACTCCTCTGGTGATTATTGGCCGGGAAGGCTTAGATTATAAGAATCTAGAGAGGAAAATCGATCAGCTCGGGCTTAGAGCCTGGGTAAAGATGATGGGTTACTTACCTGATGAGGAAGTGAAGGCTTTTTATCACCTGGCTTCTGTCTTTGCTTTTCCCTCTTTCTGCGAAGGATTTGGCCTTCCTCTTCTTGAGTCCATGGCCAGCGGATTACCTGTTGTCGCCTCCAGGCGTTCGGCAATGCCTGAGATTGCCCAAGATGCAGCTCTGTATTTTCATCCCCAAGACCCTGAAGATATGGCGGATAAACTCATTCTTGCCTTAAAGGATGAAGAGTTGCGTAAGACCTTGAAGGCTAAGGGTAAAAAGAGAGCTTTAGATTTTAGCTGGGAGACAACTGCGGTTGAGACTTTAAGTTTTTATAAGTCGCTATTTTTAAAATGAGGATAGTCTTTATGCCCTGGTTAGGAAAATCTATCGTCATTCTTAGGGAAAAACTGTCCAACGGAATTCAGAGTTTACACAGCTGGAAGGCAGAGATAATAGCATGAGGATCGGCTATGATCTTGACAGCTTGACCCTCAGAAGCGGAGGAATCGGAAGATACGGCGTCAACTTAATCAATCATGTTGCTAAGATGTTGCTGGATGAACCTGGAAATGAGATTTTCATCTTCTCTCACAGATCTTTCGATCGAAGTCGAGTAATTAAGCATAAGAATCTAAATTTTATAGATAAGCACACTCGTATCAAAAGCAATGTTCTGAGAAAGGCGATTTTCCTTCCTTTTTCCCTAAGAAGTATAAAGATGAACCTGTTTCATGGGGTAGATCATATTGGCATCCCCTTCCTCTACAAGAGCAAAACCTGCAAATATGTGGTCACCATTCATGATTTGATTACTCGAATTTATCCCCGTTCCTTCCCGATTAAACAGAGATTGGTCCAGAATACCCTCCTGCCGCACATCCTGCGAGGAGCGGATAAAATTATCGTTGATTCCCTCTCCACTAAAAATGATGTGATGAAATATTATCCCAGGCATGCAAAAAAAGTCATGGTCATTTACCCTGGAGTCGAATCACAATTTTATCCCAGAAGACGAGATGAGGTCAGGGAAGTTCTGAACAAATACAATATTCATTTTAAATATTTATTATTCTTGGGGACACTCGAGCCCAGGAAAAACATCGTTCGGTTAATCGAGGCTTTTATCAGCTTAAAACAGGAGGGAGATGTCGAGCATAAATTGGTTATTACAGGGCGAAAAGGCTGGCTCTATAAAGAGATTCTGGAAAAAATTCAACAATCACCCTTCTCCAAGGACATCGTTTTTACAGATTTTGTTGACGATGAGGATCTGCCCTATCTCTATTCTGGGGCTGAGATTTTTATTTATCCTTCATTGTATGAAGGCTTCGGCTTACCGGTTTTAGAAGCCATGGCCTGTGGGACTCCGGTTATAGCTTCAAACCTCTCTTCTCTTCCTGAAGTCACAGCTGATGCAGGAGTTTTGATTGATCCTTTGAATGTTGAAGAAATTATCCAGGCCATGGAAAAATTATCCACCGATAGTAAACTTCGAGAAGAACTTCAGCAAAAGGGATTGGAGAGAGCCAAGCTTTTCTCATGGGAGAGAGTGGCTAAAGAAACTGTCGAGCTATACAGAGAAGTGATAGGATAAATGGAGAAAATAAGAGTCCTGGAGATGATTGACCGGCCTTTTTTGGGCGGAGGACAGATTAATCTTCTTTCCTTAGCAAAAAATCTGAATAGGGAAAAATTTGAGGTTTTCGTTTGCTCCCGGGATGGGGGGCCTCTGGTGGATGAACTCAAAAGAAATAACATTGTTTTTTTCCCTGTTCCCTTCAGCAAAAGAATCGGCGCCAAAATCGTCAAAGGCATTGTGTCCATCCTTGAAGGCAACAGGATTGATATCCTTCATACCCATGGTGGAGTGGCCGGATTTTATGGACGCTGGGCGGCAAGGAAATGCCGGACTCCGGTTATTGTTCATACCCTTCACGGAATCCATTATCTCCATTACCGAAATTTCCTTCTTAAGCACTTTTTTGTCCTTCTGGAGAGGTATTTTTCCCGGTTTGCAAATGCAGTCATTTTTGTTTCCGAGGCCGACAGAAAAAAGGGAAAAAAATTCAAACTGGCTTCTGAAGAGAAAATGTACACTATCAAGAACGGAATCGATGTGGCGGCGTTCAGAGCAGAGAATATGATGAACATTAGAGCCGATAAGATAAGAGAATTGGGGCTCGAATCATTCCAGCCCATCGTGGGGACTGTAGCCCGCCTTCACCGCCAGAAAGGTATTCCCTTTCTTTTGAGGGCTACAAAGAGAATATCGAAAGTGTTTCCGCGAATTAAGATACTCATCATAGGTGGAGGACCACTCGACAAGAAACTGGAGAGACTGACAAATAGGTTGGGAGTCAAAGAGTGGGTTTGGTTCATGGGAGAGAGAAAGGATGCTGCAGAGCTCTTATTCCTTCTTGATGTTTTTGTCCTTCCCTCCCTTTGGGAGGGTCTTCCTTATGTTTTGATGGAAGCTTCAGCTTTGGGAAAACCCATTGTTGCTACAGATGTCGACGGTGTAAGGGAAGTCATAGAAAACAGAAAGACAGGAATACTCGCCCCGGCTCGAAATCCGGAGAAGCTGGCAGAGGCAGTCATCGGGCTCCTCCGCAATAAAGATTTTGCTTCTCAAATTGGAGAAAGCGCCAAGGAGTCTATCCCCCCAAAGTTCAGCCTGGCGAGGATGGCTGAGGAAACGCAGAACCTCTACTTGAAGTTATACCAAAGAATTTAATCATCAATATTCGCTAAACTATGTTTTGTATCAAGGCTTTCAAAAACAAACAGCTATGATACCAGTAAGCTCCTGAAGCTGCTTGCCGACACTGGACTTCGCTAAATAAAAGAAGAATTTTAGTTTGCTTTTTGGATTTGAATAGAGTGTTTTGAAAATAGTGATAAATGTCTGAAGAAAATAGGAAAGTCAGATTTAGCTGTGACTGGATATTCAATATCCTGGTGGTTTTATGCGATGGGAAAGTGGTTTGTGGATGTGGAGACCCTTACGGCGAGAGACCTCTGGGGCATCTCAATCAGAGTACTCTCCCTGAGATATGGAATTCTAAAAAAGTAAAAGAGATAAGAAAGGGGCTGAATAGTGGATATTCTCCTTTCTGTCTTGATTGCGGCTTGAAGAAATTTTTAAAGAAAGAAGAGGAAATCCCGGTAAGGCCTGTTCATCTTAAAGTTCTTCCCCGAATTTTTTTGGAGCCAACGGTTTTATGCAATCTGTCATGTTTCAAGGCTGTTTGTAATCATGAGTCAGGAATAGTCAACACAAGGGAAAGAAAGATGTTTCCCTTAGATGAATTCAAATCCGTCATTGATGAAGTGGGAGAGCATCTCATCAGGCTTGATTTCTTTAATTACGGAGATTCATTTGTTCATCCTCAAGCTGTGGAGATGATTGAGTATATTAAGAACAAATATCCGCATATTTATCTTTATACGACCACCAATGGTCTTATGCTCGATGATGAAAAAATCAAAAGAATTATCGATTCTGGTCTTGATGAATTCACTTTTTCTGTGGATGGGCCCGATCATGAGACTTATGTTCGCTACAGACAGCTGGGAGATTTTAAGAAGGTTTTAAAAATTATGTCAAAATTTGTAAAAGAGAGAAATCAACTGGGCAGGGAAGTTCCTTTCATCAACTGGAGATATATTCTCTTCAAGTGGAATGATTCACGAGCGAAGATGAACAGGGCAAGGAGACTGGCTTCAAAGATCGGGGTTGACCGACTGACTTGGGAAATAACCGATCATCCGCAGGAAGCCATTTCAGAAAAGTATCAAATCGGGACTCGCCACTGGAAAAAGATTTATCATGAGATCTGGGATACAAGTCAGATTGGAAACGCCATTAAGAACAAAAGATACATAGCCGAAATAAAGGTGTTATCCGCTGAAATTGTGGCCAAAGTCAACGAATCCAGGAGCATAAGATTTCTGGTCAAGAATGTCGGGGGAGCTCTGTGGTTTAAAAACACTTTTTCTGGAAGGAGAATTGTCAGACTGGGGGCACAGTTGTTTGACCAGGACAAGAATCTTGTTGAGTTAAATTATGCGAGAGCTTTTCTGAATAGAGAAATGGCCAAAGGGGAGAAGGATATTATCCGTTTAGAATTGCCATCCCTGTCCAGCTCTGGTGAATACTGGTTAAAATTTGATATGGTCTCCGAAGGGATTGATTGGTTTGAGTCCGGCGGGTCCCCTGTGGTCTGGAAAGAATTCAAAGTTTATTGACAATTCCTTACCCCCTTTTTATAATCTTTGCCAAATGGAAAAAGAAAGGGTGGCTCTTGTCCACGACTGGCTGACCGGTCAGAGGGGAGGAGAAAAAGTCCTGGAAGTATTGGCTGAGATCTTTCCCCAGGCACCCATATATACCCTCTTTCATTTTCCAGGGAGTCAGATTGAGGAGATTGAAAAAAGGGAGATAAAGACCAGTTTTCTTCAGCACTTTCCCTTCTTGAAGAAAAAATACCGTTTCTATCTGCCCCTATTCCCTTTGGCCGCAGAACTCTTCGACCTCCAGGATTATGAGCTGGTCATTTCGACCTCCCACTGCGTGGCCAAGGGAATTATTCCCCATCCCGAAGCTCTTCATGTCTGCTATATTCATTCTCCCATGCGCTATGCCTGGAACCAGTATTTTCCCTATTTTTTGCCGGCCAAATTATCTTTTTTATCCAGGCTGATCATTCCTCCTCTAATCCATCATCTTAGGCTGTGGGATGAATCGTCTTCTTCCAGGGTCGACCACTTTATCGCCAATTCTAAAAATGTGGCCAGGAGAGTCGAAAAATACTATCGGCGCCAGGCTGGGGTCCTCCATCCTCCTGTGGACACTGATTTTTTCCAGCCCGGCAAGGAGAAAGAAGATTATTATTTAATCGTTTCTGCTTTGGTTCCTTACAAGAGAATAGATTTGGCTATCCAAGGTTTCAATCAGGCAGGACTGGCTTTGAAGATTATCGGCCAGGGACCCGATTACAAAAAACTCAAGAAGTCTGCCAGGACGAACATTCAATTTCTTGGTGCTCTGGAGGGAGAGGACCTGCTCAAGTTTTATCAAAGAGCAAGGGCTTTAATTTTACCCGGAGAAGAAGATTTCGGCATCACCTCTTTAGAAGCTCAAGCCTGTGGCACTCCAGTGATTGCTTATGGTCGGGGAGGAGCTTTGGAGTCGGTCGTGTCGGGGAAGACAGGCCTTTTTTTCCTTGAATTGAAAGTCGAAAGTCTATTATCAGTCCTTGACAAGTTGAAAAGCATGGAATTTAATAAAAATGCCATAAGAGAGAACGCCATGAAGTTTTCACGCGGCATTTTTAAGGAAAAAATAGCTTCCTACTTGGGCGAAAAATGGTCGGCTTTTAGGGATGGAAAATGATAAGAAGACATCGGACGCGCCTGCTTGGATTTTTTCTTGTCAGTGACGTTGTTGCCATTTCTTTTTCCTTTTTTTATTCCTACTTTTTCCGTTTCTATTCCTTCATCTACATCCACCCGGGAAGGGGGATTCCCCCCTTAATTAATTATGTAGCCGTTTTCCCCCTCTTTTTGCTAACTCATCTGGCCATATTTTACTTTCAAGGATTTTATAAGACCAAGTTGAAGCGCACCAAGCTAGACGACTTTTTTGCCGTCGCTTTGAACGGTATCATTTCCCTGGTCTTGATCATGGCTGTAATGAACTATCTTTACAGCTACAGCCAAGGTCCTGCTCCGCTCTTCAAGATGGAATTTAAATTATCCCATTGGTTTTTAGCGGTTTATTTTGTCTTTGTGATCTTTATGATTTCCTTTCTCAGGAATCAAATCTATTACTTTATGAAAAGGCGTTATGCCAAGGGACTAAACTTACAAAATGTTCTTATTGTTGGGGCTGGAGAGATGGGGAAATCAGTGGCTCAGAAACTCTTCAAGTACAAGGATTTGGGATTTGTAGTGAAAGGTTTTCTGGATGATGAGAAGCAGACTGGTGAAGAGATAGATGTCAATGGCGGAGCTAAGGTTCTTGGTCCACTGAGTGAATTAAAGTCAATTCTGGAGAAAGGCGAGGTTAATGAAATCTACATAGCCTTGGATTTGAGCAGTTATCCCAAGATTTTAGAAATCCTTAAGGTTGCGGATAAGTTCACGGTGAATATAAGAATTATCCCTGACCTTTTTCAGCTTCTAACTCTCAAAGCGAGCATCCAAGACCTGGATGGTTTTCCGGTCATCAATATTGATGAAGTGTCTCTCAGAGGAGTGAATAGGTTTGTAAAGATGGTCATGGACCGCGTGGTATCCGCGCTGCTGTTGATTCTTCTTTCTCCCTTAATTCTGCTGATGACCACTTTGATCAAGCTCACTTCCAGAGGGCCTGTGCTTTACCATCAGGAAAGGGTAGGATTGGATGGAAAAAGATTCATCCTCCATAAGTTCAGGACAATGATTGCCAACGCCGAGGACAAAACGGGTCCCGTGATGTGCAAGTCCGGTGATACTCGCATCACCAAGATCGGCAAATTCTTGAGAAAATTCAGCATCGATGAGTTTCCCCAACTGATTAATGTTTTGAAGGGGGAGATGAGCCTTATTGGTCCCCGACCTGAAAGACCAGTATTTGTCAAAGATTTCAAGGATAAAATCCCAAAATACATGCTCAGGCATAAAGTGAAATCAGGAATCACTGGCTGGGCCCAGGTCCATGGATTGAGACAGGATACACCCATCGACAAGAGACTTGAATACGATTTCTACTACATCCAGAATTGGTCTCTTTTCCTTGACCTGAAAATACTCTGGAAAACCCTGGCCAAAGGCTTTATCGATAGAGATCTAAAATAGAATTCATCCTCTTTGGGGGGAAGAAATCAGACTAAAGCCAATAATGACGTAGTTTATCCATGAAATAACGGTAAAAGTGAGAGTGAGAAAGAAAACCCATTTGAGATAAAGAGGTGAAATTTGGAGGTAATTGAAGAGGAGAACAAGGAGGAGGGTGCAGATTTGGCAGACTGTACTTGTTTTTCCCAACAAGGTAGGAAGAAATGTGGTATGACCTTTCATTCTGTAGACGACCAGTGCACCGATTACGATGATGAGATCTCGGCCGATAACAGTCGCTGTCAGCCAGAGAGGAATCAAGTTAGGAGAGTTTAGGGAAGGAATAGAGAGGACTATATATGATGCGGTCATGAGCAGTTTGTCCGCTGCGGGATCGAGGAAAGCGCCAAATTTTGTTTTCTTATTGAACAACCTGGCGAAGAAGCCGTCTAGAAGGTCTGTTACTCCTGCCAAGAGGAAAATGATAAGGGCTAAGAAAGCTTTCCTCTTGAGTACCATCAAGATAAAGATGGGAATAAGACCAATTCTTAGTAGAGAAATGAGATTGGGCAGGTTGTAAAGAGTATTATTTGTTTTTGAGTTCATTTAAATAATATTTAGCTTTTATTAATCCCGATTCTTTCTAGGGGCATCAAGACTATTTTATAAGATTCAAGATAATATCCAGAATTTGAATGGCTTCTTGTCCTGAAACAGCCTGTTCAGGCTTGAAAGCTCTCTCAACATCAAGATCCATTATTTGGTAAGAGACGATTTGGGTGATGGGATTATGATAGTAGTTATCGGCCGATACATCTGAAATTTGAATTTTTTCTGGAGGAAATTGCTGAATGAGGGTATAGCCTCTCTTCTTTAGGAGATTGATGAGACGCAGGAGGATTTCAGCCATTTCTGCTCGAGTTATGATTTTTTGGGGTTGAAAGGTGTGGTTGGGATAGAGCTCCAATATACCAAGGGAAGTCATGGTCAATATGAATCTCGAAGCCCAGGAAGTCGAAATGTCTATGATGATAGGTGGCTTAGCTTTTGTCTCTTCGATAATGCCTTTGAATTTGACAGCCAGAAGAGCAGCCATTTCCTCTCGAGAAATCGCTTCTTTGGATGGGATATTGTGATACTGGCTAGGGAGTTCGAATATCCCCAGCTTGTTTTTAAGGTTTTCGATTCGAGACTGAATATCCTGATTACTGGGTTGCATCTCGAGTAATTCTTGGTAGACTTCAAGGCTTTTGGTGTACTGTTCGGTAAGGAGAAGAGTTTCAGCATAATCTTTGAGGATCTCTGGATTTTTAGTCTCGCCAGTACTAGCTGCTTTCAGATGAACAAGAGCATTCTGGAGTTGATCCTCTGCTCTGTAAATCTTAGCCAGGGCAAGATGAGCTTTAGTGGAATCAGGGGAATAGTAGAGAGCTCTTAAGAAGGCTTCTTTACTTCGTTCTCGATTTCCTTGCGCCAGAAAATCTAATCCTTCACTTAAAGCCTCTTCTGTTTTTTTGGTCTTCAGAGCTTGGTATTCTTTTTTGGCCCAACTGTGCTCTGGATTCCTTTTTAGAGCTTCCCGATATTCAGCAAAAGCAGAGTTCTCGCGTCCTGTGTTCTGGTAGAGTTGAGCCAGGCCGAGATGAATCAGGACCATTTCAGGATAATAATTCAAAGCTGTTTTAAAATTTTCTTCGGAAGCTTGATAATCACCGAGGAGTAAAAAAGCATAGCCAAGCCCAACATAGTAAGCTGGGCTCTCTACACCTAAACGGGAGAGTATCCTCTGGGCTCTTAATCCATTGTCCTCTCTCAAATTTTTCCAAGCTTCTTCAGTGGCTATTCTTTCATCAAGGGTAAGCTCTGTTACAACTTCTTGAGGCAAGTTCTCAAGGTGAAGGGAAGGTTTGACGGGTTGGTAAGTCACGCAAGACCAAATCCCAAGAAACAATAAGAGTAAGAAAGATATGTGTGCTTTTTTCACCACTTTTCTTCTCCTCTTTTGACATAAGGTAAGAAATTCAAGATCGACTGGGAGTTAGCCATGATCTTCAATTCAAAATGATCTCCGTTTTCTCTTCTTTTTAGAACGACAGACCATTTAGGGAAAGAATGGATCAATTCTTTTTTCGATTTGGGGAGGCGCAAGTAATATAGATTGAAATCTTTAAAAAGCAGAGTTCTGAGTGCCTCTTTAAGGCTGTCGATTCCCTCTCCTGTTTTAGCAGAAATATAGAAGCTGTACGAATCGGAAGTTCTATTTTTTTTGAGAAGTTCCTTTTTGTCTGGCATTAAATCGATTTTATTCATGACCCTGATTACAGGAATGTTCGAAGCACCTATTTCAGCCAGAACCGTTTCCACGGCTTCAATTCGTTCCTCTGGGTTGGGAGAGGTTATATCAATGATATGACAGATACAGTCGGCCTCCTTGACTTCTTCTAAGGTGGCCTTAAAAGATGTTATCAGCTCGACTGGCAATTTTTTGATGAAGCCCACAGTATCGCTTAGAAAAAAATATAGGCCGTCGATAAAGGAAACACGGCGGAGTACGGGGTCTAAAGTGGCGAAGAGTTGGGAGGAAGTGAACATTTTCTCATGGGAGAGGCAGTTGAAGAGAGTGGATTTTCCTGAATTCGTGTATCCCACTAAAGAAACTGTAGGGATAGGGCTCTTCTTTCTGCTTTTTCTTTGATGGCTGCGTCTTTTTTGAATGTTCTCAATATCTTTTTTTATTTTGGAGATTCTATCCAGAATTCTTCGCCTGTCTTCTTCCAGTTTCTTCTCTCCAGGACCTCGCGTGCCAATCCCTGCTCCCAGGCGGGAGAGAGCCTGCCCTTTCCCGGTGAGACGGGGAAGAAGGTAGTTTAATTGAGCCAATTCGACTTGAAGTTTGCCTTCTTTGCTTCTTGCTCGTTGAGCAAATATGTCGAGAATGAGTTGGGTTCTATCAATAACCTTGGTCTGGATCTTATCTTCCAGGCTTCGCTGCTGGATAGGAGTCAGGTTGTGGTCAAAAATAATAAGGTCTGCCTTGAGTTCATCCTTAATCTGAGCTAATTCCTCTACTTTTCCTTCTCCGATAAAATATTTGGGACTGATTTCGGAGCGGGATTGTAATGTCTTATGAACGATTTGAGCACCAGCTGCTCGGGCCAAGCCAGCTAATTCCTCGAGAGACCCTTCTCCTTCTAATTTTTCTGACTTTGTTGTGGCGAGATTGACTAGGATTGATTTTTCCATTTTTTATTCTAAGTTTTTTTCCACATAGGTAGCCAGAGAGGGAAAATCATAAGGGGAAAACCATTGAATCCCTTCCATTTTACGAAACCAGGTCAGCTGCCTTTTGGCATAGTGGCGGGTATCTCTTTTGGTGAGTCGGATAGCTTCTTGGAGTGGCATTTCCTTATTTAAAAATTTAAGAACGTATTTATACCCAAGGGCTCGGAAGGGAGGGGAATTTTCGTTGACTCCGTTTTTCAGGAGCCCCTCCACTTCATTGATTATACCTCTTTTAAACATTTTATCCACTCTTTCTTCGATCCTTTTGTAAAGTTCTTTTCTACTTAATTTTAATCCAATTTTGATGATATTAAAATCTTTGATCAAAGAGCTGGTATTCTTGAAATGTTCAGAAATAGGTTTTTCGGTTAAGTAGAAGATTTCTAAAGCTCGGATAATTCTCATTCTGTCTTTCTGGCCGATTTTCTGAAAATAATCAGCGTCGACTTCCCTAAGTTTTTTCCTCAGACTTTCCAATCCCTCTTCTTCAGCTTTTTTTTCTAATTTTTGTCGAAGGCCGGAGTCCCTTCCAGGTCCTGGAAAGAGACCGTCCAGCAAAGCCTTCAAATATAAACCTGTGCCTCCGACAATGATAGGAAGCCTTTTTTTCTTCAGGATTATATCTATGGCTTCCAAGGCACGCTTGGCAAAGTCGGCTGCTGTGAATTGGATATCAGGATTGACGATGTCTAACAGATAATGAGGAATATTTTCTCTCTTCTCTGGCGGAAGCTTGTCCGTGCCGATAGGGAAGCCTTTGTAGACTTGCATGGAATCGCAATTGATAATCATGCCTTTGAATTTTTTGGCAAGTTTGATCGAGGTTGTACTTTTCCCTACCCCTGTGGGACCGAGAATAATGACCAGATTTTTAGATAGCAATTTTCATCAAAAGAAAGATAGCAATGAGGGTTATAAAAATTAAGAGGGCCAAAATTTGTTTTCTCTTTTTAGCCATAAACATAATTTATAAATGAACATGTTCAATGTCAATCTTAAATGTGGATTGATCAATTTCTAATTTTTAGTGTGAAAAGATGGGGGACGATTCTATTGTTACATGTAGCGCAATCTTATGAACCCGAAGACGATATAAAGCAGACTTTTTAAAAGCCAGAAGACGTAAGAAATAACAAGGGCTTTTTTGAGTTCAATCTTGAAGATATATGAAAGACCGAAACCCAAGATGCCGAAAAGCCAAAGCTGGAAGAAATCAATTTGAGTCAATATTAAATAGGATGAAGAAGTGACTTCCAATCGGGGAAAAAATAGAGCTAAACTGGTTGTCGTCTGCATCGCTGATTTACGCATGAAGATCAGAATGAGGCGCAGAGCATTGCCCAGGATTTTGTCGATGAAATTTACGTGGAGCAAAACAGAGAAAACCTGGATATATTTTCCTTCTGTAGAGGTGAAACGCCCCATGACAAGAATAATCAGACTTGAGAAGAGGAGACCAACGAGAAAGCTGATAGGGATAATGACGAAGGTCTGGATAATGACCATAGATGGGGAAGGATTTTCAAGACGTTCTATCATTCTATTGAAGTTTTCTTCTCCCAGTCTTTCTTGCATCTTGATGTTGCCTTTCATAATTTGAAGGTTATCTTTCTGTAAGTAGGGAGCGGTGAGAAAAGAGAACAGACCTATTAAGGCCAGGAGAAAGATGAGGGCGTCAGCCCACACCGGCTTTTCAGAAATTCTTTTTAATGTCGGTTGAGGGCTGAAAAAGACTCCTTGAAAACGCTGGAAGAAATTCATTCTTTATTCTCCCAATTCTCTTCTCTTCTCCTCTCTTTCTATCTTGCCATCTCTCAAGAAGATGATTCTCTGGGCTTGCTTGGCAATATCTTTGTCATGAGTGACAATAATGATGGTATTTCCTTCGGAATGTATTTTTCTAAATAGTCTGAGGATTTCTTGGCCTGTCTTCGAGTCCAGATTCCCGGTGGGCTCATCGGCTAAGAGAATGGAAGGCTCATTGACCAGGGCCCGAGCTATGGCCACTCTCTGCCTTTCTCCTCCTGAGAGTTCAGGAGGCCGGTGTTGCATCCTGTCTTCCATCTCTACCATTTCTAAAGCTCTCCAGGCTTTCTCCCTTCTTTCCTTTTTTTTTGCCCCTTTGTAGATTAGAGGAAGTTCCACATTGTGGAAAGCTGTCGCGCGGGGAAGGAGGTTGAAGACTTGAAAAACAAAACCAATCTCTTGGTTGCGAATATAAGCCAGTTCATTTTCATTCATGGCGCTGACTAGTCTGTTCTTGAGATAGTATTTTCCCTTTGTGGGCGTATCCAAACAGCCGATGAGATTCATGAGCGTAGATTTTCCAGAGCCAGAAGGACCCATGATAGCTAAAAATTCATTCTGGAAGA
>Ga0209636_10002560_pt1 | contig 18563 bp, 18 predicted proteins | sample DeeMarSWOR152_54_FD_187464 | JGI IMG/M metagenome (GOLD analysis project Ga0209636, IMG submission 187464) | Marine sediment microbial communities from White Oak River estuary, North Carolina - WOR-1-52-54 (SPAdes) (version 2) | ecosystem: Environmental > Aquatic > Marine > Intertidal zone >... | reverse complement strand
ATAGCCTCGGTAAAATCCTCTGGATATGTTTCTGGAGATTGAAAATCATTTTCGTCGTAGAATTTTTTTAGTATCTCCAGTATCCTGTCCCTGCTGGCTTCCGCCCCTAATAATGATTTTTCCATCTCATCTATGTAATGCTCAGGGGTTAGTATAAAGTCCCCGGAGATTATAATGTCCTTTATCCTGCCTTCTTCTGTCTTCACAAGGGCTCTAATCAACCCGCTCCTTGCCTTATGCATTCCCTCCTTCATTCCCTCCAATCTGTCCATAACAAAAACCTCCCTGATTAATCACGATTAATCATTATATATTCTAAAAGAATAGATAAATAGGGGAATAAATTGGAGATTTTTGGTTACATAGCTGCTGGTTCATTAATGAAATTGACGGATGAACTAGCAGATGGTAAGTTGGGGATAGAAGCTTATAAATGGACTGGTATCTTTTTAGGCATAACCTATGGATCAATAATAGGTCTCTTGATTTCGCATAGTTTAACATCGGTTTATGTGTTGGGGGGTATCACAATAGGTTGTCTTATTGCAGGAAAGATAGATAGCAGAGAACATTATTTTGCATTAGCCTCAATTCTTTTAGTTATCTTTACTCTCGGCTTTGCGTCAGTCAATCTTCCAATCCTTCTTTTAGTTGTGTTCTCATCTGTAATGGATGAGGTAGCTAATGACGGATACAGATCCTTTAAGAATAAAGCAGTAAAACTTTTTTTTAGGTATAGAATGGCAATGAAGGTGCTATTACTGACACTCTCAGTTTTCAATATCCTAAGCTATTATTCAATTATTTTCCTCCTAATATTTGACTTTTCATATTATCTGACTGAGCTGACTTTTAAGAGATTAAGAGGATGGAATACGACGTTGTTGTAGTTGGAGCAGGTCCTTCTGGTTCCACCTTAGCGGGGAGATTATCAGAAAATGGATTAAATGTACTATTGATAGATAAATCGGTGGGGGAGAAAGCCTGTGCAGGGATCCTAACAACGGGTTTTATTAGAAAGTACAAGGTTCCAGAGGATCTCGTAGAGAAGGAGTTGGGGGGTGTTAAGATCGGTTCACGGAGTATGCAGATAACGATCGAGAGAGACAGATTTCCTGAATTATCCATCAACAGAAGCAAATTCGATCGTTTTTTACTTTCAAAAGCGATAGATGATGGCACGACATTTCTTCAATCAGAGTTTATCAGTTTTGAAAGGAAAAATAAGGAGATATATTCCAGAATAGGGCGTGATGAGGTTAAATCCAAAATACTGGTAGCTGCTGATGGGGCGGATTCAAGGGTGGTGAAACACGCTCGGCTAGGTGAAATAAAATTAGCCTCATGTCTGCAGTACGAAATAGAAAACCGTGGAGAAAATTTCTTCGAAATCTTTTATGGATTTACAAAAGATGGCTATGCATGGGTATCCCCCAAGAGTGAATCAATCCTGGTGGGAATTGGTTCCTCATCAGACTCTGACCTGGAGGGGAGATTAGCGAATTTCATGAAAGACAATAGAATAGAGGGGAGATTAGATGGCAAAGTTATAAAAAAAGAAAAGGGGATGATACCGGTTTCAGGTCCTATCAAAAAAACCTGCACGGATAATATTCTAGCGGTAGGTGATGCAGGAGGATTTGTTACGCCTTACGAGGGCGAAGGAATTTACTATGCCGTACGATCTTCTGAAATTGCAAGCGGAATAGCAATTCAGGCATTTGACTCAGAGGATTTCAGTAAGCATATATTATCCAGATATGAAGTCTCCTGGAAAAAGGAATTCGGTCACATCTTTACTTTTCTCTCCTACATGCCTCTTTTAATCAATAATGATTGCCTCTTAGATTCATTCCTTAAGAAAATGGATGAAGAGGAGGAATTTAAAAACATTATTGCAAAAATATTAGTTAAGGATAATCTCTCTTATAGAGAGTACATTAAAGGGTTTACCAGCACATTAAAAATTTTGGGGGATTATTATGGACATAAATATTTTAGGTGACAAACCGGATATGAAGATGATAATTAATGGAAAAAAAATTGGAGGCGAGGGTATTGTAGTACACTCCCCAATAGATGGTCGTGAGATTGCTACCGTGCCGCGTGCAACAGAAAAGGATGTAGAATCTGCGGTTAAATCTGCAGAAAAAGCATCTCTGAAGATGAAGGAATTAGCATCCGTAATAAAACAGGAAATGCTCCTGAAAATATCCGAAAAAATAGAGGAGAATGCAGATAAACTGGCAAAAGCAATAACCCTGGAACAGGGGAAACCCATCAAGGAAGCTTATATCGAAGCAGGTTACGTATCCAAGATATTTAAGGTTGCTGCGCATGCTCTCTCTGAATTAAATGGGGGGTATATTGAGTCAATGCTTGAACCAGAAAATAAGTACATACTGGAGAGGTATGAGCCTTATGGGGTCATTGGTATCATCACACCCTTCAATTTCCCTTTGTTGTTACCTGCTAATTCGATAGCACCAGCACTTGGTGCAGGTAACACTATAGTATTTAAACCAAGCGAGTTAGCTCCAATTTCGGGACTATTTCTCTCTGAAATAATAAATGATATTACAGTCAGTGACCCTTTCCTTGGCGAGAAAAAACTGCCAAAGGGGGCACTTAATGTTATTACGGGAGATTCAAAGACAGGTGAGTTACTTGTTAAGAATAAGGATGTGGATATGGTCTGTTTTACGGGAAGCATGATGAGTGGTAAAAAAATTTATGAAAGCATTGGCTCTACTGTCAATAAATCATGTTCACCGAAGAGATTACTTCTGGAACTGGGCGGAAATGCACCAGTTATTGTATTCGAGGATGCAGATCTAAAAAAAGCCGTTGAATGCGTGGCATACGGAGGCTTTAGTTATTGTGGTGAGGTTTGTATCTCTACACAAAGGGTTTATGTGGAGGAATCAATTTACGAAGAATTCCTCGACAATCTAGTAAAGGCTGCAAATGAGATGAAACATGGAAATCCATTAGACGATGATACAGATATAGGCCCCATAATCTCAGCCGAACACATGAACAAAATAATAAGATTTATAGAAGACGCTGAACAAAAAGGAGGCAACATCCTCTGCGGGGGAAGAGACGGCATATACATTAAACCAACAGTGATCTCGGATATAAGTCAGGACATGTTAATATCAAATAAGGAGATCTTCGGACCCGTTGTTGGCATTTCAGCCTTCAAGAACCTGGAGGATGCAATGAATCTTGCAAATTTCACACAACAAGGTCTTTCTGCGGCAGTATTTACAAAGGATATGTCAAAGGCGATGAATGCAGTCAAGAGAATAAATGCTGGAACGGTTGTTATAAATGATACCAACCAGTGGTTTGAACCACATGTTGCTTTCGGCGGATACAAATGGAGCGGGATGGGGAGACAGGGAGGTATCCATTCCCTGAAGGAATTCTCGCAAGTAAAAACGATAGTTGTGGACCACTCATAGATTAATCCTTACACCAATACTCCTTAAATGTAACCCATACTTTTGGCAGATTTTCTTCCAAGGATTTATTGTCTGTGAGGGAATCCATCAGTTTCCTCTTCTTTAATGATTTTTCATAGTGTCTTTCCATTACCTTTCTAAAGCCCTGTTCATACTTCTCTAGAAGTGAGGGATCATCCTCCTTTATCGCTTTTACGATTGCCCTGGCAGCAATTTTACCGGCAAGCATTGAATAGCCTATGCCGGCGCCAGTTATGGGGTCTGTCATGCCGGCGGAATCTCCCACCAGAAGGATATTGTCTTTACAAATTCTCTTGTGTAAACCCCCGACGGGTATAATTCCAGCAATTAGCTTTTTCTTTGAAATATCCCTGAATTTCTCTGTAATAAAGTTATTCAGGTAATCTATTGCCTTTTTATCTGCCAGATGAGGCCTTACCGCTAAGCCAACCCTCGCACTATCTTTACCTGTTGGGAATATCCACACATAACAGCCGGGAGAGTATTCAAAATCAAAGTAGATCTCATTGATTTCTGGAGCTATTTTACAATTGGAGACCTCATATTGTACCGCAATTGCAACATCATTCCTGAAACCAAGAAGTCTTGAGATAATTGAGGATGCGCCATCAGCCCCCACTATTACCTTTGCCGTTATCTTTCTACCATCTCTAGTTTGGATTCCGAGGTATCTGTCTCCCTTTTCAATCAACCCAACCACCTCGGAATTTATGTGAAATTCTGCACCGCACCTCTCCGCATTCAAAGCCAGTTCTCTGTCAAATAAATTTCTGTTAACATTGAACCCATTTATGGGGAAATCCATATACTTTCCGGAAGGAAAATAGGTTCTCATCCCGTTTATCTTGGTTTGAATTACCCTCTGGCTTATATCCAGAAAATCCATGCAACTTACATATCCGGCACATGGCGATCTGCCGATCTCGGGCTCTTTCTCCAATACAATAACCTTTAAACCCTCAGATGCTGTAATCCCTGCAACAGTAGAACCTGCGGGGCCAGCACCTATAATAGCAATATCCGCATTCATCTTTTCTTCTCTTTTCTTTTTTCCTTCCTTATATCTGCCCTGAAAATCCATTCCTCTTCTATGTACTTATTTCTCAGTTTCTCGGCAAGTTCTGATTCATATTCACTTAAGGTTCCATCATATGATTTACTGAGTATTTCTTCAAACCCCTTTCTTAAGGCCTTTTTTGCTTCATCTATTGTTATCCCCTTAACCTCCTTTCTTAGGCATGTCATTCCATCCTCAGGCTTATCTATTCCTTCTCTCAGATTTTTGACCGGGTCCTTAAGAAGTTCGCTCATGGCTTTGAAGTCGAAATCTATCAGAAGGCTACCGCCGGAATTTACAACGCCTTTAGATGTTAGTTGACCGCTTCCTGAGATCTTCTTTCCATTGGCATAGACACCAAATCTTTTTTCATCTATGCTGACATCATTTATACCAAGAGTATAAAGAGCTTTTACCACGCCACCCAGGATAAATTTATAGACATTTCTCGGTCCATGGGGTACTTTTGGGTTATCCTCCCTAAAGATAATGTTGTAGATAATTTGATTTTTGTCAGAGTAACCGGTTCCACCACCGAGAATTCTCCTTATTATCGGGATGCCCTTTTCCCTACATATGTCAACATGGATGTCTTCGTATGCCAGCTGATGGTAGCCTATGTAAATAGCAGGCTTCGAGGGTCTCCAGAATAAAATAGTGTTATCCGCCGTATCTTTGCTTCTCGCCCTCATTATGACATCAAATATTGTTGTGGCGAGAACATTATCTACCTTATCTAAATCGATGAATCTCCATTTCATCCTAATTGCTCCGGCAGTAATGCACAGCATGCCTTAAATTCTTTAATCTTGAGGTTGAGTCTCCTTGCCTCTCTGTAGGCCTCAGGGGTTGGAACAGCTATGTTGTTAACTCCTGTTTGTACTGCAAGTTTATCTATTTCTGCCCTTATCTCGCCCTTCCCCCTGGCGCAACCCAGGGATATATAGCTTTCTGGAAACTTGATTCTGGCCAGACATAAAACCTTGATTAAATCCATTGGATTTATTTTTACCCCTTCCATCGGGGTTCCCACGAGATTTGTCAGACCGATTACGACAACGTTTGTGGGTTTTATCGAGGAGATTATCTCAAGTGCAGATAGTTCATGATATAGTTTACCATTATGCAATCCAACACAAACATGGGGGGATATATTCCTGATTTTTGCCTTTTCAAATGCCTTGAGGGTTTTTTCATAATCCTCTGGATAGAGCTCAATACCATAGATCTCTCTGGTTGTTTCCTCGGAGCCCACAACATCCACAGATACCCCATCTATTCCCGCCTCCTTTAAACTTTTCGCTTCACCATAATCCATAATCCCGGTATGAGCGATAAGGATCAGATCCGTTTTTTCTTTTATCTCTCTGATGGCATCTAAAAAGTGGTGAATTGGAACCTTTCCCTCCTTTGTGCATCCCCCCGTGAGTAATGCACCGACTGAGCCCCGCTCATGAAATTTCAGGCACGTCTTTACCAATTCTTGAGGGGTTGTCGCAGGTGCAAGTCTCTCTATCAATATTCTACCACAATGTTTACAGTTCAGGGCACAATAAGATCCCGTTACCGAAATAGCCGGGAAGTATTTAGATGTATAGTAGAAATTGATATTTTGCCCGAAATTTTTGTGGGAAATTTCTCTGGATCTGTCAATTAGCCCTTGAAGTTCGATTTTTTTATTCATTGCTAACAGTTTTTGGTAAATTTATCCTTGATCCCATTAATTACCTTCTTCTCCAGATGTATGTGATCAAATATCGATCCAGAGCTCTTTTTCAGTTCCGTGATATCAATTAGCTTGGAGTATTTGCCATTAGCAATTCCATTGGCCATTATCGATGCACCCTCAGCTGCCTCTTTAACGTTTTTTGCTTTACTCTGTAGATTTCTGATTTTTGCCGTAATTCCCAGATTGCTGAGATGGTTTTCCAGCCTTGGTTTTAGGTCTTTGACAAAGGCATCTATTCTCGTAAATCTTCCGCTCAGGAGTATTTCTCTCGGTTTTTTAACGGATGGTAGCAAAGCATATGTATCTTTAATAACGGACTCCATGAAGGCCTCATAAGCCCTCTCCACCCGTTCAGAGGTCTTGGATAATTCTATGAATCTCTCTATCGAAGTCTTACGGAAATCTAAACCTGAGATGGACACTGCGCCTCCTTTGAAGAGGTCCAATTTCGAAAATTCTATTGTGTTTGCAAGTGCATAGGCTAGCTCACCGTCCATGGCACCCATGCCCATATATCCTATGCCTCCAGTAGTTCCGCCAATTCCATCAACGATTTTTCCTTTTTCGATGCCCATGGCCGCAGTATACCCGAATCCTATCTCCAGCAGTATGAATGACGTCTCAGAATAATCTATGTCATAGAATTCCGCCTGATCCTTAATGCCTAAAACGGCACTAAAAACCTTATCGGCTGCCCCCATATCTATCTTGTTGGCCTTTCTATATTCCGGAACGGTCGGGAGATGTACAACCCCCGGACCGAACCATACATTTAAATCTTTTGATTCCTTCATGAGGAACATTAGCTCTCTGAGACCAACAATTTTAAGTCTACGCTCTACGTCTTTTTGTGTAATGAAAGTTGCCTCCTTTATATCTGAATCCGTAGCCTTGGAAGCCCTCACCAGTGGAAGCCCGTAGCCAGATGGACCAATAATTGCATCAATTTTTCCGTATTTCTTTTCAGTTTTTTTTATCGCATCCAACACAACATCTGGCTTTTTGGTGACTTCATCTCTGGGTATGGGTTCATCTATCAATATCTCACCCGTTACATCGTCAAATCCGAAGACATCCATACTCTTAGTGCCAGGATCTATACCAATCGCTTTTACCATTTTATAATTGAAGCACCGTTATTGTTTGGTGTCGTATAAAAGACATCACCACCGCCCTCTCTCTCTAGAAATTTATCCAATTTTTTGACAATTGTCTTTGCTGTTTCCTCATTATCCACCAACCCATAGAAAGTCGGGCCCCATGATGTCTGACACGCCCCATAAGCCCCGTTATCAAGCATTAACGCTATTCCCTTCCTGACTATGGAATGGCAATAAAGCCCCTCCTGATGATCACTCCAGAAATCCCCCAGCTTTCTATTGAAGGTAGTAATTGATTCGCCAAATGTTTCGATGTCATGCTCTATGATTGATGGCAGTATCTGCATCAGGACTATTCTGGATAACCTGTCTGAGAGTTGCTCTGGCATTGGTTTCAGTTGCTCTAGAACCTGTTCTTCATTGGCTTTTATCTTTAATACCTGCGGAATCGGTTTTTTAGGGATACATACAACAAATAGCCAGTCATCTGGTATTGGATGTCTGAATATTAGCGGGGGTACCATCTTTCCCTTGTCTTTAATTCTGTATCCAGCATCTGCTATGAAGCCCCCTGTTTTAAAGGAGTTCATGCCGAGGGCAACGATGTCTGATCTACCCAATGCACGGGCTATTTCCTCAATCTCTAAGTTGATTTTGTAGAGTTCCGCTATTGCTTTACCTATGGACAAAGCCAGAGCCGTTTGAGAGCCCATTCCAAGGTGCTTGGGAATGGTTTCTTTTACAGTGATTTCTACCCCTTTCTTAAGCCCGAATTTTTCAGTAAAAATTCTAGTATATTTTTTGGCATTCCCCAGATCCTCTCCGGTAACTCTAATCCTATTTGATTTAAATGCCTCAATAACCGTACGAGGATAATCTATTGTAAAACCCAGTGTGCCATAGAGCCTGCCCAGATCCCCAGTTAGATCGATATTGCCCGCATGCAGATGGGCTGGGGCCGTAACTACTATCTTTGATATCATATAATATATTGACAGGCACCTCTTAAATTCCAATTAAGGGAAAAATACAATTCTCAGGTAGATGAACAAAAGATACATTAGGATTAGAACAGAGGATTCCTTTCTGTTCAGGTTCATGTGATTGAACAATAAAAGAAGGACAATTAATGTTGCCACCATCCAGTAGACGAAATCGAATTGAATTACATTTTTATCTACAACTACTCCCGCTATCGAGGCGCCCAGGCCAAATGACAACAGGGGATCGGTTATGTTGCTCCCTATCAGATTTCCGAGGGATAGATATCCAGCATTCCTTGTAATCGCTTTTATGGAAACGCTGAGCTCTGGGATGCTTGTTCCCAGGCCGACAAAGATTCCTATCAGAGAACTACTTAGCCCGATTTTGATTGCAAGTAAAATGCCATTATTAACGACCAGATCTGCTGCATAGATAACAATTGCAATACCCATAAAACACTTTAAGATTTCCAGTATGAGGCTACCTTTACCATCCCCTTGTGAGTTGAATTTCTCAAGTAACCTCTCCTGACGCAATAGAATTCCTAGATAAAAAATATAGATTACAACCAGCGCAAGCCCTTCAACCCTTGAGACATAACCACCGGTAAATGATACTATAAACATTAGAAACATTGCCACGAACATCATTACCCCATCCCTCCTTAATGATCTTTGAGTTATATGCAATGTAGCAAACATACCCACGATGCCAAGTATAACTGTAATCTGCCCCAGGTCACTTCCAATTATATTGCCGACCGCGATTCCGGAAGCATCAACTCCATGCAATGTACTGATGCCAGCCATCACGTTCGTGAATATCTCCGGGAGTGATGTTCCAATTGAAGCAATGGTTAATCCCACTATGAGATGGGAAATTCCCATCCTCTCTGCAATATCTTTAGCAGAAGAAACCACAAGATCACTACCAAACCAGAGACCGATAATTCCAACAATAACGAAAATTGCTTCGTAAAAGACCATGTTATTTATTAAACTTTTACGATTTTATTCCTTAAGATGGACAAAATCCGGAGATTACTCAGGGCATTTCCCGAGACGTATTCGGAGGAATTAGATATAGCTCTTGAACGGGAAGGTGATGAGATCTTTAAGTGGTTTTTAGCCTCAATCTTATTTGGAAAAAGGATATCTGAGGAACTTGCAAAGAATACATACAGGGAGTTTGAGAAAGAGGGTTTATTATCCCCGGAGAGAATATTGGCATCCGGTTGGGACAAGCTCGTTGAGGTTCTCGATAGTGGGGGGTATGCGAGGTACGATTTCTCCACTGCTACAAAACTTCTTGATATCATGAGGGATTTGAAGGGGAAGGGTTTGATGGAATTGTACAAAGAATCCAAAAACTCGGAGGATTTTGAAAACAAACTGCTTGAATTTAAGGGAATTGGGAATGTTACGGCCAATATCTTTTTAAGGGAGCTGAGATTTATGCCCAAGGTAAATCCCGAGCTGTCCAGATTTGTGAAACTCTCAGCCAAAAACCTTGGTATTGATCTGAATAAATTTGACAGAAAAACAAGGAAATTTATCCATCTGGAATCCGCATTGCTCAGATTGGGGAAAAATTACTGCAAGAAGAACAAATGCGAAGTCTGTCCCATGGGGGGGTTTTGTGTTAAAGATTAAAATGCAAGATGATACCCTTTAAAAGCACTCACCATAATCAGATATTCTTACATTTATGTGCTGAATTCGATTAGTTTATGATGAAACACTACCCGGCTGTTTTATTGCTGATTATTCTCTCTCTAACTGTCTCAGCACAGCAGCCCCTAGACTGTAATGAACTGAGGAATAAAATCTATCCAGGACCTAAAGATTACAGGCTTACGAACGCCAACCTATATTTCAACATCACTTTAGATGGGACTATAGATGTGAGGGAGGAGATAACCTATGACTTCTATTCTGGAAGGTTCTCTTTCGCTTACAGAGACATTAAGGTATCTTCTTCAAAGATATCTAACGTCTATGTCACAGAAAAAGAAGAGAGAATCTGCTATGACTATTTCCCTGACTACAATAGGGATACAGTCAGGATAAAATGGTACTATGACGAAGTCAACAACAGGGAGAGAACCTTCACAATACACTACAAACTGAGAAACGTCATCAACTCCTACGATGATGTAAATGAGTTCTACTGGAAGGTCTGGGGTGGAGACTGGGATAAGCCGATAGGCAACGTCTACGGTGAGATAAAGCTCCCATACCCCCTGAAGGATCCGAAAGAAGTCTACACATGGGGCCATCCCAAACTTTCAGGTAAAATCGCCCTCTCCGGCAATGATACCGTAATCTTTCAGACATTTAACATTCCTTCCAAGCAGTACGTTGAGATCAGAGCAGTTTACCCAGCTTATGGATACGGGAGGGGAGAATTCGTGAACCATAAAACAGGAGACGGTCTTAACAGGATAATAGAGGAGGAGGAAAAATATTCAGAAGATTCTGGATTCGATGCGGCGCCTATATTCATCGGGCTGTTTATTTTTATCTGGGCTATCGGCTTCGGCAGCCCCATACTTGCCATCGTCTTTCCAAAGTACCGGAAGAGGATAGCTATACTCATATTCCTGCTTGTCACATTTCTCATCTTAACAATCGCCTCGGGATTCTTTGGAGGAATACTTCTACTTATACTCCATATTGAACCTAACGAAATCAGACTACATGAAATCACACTACTTTATATTGTCCTCCAGATACTGGTAGTTATTCTCGCATACGTATTCTGCTGGTATCGATGGGGGAGGGAGCCGAGGGTAGGGTATATACAGATCTATGAGAGAGAACCACCCTACGACTATTCACCTGCAGTGGTCTCAGCTCTGATAAACCAGCTTACGAGAGAGCCGGATGAGGCAACTATCATGGGGGAGATACTGGACCTTGCTCATAGAAGATGTATCTCAATCAAGAAGATTAAGAAAGAGAAATTTCTGGGTTTCTTCGGGAGAGAATATGACTTTGAGATAAGCTTCAACGACAGGAAGGTTGATAGGGGCACCCCCACATCAGAGAGGAAACTCCTAAACTTCATTAAAACAAAAGCAAAATCAAAGCCCATACCCCTGCATAAGCTGGAGGAGAAGATAAAAGAGAGACCCGAATCCTCAATGAAGTGGTTCAAGGACTGGAAGAAGACTGTGAAGAAAGATGCTGAATCCAGAGAATTCTTTGACAAGGCGACTGGAATTTGGGTGTTTCTCGCAACATCCATGATGATTGCCGCATTCTTCTTTATCTACAATTTCGTGATCAGCATGGTTGTGACAGGTTTTTTAGTCGCAGTTCTAGTCCTCCTATTCCCCGGGATCCTGCCTAAGAGGACGATTAAAGGCACAGTACATTATCTGAGGTGGATGAACCTCAAGAAATTCCTAGAGGACTTCAGCCAGCTCGAAAGGATGCCCCCGGACGCAGTAGTTCTCTGGGAGAAATACCTCGTCTACGCCACGGCATTAGGCGTCTCCAGAGAGGTGGAGAAAGCCATGGACAGGGTTTTCTCTAAACTACCGGAGTCATCCAGGATTGTCATGTATGGAGGCGTCACAGGATCGGGAATGGTGGGGTTCAGCTCAGCCTTCTCTTTAGCCTTCTCATCATCCTTTGCTTCTGCTTCCTCGACATCAGGCAGCGGCGGCTTCGGCGGAGGGGGTGGGGGTGGAGGGGGCGGCGGAGGCGGTGGCGCAGGATAAAATGGGAATCCATCCGGGGATAGAGATCCATGGTTTAACCCTTTACCTGAAAAAAGAAAAGATTCTGATCTTTGCAGACCTCCACCTTGGTTATGAGGAAGAGCTGATGGAATTCGGCTATTTGGTGCCCAGATTCCAGTACAAGGAGATCATAGGGCATCTGGAAAAGATCCTCTCGGAGATAGATGTAAAAAAAGTGATTATAAACGGCGACCTGAAGCACGAGTTCGGCAGGATCTCGGAACAGGAGTGGGAAGAGGTTCTGAATTTCCTGGATTTTTTAGAGGAGAGGGTTGACGAAATTATTTTGATAAAGGGAAACCACGACAACATTATAGGCCCCATAGCGACGAAGAGGAAGGTTTCCATCGTTCCTAGTTACTTTATCAAAGAAATTGGAGCTTACATCACTCACGGACATGAAATTCCGGAGGATAAAGATCTTGACAAAGCGGAAATTGTCATAATTGCCCACGATCATCCCGCTCTAAGCTTGAGAGAAGATCTGAGGATTGAGAAAGTAAAGTGCTTTTTAAAGGGTAAATGGAATGATAAGGTACTGATTCAGATTCCGTCATTAAATTTTGTAACAGAGGGTACCGACCTAACTCAAGAAAATCCATTATCGCCCTTTATGGATCAGAATCTGGATGAATTCGAGGCATATGGAATTGAGAACCTTGATATATTTTACTTTGGAAATTTAAAGGATACTAAGAGATGAATGCACTTAGAACCTTATCGGTAATTTTTTTCCTTGGAATAATACTCGGTATTTTTATTGGCATAGCCTTCCAGAGCGACCTTTTCTATTCATTCGCAAGATGGAGGTCTCAGGGGGTTATGGAAAAGGGTTTTCCCTTTATAATGTTGAACAATATTATTGTAATTGCATTGACTTTGTTCGGCGGAATTTTATTCTCCCTGTTCGAGATAAAGAGCTATGAGAGATTCCCCAGTAGATTATATTCCTTCCTGGACTGGTTGACTATCCCTCTGCACAAAATTTTTGCGATATTTGACAGGAGAATAACCTCCATGGAAAAACCGATGAAATCCTGTTATTTCATCTCCCGGTCATTTCCACTGATGGTTCTGTTCTTTAATGCCTTTCTTCTGGCCAATCTATTATTTTACGTATACATTGCTAGGGGAACAATACAGAATCTGGGTTCTATAATATTGATAGCATTTATTGAGTTCTTCTCCATTGCTGTTGCCGCTCTGCTCGCCTATGAATTTACTGGAAGGAATCTCTCCTTATACGAGGAAAACGATATAGACCACTTTAGGATAGAATCCAGGAGATTTTTATACTCCGGAAAAAATTGGGCTGTTTTTGTCTTTTTATCTATTATATTACTTGCATCTGCGTATCTTGAGTATTCGCTGATAAAATGAGAAATTTATTTTTGGTGTTAATTGCAATGATACTTTTGAGCGGTTGCGTAGGTCCAAAGGATTATTTATATCCAACTACTACTAAAGGAACAACAACGTCAACGGTAGAAACCACAACGACCATAACTACAACAACCACGACAACATCTACAACTACAAGTACAACGACAACCCTTTCTGAATTCAAATATCCTGAGCTAATGGATTGCGAAAAATTGAGGAAAAATGCCAGGGATGATTGTTACTATGATCTCGCGGTTGATAAAGGGGATTTTTCCCTCTGCGATGAGATAAAAAGTAATCTACTAAGAACAGTTTGTGTTGCTGCAGAAAAGAAAGACAGGGAAATATGCGACTTTATCAACGACTCGGAGACAAGAGATAAATGTTACTATGGCGTGGCTGTTACAGAAAGGGATGAAAAAATCTGCGGTTATATAGACCTACAGATACTTAGGGATACCTGCTATCTGAAGATTTCAAAGAGCAAGAAAGACAAGAAGATATGCGATAATATAAGATTCCCCACAATACAGAACATATGTCTGAGTGATTGCACCACAAGGGAAATCTCCTCTGACATGATAGGGACAGTTGGTAAGGAGGACCATATTATTGCAATTATAAAGGCTGAAAAGTGCAAGGGTCTCAAAGTAGGCTACAAAACAGATTCAAATTATCTATCGTTGATAAATCAATCCCCTTTCACAGTTTCAGAAGACGATGAGGAAATTTTTTATGAGTTCATGTGCCTGAAGGATAAATCAGAGATCTATCTTTATCTGAAAGTCGGCGATGAGAAAATTACAAAAAAAGCAGCCTGCAGGACATTTATCCCGGCTGAGGAATGCTCTATCCAGCTCCTGGCTAATGAATCGAGGCTTGATTCTAGGGTGACTGAGGATATTTATGTAGTAATTCTGGCCAAGAATTGTAAAGACGAAGTAGTGAGCGATTATGTGAAACCCGAATATCTAAAATTTATCAGCTGGAGATTCAATGGTCTCCTTAGAGAATCTAATAAGATCCAGAGTAATCTGGAGAGAATTAACATAAGCTATGAATGCAATGATACCTATGATGGAATTTTGCTGAAGATCAAAGTTGGGGGTGAAGAGATAAACAACTATGTAACATGTAGGATAAAACCGGAATGCTCTCTTAAATTTTTGGACGAGAAGTCTAAACTCGAAGCCAGGGTGGGTGAGAATGTTTATTTAACTGCTCTTGCAAAGGAATGTAAAGGAAAAATAGCAGAGGATTCGGCTGAAGTATGGCTTTCCTTCGTGAATCGTTCAACAGATATCGTAGAGAGTAATAGAGAAGAAATTACAACAACGTACAAATGTGAAAAAGCCACTGATCTATTCCTTTTCATCCAGCTTTCCGTGGGAAATGAAGAAATAATCAGATATGCTAGGTGTAAACCCTGAGAACTACTTCTTGTGCATCCTCTTCAGCTTTTTTCTTCTCTTTTTGAGCTTATGTGTTCGCATCTTCTGAATCTTTCGTTTTTTACCGCAGGGCATAAATATAAAATCGAATTTCCTGAATATAAATCAATACAATATAATATTATTATCGATTTATTTAACAATCTAAAAAACGTAAAGTATTTATATATGAAAGTACACTATAGTATATACAGATAATCCGGGAAATACCGCGACTAATGTTATTTCTCGGGGTGGTTGGTCACTGTAGGTGTCATTCTCCAAGCATGTCTGGAGGATATTTAAACACCGCTTTTTTAAATGGGTTGGGGAAAATGGAATCTTGTAGAGATTGTGGAAGCACGAAAATAATGGTTGATCACAGACGTGGTGAAGTTGTCTGTAAAAATTGTGGTTTGATTCAGGAAGACGTTCTATTTGATTTTGGACCCGAATGGAGGGCCTTTGACGAGGAGCAGATGAATAAAAGGTCAAGAACTGGAGGGCCACTAAGGTTTGCGAAGCAGAATATTGGTCTTACTACGGAGATCGACAGGTACGACAGGGATATAAAGGGAAGCGCCGTTCCCTCCGAGAGAAAGGCCCAGCTTTACAGGCTCAGAAAATGGCAACGTCGCTCTAGAATGGGAACATCGGTTGACAGAAACCTTTCAATTGCTTTACCCGAGCTGGACAGAATGTGTGCTCATCTGAACGTTGCACAGAACATAAAGGAGGAATGTGCTAGGTGGTATAGAAAATGCGTAAATAAGGGAATTGTTAGAGGAAGATCCATAGAGAGTGTTATAGCAGCTATAATCTACCTAGTTTCAAGACAGCATCAGTTGCCAAAAACCCTAAGGGAATTAGAGGAGGTTTCTGGTGTTAAGAGGAAAGACATTGGAAGAAGTTATAGAACCATATGCAGAAGATTGGGATTGAGAATGCCCGTAGTTACTGCAGCCGATTATGTTCCAAGATTGGCATCCGAACTTGGTGTTTCTGGAAAAACAGAGGCCAAAGCAATTGAAATGTTAGAAAGAGCCAGAAGGAAGGGTATTATTTCAGGAAAAGTACCCATAAGCATTGCTGCTGCAGCCATATATCTTGCGGGAAGAATGATAGATGATAAACAGACAGAAACCATAGTGGGCTTTTCGGAGGTTCCAGAATCGGCAATAAGAAACAGGTATGATGAACTCATAAGAGAATTTAGAAGAAGAGACTTACTTAAGAAACATCCTATACCGCAGCTATCTTAAATTTTTTTATTTTTTTTCTAACCCTTCAGAAGAGTAATAACATCCTTGGATGCCTCAGTTTTAGAGATTACTGTAAGAAGATCCCCCTTCCTCAGGATGGTTTCAGGTGATGCTATTATCACCTCTCCCTCGCGAGAAATCAACCCAATTGTTGCATTTGAGGGCAAAGCAGCATCCTTAATTTTCCTGCCGTCCAATTTCTCGTTGGTCAGTCTTATCTCCATTATCTCTGCCTTTCCCTTCCCTATGGACACAACACTCCTGCCCCTCTCCTGAGTTATGGCATTTTTAAAATAACTGACAATAGCTGCTATAGGACTTATAGCTGCAGTTATTTCCAACCCGATGTATAGATCCTGCTTACTTGGGTCATTAACCCTCGCAACGATCCTCTTTACATTAAATTTTTTAACTATCTGGCAAATCGTTAGATTTGTATTATCATCCCGGGTTAGAATAACAACTGCGTCAGCCTTATCCGTACCAGCATCCTTCAGGATTTCTGTATTGCTGCCATCACCATGGATTACAAGTGCATCCATCGATTCAGCCAAGGATTTTGCTCTTTCTTCATCTTTCTCAACAACAACGATCTCGTGATCCTCACTCGCAAGGTGCTTTGCCAATGCAGCCCCAGTGCCGCCACACCCAATAATTATGATGTACATTTTATAGCTTGTTGTTTCAATCTATTAGTCATAAAGATATAAATAATAAATATACCCAAATCTAACATCTATTATACTCCAATATTTAAAAATGAAAAATGATCGATGAAATTGAGATTACGAGATTAATTGTAAAAAATGCTGTAGATGATTTTTTGGATAGCTTGGAGATAGACGTAGCCATAGCGGGTGGAGGACCTTCCGGTTTAGTTGCGGCGAAGCATCTCGCAGAGAATAAAGCGAGGGTTGCATTGTTTGAAAGGAAACTCTCCATAGGCGGGGGGATGTGGGGCGGAGGAATGTTATTTCCAAGGATAGTTGTTCAGGAAGAGGCTAAAGAAATTCTTGACGAATTTGAGATAAAATACAAAAAGGAAGGGGACAAATTTGTTGCAAACTCCATAGAATCGGTAGCAAAATTAGCTTCGAAGGCAATAGATTCCGGAGCCAAAATCTTTAATGGCATCTCTGTCGAGGATGTCATCATTAGAGACAAAAGCGTGTCTGGTTTCGTTTTGAATTGGAGTTCTATCATGGCTGCGAAATTGCATGTAGATCCACTGGCTATTAAATCCGAATTCTGCATAGATGCAACCGGGCATCCAGCAGAAATTTGTAATATCGTACAGAGAAAGGTCGGGAAATTGAATACTCCCTCAGGAGAGATCGAGGGAGAGAAATCCATGTGGGCAGAGAAATCCGAAACCCTGGTCATTGAAAATACTCGTGAAGTATATCCAAGACTCTATGTTGTTGGGATGGCAGCAAATGCCGTTTTCGGAGCCCCTAGAATGGGTCCAATCTTTGGGGGGATGCTACTATCTGGAAAAAAGGCCGCAGAGTTGATCTTAGAGAGATTGTAGGTTAAAGAAGAAAAGAAGATAAAGAAATTAGAGTTCTGGATATACTTCCCCGAATGCGGTCATAGATGTTACTGACGCTATGAATGCACCTACTGCTGATCCTATAATGGGAATGAACGATAGAATTGCTACTAGGATAATTTCGTATATAGCCATCACTATCCATACGACAAGGTAATTTACTCTAAATGCTTTCTTGAAAACTGCTTTGAATTTAAAGGCCGAACCAAGTTTGTCATCCTTCACATAGCTGAGAATTGCTATGGGTAGTACATACGCAGCTAACAGCATTAATAGAAGACCTATAAAAACGCCTATTCCCATGGAGCCCATAACTATCGCACCAGCACCACCGCCTCGTGCACCTAATGCAGCAAAAAGTGCCATTCCGAAACTCGCTATTAACACTATTAAAGCAGGTAACATGTATATAACTCCAATTATTATAGCTAATAAACCCTTAACGAACAGTTTGCCCCAATCTTCCCATTCGGGCAGCTTAAAATCCTTGCTCATTGCAGTCTTGGCACAGTTAAGCTGATACCCGAGAGCCAAGAAGTTCACTATCGGTATTATCTGTAAAACAATACCAATTACCAACTTTTTGATATCCGTAAAAGGTCTCTTAAATGCAGATTCGAAGTCAACCATTTTGTATCACCTCAAATAATTTTATGTATAAATATTATCTCATTGGGAATAGATATATTTATAGTTATCCCCCCATTTTATTATAAACATGAATCCAAAAGCTATAAAAAAGGGCGTAAAAGGACAAGCAGCTTTGGAATATCTGATGACCTATGGCTGGGCAATATTGGTCATTCTGATAGTAGGAGTGGTTTTAT